>BNJU01005573.1_pt1 | contig 93295 bp, 90 predicted proteins | sample 8539281 | NCBI WGS metagenome assembly BNJU01 (sample SAMD00202456, study PRJDB9452) | human saliva metagenome | isolation source: human saliva | place: Japan
TCGTGTCACGGGGCATCCCTCACCGTCCTGATCGAGGTCACGAAAGATGACGTATGGGAGAACGCGAGCGGCTTCCCAGTACTTCTTGATATCCCTGTCAATCGCACCCTTGCCGTTGGCGCTCGTGACAGAGAATTCACTATCGGCCCATCCCGCCGCGTACATCAGCGCGGTAACAACCGGTATGTCAGTCGAGCCCTCGACGATGACCTGGGCGTAGACGTAGCCCTCCATCGCTTACCAGGTTCCCAGGGGAATCGTGCGACCATTGACAGCGTCGATGCCCTGCGACTTGGGCAGGCCAGCGCTAACCACGGCTTTGATGCGCGGGTCGTTCGACTCCGACAGCAGCTCACCCGTCGTCTCCCCGTTCTCCGAGCGCAACATCAGGACCTGGCTGGGGAGCACCAGCTCGGAGTCGATGAGTTCCGGCGAGTGGGTGCTGATGACCATCTGCACGTCGCGGTTCATGGCAACCTCCGCTAGGAGCGAGGGGAGCGAACGGACGACGGAGGCCTGCAGGAAGGTCTCGGGTTCTTCGATGAGGACGACGCTCGTGTCGCGCGGTAGCGTCGCCAGGTCAAAAAGCATGCCAAGCAGGCGCAGCGTTCCCTCGGAGAACTGCTCGTGCGAGTAGACGCCGCTCGCCCCACGAACGGGAGTATCGCTGTAAAACACTACCTCCGTGCCGAGCCCCATCCGCTGGTAAGACAGGTTCGGGATTTCCGGAACCACCGAGGCCATGATCGGGCGAATACGATCGACCACGGCATCCAGCTGCTGATCCGAGAAGCGCCCCACGTGCTGGAAGAAGCCCGTCCCGTGGTCGGGGTCGTAGCGATCTGAACGCTCAAGCATCTTCTTGGGATTCGGATGGATGTATCGGATGCCCGCGAGGGTTTGACGAACTCTTGTTCGCTGCGCTTCCTCATCTTCAACCGGGAAGGACTCGCCTTCGTCTGCAGGCTTCTTGCCCCCTGCCGTGATTGTTTGATGAACGTCCAGATACCTGTCGTTGGGCTCACCAGTGAGTGGATCCGTCATCGGAAACGCGAACGTTTGATCGGCATCACTGCCGCGTTTCGTCGACTTGGGACCCGCCGACATCAGCCGAAGAAACAAAGCGAATTCCGCCGAGTTCTGGGTGTCGTTAAATGTCGCGACGAAAGCGGCAGAATCCGCGCCAGAACGAAAGTATCGGTCTGGGCCACCCAGATCCTCCGAAGCGGCCACAAGCCCACGGCGCCCAATATCACCCAGGAATCGCAGTGCGCCGAGAAGGTTGGTCTTTCCTGAGGAGTTGGGGCCGACGACGAAGAGGCGCGAGGACAGGTCGAACTCGATGTGGGCGAAGTTGCGCCAGTTCGTGATGGCGATGTGCGTCAGCTTCACGTTGTGTCCTTTCGTTGCCAGACCGGGTGCCTCTCCAGTGTCCCACGGGGTGGAGGCACTGTCAGGACCACCACACGTTGTTCTTCTTGATTTCCCCACGGGCCCACTTCAGGTCAGTCGCGATTCCCTTCTTGACCTCCGATGTGGCAGCGCCGATATCCGACGAGGTCAGTGCAGCCTCATCCACGACCAGCCGCAGCCACGCAACCTCGCGCGCACAGGCCGCGAACACGTAGGACTCGGTGACGAGAGCCAGCCACATGACAAGCTCCCAACCGTACTCGCGATTCGCAACGAAACGAAGAGCATCATCCTCAAGGAACGACAGATGCTTCGTCGTCGCAGTCGCCAAGAGCCTCCTTGTCGATTCTGAATCCGCAACCACCAGATTCTGCTCGAACAACACGCCGCTCGCCTCGCGGGCATTCATACCGGCAACCATCAGCTCCGCTGCCTCAAACGTCCCAGCATTCGTCGCGCCACCCACCGTAATAGTCGAGGAAATACTCCGATCCAACACGACACCCCCTCACGGTCTCCCCGAATGCACGCGGCGGGATCTCCGCCAAGACAGCCACTATCATCACACAGCGGTGTCCCCACTGCGAATCCAACCGCCCTTGTTTCGACAGCCAGGTGTTTCTTTCTGCCCAGTAGATTCACGCCGAGCTTGAGGAGGAAGGCACTAAGGTTGGTTTGGCTACGGTCTACCGGAATTTGCAGTCTTTGGCTGAGGAGGATTTGGTAGATACGGTCCGTTCCGACGACGGCGAGGCCCTGTATCGTCTGTGCACTAACGAGGGCCACCATCACCACACTAACCGACCTAAACCCCCTGTTCCCTCAGGCGCCGCGCCAGCTATACTGGTTTTGCCTGAGGGAACATGTTTTTAAGGGGTTTTCGGCGCCATGATCAAGTGATCTTCACTCAGCTTTGCTGAGACGTGTCAGAAGTTTTTTCGCGTCTGGAAGATCACTATGCCCTCAATCATTGTTACTAACGTTTCTTTTTCTTACGGCTCTCACCTGGTACTTGACCACGTAAGTCTGCAGGTTGGCGCCGGCGAGCGGGCTTTTTTGGTGGGCCCAAATGGTAGCGGCAAAACTACTTTGTTAAAGCTACTGACCGGCCAGCTTGCCCCTGATAGCGGGCAGCTAGTTTCTGGCCCTTTCCCGCAAACCATCCCTGATGAAGGTTTTGAGGGAACGGTAGAGCAGTTTATTGATGTTGCCCTGGCGCCACTAAAGTCTTTGGCGGCGCGTTTTGAGCAGGTCACAGCGGCGCTTGCTAGTGGCGAGACTGGCTGTGAAGGCGAATATGATGAGCTGCTGGCGCAGATGAGCGCCCGTGACGTGTGGTCGCTGCAGGCGCGTATTGGTGAGACTCTTGGCGGCCTTGGCTTAAGTGATCTTAAAGAGTCAGGTTTAACCGGCAGTTAGCTACCTTGTCTCCTGGGCAGCGCTCACGCGTACGGCTGGCGGCTTTGTTGCTGTTGGCCCCTGAAGTGTTGATTTTGGATGAGCCCACGAATCACCTTAATGAGCAAGCCACTAGTTTTTTGGTGCATACTCTTAAAAATTGGCCTGGCCCGGTGCTTGCCACCAGCCATGACCGAGCTTTTATTGAAGAGAGCGCCACTGTCATTTATGACCTAGATATAAGTGTGTGGCAGCAGCTGGCTAGGGCCGAGGGCAAAGGTGAGCTGGTAGGCCTGGTGCGTAATGCGGGTAATTACAGCGCCTACCTTGAAGCAAAAACTACTGCCCAAGCTAAACGCTCCCGCATCTATGCTGATCAGCAGGCCCAAAAGCGTGGTCTGCGCGAGCACCGGCAGGAAAGTATGCATATCGCTAAGGGTGGGGTACGTTTAAAAACTGCTTCTGGCATGGCTAAGAAGTTTTTTGCCGATAGGGCTGCGGCTACTTCTGTTAAACGTACCCGCAATGACGACGTGCGCCTTAGCCGGCTTGCCCAGCAGGAGGTTCGTAAGCCGCGTTTCTATCAGCTTGATTTTCCTTGCTTTGAGGGGCGCGTTGGCGGCGCTTTAGCGGTGTGTGCTAGGCAGGCGAGTGTTTGTGGCAGGCTGAGCCCGGTTAGTTTTGATTTGTCTGCTGGCGAGCATTTGCTTGTCACTGGCCCTAATGGGGCTGGTAAATCTACTTTGCTTAATTGGATTGCGACGGCGGCGCCTGCTGTAGGTGCGCAAGCTAGCGGCGTTATTTCTCGCGCCGAACCGATTAGTTTCATCCCGCAACGTTTACCGCTTGAGAGTGATGCGGGGTTTGGGCCGCTGTCTTGGCGTGAGGGTATTGGTGAGCGCGGTAAGGGCATTTTGCACCCTTCTATGTGGTCAACTCCTATCTGGCAGCTTTCGGCGGGTAATCAAAGGCGCGCGCAGCTAGCTGTTGCGCTTGCTAATAGCCCAGCTGTTTTGATCATGGATGAGCCCACAAACTATCTCGATCTGGAAACTATGCATGTGCTTGAGGATGCGCTGCGCGCCTGGCGTGGCGCCTTGATCCTGGCCAGCCATGACCGCTGGCTGATTCAACACTGGCAGGGCCGTAAACTCCAGCTAACCCCACCAACTCAGCCTGGGCTATAGCTACCACCAAAACCTAAACCATTACTCAACTTGTTACCCAAACTCAGGTCGTCTTTGCAACGTACCAGTCGATCGAGGTCATTCACCGCGCGCAGGAGATCGCGGGCGATGACTGGCGCGACTTCGATCTGATCATCTGCGACGAGGCCCACCGCACGACGGGTGCGACGCTGACGGGCGAGGACGAGAGCGCCTTCACGAAAATCCACAGCGACGCGTTCATCCGCCGCACGAAGACCCTGTACATGACGGCAACGCCGCGTATTTTCGCTGAGAACGCGAAGAATAGGGCGTCGGAGAAGGACGCGATCCTGACCTCAATGGACGATCAGGAGACCTACGGTCCGGTGTTCTTCCGTCTGAGCTTCGGCCAGGCGGTGAAGGAGAACCTGCTGACGGACTACAAGGTCATCATCCTGACGGTCAGCGAGGAGGAGGTCTCGCAGCACTATCAGGCAATTGCGGAGATGGGCGGCGAGCTGAACCTGGACACGGCCGCGAAGCTGACGGGCTACTGGAACGCGCTGGCTAAGCGTAAGAACCCCGGTTCGGACGTGGACTACGGCGAGGATCGCGCGCCGATGCGCCGCGCCATGGCCTTCTGCAAGGACATCAAAGGCCTCGAAGACGGTCGCGACGCAGTTCCCGGACCTGGTGAACGGCCCCTTTGGCCTGAGCGACCTGAGCAACAACGACGCGTCGGATAACCTGCAGGTCGAGTGCCGCCACGTGGACGGCACGATGAACGCGGCGGTGCGTGCACGCGAAATGGACTGGCTGACCGAGGGCGCGGGCACGGACGAGGTCCCGGTGTGCCGAATCCTGACGAACGCGCGCTGTCTGAGCGAGGGCGTGGACGTGCCCACGCTGGACGCGGTACTCTTCCTGTCGCCGCGCACACGGTCATCTCGCTCGACGCCGACGAAGAGTCCCTCTTCGGCTACATCACGAGCTTGTCCACTGACAAACAGCCCACATTCGAGATCCCTGCCGATCGGCTGCCCGCGTTCCGCAGGAAGCGTCAAGGCAAGGGCGGCAGTGACGGACAACTTGAACTCAGCTTCGACGAGTTTGACTGACCAATCCACATGATTCTGGGGTACACGGCCTTGCCTTGCCCCTCATTGAGTGCCGAGAACAGATAATGGAAGATAGCGTCTCTCCTCGCGGCTGCTCCGACCATCGAGCTGAGACAACCAAGGCAGTCGCGATGCTCCACGTTAGAGCAGGCGAGGAGGAGATATGAGCGAGCAGGTGCAACTAGTCAAGTCCAGGCAGCGCGTAGCCGACCACGGTGAGGTCTTCACCCCGACATGGATGGTCAACGACATGCTCGACCTGGTCAAGGACGAGTCTGAGCGTATCGATGCTCGCGTCCTGGAACCGGCCTGTGGCGAAGGAGCCTTCCTCCAGGAGATCCTGCGCCGCAAGCTCGCAACTGTCCACGTCCGCTACGGCAAGAACGACTTCGAGCGCCGCCACTACGCGCTCCTGGCCCTCATGAACACCTACGGCATCGAGCTGCTTGCAGACAACGCTGAGATCTGCCGCGACAACCTCCTCGCCATCTTCACGGACTTCATCGGAGAAGATCCCGACGGCGTATGGGAATCGGCGGCTCACGCAGTTCTGGCAATCAACATCGTGCAGGCCAATGCTCTGACCATGACGATCCCCAACGGCGAGCCCTTGACCTTTGCCGAGTGGGGCTACCTCGGGGCGGGCAAGTTCCAACGGCGAGACTTCCAGTATCAGGACCTAACAAAGCGTGCGGCTTTTGGGGAGGACACCTTGTTCGGATCCATGGACATGACCGAGATCTTCGCCCCCGATACCTCATTCCCTCCAATGACTGTGGCCGAGATTGCCGCTAGAGGAGCGCAGCCAGCATGAGTGCGTCGAACCTCCTGTTGAACAAGCACAACCCAGATGTGCTCACCTGCATCGCGAACCTCTCGAACGATGAAGTGTTCACACCTCCAGAGATGGCTGCTGCCATGCTTGACCTCGCCACCGAAGCATGGGCACGTGACCACGAAGGGGAGAACCTGTGGGCTAACCCAAACGCCCGGGTGCTAGATCCGTTCGTCAAAACCGGGGTCTTTCTGCGGGAGGCGACCCGCCGATTCAACGATGGGCTAGCCTCCCTGATTCCCGATCCTCAGGAGCGAATCAACCATATTCTCACCAAGCAGATTTACGGGATTGCTATCACTGAGCTCACCGCCCTCATGGCTCGGCGGAGCGTGTACTGCTCCAAGCGGGCTGATGGCGAGCACTCGATCTGCACCGGCTTTGATACCCCTGACGGGAACATCTGGTTCGAACGAACTGAACACACCTGGGCGGGCGGAACGCGCGAGAGCCGAGTAGAACCACTCACCGGGGAGGAGATCTTCGTTTACACCAACCGAAAATGCTCTTACTGCGGCGCGGGCGAGAACGACTACGGGCGAGGCGAAGACCTCGAAACACACGCCTACGCATTCATCCACACCGACAACATCAAGCAACGTATCAACGAAATATTTGGAGCAGTCATGCACTTTGACATCGTGATCGGAAATCCGCCCTACCAACTCAGCGACGGAGGATTTGGGAAATCGGCGGCACCGATTTATCACGAGTTCGTCGAGCAAGCCAAGGCTCTGGACCCTCGCTACCTCACGATGATCATCCCTTCGCGCTGGTTCTCGGGAGGGCGAAGCGTTCTTGATGGTTTCCGTGACGCAATGTTGAATGACAATCGGTTACGTTCAATTACTGACTATCTGAATGCTTCTGATGTTTTCTCTGGAATTGGCTTCAAAGGAGGTGTCTGCTACTTTCTTTGGAATCGTGATAACCCCGGAGAATGCACAGTTACCACACACTTTAAGGACAATCTTCCATCAGTTGCCGTAAGGCCTCTGTTAGAACCGGGTACTGATACGTTTATTCGCTTTAACCAGGGCGTATCCGTATTGCGCAAGGTAGTCGCTACAGAAGCACGTGACGTTCAATCCTTCGCTGACCTAGTAAGTTCCCTACGGCCATTCGGCTTAAGGACCTATTTTCGAGGAACAGAAAATCCGGCAAATAACGATGATCTAGTTGTATTCCAGAATGGCGGAATTGGCTATGTTCCAGCCTCCGAAGTGACCGTTGGAACTGATCTGATTGATTGCTGGAAGCTCTTTGTGGGACGTGCTGCACCCGGGACGGGTAATAAGGATACTTATCCGCATAGAATCATCAGCACTCCATTCCTCGGTAAGCCTGGTGAAATATCATCCGAAACCTATCTCTGCATAGCGCCTTTTGCGTCTGAAAGCGAAGCGCAGAGCGCACTGTCTTACCTGAAGTGCCGGTTTACTCGTTTCTTGATCCTCTTGCACAAGGTATCTCAGGACACCACCCGCAAGGTCTACACATTCGTACCTCAGCAATCCTGGGATCGTGTGTGGACGGATGAGGAGCTGTACGCCAAGTACGGACTCAATGACGAAGAGATCGCATTTATTGAATCGATTGTGCGTCCGATGGAGGATGACTGATGGGACGCTCCACCGAGGATCTGCTTCCTCCTCGCTCGTCGGCACACCTGCGTATTTACGCATGGTCTCCCAAGAGCCCGTCACCGGAGTATCAGGGGCTCATTAAGGTTGGCCAGACGACTCGTGAAGATGTGCGTGAGCGGATCCGTGAATCTCAGGGCCAGGTACAGCAAGAGTTCACGGTTCATGCTGACGTGGTGGCTGAGCGTGAAGATGGCTCGATCTTCCGTGACAAGGACGTCATCCAGCGTCTGAAAGCAAAGGGCTTTGCCAACCCTCACTTTGGCTCAGCGATGGAGTGGGTGCGCTGCAAGCCCGCCGACGTACTCACCGCTATCGTGGAGCTGCGCACTGGCGTGGAGTACACGGGCGAGCGATACCAGACCTTCGCGATGCGCCCTGAGCAAGCGCGTGCTGTTGAGCAAACTCTCGCCTATTACAACTCCATCTGGGAAGAGGATCCGAATGCGGTCCCGCGTTTCTTGTGGAACGCCAAGATGCGCTTCGGCAAGACCTTTACCACCTACCAGCTCGCCAAACGCATGGGTGCAAAACGTGTGCTGGTCGTGACCTTCAAACCTGCCGTGCAAGACGCTTGGCATGAAGACCTGGCAAGCCACGTGGACTTTGAAGGCTGGCAATACCTGAGCGCGAAAACCCTCGATGAGGGTAGCGAAGTCAAGGTAGATCAGCCTCTGGTCTACTTCGGCTCCTTCCAGGACCTCCTCGGACGAGACAAAAAGACCGGCCTGATCAAGTCCAAGAACGAGTGGATTCACACCGTCAACTGGGACCTGGTGGTCTTCGACGAGTACCACTTCGGTGCCTGGCGTGAGAACGCCAAAGCTCTCTTCGAAGGTGAGGACGAGAAGGAAGCGGCCAAGGAGCTCAAAGCTGAGTACCACGAGGGGCTGGCCACCTTCGATGAGGAGCTTGACGAGCTTGGTAGCGATGAGGACGACTTTCTTCCCATCACGACCCGCTCCTACCTCTACCTCTCGGGCACACCCTTCAAGGCTCTAGCCACAGGCGAGTTCATCGAGGAGCAGATCTTCAACTGGACCTACACCGACGAGCAGCTTGCCAAACGCCAGTGGGATGCAGAGCATCCCGGTGAGTGGAACCCGTATGCCGCGCTGCCGGAAATGCGTCTGCTGACCTACCGGATGCCTGATGACCTGGTGGCTATCGCCCATCAGGGTGAGTTTGACGAGTTCGACCTCAACACCTTCTTCGAAGCCACAGGCAGCGGCAATGCTGCACGATTCGTCCACGAGTCGGATGTACAGAAGTGGCTGGACCTCATCCGTGGCGAGCACGCACCCACGCAGATGGACATGCTCAAAGCTGGCGGCCGCCCACCCTTCCCGTACGCGGATGCCCGTTTGCTTCCTTACCTCCAGCACTCGTTCTGGTACCTACCAAACGTTGCTGCCTGCCAGGCCATGGCAAACCTGGTCGCTGCCCGACACAACACCTTCTGGCATCAATACCAGGTGATCGTCGCCGCTGGCCCGGGTGCAGGGATTGGGGTTGAAGCGCTTCCACCTGTGCGTGAGGCAATCGGGGACGGTCACGACACCAAAACCATTACGCTCTCGTGCGGCAAACTGACAACCGGGGTGACCGTCAAGCAATGGTCCTCGATCCTCATGCTGCGCAACCTCACCAGCCCGGAGTCTTACTTCCAGGCCGCTTTCCGGGTACAGTCCCCGTGGGCGATCAAGAACCCTGACGGGGATGACCCAAGCCGGGAGGAAATCCTCAAACCAGTTGGGTTCGTCTTTGACTTCGCGCCCACCCGCGCTCTGCGCCAGATCGCCGACTACGGCATTGGGCTACATCCTGAGGCCAAAAGCCCCGAACACGCTGTCTCCCAGCTCGTCAACTACCTGCCGATACTGGCCTATGACGGTGCCACAATGAAGGAAATTGACGCGGGCGAGGTGCTCGATATCGCCATGTCTGGTACCTCGGCGACCCTGCTGGCGAAGAAGTGGGAGTCCGCGATCCTAGTCAACGTCGACAACATGACGCTCAAGAAGATCATGAACGACGAGCGTGCTATGGAAGCCATCCTCAATATCGAAGGCTTCCGCGCTCTCGGCGCAGGCATCTTCGAGACCGTGGTCAACAAGAGCGAAGCGGTGTCCAAGACCAAGAAGGAAAAGGGTAACTCACTATCCAAGGCGGAGAAGAAGGAGCTCTCCGCCGAGGAGAAGGAGTACAAGTCCAAGCGCAAGCAGATCCAGGAAAAGCTCATCAAGTTCGCCACCCGGATCCCAGCGTTCATGTACCTCACCGACTTCAGGGAGAACACGCTCTACGACGTCATCACCAAGATCGAACCTGAACTGTTCAAGCGGGTCACCGGCTTGTCCGTCGAGGATTTCAACCTCCTGGTGAACCTTGGAGTCTTCAACTCCATCCACATGAACCAGGCTGTCTTTGCGTTCCGCCGCTACGAGGACGCCTCCCTGTCCTACGTCGGCTATGCCTCCCATGCAGAACAGAAGCGCCGCGAAGACCTGCGCCAAGTTGGCCTCTACGACACCGTCATCACCCTGAAAGTGTAGCGCTATCTCTATCGTCCTCTCCGCTGGCGCGCTCATCATTGCTATCTGGGCTGCTGTCGAGTCGCACCGAGCGAACACCCGGTCAGCAGAAGCCAACCGAATCGCTGAACGTGCCAACACTCTCGCATAGCAATCGAATGAGCACGCTGACAAAGCGAACCTCATCAGCGTACAGGCGCTTGAACTATCAGAACGAGAAGCGCTCGTACCCTTGAGCGAATTGATGCAGCTAGGCAAGCACAAATGGGGTTCTTCATAGTTGGGTGTGAGTGGAAGCATCTAGGCCTCCTGCGATGAGGAACATTCGGAGTTGGTAGCTGGTGGGGTTGCGGTAGCCTCTGGCGGTGCATCTTCCTAGTTCGATGATTCCGTTGATGGCTTCTGTTGGCACATTGCCGGCTCCGCCGGTGTCGAAGTAGACCGAGAATGCGTCCTTCCACCTGCGTAGGGTTCGCCCCTAGGCGAGCGATTTCAGGAATGGGACAGGCTGGTAGGCGCTGGATGAGACGAGCGGCCAGGCGTCGGCCTTGGGCTGGTGTGGCTTGATGGAAGACCTCGCATACTTGCTGGGCGCAGTGGTAGGCGACTTCGACACTGATATGCGCCTTATCTGCCACGAAGGCCTCACGGAGGCGTTCTTATTGATGTGGGGTGAGCCTGCGTGTGTAAGGCGCGCAAAAGAAGCCGGATTTGGTAGAGGGGATCACCCTTGCGCCCGCGGTGACCGGTCGTGTCTTGCTGGACGCGACGGCGTACCTCATCTGGGGCGTCGCCAGCTTGTGTGACGATGTGACAGGCATCGAGCACGCTGGTGGGATGGGCAGAGCCTGGTTATCGAGGCCGGGGAGAACTGCCCGAGCGATGCTCGGGGAGAGGCGCTTCCCGTAGTTGTCCTCGTCCCACGGGCGTGAGCTGAGATTGTCGGTGCGGGCCTGAGGCTCGCGCCGACAACTTTTTACACGCGCAGCGGCACCGTCGCTACGATCGTCGTGACTGCAGCTAGGGGCTAATTTGTGAAGCAGCTTGCACCGCGTAGGTTGATGTTGCGTGGAAAACTGTGCAATGAGACGGAAACATCAAGGGAGCGCGGTACGATAGCGGTATAAAAATATGCCTGGAGGAGGTGCGCCGTGAGCACGCATGTTGCTGTCACTCAATCTGTGCTGGCGTGGGCTCTCCAGCGCGCTGACCGCTCATACGAAGAAACGGTCAAAAAGTTTCCGAAGCTCGGGGATTGGCTGAGCGGGGACGCCCTGCCAAGCCTCCGTGAGCTTGAGAAATTCGCATCCTTTACGCATGTGTCCCTGGGTGCGCTCATCATGCCCGAGCCGCCGGATGAGACACTTCCCATTGCAGACATGCGTACCCGCGACAGCAAGGTTATCGAACGTCCTTCCGGGAATCTTCTCGATACGATTGACCGCTACCAGCAATTCCAGGACTGGTATCACGATTATGCTCGCGAACAGGGGGCTCAGAAACTTCCATTCCTCGGTTCCGTGAGCACGCAGGATAATCCGCACATGGTTGCTCACCGTGTTCGCGAGCTTCTGCTTCTTGATCAGATAACAGCGACCACCCCGGAGCAATGGCGACGTGACATTGTCAAGGCACTTGAGGAAGTGGGTGTCCTTGTGATGATGAGCGGTATCGTCGGAAACAATACTCATCGGCCTCTGTCTACTGATGAGTTCCGTGGTTTTTGCCTCTACGACGTTCTCGCGCCCCTGATTTTTGTCAATCTCGCCGGAGAGTCCTATGGCGCTCAGAATTTCACGCTCGTTCACGAGTTTGCTCACTTGCTGGCAGGGCATAGTGCTCTCTCTGGTGGAGACCATCTACTCGGAGGCACTAGTGAGGAGGCATGGTGTAACCGTGTCGCAGCGCTAGCGCTGCTACCCGACGATGCCTTGGTAGCGTTCGATGCGGCGCAATCTGTGCAGGACTACCGGGTAGCCGCGCGTCGCTTTGGTGTTTCCGCTGAGGTCGCGCTCCATAGACTGTACGGGGCTCGCCGGATCGATGAGGAACGTTACGGTGCGCTTCTAGAGGAGGTGCGCGCTGACTACGGGAGCGAGAAGCACCGCACTGGCGGTGGTAACTATTACAACACCCTCACCACGCGACTCGGACGACCGCTCGCGACCGCGATCGTCACCTCCACCCTGGAGGGACGCATGGGCTTCACTGAGGGTTTCCGCATGATCGGTAGTCATAAGCGGGAAGTGTTTGACGAGCTGGCCAGACGTCTCCAGGTGGTGTGAGCGATGTACGTCCTGGACACGAACGTCTTCATTGATGCGGCAAACGCATACTATGCGTTCGATCTGGCCCCCGGATATTGGGACTTTCTCATTCAGCTATTCGACTCTCACCACGCCGTGAGTATCAAGTCGGTGTACGACGAACTGGGTGAGGCGGGCGACGGTGATCCTCTCAAGGACTGGGCGAAGCAGAATAGACAACACTTTATTGCTCCTGACTCGCGCGTGGTGGCTCGCTATCAGCAGGTTATGAAGTGGGCAAAAGACAACTATGAGGCGCCAGCAGTCAGCGAGTTTCAACGCGTTGCAGACTCCTGGATCGTTGCGCATGCACTGGCTAATGGGTGGGTGGTCGTCACGCACGAAAAGTCGGCACCAAGAGCGAAGAAACGGATCAAGATTCCCGACGCGTGTGTCGCGCTCGGGGTGAAGTGTCTCAACCCCTTTATGATGCTTCGCGACAGGGGAATGAGCCTGGCTATCTAGCTGCGCCGGTGTCGAAGTAGGCGTCGAGCGCGGCCGCCCCGACGCGGTCGTGGACCTGATCAAGCGCCTGGTCACTGTCTCCATGCGCACCCAGGAGCTAGTGGCCTCTCTCCCCAAGCTGGAGATCCCAGCCAAGGCCTAACATCACAAAGCTTCAAAAAGATCCAGCCCACCTCCGGCCTGCAGGGCTGATCAGGTATTAGACTGCACATTAGGCATAATCTCTAGATAGAAAGAAGGCTCCCATGCCTACCCCTGCAAGTGTGGTAACTGATAAACGCGTTGCCGTGATGGTGGCCGATGGGCTTGAAGAGGTCGAGTGCCTGGCGGTGGTGGATGTGCTGTTCCGCGCCGGTATTAGCGCTGACTTGCTGTCCATCTCTGATTCGCTTGAAGTCACCTCCTCCCACGGCATTCACTTGCGCTGTGACGCCCTGGCCAGCCAGGTTAACCTCGCCGACTACGCCCTAATGTTCCTACCCGGCGGTATGCCGGGCACGCTGAACTTGGGTGCCAGCGCCCTGGTCACTGACGAGGTGCGCCGTCGTAGCGCCGCAGGCCAGCCCCTAGCCGCTATCTGCGCCGCCCCTTCTATCCTGGCTGAGCATGGCGCTCTGCAGGCCCGCCACGCCACCGCCAACCCCGGCTTCATGGATGCTATTGCCGCAGGTGGTGCGCTTATGAGTGAGGCTGCGGTGGTGCGTGACGCTAACTTGATCACTTCGCGTGGCATGGGCACCTCCACTGAGCTGGGTTTTGAGATTATCCGCCTGCTTTTGGGCGACGACGCCGAGCAGGTGGTGGCCCGTGTCAAGCAGGGCATCGTCTACCAGCGCTAACGCCTGTTCGCATCAGTACGCATAGCTAGCGTCACCGTGCGCGCCCCCTGATCGTCACCATGGGCGCAGCTCAGTGTCACCGTGCGTGCAGCTCAGCGCCACCACGGGCATCCCGACAAACTTAGGTTTTTACCTAGGCGTCAAGAATGCTAGGCTTACCGCGTGCAGAACGTATCCATGATCCGTGCTTGGTGGTGGCTACCTTAACGGGTGAGCCACTTTCGTGATGCGTTTTAAGTTTTAAGGCTCGCCCTCGCGGCGAGCCTTTTACGTTCCGGCTCGCCGCAGGCAAGAAGGAATGTTATGGCTAATACCCCAACGGTTTTCACCCGCCCGGTTAAATACCATGCCGACGGCGGCGCGCTACTAGCCCACCTAGCCCAGCTAGGTTTGGTTGACACTGTCCAGGACGGCTCTCGCCCCACTAACACGGTGCTGCTAGAAAGCGCTGATATTGCCTCAAAACAGCACCTGACCACTATCGCGGTGTTGGCTGCTAGCGCCCAGATCACCTGCACGGGCGACACCGTCACTCTTAAAGCCCTGGATACTACCGACGGCCCCCAGGCACTTAAGGCTGTGGCCCAGTGCCTCAGCTCTGCCGTCACCCGTCAAAGCGACAGCGAGCTGGTTTTGCACCTGCCTAGCGTGGCTGAAGATAGCGCTGAGGAGCACGCCCGCCTGCGTGAGCGCTCCACCATGGAGCCGCTGCGGATCCTGACTGATCAGGTGGTGGCGCACCCGCACCTGCCGCTGGTGGCCGGAGCGGTGGCTTTTGATTATCTGGGCACTTACGAGTCCCTGCCGTCGGTTGCCGACGGCGCCAACACCTGCCCCGATTACCTGTTCTTTAACGCCCGCATCATTTTGGTGGTGGATCACCCCAGCGGCTCCTGCCAGCTAGTTGGTGCCTCACTCGACGCCGCCCAGTTAAGTGCCCAGATGGATGCGCTAGAGGCGGCCATTAATGAGCTGCCCGCCCAGGCGCCGTCGGCCCCAGCAGAGCAAGCCGCACCGGCCCAGCAGGCAGCGACCCCCGAAGCCCAGGCCACTCCGGCGGCGTCGGCCCCGGCACAGGCGACTGAGGACACCATTACCGCCTACCCCACCATGAGCGACGCAGACTTTTGCGAGCTGGTGGCCAAAATGCAGCAGCATATCGCCATTGGTGACGCCTACCAGGTGGTGCCCAGCCGTGGCTTTGTGATCGACTGCCCCCAACCCCTGCAAACCTACCGCTACCTGCACGATGCTGATCCCAGCCCCTACATGTTCTATATCGCCACCGACGATTTTGAACTCTTTGGGGCCTCCCCCGAGTCCTCACTGCTACACAGCGCCAAAACCGGCCAGGTGGCTATCCGCCCCATCGCCGGCACCCGCCCACGCGGCTTCGCCCCCGACGGGGGCATTGACCACGAGCTAGACATCCGCCTGGAGCTGGAGCTACGCAGTGACGCCAAGGAAGTAGCCGAGCACGTGATGCTGGTAGACCTGGCCCGCAACGACGTGGCCCGCATCAGCGCCCCGGGCACGCGCAAAGTCACCCAGCTGCTGCGTGTAGACCGCTACTCGCGAGTAATGCACCTGGTCAGCGAGGTTACCGGGCAGCTGGCCAGTTACCTGCACCCGCTGGATGCTTTCCGCGCCTCCATGACCATGGGCACGCTCACCGGCGCCCCCAAGCTGCGCGCAGCCGAGTTGATCCGCCAATATGAGGGCACCCGCCGTGGCTCTTACGGCGGCGCGGTGGGTTATCTGCGTGGCGACGGCGAGCTCGACACCTGCATTGTGATCCGCTCTGCCTTCGCGCGCGGCGGCAAGGCAATTGTGCAGGCTGGCGCGGGCGTGGTCAGCGATTCCGTGCCTCAGCGTGAAGCTGACGAGACCGCCCACAAGGCCTCTAACGTGCTGCGTGCAATTGCCGCCGCCCAAGGTAAAACCCTGCGTATTGAACGCAACCTAGTTAGCAAGGAGGCCTGAGCCATGCGCGTAGTTTTCCTAGATAACCGCGATTCATTCGTCTACAACCTGGTGGATCTGTGTACTTCGCGCGGTGCCCAGGTGGATGTTTACCGCAACACCACCCCCCTGTCTGTGCTCACCGCCGCCCTGGAGCCCACCGAGGCTGAGAAAGCCGCTGGTCAGCGTCCGCTGCTGATCACCTCCCCCGGCCCGGGCCACCCGCGTGAAGCCGGGTGCCTAATGGAGCTAACCGCCTACGCTCTTGAACAGCGCATCCCCACCCTGGGGATTTGCTTGGGTTACCAGGCTTTAGTGGAGGCTTGCGGCGGGCAGGTGGCGCCGGTGGGACCAACCCATGGGCGCACCGACCGGGTGCTGGTAACTAAAGCTGGCGCTGAGTTTGCCCCGCTGGCCCCCTGCGTGATTGCGCCCCGCAGCGGCGAGCAGGCCCCTTACGGCTGGATTGATGTGGCCCGCTACCACTCTTTGGGCTCGCGCAAGCTCCCCGCGCAGCTGGTTTCTTTGGCTCATTCGCGCGACGACGTGGTTATGGCCCTGCGTCACGCCAGCGCCCCCGCCGTGGGTTTGCAGTTCCACCCTGAATCTATCCTCACCCCCGCCGGGCCCACCCTAATCAGTGCCCTGTTCACGTTCTTAACCCAAGAGGCGTAAGCGGCAACCCGCTAAACGCCGGCCGCTTAAGCCGGGTGCTCAAGCACCCAGGCTTGAGCGGCCGCCCAAAAAGCTGAATACCAATTTTTTAAGGAGTAACCATGAGCCAAGCCGCCACCACCCTACGTGAAGCGCTAAACGGCGTCGTCCTAAGCCAAAGCCAAGCCGTGGAAGTATTTGCGGCCATCACCAACGGCGAGTTTAACGAGATCGAAATTGCCGCCTTCCTAGGCGCCCTGCACGCACGCGGCGAAGACCCGGCAGAAATTGCCGCCGCCGCCCAGGCTTTCCGCGCCGCCGCCGTGAACTTCCCCTACCCCAAGGGCCAGGGCGGCCTAGTGGATGTGGTGGGCACCGGCGGTGACCGTGCGGGCACAATCAACATCTCCACCGCCAGTGCGCTTGTGGCCGCCAGCCTGGGGGTGAAGGTAGCTAAGCACGGCAACCGCGCCGTCTCCTCCCGCTCGGGCGCCGCCGACCTGGTAGAAACCCTAGGCATTCCGCTGGATCTATCCCCCCAGGCCAGCGTGCAGCTGTTGGAAAGCACCGGGTTCTGCTTCCTGTTCGCCCAGAAATACCACCCGGCTATGCGCTATGTGGCGCCCGTGCGCGCGGCCCTGAAAAACCCCACCGTTTTCAACCTGATCGGCCCGCTAGTTAACCCCGCCCCGCTCAGCGCCCAGGTGCTTGGGGTGGGTAACCCGACCCTGCTAGACGACATGACTAGCGCCCTGGCCAGCGCCAATCTAGACCACGCCCTGGTGGTGCACGGCTCCGGCCTAGACGAGATCGCCCTGCACGGTCCCACCCAGGTGCGTGAGCTACGCGGAGCGGAAATCAACGCCTATGAGCTCACCCCCGCCCAGCTGGGCCTGGGCACCTACACGGTGGCTGACCTGGTTGGTGGCGACGCTAGCGTTAACGCCCAGCTAATTCGCGCCGTGTTCGACGGCGCAGGTCAAGCCGCTCACCGCGACGCCATCGCCGCCAGCGCCGCAGCCGTACTGTACGTAACCGGCAAGGCAGACACCCTCGCCCAGGGTGTACAAACCGCGCTGGAAGCCATCGCCAACGGCACGGTAGCCAGCCACCTAGATAAGATCGTCACGCAGGCACGTGAGCTAAGCGCCTAAGCGCCTGGGCCGTATTTAAGAGAGGGAAATCGATGAGTCAGCGTCAAGTACGCACACCTATTGCCGATCGTCTACGGCAAACCGGCACCGTCCTAGACTCGCTGGTAGAGGCCCGCAAAGCCCGCCTACCTGAGCTTTATGAGCGCTACGGGCATCTAGACGCCGCTACCATGGAGCGTTCGCAGCGTTCTTTTGAGGCTGCCCTGCGCACCCGCACCCTGGGTGAGGACGGCCAGCTGCACCCGCGCGCCGGCGGCCCGGCCCTGATCATGGAATGCAAGGCCGCCAGCCCCACCCTGGGCACAATAGTCTCTGACGGTTACAGCCCTGCCGCCTTGGCCCAGGCTTATGCGCCCGTGGCTGCCGCCATCAGCGTGCTTACCGAGCCTGACCGTTTTAACGGCGACCTGGCTGATGTGACCGCCGTGTCTAAGGCTGTGCGCCAGCCGGTGCTGGATAAAGACTTCATCATTGACCCCATCCAGGTGATTGCTGCCCGCCACCACGGCGCTGACGCCATCTTGCTGATGCTCTCAGTGCTAGATGACCAGGCCTACACGCAGCTAGCGGCCCTGGCCGCCCAGCTGGGTTTGGATGTGCTCACTGAGGTTGATGAGGCTGAGCAGATGGAGCGCGCCGCCGCCCTGGGTGCCCGCATTATCGGCATTAACAACCGTGACCTGCGCACCTTGGAAACTGACCTGCACCGCACTGCCGCCTTGGCGCCCCTGGCCCCGCGTGGCGTGGTGCTGGTGGGTGAGTCTGGGGTGCATGAGCGCGCCGACGTCGAACTACTGGCCCCCTACGTGGATGCGGTGCTGGTGGGATCGGCCCTTTCTGGCGCTGATGACCCGGCCGCCGCCGCCCAGGAGCTTTCCGCTGGCCAGCCCACCACCGGCGCGGCTGGTTTGGATGCTCACGCCCAGTCCATTGACTGGCACCCCTACTCTTCCAAGCGTCTTGGCGCGGGCACCCTGGACGCTGATGCGCACACCCGCATCAGCCCCTACTTTGGCGAGTTCGGTGGCCAATATGTGCCTGAGCTGCTGATTCCTGCCTAGACCAGCTTGAGCAGGCTTTCCTTGAGGCGGTAGATGACCCGAGCTTCATCGCTGAGATCAACGATCTTTTGCACAACTACCTGGGCCGTCCCACCCCGGTTACGCAGCTGCGTAACCTGCCACTAGGCGGCGGCGCACGCATCCTGCTTAAGCGTGAAGACCTGGTGCACGGCGGCGCTCACAAAGGTAACCAGGTTCTGGGCCAGGCCCTGCTGGCTAAGCGCATGGGTAAAACCCGCATCATTGCTGAAACCGGCGCCGGCCAGCATGGCACCGCCACCGCCATGGTATGTGCGCTGCTGGGGCTCGAATGCACCATTTACATGGGCGCCACCGACGTGGTACGCCAGGCCCCCAATGTGGAGCGTATGGAGCTGATGGGGGCTACGGTTGTGCCCGTAACCGCTGGTAGCGGCACCCTTAAAAGGACGCCGTCAACGAGGCTCTACGTGACTGGACCGCCACTTTCGCCACCAGCCACTACCTGCTGGGTACGGCTGCCGGCCCGCACCCCTTCCCCACCATGGTGCGAGAATTCCACCGCATTATTTCCACCGAGGCACGCGCCCAGACTTTGGCGCGCCTTGGCCGCCTACCTGACGCGGTGGTGGCTTGCGTGGGCGGTGGCTCTAACGCAATCGGCATGTTTGCTGACTTTATCGATGACGAAGCAGTGGCCCTTTACGGCGTCGAGCCTGCCGGTGAGGGCCTAAACACCAACCACCACGGCGCCCCCATCAATGAGGGCAAGGTTGGGGTGCTACACGGGGCGCGTTCATTCCTGATGCGCACCGATGACGGCCAGGTGGAAGAGTCCTACTCGGTTTCAGCCGGCCTGGACTACCCCGGCGTTGGCCCCCAGCACGCCTACCTGGCCCAAAGCGGCCGCGCCAAGTATGTGGGTATCACCGATGAGGAAGCCATTGAGGCTTTCTTGCTGCTTAGCCGCCACGAGGGCATTATTCCCGCCATGGAATCCTCCCACGCCCTGGCTTACGCCCTGAAACTGGCTGAACAAAACCGCCGTGAAGGCGGGGACCCGCAAAAAAACCATTTTGGTGTGCCTGTCCGGACGCGGGGATAAGGACCTGGACCAGATCCGTGAGCGTCTAGGTGGCTCTTTCTCCACCGACGGCGCTGTCTCGCGGGCCGCTGACCTGGTTGCTAACGGCCAGGCGGGCACCGGCACCCACCGCACCCACCAGCAAGACGCCGCGTTCGCCGCTAAGGGCAAGGAGTAAATCAATGAGCCGTTACGAAAGCATGTTTGCCACCTGCGAGCAGCAAAAACGGGGCGCCATGGTGCCCTTCGTGATGCTGGGCGACCCCACTTTGGAGGCCAGCGAACGCATTATTGACGAGTTGATTGCTGCCGGCGCCGACGCTTTAGAGCTAGGTTTGCCTTTCTCTGACCCGGTTGCCGACGGCGTAGCCATCCAGGAAGCCCACCTGCGCGTGTTTGCCCGTGGGATCAACATTGCCGACTGTTTTGACCTAATTGGCCGCCTGCGCGCCAAGCACCCGCAGGTACCCATGGGCCTGCTGATTTACAGCAACATCCCGATCGCTATGGGCTTGGAGGCTTTCTATGAGCGCTGCGCCAGCGCCGGGGTTGATTCGGTGTTGATCCCGGATGTGCCCATCCGTGAGGGCCGTCCTTTCTCTGCCGCCTCTAGGGCCGTGGGCGTTGACAGTGTCTACATTGCCCCGCCTTCAGCCAGTGAGGAAACTTTGGCGCAGGTAGCTGAGGCCGCACGCGGCTATGTTTACGCCGTTTCGCGCGTGGGGGTTACCGGCGTGGAAAATGAGGCCCAAACTCAGGGGCTCAATAATGCTGTGCCCACCTTGCGCGAGCACAACTCCACCCCGGTGCTGCTAGGTTTTGGTATTTCCAAGCCCAAGCATGTGCGCGCCGCGATTGTGGCCGGCGCCGATGGGGCCATTACTGGCTCGGCGATTGTACGCATGATTGCTGCCCGCACTGAGGAGATTGTGGCCGCCCAGGAGCGCTCAGGTGCCCCGGCTTTGCAGGCCACCGCCCCGGGAGTTAACCAGCCCCTAGATGAGCTGTGCGCTCAGCTGCGTGAGTTTTTCACCTCCATGTGCGCGGCCACCACCAAGGCCTAGCCGTGGCTGTAGGTCCGCTTAGGCTGCTGCCTGCTGTCGACGTCGCCAATGGCCTAGCCGTCACCCACCGCACTAGCGCTGGGGGCGACGCCGGCGCGGGCATCTCTGCCCTGGACGCTTGCCTGCGCTGGGTGGAGGCGGGCGCCGACTGGATTCACCTGGTTGACTTGGACGCGGCCTTTGGGCGCGGCTCTAACGCGGCGCTTTTGGCGCAGGTTATCGCCGATTTGGCGCAGCTACACCCGGGCGTAAGCGTGCAGTGGTCCGGGGGTGTTAGCAGCGCCGACGACGTCGAGCGGGCTTTAGCCGCCGGCGCCAAGCGGGTAAATCTGGGGGCCGGGGCGCTTAAAGATTTAGCTGCCACCACGGCTTTAGTGGGCCGCTTTGGTAGGCACCTCAACGTATGCCTGGACGTGTCAGCCGCGAGCGCCGCGCCCAGCCCAGCTGCCCCAGCCGACCCAGCGCCGTCAGGCGCGGCCCAGTTGGCAGGCGCCCAGCGGGGCGCGGCTCAGCCTGCCACCCAGCCCCAGCCCAGCGCAGATTTGGCCGCTTATGTGGTGCATCCGCGCGGCCAGGGCGGGCCGGTGGGGCCGCTAGAGCCAATTTTGGCGGCGCTTAATGAGGCCGGCACTGGCGCATATGTGGTTACTGACCGGGTGCGCGACGGCGCCCTATCAGGGCCCAACCTGCCGCTGCTGGGGGCGCTTAGTGGCGCCACTAGTGCGCAGGTTATCGCCTCAGGTGGGGTCAGCTGCGCGGGTGATATTGCTGCCTTACAGGATTTGGCTGCTAGCCACCTCAATTTGTGCGGGGTGATCCTAGGTAAAGCCCTTTACACCGGGCAGATCGACCTCAAAGCCTTACTGCGCCCCTAAAGCACCCGGCGCTTCAGGCGTTACCGCTATGCGCTTAGCGCCGTGCCGCGCGCTTACCAGGAGGGGCCGCGATTGGTTAGCTCCAGGCGTCCTCGGAGTCTTCAGAGTCTGAGTCGTCATCCCAAGATTCGCTCTCAGGCAGGTCGGAGCTACCTACCGGGTCTGTGGCGTAACGGTTGGGTGCAAACGCCCCGGTAGCCCCGTAGGAGCTGACGCTGGCAGCGCTAACCGCACCGGCGGCCGCAAACCCGTCCCCGCGATCCTCGGGACTACCTGGGGCGGGTGCGGCGTCGTCGTCGCTGGGGGCGTCACCTTCCCCCTTAATCCAAGCCAGGGTTTCCTCCAGGCGCTCGGGCGGCACCAGCACCTCGCGGGCTTTAGAGCCGGTGGAGGGGCCCACCACTTCACGCGATTCGAGCAGGTCCATTAGGCGCCCGGCCTTAGCGAAACCTACCCGCAGCTTGCGTTGCAGCATTGAGGTGGAGCCAAACTGGCTGGTGATAATCAGCTCGGCGGCCTGCAACAGCAGGTCCATGTCGTCGCCGATTTCTTCCTCAATGCGTTTCTTAGTTTCGGGGACAATCACGTCCTCGCGGTAGCTGGGCTGGAGCTGGTCCTTAACGTGCTCAACTACGGTGCGGATTTCCTTCTCAGTAACCCAGCTGCCCTGCACACGGATCGGTGAGGAGGCGCCCGGGCCCAGGTAGAGGGCGTCACCTTGGCCGGTGAGCGACTCGGCCCCGTTTTGGTCCAAAATTACGCGCGAGTCCAGCTGTGAGGCGGTGGCGAAAGCCAGACGTGAGGGCACGTTGGACTTGATCAAACCGGTAACTACCTGCGCCACTGGACGCTGGGTGGCCAGCACCAGGTGAATACCGGCCGCACGCGCCAGCTGGGTGATGCGCTGAATTGAGGCTTCCACGTCTTTAGGCGCGGTCATCATCAAGTCAGCCAACTCATCTACCACCACTAGCAGGTAGGGGTAGGGCGCGATCTGACGCTGAGAGCCGGGAGGGGCCTGTACCTCGCCGGCGCGCACTGCCCGGTTGAAGTCATCAATGTGCTTATACCCAAAGGAGGCCAGGTCGTCGTAACGCGCGTCCATTTCCTTAACCACCCATTCCAGGGCTTCAGCAGCCTTCTTGGGGCTGGTGATAATGGGGGTGATCAGGTGGGGAATGCCTTCATAAATGGTTAGCTCCACGCGTTTGGGGTCAACCAGCACCATGCGCACTTCCTCGGGGGTGGCACGCATCATAATCGAGGTGATCATGGAGTTAACAAACGATGATTTACCTGAACCGGTTTGCCCAGCTACCAGCATGTGCGGGGTTTTAGCCAGGTTGGTGACCACATAGTTACCCTCAACGTCCTTACCCAGGCCCACGGTTAGCGGGTGGGTGGAGTTTTGGGCCACCGAGCTGCGTAGCACGTCGCCCAGGGTCACCATTTCGCGGTCTGCGTTGGGGATTTCAATACCGATGGCGCTCTTGCCGGGGATGGGGGTGAGCACCCGGATTTCATCGCTGGCCACCGCGTAGGCAATGTTTTTTTCTAGGCCCGTGATACGTGAAACATTAACGCCGTGACCACGGTGAATCTCATAGCGGGTTACCTGCGGGCCGCGCGTGTAGCCGGTTACCTTGGCGTCCACGTTGAATTCGGTGAATACGTCTTGCAGGGCTTGGACTACCGCGTCGTTGGCGGGGGTACGTGTGGCGTGTTCGCGCCCAGCCACCAGGTCGCTCATGTCAGGTAGGTGGTAGGTGCCCCCGTCGGGTAGCTGCATGGAGAATTCGGGTTCACTGCCCACGCTGGCGGCGGTGGAAACTACCGGTGCGGTGGCTGCGGTGGGGGCGGTGGCCGCCGAGGTTTGCCGCGCCGCCTGCGAGTACAGTCCCAGATCGCCCAGCTCAGCGGTTTGGGCGGTGTTCATGGGCACAGTGGCCTGGGTGGGGGCGTCCTCAGAGGGCGCGTCAATGTCGCGTGGGCTGGTTACATCCGGTTCTTGACTGCGACGGCGCCCGGGGCGGCTTTGGCGGGCTTTTGGCCGCCACGCTGGGGGCGGCGTGGGGCTTTTGGGTTCGTCTAGGGGGTCGATAACCGCCGTGTTTTGTAGGTCTTCCTTGTCAATGGCACTGCGGAAGGCCTCATCGGCGTCGTAGGTGTCCATGACGGCGGTTTGCTGGGGGTCTTGGGCGTTGTCGCGACCAAAAACGGAACGCATCCGCTCTAGGGCCCGGCTGGCGACGTCGTCGTGAGGGGCGCCAGAGCCACCATCTAAGCCCTGGCCACGCACCATCTCCCACACGTCAAAAGCGGTGCGCCCTGAGGCCACCAACAGGCAGAAGGCCACCAGCAGCAGCAACACCACTACCGCGCCTACGGCAGAAAATAATTTAGCTAGCGGGTAGCCCAGTAGCCAGCCGAACACTCCCCCGGTTTGTTCCAGGGTGTCGATGTCAAAGGGCTGGTTGCCGTTAAAAATCTGGATCAGGGCGCCAATAGCAAAAGCGATAGCTAACGCGGCTAAAGCAATACGGCTGGTGGTTGGGCTCAGCGGTTTTGCCGCGTATAAGCATGATCCCGCCCCAAATCACCATGGGGGCTGCCAGTAGAGACAGTGCCCCCAAAGGGGAAAGCCACCAGGTGGTGTAGTAGGGAGCCGGCGCTGCCAGAAATCCCCAGCCATTCACGCAAAGTAAGCAGGGGCACCCTAGCGCAATCAGCGCAAATCCCCCGCCCTAGGCGGCGGTAAAGGCGAAGCGTCACTGGGCGCATTTTGACGCGACGCACCGCCCCGTGAACGCGAGGCGGCAGGGGTAGCAGCAGAGGAGAGTTTCGCTTAGCCATGATAGTTAGACGTTAATAGACGCAAGCTCAGGCGTGCTTACAGGCACGCCGAAAGCTAAATGCAAGGGTAAAACACACACCCCAGTATTAAAAACTAGATTTTTTTAAATAGCCGCTAAAGATTCAGTGTCCCCTGCTTCACGCAGTAATTGGTCAATATCTTCTGCGCTAGGGGCGTGGTTATCTTCGCGTTGGCTGATCATTAGGGCGGCAGCCGCATTGGCGCGGCGAGCACTTTGCAGTACCGAGTAGCCCTTTAACAGGCTGGCAATTAGCACCCCGGTGTGGGTGTCGCCGGCGCCAGTGGTATCTGTAACAGACATGGGGTAACCGCTCACCAGCGTGGGTTGGCCGTGATCGGGTAGCAGCAGTTCACAGCCAGCGCTGCCGATGCGGCGCACAAACATTGCGTTAGGGGCGGCCCGGTACATTAGCTCCACTCCCCCCAGGCGGGCGCGCAGCTGGTCAATTTCTCGGCGGTTGCCGGTAATAATGTCGGCGCGGGCCATTATTTTTAACAAAATCCGGTCCAAAATATCTACCACTGCCGGCCCAAAATCCACCACCAGCTGCACCCCGGCAGGCAGGGTAGAGAGCCACTGACTTATACCTTCACGTGTACGCTGGTGAACCAAGTCATAGCCGGCGGCGTGTACGTAATCTCCCGGCACCAGCTTAAGATTTCTAGATCCTCAAGCTGGGGCTCGCTTTCAACCCCTTCAGTGGTGATGAAGGTGCGTTGGCCTCCGGGTTCGATCAGGGTGGTGCAGGTGCCGATGTCACCTACCAGCTCCTGAACTACATTCTCGACGCCGTCGCGCAGCATGGAGGCACGCACTAGTGCAGAGTTGGGGCCGGTACCCAGGGTTGAAGCCAGGGCCACGGGAACCTGCTGGCTGGCAGTAGCGCGGGCGATGGTGTAGCCACCACCCACCTTAGTGCCATTTGAGAGTGCAGTAACCGCGCTACCGGCCTTGGGAAAGCGAGCAACTTTCAAAGGTAGGTCAATCAGAATTGATCCGGTAGATACCAGGCAGTTAGGGCGCTGGGGAAGTGCGGTTTGGCTCATAGTCTCTCTTCAACACTTAGGGCAGGGGCAAATTGATTGTAAAACCCTAAACCTCACGATTTTAGGGGCTTGACAACTTTTAGCGCGGGCGGGCGTAGGGGAAAGCGATAACGTCACGGATAGAAGTCGCGCCGGTGATCAACATCACTGCACGATCGACTCCCAGGCCCAAGCCGCCGGTGGGAACAAGACCCAATTCCAAGGTGCGCAGGAAGTCTTCATCTAGGCTCATCGCTTCCGGGTCGCCGGCGGCGGCGCGCAAAGATTGGGCTGTGAAACGCTTACGCTGTTCACCTGGGTCAGTTAGCTCAGTATAGGCCGTGCCCAGCTCCATCCCCCAAGCCACCAGGTCCCAGCGCTCAGCTAGGCGCGGGTCGCGGCGGTTTTGGCGGGTTAGCGGGCTGGTTTCCACCGGGAAATCAATGTAGAAGGTGGGTTTGGTGGTGGTGGCTTCAACTAGTTCATCATAGAGCGCGCCAATCACGTCACCGCTGCCAGCTGCCACGGGCACCTCAATGTCGTTAGCTTCAGCTAGTTCCAGTAGCTTTTCTAGCGGGGTGTCTACAGTTACTTCCTGGCCCAGGGCCTTGGGAAATAGCTTCATGCACACTCACCACCGGCCAATCACCGGAAATATCCACGGCCACATAATCAACCCCTGAGCGGGTTGAATGCACCGGCAGCCCTTCAGTTCCGGGCGTGCCCACCGCGCGCAGCACCACCGGGGCGCCGTGCACCTTAATGGCGGCTTCCTGGAAGATACGCTGAGTTAGCAGGCGCATGGTGTGGTAGTCGCCGTGAGCCACATAAGCCTCAAGTGAGGTGAACTCAGGGTTGTGGGTGGCGTCCACCCCCTCGTTACGGAAGGAGCGGCCAATTTCGAAAATAGCCCCCATGCCGGCCACAGCCAGGCGCTTGAGGAACAACTCCGGGGCGATACGCAGATAAACATCGGTGGAGTAGGCGTTCATGCGGGTGATGAACGGGCGGGCATTAGCCCCACCATGTACCGGCTGCAAGATTGGGGTTTCTACCTCCACATAGCCCTGCTCACCCAGGGTGTGACGGATGGAAGTAACAATGGCTGAGCGCTGGGCGATCAGCTCAATGGCGTTAGCGTCAGCCAGCAGCTGCTGGGTACGGGTGGCATTAGCCCCCAGCGGGATGGTGATCTTGCCGTGTCCCCCGCGCCGGGCGCGCGGCAAGGCGGTGAGGGCTTTAGCTAGCAGCTGCCAGCCCTGCACCAGGATTGAGGGCTCCCCGGTGCGGGTGCGCATAGCCAAGCCGGAAACCACCACAATGTCGCCACGGTTAATCAGTGAACGCCACATTTCCAGCTTGGCACCGGTTTCTGAGGCGTCAAAGAGCAGCTGAATGTGCTTGTAGCCCTCTACCAGGTCAACGAAGATAAGCCCACCGTGGTCACGCTCTAGGCCCACGCGACCCTCAACGCGCAGCTGCACAATAGATTCTTCACCTGCCGCCAACTGGCGGAACACCGGCTGCACTAGGGCATGGGCCGGGGGCATACCGTGCTTAACCCCAGTGGGATAGGGGTCAATCTTTGGCGTCCAGGGTGCGCTCCAGAGCCACCGCACGTTCACGATCCTCAGCCGACAGACGCCGGGTAGGGATTTGCGCTTGAATGTGGCGTTCAACCTGCTGGGCCACCAGGGCTGCATAGTCGCTACCCATAATGGCGCTGTTATCCACGTGGGCGCGACCAAAGCGCTCAAAGTTAGGGATGAAACCTTCTAGGCGGCCAGCTGCCAGTAGCACGCGGGCGGCTTGGGTGCCGTCGGCGTAGCACATGTAACGCGGGTACCAGCTGGGGTTGTATTTGGCGTTAGATTCATACAGCTGCTCCAGCTGCCAAAAGTGCGAGGCAAAACGCATGATCCGAGCCATGGTTTTAGCCGCCAGGGAGGCGTCCACCGCCATACCGTCCACAAATACGGAACGGAACATAGCAAAGTTCAGCGAAACCCGGTCAACCCCGTAGCGTTCGCCGTCGGTTAGCAGGGCTGCCACCATAGCCTCATTTACCCCGTTGGGGGCCTTGGGGCTGCGGCGCATCACGTCCAGGGACACCCCGCGCTTGCCCCAGGGGCAAAACGCCAGTAGCGCCACGGTCTTGTCATCTTGATCCTGGACCGTAACCACCAACTCACGCTCGTCGACGTCGTCGAGAGTGCGATCCAGAGCCATAGAGAAGCCGCGCTCTTCCCCGTTACGCCACGCATTAGCCAAATCGCGCAGCTGACGGCGTTCCTCGTGGGGAATGTCGCCTAGGCGCCTAATTTCCACGCGGGCGCCACTGGCACGTACTCGCCGCACCGCTTTAGCCACCTGGGGCAGGCCCCGCAGCGAGAAACTGGCGGCCTCAATAATGGACTCATCCCCCATGCGGCGCACGGTGAAACCAAAGTTTTTGTAGGCACGCGCGCCCTTCTCACCAGCGGAGATAACTGCCGGCACCCAACCGTAGTCGCCACATTCATCCAGCCAGGCACTAATGGCGTCATCCCAACTGGCCGGGTCACCTAGCGGATCACCGGCAGCCATGGCCACACCGGTAGACAGGCCAAAGGAAACCGCAGCCTTACCGTCAGGAGAAAACACGGTCAGACGGTCACGGCGGGTAGCGAAGTAGCCCAGGGAGTCTTCCTCCCAATCCAGCAGCAAACCACGCACACGCAGGTCATCACCGGCGCGCGGGGTGCGCTTAGCTGAACGCAAAAACACGGTCAGGCTAATTAGCACCACCAGGGCAGCCAACAGGTAAAGCAAAGTACCCAGCCACACCGGCCCCTGATAGGCGGGAACGCCCCCAATGCCACCAATTTCTGGGCCTAGGGTGCGCCAAGCTACCCAGCGCATACGGTGGCGGATAGCCCATTCGTTACCGTCGGGGCTGTGCGCGGGCACCACCAGGAGCGTGCCCAGGGCAATCACGGAGGCCATACCAACCACTAGGGTCAGCAGCGCCCGCCACCATGAGCCGCGCACAATACGGCCGGGGAAAGCTGGGCGGGAAGCCAACAAAATCGCGATAACCGGGATGCACACCAGCACCCAGGCCAGCATGAGCCAGTCTGGGCCGTGCTGGGTGACAGTTACATGGGTGCGCTCTTCCAGGTCATCTGGGAACTGCTGGTATACCAGCGTCAGTGAGCCCACCGTTAAGAACAGGAACTGCAAGGTCAGGGCCAGGTTAAGCGCCAGTCGTTTGCGCCTACTGGCCGCCCCAGCCCAAATCAGTAGCAGCACCGCCCCCAGGAAGGAGGCACCCACCGGGATACCAATAAAGTAGAAAGGCTCAACAACCAGCTTATATAGATCCCAGCGCCTTAGCCCCAGTCCCCCAAGTAGCGATAAACACCGCAGCTATCTGCAACAGCCGCGCCATGATGGTCGGCATAGAGTCGATCCATCGGCGGGTATCTGCGCCTACTCTGCGCCGCAGCGGAGATATCAGCTTAGCCGGGGCGGTGGTGCTCTTGGGTTCAGTCACTAGTGAATTTCCTATTTACGCTTTAATTACTACAGGCACGATCATAGGGTCGGCGGCGTAGCTTACGAGCTACCCAACGTCCCAAAGCGCGCCGCATAACCTGCTGTAGGCCGTGAGTGTCGCTAACGCCACTGTCTCAGGGCGTCACCCTAGCGCGTTGGTGACGTCAGGAAGAACTTCCTCAAATACAGAGTCGTCTTCTGCCACGCCTCGGGCCTGAATGTGCGGTCCAGCCAGAATAGTACCGGTTGTGGTCTCTACGACCGCAAAAACTGAGACAAAGCCTTCTTCTGCCAGTACGCGGCGCCCAGCTAGCTCGTCTTCATCAATTTCACCTACGCTGGAGCCATCTACGTACACGTAGTCGCATGGGTAGGAGCCCACCACCTGGGCTTTTCCTTCATATAGGTCGACGACGTCGCCGTCCTCGCACAGCATTACGTTGCTGGCTGGTACCCCGGTCTTTACCGCGAGCGCACCGTTGGCCACGATGTGGCGGATTTCGCCGTGGATAGGCATTACGTTGCGGGGCTGGACGATGTTGTATACGTGCAGTAGTTCCTCACTGGAGGCGTGGCCGGAGACGTGTACGCGGGCGTTGGCCTGGTGTACTACGCGCGCACCTAGGCGCATGATCTGGTTGATTACGCGGAAAACAGAGTTTTCGTTGCCCGGGATTAGTGAGGAGGCGAAGATAACCGTGTCTTCGGGGTCTAGGGTGATCCAGCGGTGTTCGCGGTGGGCCATGCGGCTAAGGGCGGCCATGGGTTCACCCTGGGAGCCGGTGGCCATTAGTACGCGCTGGCTGGGTAGGTAGTTGTTGATTTCGCGCTGGTCTACGATTACGCCTTCGGGCACGTTTAGGTAGCCGCGTTCGGCGGCGATTTTCATGTTGCGCACCATGGAGCGGCCAATGAGGGCGACTTTGCGGTCATGTAAGGCGGCGGCGTCGAGCACCTGCTGGACACGGTGGACGTGGGAGGAGAAGGAGGCCACCACGATTTGGCCTTGGGATTCGTCAAAGACGCGGTTTAGTACCGGGCCGATTTCACGTTCGTGGGCCACCATGCCGGGCACTTCTGCGTTGGTGGAGTCTACACAGAATAGGTCTACGCCTTCTTCACCAAAGCGGGCGAAGGAGCGCAGGTCGGTGATGCGCCCGTCGATGGGCAGGGAGTCCATTTTGAAGTCGCCGGTGATTAGGGCGGTGCCGGCTTTGGTGCGGATGAAGGCGGCCATGGCGTCGGGGATGGAGTGGTTTACGGCCACAAATTCCATGTCGAAGGCGCCGTAGCGTACGCGTTCGTGTTCGGTTACTACGCGCAGCTTGGGGTTGATGCGAAATTCTTTTAGTTTGGCTTCTACGAAAGCTAGGGTTAGTTCGCTGCCGATTAGTTCAATGTCAGGGCGTAGCTTTAGTAGGTAGGGTACAGCCCCAATGTGGTCTTCGTGACCGTGGGTGAGCACTAGGGCTTGGACGTCGTCGAGACGGTCAGCGATAGGGCCAAAGTCGGGCAGGATTAGGTCCACACCGGGCTGGTCTTCTTCAGGGAAAAGCACGCCGCAGTCAACGATTAAAAGCTGCCCCTGGGTTTCAAAGACAGTCATGTTACGGCCAACCTCACCTAGACCACCTAGGGGGTAAACGCGTAGGGCTGCGGGATTGGCGGGGGCGGGGGGCTTTAGCGCTTCAAAAGTGGTCACGTAAACCATCCTAAACTTTAGAAACCGGCGTTAGTAGACGCCGCTTAACTACAAAAAAACCCGGGCAAAACCCGGGCTCGTGGTACCCCCAACCGGATTTGAACCGGTGTTACCGCCGTGAGAGGGCGATGTCCTAGGCCGCTAGACGATGGGGGCCTTTTGCTCCTTGCGGAACGGTGTCTACGCTTTTGTGGAGCGTATCCGTACCCCCAACCGGATTTGAACCGGTGTTACCGCCGTGAGAGGGCGATGTCCTAGGCCGCTAGACGATGGGGGCCTTATTCACTTTTGGTTTAACCACAAGTGGCTGGGGTACCAGGACTCGAACCTAGAATGGCTGAACCAGAATCAGCTGTGTTGCCAATTACACCATACCCCAAGGGGATCACGCTGCGGTCACAAACCTTTTGGGCTTGCCCCGGCGGCGCAACGGGTAAGAATCTATCTGATCTTTAGCCCGCTTGCCAAATTTTTTTAGCGTGACCCTAAGCACATTTGGGTTTTACTTTGAAATTACAGCCAAAAGTGCTTCAATTCGGGCCATGGTTAGCTCCTTACCCAGGATTTCCATGGACTCAAATAGCGGCGGGGAGACCTGACGGCCGGTTACGGCTACGCGCAGCGCCCCGAAGGCCACGCGCGGCTTGAGCCCCAGGCCCTCAACTAGAGCCTGACGCAGCGCCTGCTGTAGAGCGTCGTGGTTCCACTGCTCCAGGGAACGCAGCGCCTGGTCGGCGGCCTGCAGTACCTGCTGGTTGGCGGCTACAGTCTCAGGGTTCTTTACCAGCTTGGCGAAAGACTTTTCGTCGTAGTCCAGGGCGGCGGCGTCGGTAAAGAAGAAGCCCAACATGCCGCGAGCCTCACCTAGTAGCTGCACGCGGGTCTGAATCAACGGCGCGGCGGCAGTTAGAATCTCCTGCTCACGGGCGGTTAGCTGGCCAAATTCAGGGGCGCTAACCAGGGCTTGGGCTTCCTCGACCGGGGCGTAGAGGTCGTAGAGGTAGGGCACCAGGCGGTTACGGAAGTCCTCCCCCTCCAGGCGGCGCACGTGCTCAGCGTTAATAGCCACACACTTCTTGGGGTCAAAGCGGGCCGGGTTAGGGTTGACGTCATGAATGTCGAAGGCGGCCACCAGCTGCTCGGGAGTGAAGATGTCCTCATCCTTACTCAGCGACCAACCCAGTAGGGCCAGGTAGTTGAGCAGACCCTCAGGGATCATGCCGTTTCGACGGTGCAGCAGCAGGTTTGAGGAAGGGTCACGCTTAGATAGCTTCTTGTTGCCCTCACCCATTACGTAGGGCAGGTGCCCAAAGGCGGGGATGAACTGGGCTCGACCAATGGCGATTAGGGCCTGGTAGAGCACAATCTGGCGGGGGGTGGAGGATAGTAGGTCCTCGCCGCGCAGCACGTGGGTGATCCCCATTTCGGCGTCGTCAACCGGGTTCACCAGGGTGTATAGCGGGTCACCGTTGGCGCGCACCACTACATAGTCGGGCACAGAGCCGGCCTTGAAGGTGATCTCGCCGCGCACCAGGTCAGTGAAGGTGATGTCTTCATCAGGCATACGCACGCGCAGCACCGGCTGGCGCCCCTGGGCACGGTAGACCTCAACCTGCTCGGCGCTGAGGTTGCGGTCAAAGCCGTCATAGCCCAGTTTGGGGTCTTCACCCTTGGCGCGGTGGCGGGCTTCAACCTCTTCAGGGGTGGAGTAGGACTCGTATAGGTAGCCGGCTTCTAGCAGCTCCTTGGCCACCTGCTTGTACAGGTCCATGCGCTGGGACTGGCGGTAGGGCTCGTGTGGGCCACCCTTGCCAACGCCTCATCCCAGTCCAGGTGCAGCCAGCGCAGCGAGTCTAGGATGGCGTCAAAGGATTCTTCAGAGTCACGGGCGGCGTCGGTGTCTTCGATACGGAAAACGAAGGTGCCACCTACGTGACGGGCATAAGCCCAGTTAAACAGACAGGTACGCACCATACCGACGTGGGGGGTACCGGTGGGGGAAGGACAAAAACGTACGCGAATATCACTGCCGGTGGGCAGGGCGTGGGCGGCTGATGCCTGGGTTAGCTCACTCATAATGTCTTAAGCCTACCGCCGCCGGCCTTGCCCCACTTAGGTTGGGGCGTACAGTTAGCTTATGAGCACTATTACACAGGCTTGGGATTCGTTAACCGCGCAGCAAATGCGTGAGCGCGGCTCTTTGAAATGGACGCGCTGGCCCGGGACCATTGGTGCCTGGGTGGCCGAAATGGATTTAGGTATTGCCCCTGAAGTGGCCGAGGCTATTAAGCAGGCCGTTGATGTAGGCGAGCTAGGTTACATGCCAGATGGCCTACTGACTGAATGCGAGCGGGCTTTGGCCGCCTATTCGCGTCGTAACTATGGCTGGGATTTGGATCCGGACAAGATTTTTGTGGTCCATGACGTGATCATGGCGCTGCGCCGAATTTTGACTGATTTCTGCGACAAATCTAAGCCGGTTATTGTGCCCACCCCGGCCTACATGACCTTCCTTAAAACCATTCCGGCCTGCGGTTTTCAGGCCGTGCAGGTGCCTAGCATTTATGCCGAGGGCACCTGGCAGCTAGATTTTGAGGGTATTGAAGCGGCTATGTCGCGTGGGGCCAGCCTGTTTATTTTGTGCAACCCCTGGAACCCGGTGGGGCGTGTGCTTACCGAGGCTGAGTTAGATAAGGTGGCGCAGCTTTCCGCTAAGTATGGCGTGCCCGTCTTTAATGACGAGATTCACGCTCCCCTACTGCTCTCCCCTGAGGCCAAGCACCACCCCTACCCGCTGCGGGCGGCGGCTGACCCGGATCTGACCTGGACCGCCACTTCGGCCTCTAAAGGCTGGAATGTGCCGGCTTTGGGTGCGGCGCAGCTGATTTTGGATGGCAAGGTGCGTCAGGCTTGGCGCCCTATTGCCGACGACGTCGCCCACCACGCTGGTCCTTTGGGTGTGCGTGCGGCTACGGCGGCTTTCACCCAGGCACAGTATTGGGTGCGCGAAGTTTCTAGCTACGTGCATGAAAATGCGCAGCTAGTTAGCCAGGAGCTGGCCAAGGTGGATCTACACATGGATGTTCCACAGGGAACCTACCTGGGCTGGGTGGATTGCTCTAGCCTGCTAGAGCGCGGCGTTAAGGGCTCACCCACCACTTGGCTGCGCGAAAACGCTGGCGTGGCCCTGACCGACGGGGCTGACTGTGGTCATGGCTACGAGCATTTTGCCCGCCTGAACATGGCTACTGGCCACGCCATTGAGCGCCAAACTGTGGAGCAAATCACCGCCGCAGTGAACAAGTTGAACTAAAACCGGCTACCGGATAGAGGTAGGCCGCCTAAGTTAAGGGGCAACTTAGGCGGCCTACATTTTTTGCGCCCCTAAATTTTTAGGAGCGCTAAGCGTGCTTAGCGCACTACGCTAGCGATTCTACCCAGTCCATCGATCTGCGCCGCAACGCCCACGCCGGCAGGAACATCTTTTGCATAGGCAGCTGCGCCAGTTAGGATCACATCTCCAGGCAGTAACGTAAACATGCGTGAGACACTGGCCACAATATTTTCGATGCTGACGTTCAAGTTGGCGGTGTTGCCCTCCCCCACTACCTCGCCGTCAATGCGTAGGGTTACGCGGGCGTTAGCCGGGTTGAATTCGTCGTCGGCTTCGGGCACATAAATCCACGGACCTAGCGGGCAGGCGGTGTCAAAAGACTTAGAACGCACAATATTGTCGCTGGGGGCGGCCACATCATTAGCTACCGTGTAACCCAGCACGTGGTGGGCGGCGTCGGCGGGGTCCACATCCTTACACAGGTCTTTAATAATGATGGCCAGCTCCGCCTCATGCACCAAAGTCTGTGACCAGTCGGGCTTAATAATTGGGGTGTCGGTGCCGATCACGGCGGTGTTGGGCTTGAGGAAAACGAAAGGCGGCTCGGTTAGTGAGCCCGCTTCGCCGTCGTAGGTGGAACCTAGCCCCACCACTTTAGAGCGGGGAATAACCGGCGAGAGCAGACGCACCTCGTTTAGCGCGATAACTTCACCGGTAGCCTCAGGGGCGCCAAATAGCGGGTCACCTTTGAGCACCACTAGTCGCGCAGTGTCGGGGAAATCTAAATCGCAGCGTTCGGTGTAATCCAAGCCCTGCACAATACCGTAGCGGGGTTCATCACCGCTAGTAAAGCGAGCCAAAATCATGGCTTCAGTCTAACGCCGACGTCGGCCCTTAACGGCTAAAACCAGCCAGAGCCGACGTCGACATTTAAACCAGCGCTAAGCAGCCACACCCCTTAGGGCCACAATCAGATGCCACAAAGGGCCAAGGGTGCGTTTAGCCGCTTAGCGCCAGCACAATCACGCAGGCCTTAAGCCTCAGCGCGATCATTTACGTGCACACCAGCGTTTTCGCTAGACCACACGTCGCCGGGGAGCTTGCCAGGCAAGAATTTGTTGTCGGTAGAGACAAACCGAATCTCATCAATCTTGCCAGCCTTGAGCTGGGCATACTGGCTTTCCCAGTCACGCAAAGCCCCAAAGGCCCAGCGGCCCATAATGGTGATAGCGAAGATGTTGATGGTGGCCATGATGCCCATAACCACGTCGGCCAGGTTCCACACGAAGTCCAGGGGAAGCTACCGCACCCACATAGGTGGCAACCAGGATCATTACCCGCAGCCAAGTGTGGTTGAGCTTCTTGGTGGCCCCACGCAGGAAGGAATCGTTGATTTCCGCGTAGGTGTAGTTACCCAGCAGCGAGGAGTAGGCGAACACGAAAATCATGGCGACCATCAGGTACTGGGCCCAGCCACCTAGCTGCGAAGTTACCGAAATTGAAGTGAGCGTGCCGGCGCTGAACTGACCCGTGCGGGCAGCGGCCGGGTTGTAAACCCCAGACAGCAGCACAATCAGGGCGGTGGCGGTACACACCAGCAAGGTGTCCACAAATACACCCATGGACTGGATGAAACCCTGGTTAACCGGGTGGGCGGTGGTGGCGGCAGCGGCAGCGTTAGGCACCGAGCCCTCACCGGCCTCGTTGGAGAACAAACCACGCTTAATACCGTTTAGGGCGGCGGCGGTAAAACCACCAGCCATACCAGCCAGGGCCTGGTCTAGCCCAAAAGCACCCTTAAAGATTTGTAGCAGCGCACCGGGAATAGCGGTGATGTTGAGCAGCAAAATAACTGCGGCCAGCAATACATAACCCAGCGCCATAATCGGGGCGATCCACTCAGAGACCTTAGCTACCTGACGCATACCACCAAAAAAATGATGGGGGCAGTGATCACCAACAGACCCACGCCGGTAACCCAGGTGGGCACGTTAAAAGTGTGCTCCATAATGCCGGAAATGGCGTTAGCCTGGGTGGCCTCATAGGCGAAACCGAATACGAAAATAATTACCGCTGCGAAAGCCACAGCCAGCGACTTCATTTTCAGCCCGCGCGTAATGTAGTAGGCCGGCCCACCACGGAAACTACCGTCGGGGTTAGCTACCTTATACATCTGCGCCAAAGTGGCCTCCACGAATGCGGTAGCCATACCCACCAGGGCCACTACCCACATCCAGAACACGGCGCCCGGACCACCCATGATGATGGCTAGCGCCACCCCAATGATGTTACCGGTACCCACACGTGAAGCCAGGCCAATGGTGAAGGCCTGGAAGGAGGAGATACCCCCACCTTGCCCATCACGCGAGTTGGTTAGTGAAGCAACCATGTGCCTAAAGAGACGGAACTGGATGCCATACATGCGCGCCGTGAAGTACAGCCCCACACCAACCAGCAAGAAGGCCAGGAAATAGCCGTAGAAGTAGGTGGAAAAATCCCCTAGGGCAGCGGTTGGCTTAGCCAACCAATCATCGGTTTTAGCGATGGCCAACATTGGCACTTCCTTTCGCAGAGATAAAAATTAGCTACTGCGAGCCTAAGTGCTTTATGTTTCAGGGTTATGACGCCGGCGTTTCCCACACGTTCGTTTTTACATCTGCAGGCAAATTGGGGTTGTTTTTACCCACAAAAACGGGGGTTTTGACGCCGTCGCGACGCTGAGACTCCCAGTCACGCAGGGCGCCAGAGACCCACTTGGCCAACCAAATCAGGGCCAGCAGGTTGGTGGCGGTCATGATGGCCATCATTACATCCACCGAGTTCCACACCAGTTCCAGCGTGGCCAGGGCGCCCAGCACGGTGCTAACCACCGATAGCACGCGCACAAAAATGCGCCCGCCCTTTTTGGGGCTAATGAAGTTAACGGCCACCTCAGAGTAGGAGGCGGCGGCCAGCACCGAGGAGAAAGCCAGCACGGTAATGATTAGGGCCATGGGAATCTCAGCCCAGCCGCCCAGGGCGGAAACCACGGCTTTTTGGGTCAGGCTCGCGGCCTGGCTGGGGTCTAGCGCGCCGGGGGTGTAAACCGAACTACCCGCACTCAAAATCACGATGGCGGTCATGGTGCACACAATGATGGTGTCCACAAACACGCCCAGGGACTGCACCAGGCCCTGCTGGATGGGGTGAGCCACGGTGGCGGTGGCCGCCGCGTTGAGGGGCGGTGCCCTGACCGGCTTCGTTAGAGAACAGGCCACGCTTAGTGCCGTTGATTAGCGCCGCCATAATGCCGCCGGTAACGCCGCCGGCAAACTGGGCCGGGCCAAAGGCAGATTCCACAATGATTTCCAGGGCAGGCAGCACCCGGTCGTAGTTAACCGCCAGCGCCCCCAGGCCCAAAAGGCCAGGTAAACCACGCTCATAATGGGGGCCATCCACTCGGTAACTCGGGCCACAGAGCGGATACCACCCAAAAATCACCGGGGCCGCCAGAAACAAACAGCAGCGCCGCCGTCACTTCCTTGGAGGCATTAACGCTAGAGCCGGGTCCAATAATGCCGCTAATGGCGTTGGACTGCACCATAATGATGGAAAAACCGCAGGTGGCAATGGTTAGCACGGAGAAGAGCACGCCCAGTTTGCGCGAGCCCATACCCAGCCACATGTAGGTGGCCGGGCCGCCGCGGAAAGTTCCGTCGTCGGCGCGTACCTTGAAAATCTGGGCCAAGGTGGCTTCAGCAAAAGCGGTAGCCATACCCACCAGGGCAATTACCCACATCCAGAACACCGCGCCGGGCCCGCCCAGGATCAGGGCTGCGGCCACACCAAACACGTTACCGATACCCACGCGCGCAGCTAGGGAAATGGTGAAAGCCTGGAAGGAGGAGATACCTCCGCTGGCGCCTGAACGTGAGGAGAGGATGGAACGCACCATCGCGGGCAGCAGCCTGAACTGAACCCCGCGTAGCCTGATAGTTAGATAAAGGCCGGTGCCGACCAAAATCCACATGGTCAGATGCAGGGTGAGCCAATCGCCTAAATTCTGTAAGGCTTGGGCTAATGCTTGCATTTGATATTCCTCGCAGCCGTGTCTTTGTGCGGTGTCAGCATATACGAACATGAGAAAATAGCCAGTGTGGACCATGCCCCTGCTTTGAATCGCGTACTTGATGCTTTAATACCGGCGAGTGACCCGGACTATGTTCCCACCAGTGATGAGCTTTATGATGCCTTCACGCAGTGGGCTGACAGTACCGGCCGCCCGCTGTATCCCCATCAAGAGGAGTCTTTGCTGGCCATTGTGGAGGGCGAGCATGTAGTTGCCGCCACGCCCACGGGCTCAGGCAAGTCAATGATTGCTTTGGCGGCGCATTTTACTTCTTTGGCGCGCGGAGAGCGTTCTTACTACACAGCGCCGCTTAAGGCTTTGGTTAGTGAGAAGTTTTTTGAGCTGATCCGCCTATTTGGCGCCCAGAATGTGGGAATGGTCACGGGTGATTCTTCGATTAACCCTGACGCTCCCATTATTTGCTGCACCGCCGAGATTTTAGCTAACCAGTCGCTGCGTCAGGGGCGGGCACTGGATGTGGATACGGTGGTGATGGATGAGTTCCATTACTACGCCGATCCGCAGCGTGGCTGGGCTTGGGCAGGTGCCGCTACTGGAGCTACCCCAGGCGCAGATGGTGCTGCTAAGCGCCACTTTGGGTGATGTTTCGTGGCTGGTTAAGGATTTGCGTGAGCGCACCGGGCGCTCTGTGGCCGTGGTTGACGACGCCGTACGCCCAGTCCCCCTCGATTTTGAGTATTCCGTGGAGGCAATTGGGCCTTTGCTGGAGCGCCTGATTGGGCAGAATAAGGCCCCGGTTTATGTGGTGCATTTTTCTCAGCGTGAGGCTATTGAGCGGGCTAGTGCGCTGCTGAGCACTAAGTTAATTGACCGCGCCCAGCGTGATGAGATCAGCCAGGCCATTGCCGGCGAACGCTTTGGGGTGGGTTTTGGGGCCACGCTTTCTAAGCTGCTGCGCGCCGGCATTGGGGTGCACCATGCGGGTATGTTGCCGCGTTACCGGCGCCTGGTGGAGCGTTTGGCGCAGCAGGGTTTACTGCCGGTTATTTGCGGTACGGACACGCTGGGGGTGGGTATTAATGTGCCTATCCGCTGCGTGGTGTTTACGTCTTTGGTTAAGTTCGACGGCGCCAAGGAGCGGCATTTAACGGCCCGCGAGTTCCACCAGATCGCTGGGCGGGCCGGGCGCGCTGGCTTTGACACGCACGGCTATGTGGTGGTGCAGGCCCCTGAGCATGTGATTGAAAACGCGGCGGCGCTAGCTAAAGCTGGCGATGATGAGCGCAAGAAACGCAAAATTACCCGCAAGAAGGCCCCCGAAGGCCGCGTGAACTGGACCGATAAGACTTTTGAGCGCCTGGTTGCGGCCCCGCCTGAGACTTTAACTAGTCAGTTCCGTGTCACTACCACCATGGTTTTGAACCTGATGGAGCGGCCTAACCCGGTGGCGGCCATGTGGAATTTGCTGCAGGCGGTGCATGAGGGTGAGGCGGCCACTCACCAGCATTTAAAGCGGGCGCTGGAGATTTACCGTTCGCTGCGCACGGCCGGGGTGTTGGAGCATGTTTCTTCTGCCCAGGCCGCCGCTGATGGTTTGCCGCGTCTGCGCCTGGCGGTTGATTTGCCCGATGATTTTGCCCTCAACGCGCCTTTGGCGCCTTTTGCCCTGGCCACAATGGATTTGTTGGGCTTGGACAGCCCTGAGCACACCCTGGATGTGGTCTCGGTGGTGGAGTCCACTTTGGATGATCCACGCCCGCTGCTTTACGCCCAGCAGCGCGCCGCTAGGGGTGAGGCGGTGGCCGCTATGAAGGCTGAGGGCCTAGATTATGACGAGCGTATGGAGGCTTTGGAGGCTATTACTTGGCCCCAGCCTTTAGCTGAGCTGCTGGCCGGCGCCTATGGGGTTTACGCTCAGGCCAACCCTTGGGTTAGGGAGTATGAGTTGGCCCCTAAGTCGGTGGTGCGTGAAATGGTTGAGAAGGCCATGACTTTCTCTGACCTGATTTCGGTGTACCAGTTGGCCCGTAGTGAGGGTGTGCTGCTGCGTTAGTTAACTGATGCTTACCGGGCTTTGCGCCAGGTGGTGCCCGAAGAGCACCGCACCGATGAGGTGGTGGAGCTAATTGACTGGCTGGGCGAGTTGGTGCGCAGCGTGGACTCGTCCCTACTTGATGAGTGGGAGGCCCTAGGTCAGCTGCAGGCGGGCTCTAATGTGGAGCTGGTGCGCAATGACGCTCCCCCGGCTGAGCGTGCTTTTGGTGCCGACGCCGACGGTCATGTACCCCTTAGCCGCAATAAGCACCGCTTGCGTACCTTGGTGCGTCAGGGCATGTGGGCTTATGTGGAGGCGATTGCCGCTGAGGATGTGGATCGCCTGGTGAGCCTGGCTAACTCTAAAGCCTGGGATAGTGAGCGTTTTAATAATCTGCTTGATGACTACTATGACGCCTACGAGTGGCTGGCTATCGACTCTGAGGCTCACTCTAAGCAGTATGCGTTAATTGATGAAGATCCCGACGACGCCGCTTTGGCTTTGGCTGGGGTGGGCGAAAAGCTGCGTGAGGCCCTTGTTGGTAGCGGCCGGGCCTGGCTGGCCACGCAGATCCTAAACGACCCTGACGATAACCATGACTGGCGCCTGGTTTTCCTGGTGGATGTGGCCCAGTGTGATCGTGAAGATAAAGCAGTTTTGCATCTTTTGAAAGTTGGCGAAGCCTGATGGCTAAAAAATCTAAGCACTCTGAGGCCGGTACCGGCGCGATTTTAGCTTTACAAAAAGCCGGTATTACCCCGGTGATCCACGCCTATGAGCACGATGAACGCGCCCAGGCTTGGGGCCTAGAGGCAGCCCAGGCGCTGGGGCTAGACCCGGCGCGAGTGTTTAAAACTTTGCTGGTTTCACACGAAAAGGCCCTGGCGGTGGTGGTTATTCCGGTGGCGAGCCGCCTGGATTTGAAGGCTATCGCCAAACAGTTGGGGTGGAAGAAAGCGCAGCTGGCTGATCCGGACCTGGCCCAGCGCACCACCGGCTATGTGGTGGGTGGTATTTCGCCGCTGGGCCAGAAAAAGGCTCTACCTACGCTGATAGACGCCAGCGCCGCGACGCATGAGACAGTGTTTGTCTCCGGCGGGCGGCGCGGACTGGATTTGGAGTTAGACCCCAAGGTTTTAGCGCAGCTAACAAAAGCTAGTTTCGCTGAGGTAGCTAAGTAGCACCGGCACTATTGAGCTTGAGCCGGCCAGGTGGCGCTCGCGGCATTGCTGCGAGCGCCACCTGGCTGCTTTGTGGCCCCTATCTGCCGCGTGGCGGCTAGTCAGTTGCGGTAGTAAACCTGGTCAGAGGAGACAATCTGCTTACCGAAGGGGAAGCAGGTCACCGGGATCATCTTGATGTTGGCAATTGCCAGCGGGATACCGATGATGGTGATGGCCTGGGCCAGGGCAGTGGTGACGTGGCCAATAGCCAGCCACACTCCAGCTACCAGGAACCAAATGACATTGGAGATGCCGCTCATAGCGCCAGCTCCAGGCGCCGGCACTACTTCGCGGCCAAAGGGCCACAGTACATAGTTGGCGATCCTGAAGCAGGCCACGCCGGCCGGCAGGGTTACTACCAAGATGCAGGCGATAATGCCGAAGAAAATGTAGCCCAGGGCCAGCCAAATGCCACCAAAAATGAACCAAATGAGGTTTAGTAACGTTTTCACGGCCTCAATTTTAAGCACGTCAGGGGCATTTTAGGGACCCTAAAGTCCCCTGATTTATCCCTGATCTGGTTTATCCCTGATCTGGCCCTGGCCTAAGTTGAGAGGCAGCTAGGCACGTCGCGGCGTCGGCGCACCACGCAGGCATGCCAGAGATGGCGTTTACCAGAAGACGCGCTGAGCGATAGCGTCGGCGAAGTTTTCTAGGGCTCCCTCAGCGGCATTTAGGTACAGCGGGGCGTCCACCAAAGATACTTCCATCAGGTAGAAGCCACCGGCGCCGTCGCTAACTACGTCTACGCGGTTAAAGAGCACCTGAATGTCACGCCCAGCGCGCTCCTTAATCTGGGCGTGTAGGGCGCGGCGTACTCGCTCACCCCACAGCCATTCCATTTCGCTGGGTTCGCGGGCCTCAACGATTTCCTCGTGGACTTCATCTACCGCCTTAAAGCGCGGGTGCAGCATGGGCTTTTTCTGTACCGCGTGGGAGAGTACGCCGTTGAAGTACACCAGGGACAGCTCACCGGTTTGGTCTACGGACTCTAGGTAGCGCTGCATCATTACGGTGCGGCCCCGCGCCAGGTGGTGCATGGTGTCGTTAATAGCTGCCGAACGTGAGGTGGCGCTGGTGGCCGTGTAGCGGCCGGTGCCGCGACCACCTGAGGAGATGGCCGGCTTGATTACGAAGTCGCCATGGGCGGGGAAACGGGTGTGTACCTGGTGCTTAGACAGGTTTGCGGAGGGCTCTAGCCAGGTGGTGGGGATAATCGGCACGCCTCGGGCGGCCAGGTCTTTGAGGTAGTGCTTGTCTCCAAACCAGTCAACTATCTCGGCGTGATTTAGAGGACGTTCAAGGCTGCGAGCCCAGCGTAGGAAGTTGGCGTAGTTGCGTTTACGGGCATAGTCACGCACCGAGCGCATCACCACTACCCCAGCTTTAGACCAGTCGACGCCCGGGTCATTCCATACCGCAATGCGCGGCTCGATACCGCGCTCATAAAGGGCTTGGGGTAGGCCGCGGTCATCTTCGTCAAGGTTAGGGAAATCGGCGCAAGTCGCCAAAGTTACGATCGGCTTAGACACGCCCTAACCGTACCTCACGCATAAGCCACTAAGTACTTATGCGCGCGCCAATAAGCACCACACAAACGTGAGTTAGATTACAAACTGCGATTTTGGGCTTTCTCGACTGGACAAGCCCCCCACCAAGCACATAAAGTTTCTCTCCGTTGCGAAGTTAAACGCGCAGCAAAATGCACCGCTAGCTCAACTGGCAGAGCAGCTGACTCTTAATCAGCGGGTTCAGGGTTCGAGTCCCTGGCGGTGTACGAAGCTCAACCATACGGTTGCTTCCTTGCACCGCTAGCTCAACTGGCAGAGCAGCTGACTCTTAATCAGCGGGTTCAGGGTTCGAGTCCCTGGCGGTGTACCACCGGTTCATATACCATTGCGGTAACGCTGATCACTCACCGCGCGAGTGACAGTTTTAAACCAAACAGTTAACTCTTGTTAGCTGCTGCATTCCCACAAGGTTTAGCCGGTGTGGAATATATTCAACCCTCATGGCGGTTACACACCCGTACCCGTCAGACTGTTGGATGCTGAAGAAGAAAAGGAGTGAAGACAATATGCGTAACTTAGAACTCGAACTACAGGCGGCCCAGAGCGAGCTGGAGTCCCTGACCGAGTCGGCCTCCCCCTCCCGTCTAGAACGCGCCCTAGCTCGTCTCGCTGCCGCTCGTGCAGCACTCGAACTAGTCGCCTGAAAAAATCTAGACAGGAAGAAATAAATGACCACTCTTGAAGTTGGCGCCCTAGCCCCGGCTTTCAATCTCCCTAACGCAGACGGAGAGCTGGTGTCGCTAAGCCAGCTGCTAGACAAGGCCCCCAAGGGGGTTGTGGTCTATTTCTACCCCAAGGCAGCCACTCCTGGCTGCACTAAAGAGGCCTGCGATTTTCGCGATTCCTCAGCTGCCTGGGCTGAGGCCGGCTACAGCGTAGTTGGTATCAGCCCAGACAAGGTTGAGGCCCTAAAACGTTTTGCTACCAAGCAGGAGCTACCTTTCCCGCTGCTTTCAGACGCGGATCACCAGGTAATGGAAGCTTGGGGTGTGTGGGGCGAGAAAAAGAACTACGGCCGCGTCAGCGTGGGCGTACGTCGCTCTACCTTTGTTATCAACCCTGACGCCACCGTGGCCCTGGCTAAATACAACGTTAAAGCCACTGGTCACGTGGAGCGTCTGCGCAAAGAACTTAAAGTGAGCTAGACCCTATTAAAATAATTTGTGTCTGAGGCCGGAAATGTTTTAAGCTAATCCGGCACGCGCGAGTGGCGGAATTGGTAGACGCGCTAGATTTAGGTTCTAGTGCCCTAGGCGTGGGGGTTCGAGTCCCCCCTCGCGCACCGCTGAACCGAGTCAGGTTTTAACTGGCTCGGTTTTTTGTCTACGGTAGGCTTAGTTTATGAGCGATTTTGTACGCAAAGATGGACGCGCCACCAACCAGCTGCGTGAGGTTACGATCACCCGCAACTGGCTAGAGCACGGCGAAGGTAATGTGCTGGTTAGCTTTGGCCGCACCCGAGTGCTGTGTGTGGCTTCTTTTACTGCGGGCGTGCCACGCTGGAAGAAGGATTCTGGTGAGGGCTGGGTTACCGCTGAATACGCCATGCTGCCCCGAGCTGGCTCAGAGCGCTCTGCCCGCGAGTCTGTGCGCGGCAAGGTGGGCGGGCGCACCCACGAGATTTCTCGACTAATTGGTCGCTCGCTACGCGGCATCATTGATATTAGTGCGCTGGGTGAAAACACTATCGCCCTGGACTGTGACGTGCTGCAGGCTGACGGGGGTACCCGCACCGCCGCAATTACCGGCGCCTATGTGGCTTTGGCTGACGCGGTAGCTTGGGGAACTGAGCGCGGCCTGATTAAAGCCAAGGCTAAGCGCCCGGTGCTGGCAGACTCCCTATCGGCTATTTCGGTGGGTGTTATTGATGGCGTGCCCTGCCTGGACCTGCCCTATGAGGAGGATGTGCGCGCCGACACCGACATGAACGTGGTTATGACCGGCTCCGGTAAGTTCATTGAAATTCAAGGCACCGCTGAGCACGCCCCCTTTGACCGCGCTGAGCTAGATAGCCTGCTGGAGCTAGCGGCCCAGGGTAACGCTACTTTGGCACGTTTGCAGCAGGCCGCCCTGGCTGCCGACGACGGCGTGGCTCGCCTTAGCGATTTGGGTCTGTGACATGGTTGTAGCTGTGCCCCAGGGGGCAAAACTGGTGCTGGCCACCCACAATAAGGGCAAGCTGGCGGAGTTTCGCGAGATTTTAGCGCAGGCGATTGCTGATTTTGACCCTGCCAGTGTTATTAGCGCCGCTGATTTGCAGGTGCCCGAACCGGTTGAGGATGGTATTTCTTTTGCCGCCAACGCCACCATTAAAGCTAATGCGCTAGCCCAGGCTACCGGCTTGCCGGCGGTGGCCGACGATTCAGGGCTATGCGTGGATGTTTTAGGTGGGGCGCCGGGGATTTTCTCGGCCCGCTGGTGCGGTCATCACGGCGACGACGCAGCTAACTTGCAGCTGCTGCTCGATCAGCTCTCGGACGTAAAAGACCCGCACCGGGGCGCTAACTTTACCTGCGCAGCAGTGCTGGTGGTGCCCGAAAGCGCGGACCAAAAAGGACGCGTAGTGGTTGAAGAACACCGCATGTATGGGCGCCTGCTACACCAAAGCATTGGTGAGGGTGGCTTTGGCTATGACCCGATTTTTGTGCCCAGCCAGGAGGATGAGCCCGGCGGCCAGGGGCGCACCAGCGCCCAAATGAGCGCCGCTGAGAAGAACGCTATCTCTCACCGAGGCCATGCCCTACGGGCCCTAGCCCCGCAGCTAGCCCAGCTGTTCTAAACCAGAGCTAAACAGCGCAGTGGCGGCAGTTAGTTTAGTACTGCCGCCACTAGCGTCTATAGGCTCCAGCTGCGTCCAGGCTGGGCGTCGTAAACTGGGCCAGTGAAGGACTGGCGCGCTTCAGCTAGGGGCACATCATGGCAGGTCCAAGGCTGGATGTGGGTCAACACCAGCTGCCCGGCGTTAGCCTCGCTAGCCAGCTGGCCGGCGCGGTAGCCGGTTAGGTGCATACCACGTAGCACGTCGCGTCCCTCCACGAAGGCCGCCTCAGCTAGTAGCAGGTCCACTCCCCCACTAACCATTTGGCTCATGCCTTCACACAGGTCAGTGTCGCCGGTGAAAGCTAAAGTCACCTGCTTGGTGGGGTCATCCTCGCTGGGGCCTTGCACCAGGTAACCGTAGGCCTCAACCGGGTGTAGAGCCGCAAACGGCGTCACCGTGAAGGGGCCAATTTGGGTGGAGCGGCCAGGTACTGCGGTGACAAAGGAGAACTCTGTGCGGTAATCCTCGTAGCTAGCGGCGCCGTCGACCCCACGCAGACGCTCACAGGTGGTGCTAGGGCCAATACACAGCACCGGCCCTAGCGCGCCCTCAGGGCGCCAGCGGCGATAAACATGCATCCCCACCAGATCCACCATGTGGTCGGCGTGGCAGTGCGAAATACAGATTGCATCCAGATCTGCTGGGTCTAGGTAGTTAAGCAGCTCGCCCATAGAGCCCGGCCCAAAATCAAGTACTAAAGACCACAGTCGCTGGTCATTGCCCGCATCAGGCTGTGCGTTCGTGACCTCGGGGGCCACAGCACAATTTATGGCTGCTAACTCATCTTCAACCACTAACCGCATTTTTTCGGTACCTGGCAACTGCAACTTGGTGTTAGGCCCCCATGCCTGCACCAGGTAGCTTGATGCGCTGGACTTACGTCCAGACATCGAGCCTGAGCAACCTACAATCGTGAGCTTCACTCGCGAATCTCCCTATCTAAATTCTTCACACCCGTGCCACCGGCGGCATGAGCTTGACGTACCTGACCCACCACTGGTCCTAAGAAACGCTTGGCAAGCACCTGGAAAGCTACCGGATCGCCAGTAGCCCTAAACTCGTGCCCGCTGGCCGCCTCGCTGCTAGGGGTCGCACCGCTAGTTGCCGTGCCGCTGGAGGCGCCCTGCGTGCCGCCCTGCCTAGAGACCTGCTTGACCGCGTTAGCGTCGTCGTTGTCACCAGAGCCCACCGCAGCCTGAGTGTCAGTGTGCAGCAAATCGCGGGCAGCTAGCTCACGATAAACATCCTTCGCAGTCTCCTCGCTAGAAGAAACCAAAGCCACGTTACGCCCCATAACGTAACTAATCGGCCCAGCCAGCAACGGATAATGCGTACAGCCCAACACCAAAGTGTCCACCGCCGCCGCTTGCAATGGCTCTAGATACTCTTTAGCCACATCCAGCACCTGCGGTCCAGTAGTAATACCAGCCTCAGCCAACTGCACAAAACGCGGACAAGCCTGCTGAGTTAAGTTCAAGCCCGGGATACCCTGCAAAGCCCGCGCATAGGCCCCAGAGTTAACCGTTCCTGCCGTGGCAATCACACCCACACGCCCTGAACGAGTCAAAGCTGCCGCTGTGCGCGCCGCCGGAGAAATCACCTCAATAACCGGAATGCCCATCCCTTTGGTGTAACGCTCACGCGCCTCATCCAAAGCTGCCGCCGTGGCGGTATTACAGGCAATAACCAGCATTTTGACGCCCGAGTCAACCAGCTCATCCATCACGTTCAAAGCCATAGAACGCACTTGTTCCAAAGGCTTAGGCCCATACGGGCTGTTCGCGGTGTCACCGATATAAAGCAGACGCTCACCAGGCAGCTGATCGAGGATTGCAGCGCTACCGTCAGTCCTCCAACTCCTGAATCAAAAATACCAATCGGTGCGTCATTCACGTCATTAGACCCTAGTCGATTCTGGCTTTAATAAGCACTTTTCTTACCAGTGATAACAGACACCGCCGGGCGCGTTGAAGCTTGAACAAAAGCGTGCGCCAACATAGCTAAACCTTACCAACGCCGCCAAAAACGCTGTGAGCTTTGTACTTTACCCAGCCACACAAAGCACTTTAGGGAATCGGGAGTTATCCCCAAGACACTGCAAAATCCTTAAGGGTGTGGCTAAAGTTAAGCCATGAGTACGGCACTTCTGACCGACATGTATGAATTGACCATGCTGCAAGCTGCGCTGGCAGATGGTACCGCCAAACGCCGCAGTGTGTTTGAGATCTTTGGACGCTCGATGCCCCCTTCACGTCGCTTTGGCGTGGTTGCCGGCACCGGGCGTTTTCTTGAAGCTCTGGAAAACTTCCATTTTGAGCCAGACCAGCTACGTTTCCTATCCGATCAGCGCATTGTTGACAAGGCCACGATCAACTACCTGGAAAACTTCCACTTTGACGGCAACATTTACGGCTACGGCGAGGGTGAATGCTACTTCCCTGGCTCTCCCCTGCTAACCGTTGAATCTGACTTCGCCCAGGCCTGCATCATTGAGACCATGGCGCTGAGCATTTTCAACCACGACTGCGCCGTGGCCTCCGCCGCCTCACGTATGACTATCGCCGCCCACGGCCGTCCCTGCATGGACTTTGGGGCCCGGCGTACTCACGAGGACGCCGCCGTTTCCGCCGCCCGCGCCGCCGTGGTTTCCGGCTTCACCTCCACCAGTGACCTGGAAGCTGGGATGCGTTACGGCATCCGTTGCGTAGGTACTTCCGCCCACGCTTTCACGCTGCTGCACGACGACGAACGCACCGCTTTTGATTCCCAGATCGCCTCCCTGGGTGTGGGCACCACCATCCTGGTTGACACCTACGACATTGCGCGCGGCGTGCAGCGCGCTGTTGACGCAGCCAAGGCCGCTGGGGGCACTTTAGGCGCCGTGCGCCTAGACTCTGGTGACCTGGTGGCCGAGGCCTTCAAGGTACGCGCCCAGCTAGACTCCCTAGGCTGCCCCGACACCAAGATTGTGGTCACCTCTGACCTGGATGAATACGCTATCGCTGCACTGGGTGCGGCCCCGGTAGACATCTACGGTGTGGGTACCAAGCTGGTTACCGGCTCAGGCGTGCCCACGGCTGCGCTGGTGTACAAGATGGTTGAGCGCGAAAACAGCGCCGGCGAGATGGAAAAGGTAGCTAAGAAGTCTAGTGGCGGTAAGTCCAGTGTGGGTGGCCGCAAGACCGCTGGCCGCGTGATCAGTGACGGTTCCGCCACCGAAGAGCTACTGATCAGCTCGATTGATCCCGAGGCCGCTGAGGCTGAGCTGGAACGCAACCAGGCCCGCCCACTGCAGGTACAGCTGGTGGAAAAGGGTCACATCCTGCCTGAGCACTACGACGACGGCGCCCTCACCCGCGCAGCTGAGCGTCACCGTGCCGCCCGCGCCCAGCTGCCCTACCAGGCCTGGCGCCTGAGCGAAGGTGAAATCGCTATTCCTACCCGCCGCGTGGATCTTGATTCACGTGAAACCAAGCAGGGCTGAGCAAAGCCAGCACCCCGGGGCTGACCTGGGCTAAGGCCAACGCTGAGCAAAACCATGGGTAGGGCTGAGCACTAAAGCTGAGCTCCCGCACAAAATAGTGGCGGTGGATGCAAATCCACCGCCACTTGCTGTTTTAGGCGCTCGCGGCGCAGCCGCCACAGCCGGCGCGGCCAGGTGTTTGCGCCCCCAAAGCGCGCCACAAGCGCGTATCTGGCGCAGCCCGCGCGACGCTGCGCGTGGTTTTAGCGTCGGCCCACAAACCACTTACGCAAGGTATCGACCCGGGTGCGGATCTGCGTCGTCGTCGCCTGCGCCACCTCCGGACCCCCGCAGACTCTACGCAGCTCAGCGTGCACCGCCCCATGGCTTTGGCCTGAGCGGCGCGCCCAGCTAGAAACCAGCTGGCTGAGCTCTTTACGGGCCGCGTCACGCTGGCGGGCATCCTCAATGCCGGCGTTGGCTGCCCGCTGGGCGGCGGCAGCCTGTGAACGTTTTTGGGTTTTAACCTGCTCAGCCTGGCGGGCCTTTAAAATCTGGCTCACCTGGTCGGCGTCGAGCAAACCTGGGATCCCCAAAAACTCTTGTTCCTCCACGCTACCGACCATGGCGCCAGTACCAAACTCGCCGCCGTCGAAAAGTACCCGGTCAAATTCAGCGGTGGAATCCATGGCCTCAAAGCCGGGAAGTAGCGCGTCAGAGGCTTTTTCTTCCCGGTTAGCGGCGGCAATTAGCTTATCTTCAGGATTAGCGAACAGATCCTGGCCCTCATCTTCTTTAGCGGGCCGATCCAGGGCGTGGTCGCGCTCAGTTTCCAGCTCTGCCGCGAGCGCCAGCAGCGGGGTGACTGAAGGCAGGAACACGCTGGCGGTTTCTCCAGGCCGGCGTGCACGCACGAAACGCCCAATGGCCTGGGCGAAGAACAGTGGGGTTGAGGTGGAGGTGGCGTACACCCCTACCGCTAGGCGCGGCACGTCTACGCCTTCGGAAACCATGCGTACGGCCACCATCCAGCGCTGGTTGCTGGCGGAGAACTGCTCGATTTTTTCTGAGGCGCCATTGTCGTCACTGAGCACCACCGTGGGTTTTTCGCCGGTGATGGCGGCTAGTTGGCGTGCGTAGGCGCGGGCTTTTTCACGGTCGGTGGCGATCACTAGGCCGCCGGCGTCAGGGATTTGCCGGCGAATTTCGCTAAGGCGCTGGTCAGCTGCGGCCAGGACGGCGGGGATCCACTCCCCAGCGGGGTCTAGGGCGGTGCGCCAGGCTTGGGATTCTAGGTCTTTGGTTAGCGGCTCCCCTAGGCGGGCTGAGACCTCGTCGCCGGCTTTGGTGCGCCAACGCATTTGGCCTGAGTAGGACATGAAAATAACTGGGCGCACCACGTTTTCGGCTAGCGCGTCAGCGTAGCCGTAGGTGTAGTCGGTTTCATGAGCGCCTGATGCCGTTGGCATCGGGGCGTAGGTGACGAAGGGGATGGCGGCGGTGTCACTGCGGAAGGGGTACCGGTTAGGGCTCAGGCGACGGCGGGCCCCACTAAATGCTTCATAGATTGCGTCTCCCCAGCTCAGCGCGTCTCCGGCGTGGTGCACCTCGTCTAGGATCACCAGGGTGCGGCTGGCGCTGGTGCGGGCGCGGTGCAGGTTGGGGTTGGAGGCTACCTGCGCGTAGGTTAGGGCGACGCCGTCGAAGTTGCTGCCTGCTCCCCCACCAGAGTTGGAGTAGGTGGGGTCAATACGCAGCCCCCAGCGGGCGGCTGAGGCTGCCCACTGGTATTTGAGGTGCTCGGTGGGGGCCACGATGGTTAGCTTGTGTACCTCACCGGTGCGTATGAGCTCGCTAGCCAGGGTTAGCGCGAAAGTGGTTTTACCTGCGCCGGGGGTGGCTACCGCCAGGAAGTCTTGGGGCTGGCTAGACATGTATGTGGCGAAAGCTTCACGCTGCCAACGGCGCAATTGAACCAATTTTTACCGATCCCTCTCATAAATCAAGCCACATAAATGAATTAAGCCAATAAATTAGCCACGCTTAGCGCGGTTGGGGCCTGCACAAGGCTACCCCCAACCGGGATGAGGCTAATGGTTTTGCTTTTTTCGGCGCGTCCTATGTTTTGGGGCGCTGCCGGCGCCGCGTGTCTGTGGTCTTGGCGCGCTGGCGGCCCGGAGGCCTGGCTGCGGCCTTAGTGCACTGTCAGGCCAGCCCACTAAGGCGCGCTGTGCCTCCAATTGCAGCGGGCTTTGCACACCGCCCCCTGATTTTGGGCCCAAAAATCTAACGCCCGGGGCTGGGCCCCGGTGCGCAGATTTACAGTTTTGAGACAGTCGCAGCTTCTAGTTGAAGGCGCTTTTAGCCCAGGCTTCAGGCCCGGGTTTTTGGCTCAAGCCTTTAGCCTCGGCTTTCAGCCCCGGCCTTAACCTCAGCTTTTTAGCCCCGGCCGCCGAACGGGAAACGCGGGCGCCTGGGGCCGTTACCTTTGGGGACTGGCTCATCTGCTCGTAGATTGACTTGCAGGGTGGGGCACACCGGGTAGGCCGAAGGGTCACGCTGAGGGCGCCATACCTTGCCACATAGGGCCACTACGGGACGTCCAGAGGCGGCGGCAGCAGCGATCTTGTCTTTACGTACATAGTGGGCGAAGCGGTCTGCGTCGCCGTCGTCAGTGGAGCGGAGCTCTTCGCGCTCCAAAACTGCGGTCCCAGCTGACTGGCTGGGGCTACCGCCGGGTTCCATGGGGTCCAAAGGCTCACTCATAGCTGTAATTTTATGTCCCCTTGGGGCTTTAACCTTTGTCATCACGCTCTCAGCGGTGTAGGCGTCATTACAGGGGCACTAACTTAGAGGGTGGTTAGGCTGCTTTTAGGGCTGGCTATCCCCCGAAAACCGCCAGATTTCCTGGGGTCTAGCCCGCCTTAACCTCACCAGTGGCTTTGCCCACTTACGACGTCGCCCCTGGCGCAACGCTCAAGTGTGCCGCCCCGCTCCCCTGGCACAACACTCAAACCCACCGCCCCGCTCATGGCATTGCCACAACTGCTTGCCAAGCTGATCGCAGATCCTGGCGCCACCTAGCCCAATAACGCCGCAGCCGCTGCCAACAAATGCGGGCAGCGGCTGTTTGGGACTGGGGGAACGACATCTGAAGCGGGCTGTGCCGCCCCTCAGTGGCTTGTGGCGGCGTTACTTGCTCAGCTTGGAGGCGGCAGCGGCATCTAGCAGCACCAGGGCGTCGGGGTGACGCTGCATTACTGTGGCCGGCCATTGCTCGCTTACTTCACCCTCAACTAGGTGCTTAATAGCCTCAGCCTTGTTCTCACCGGTGGCGATCAGCACCAGTTTGCGGGCTTCCATGATGGTGGCCAGGCCCTGGGTGATGCACATGGTGGGCACCTTGTTAATGTCGTTATCGAAGAAACGCGAGTTGTCGCGGCGAGTCTGCTCAGTGAGCTTATCGAGGTGAGTGCGCGAGTCTAGCGGGCCGCCAGGCTCATTGAAGCCAATGTGACCATCAGAGCCGATACCTAGAATCTGCACGTCGGCGTAACCAGCCTCAGCCAGGGCGCGCTCATAGTCGTCGCAAGCGGCCTGCGGGTCAGGGTTTAGGGCGTCAGGGCCGTGTAGGGCGCCGGGAGCCATGTCGGTGCGCGAGCGCAGGTTGCGTTCCATGAAGTTGGCGTAGCGCTCGTAGTGGTCAACGGGCAGGCCTACATATTCGTCCAGCATGTAGCCGGTGACGTCCTTGAAAGATAGCTTGCCTGCTTGGTTGCGGCGCACTAGCTCGTCATAGAGCGGTAGCGGGCTAGAACCGGTGGCGGTACCCAAAACCGCGTTGGGCTTAGCCACTAGGACGGCTTCGATGGCGTCTGCGGCGCGCTCAGCGATAGCTTGGGCGTCAGGTAGAACAACAACTTCCATGTCCATCTCCAATGATGTAACGAATGAAATCAGATGATTAACTTCGATTAAATTATAACCCAATCGATCAACTTCTATCATTAAAGTGAATAGGGTCATACACATGCGGGCTGTGAACATAAGCTCACAGCCCGCATTAGCTAGCGCCGTCGTCAAACCTTAGCTTTGGGTATGACCAGGCCACTGCGAAATGGTGAACAACAGTCGCGCCCAGCGCCCATCTAGCAGCTTGCCGCCCATACGTACACTACAACCATCACAACCAGCGCATTAACCACTCCCAGAACCACGCAAAGCCAGGCCAACTGGAAGTTTTCGCTAACGCCGCAGTAAACGCTCAGGGCAATGGTGGGGGTTACCAAAAGCATAGAAGCCAGCATTGAACCCATCTGAGCTAGTGAAGCCAGCAGCGCGTCAGCTCCACTGCCTTTGGCATTAAACGGGCTAGCTTCAGGCGGGTTGGTTTGGTAGGGGAAAACCACTGCCAGAACTTGGGCCACGCCTACCACTACTCCCCACACGGCCAGGTTTAGCCCCAGCAAAATGGGTAAGTGTTTGGCCTGATTGGAAAGCAGCGGCATGATCAGACTAACCACCAATACCAGCGGCAGCTGCCAGATCGCCGTTGCCGCCAGGCGCCCTAGGCGCTCATGCAGGCCGCTAATACCGCTTAGTAGGGAGGTATGAATGGCGGTGGAGTCAGTAGCTAAATCATCTGCCACAGATAAACCCATAACTATGGATATCATCAGTGAGGCAAAATAGACCATAATTGCGCTGCCAGAGCGCTGTGCTTGACCAATAAACACCACCATAAACAGCACGATCATAAATATGCAGGCTATAAATGATATTCGCAGCCTAAAATCACGCACTAAATAGCGCAGGCTGCGCGCGCAAACCGTGGCCGCCGGGGAGGGCATGAATTTAGTAAAGAATTCTTGCGCAGCAAACACTTTACTAAGTTCACTGTTTTTACCTGCGCCCTTATCATTAGTGGTCACATTAGCGGTCATGGCTTTATTAAGCGCGCGCTGCCAGAGCCAGTACAGGCCCCCTACCAGCAGCGCACTAGACACTGTAAAGGCAGTTGCTAGCAGATAGTTTCCACTAGCTGCCTGAGCTGGTGCAGCGCCCGCCCAAGCGGTAGGCAGGTATTGACTGTAGCGTGCCAGCTTCAGCCAGCCGCTAAGGCTGCTATCCAAATGCAGACTAAAAAATAGGTTGGGTAGCTGCGCTAAACCAATAATCAGCAATATGCCAAAGCTGGTAACCAGTTCCCGGCTGCGACGTCGATAGCCAAGCGCGGCAGCAGTAACCAGCCACCTAGAGCCGATCACTGCAGTTAGCCAGGCCAGCACCATATTGACTAGGGCAAATGCTGCTGCCGCTACGCTGCCGTGTAACAGCCAGGTAATAACCGTGGTTAGTAGCACCAGGCCGGTAATGATTCCCGGGCCGCCCGCCCCGGCGGCCACAATTAACCCGGCCGCTAATTTACGTGAGGGCACTACCCAGAGGCGTAATTGGCGCGGCTCTAAAGAGTTATCTGCACCGGTTATTAGTAGCGGGAAAATAAGCCAGCCAGTAACAGTTAGGGTTACTAGTACACTTAAAACCTGCGGGGTGTAGCGCCAGCCCAGCATACCTAAAGCAATTAGGCCGCCAATAGCAAAAGCTAAAAATGCGAATAGGTTTAGAAATAGCCAGGCTTCAAGCAGGATTTTCCACCAGACGCCGCGCAGGCTATTAATGGTTAGGCGCCACCTTAGTTTGACGAGGGTTGCAACCATGTCATCTCCTCGTGTTGCATGGGTCCGCCCACTAGCTGCACGAAACGCTCATTGAGGTCCATGCCGTCAGCCACCTGCGCCACTGTTCCGCAGGCCACTACTCGCCCGGCATTGATTACGGCCACATGTGTGCACAGCTTGGCCACCGTATCCATCACGTGGCTGGAGAGCACAACGGTACCCCCGCGTGAGACAAACTCGTGCAGGATCTGGATAATGGCTTGGGCTGAAACCGGGTCTACCGCTTCGAAAGGCTCATCTAGCACCAGCACGCTGGGGGCGTGGATGAGGGCGCAGGCTAGGTTAATTTTTTTGCGCATACCTGCGCTGTAGTCGGCCACCAGCTTGTTGCCGGTGTCGGCTAGGCCCAGGGCCAATAGAAGCTGCTGGGTGCGTTTAAGCACCTGTTCACGCTCCATGCCGCGCAGCAGGCCACAATAGGTGAGCAGTTCTGCGCCGCTAAGGCGGTCAAAAGTGCGTAGCCCGTCTGGCAGCACCCCTAGTAGTCCTTTGGCCCGGCGGGGTTGCGCCCACACATCTACGCCTAAAACGTAGGCTTTGCCGTGATCTGGGGTTAGTAGGCCCGTGGTCATTGACAAGGTGGTGGTTTTGCCCGCTCCGTTAGGGCCGACGACGCCGTAAATAGATCCCGTAGGGATTGATAAGTAAAGGTTATCGACCGCTACCTTGGATCCAAAAACTTTAACCAAACCCACCATATCCAGGGCGTTTGGGCTCTGGGTGGGGTTGCTGGAAGGGGTGGCTGTGCTCATAAGGCAATTTTGAACACGTTTAGGCTGCTGGGACCTCATTCGCTGGGATGAATTTAGGTCCCCTATAGGCCTTTTAAGGCCTCCCTGGAGGGCATTTGCCGGGCTAAAAGCATCGGGTAGGCAGCGGTTTTAACCGGGTGCTAACACATGACTAAGGCGGCGTTAGCGCGCGTCATAGGGGCTAACAAAGAAAGCAAAACAGGACAGCACCGCGTGGGTGCTGCCCTGTGTTAACTGCGCCTGGGCGCAATCAGTTGTTGGCTACAGCCTTCTTCAAGGTGGAGCCGACGGTTAGCTTAACGCCGTAACCAGCGGGAATCTGGATTTCCTCACCGGTACGGGGGTTACGGCCAGTGCGGGCCGCACGCTCAACGCGCTCGATACCCATTAGGCCGGTGATCTTCACGGCTTCACCCTTAGCAACGTTCTCAACCAAGACGTCCTGGAAAGCAGACAGGAAAGCCTCGGCCTCGGTCTTGGTCAGGTTAGCGCGCTCGGCAATTGCAGCAATCAGCTCAGTGCGGTTGACGGACATAGTGTTCTCCATCCGGAATGGTAGGGATTCGCCGGCGGCGTCTCGTATGACAAACGGTACGCATATTGCGCTAATCTGTCACCTTCTACACGCCATGCGATTGAGAATATACGCTTATATGTCCTTATTAGAACACGATCGCAGGCTTATTGCACGTTTTTTACAGCACCTACAAACCATGAAGTGATGCTGGTGGGGTGGGTAATGGCGGTTCCAACCACCACTGCGTGGACCCCCATTTGGATCGCCTGGGCGGCGTGAGCGGGAGTGTGGATGCGTCCTTCGGCGATAACAGGCACCTGCGCAATGTTTAGCACTTGCTCAATTACCTCCCAGTCGGGCCCTTCAGTCTTGGGTCGCTCACCGGTGTAACCCGCTAGGGTGGTGCCCACTAGGTCCGCTCCCCCATCCTGGGAAGCCTTAGCGTCATCGACGCTGCCGCAGTCAGCCATCACCAGCACCTGCGGGAAAGCAGCCTTTAGTTCGCTTACCGTCTGGGCGAAGCTGCGCCCATCGGGACGCGGGCGGCGGGTGCCGTCAATAGCCACAATCTGGCTGCCGGTGGCGGCCACAGCCACAGCGTGAGTGAGCGTGGGGGTGATAAAGACGCCGTCGTGACCGTCTTTCCACAAACCAATCACGGGCACATCCACGTGCTGGTTGATAAGGGCCAGGTCAGCTAGCCCCTGGGCGCGGATAGCCACGGCCCCACCCAGCACGCAAGCCTGGGCGATCTGGTCCATAGTGCGCGGATCACGCATAGGCTCACCCGGATAAGCCTGCGCCGAGGCGATCAAACCGCCTTTGATCTGCTCAATTACGTTAGTCACAATTTTCTCCTAGTTAATTAACTGCCAGGCTCCGCGCGCGGCTCCCACAATGGGTGCGGTGGAGCCCAGCTGGGCGCTTACGAGTTCTAGATTTTCCAGTGGCCCACTGAGCTGGGCCTTAAAGGTTTCCTGCAGCGGGCCCCACCAGCATTTGCCGGCGTTAGCTAGGCCGCCCGAAATAATGATGCAGTCAGGGTCAAGCGTGTAAGCCAGCCCCACCAGCACGTTTGCTAGCGCCTGGGCTGAGTCGCGGTAAACCTGCGCGGCTAGTTCATCGCCGGCTTCAGCCCGAGTTTCTAGCTCACGGGTGCCGCTGACCTGCGTATCTCCCCCCAGGGCCAGGTAGCGCCGGTAAATTTGGGGGCCGGCACTGACCGCTTCAAGGTGACCAAAGCGCCCGCAGGTACACGGCTCGCCTTGCGCCCCAACGGCTGGGAAGTGGCCCAAGTCCCCGGCTAGGTGGTGGGTGCCGCGCCAGGTTTGGCCATCAATTACGACGGCGCCGCCTACGCCCGTGCCCACGGCCACCACAATGGCGCAGCGGGCCCCGCGTCCAGCTCCCAACCAAGCTTCCCCGCCGGCGTGAGCGTCCACATCGTTTTCAACATGAATGGGCACGTTGTAGCCAGCTTCTTTAAGGCGCTGACCTACCCCTTCACGCACCTGGGTGCCGGCCCATTCACTGATGGCGTCGGTGGAGGCCACGATAGAGCCGGTGGTTACATCCACCACCCCAGCCGTGCCGATCCCCACCCCGGCAATGGTCCATGCACCGGTGTTGGTGGTGCCCGCAGCAATAACTTTGCCCGCCAGCTCAGCAATAGCGTCAAGCATGGCCGCGCGCCCGTCATGGGCGGGGGTAGGTACTTAAGGATGGGGCCAACTAGGTTGCCCTCACTATCAACCAGGGCGCCAGCCATTTTGGTGCCGCCTAAGTCAATTCCCACAACAAGTTTTTGCATGATTTTCCTTCTATCCGGCGCAGCTACCGGCAGTTACGCAAATGGCCGGACCCAAATAAATCAGGTCCGGCCATACGCAGGCCTTAACTAGGCCAGACCCACGGCGTGCACAATGTCGATTACGCGCTGACGGTTTTCGCCTTCTAGCGCCTTAACCGGCGGAGCCATGTAGGCATTGTCTAGTACACCTACAGCCTCCATGGCGGTCTTGAACGCGGGGATACCGGTGCCGTCAGCACCCTGGCCCTTAACCGCGAACACGATCTCGAAGCCTGCGCAGATACGGTCCTGGATCTCGCGGGCCTTGTCCCACTCGTGGGCACGCGCGGCTTCAAGCAGCTGCGCGTAGGAACGGGGGTCTACGTTGCCGTAGCCGGGCACGGCGCCGTCGGCACCTAGCAGCAACATGCCGTCAACCACGCACTCGTGGCCGGTTAGCAGGCTTAAGGGGTGACCGGCGGCCTCGTTGGCAGCCACCAGGCGACGGAAGCCGACGTCGTCGCCAGAGGAGTCCTTAACACCTACGATTACGCCTTCCTTACCCAGCTCAACCAGCATGTCGCGGCCAAGCTTTAGGCCACCCTAGACGCACGGGCACGTCGTAGGCGAACAGGGGCAGGTCGATGGCGGCGTGGATGGCGCGGAAGTGGTCGGCTACTTCAGCGGCGCTGGGCAGGGGCGTAGAAGGGCCGGCGGCCACATAGCGTCGGCGCCTCAGCTCCTGGGCGCGCAGGGCGCGGTCAATGACGCGCTTGGCGGTGGTTTCAATGGCACCCACCAGCACCGGCACGCGGCCGGCAGCGGTGGCTACGGTGCGAGCAGTGACGGCGTCGCGCTGGGTGTCGTTTAGGTAGGCCACCTCACCGGAAGAGCCGAGGATGAACAGGCCGTTCATGCCTCCTTCGATCAGGTGCTCAATGACGCGGTCTAGGGCTTCTAGGTCAACTTCACCCTCAGCGGTGAAGGGGGTTACGACCGGCGGAATCATACCGGTGAAACGCTTATCCATGATTGTTCCTGCGATTCTTTTTAGTGGAAATTATCTGATCTTTTAGCTGTGCTTAGGCCGCCGGGGACGCCTTAGGCCCCGCGTCGTTCAAAAGCGAAGGCACAGCTGAAAGCAGCTTGCGGGTGTAGGCATCTTTGGGGTGAGCAAAGATTTCCTGGGTGGTGTTTTCTTCAATGATCTTGCCGTAGTACATAACTGCAATACGGTCAGATACATAGCGCACCGTGTTGATGTCGTGGGAGATGAAAACCAGGCCCAAACCCAGCGAGGCTTTTAGATCCTGTAGTAGGTTGAGCACCTGGGCGCGCACCGACACGTCCAAAGCACTGGTGGGCTCATCGGCCACGATAATGTCGGGGTCCAAAGCCAGCGCACGGGCAATAGCCACACGCTGACGCTGACCGCCGGAGATTTGGCGCGGCAACACATCCAGGGCACTTAGCGGCAAACCAACCAGTTCCAGCAGCTCACGTACGCGCGCCTCGCGGTCCTTGGGTGAACCAATGCCGTGTACGTTAAGCGGGTCAATTAGGGTGTCGTGCACGATCATGCGCGGGTTCAAGGCGGTGGCCGGGTCCTGGAACACTACCGAAATGGAGCGGCCCAGATCGCGCCGGTCAGCCTTGGAGTGGGTGAGCTTGCGGCCCTTGAACAGCACCTCACCACTGGTGATGGGCTGCAAACCCACCATTACGCGGGCGGTGGTGGATTTACCACAACCAGATTCACCCACGATTCCCAGGGTTTGGCCACGGCTGATGGTTAGCGAAACATCGTTAACCGCGTGCACCGTGTCAGGGTGGAAAAGCCCACCGGTACGTGACTTGTGGATGACGTTGACGTTGCGTAGTTCAACTACCGGATCTTTGGGGTCCCATTCCTGGCTCATCACTTTGCCTCTTTCTTCAGCAGCGCCTCAAGCTCAGGGGTGATAGCAAACACGTGGTTGGGGTCGCCATCAACCGGCTTGAGTACAGGGCGGGTGTGTGTAGCCCAACCTCGGGGTAGCTAGAGCGCGGGGCGAAACGGTCGCCGTCGACAAACTCACGCGGCGAGGGCACGGTGCCGCGCACCTGGTGCAGACGGTTGGAGCCAGCCTCAATGGAGAGCACCGCACCGAGCAGGCCACGGGTGTATTCGTGGGTGGGGTTGGTTAGCAGCTCCATGGTTTCAGCCTGCTCAACCACCTGGCCGGCGTACATAACCGTGATGCGGTGAGCCAGCTTGGCCACCAGCGCCAGGTCGTGAGAGACGAAGACCATCGCGAAGCCGAGCTCTTCACGCAGCTTGTTGAGCAGGTCAACCACCTGCTTTTGCACGGTTACGTCCAGGGCGGTGGTGGGCTCGTCAGCGATCACCAGTGAGGGGTCGCGGGTCAGGGCCATAGCGATCAGTACGCGCTGACGCTGACCGCCGGAGAGCTCGTGCGGGTAGCTTTGCAGGGTACGCACCGGGTCTAGACCCACCAGTTCCAGCAGTTCCTCAGCGCTGCGGGTACCCCCGCGTCGAGTTAGCTGCTTCATCTGGGCCTTGATCAGCATGGAGGGGTTAAGCGAGCTGAGCGCGTCCTGGTAGATCATGCTCATTTCGTGGCCACGCAGGTCATTGTGCTGCTGCGGGGTCATCTCCAAGATGTTCTTGCCCTTGAACAGGATTTCACCGCTGATGCGGGCGCTGGGCGGGAGCAGGCCCATAACCGCCATGGAGGAGATGGACTTACCGCAACCGGATTCACCCACCAGACCCATGGTTTCACCCGGGCGCACCGAGAAGGAGACGTTGTCAACAATGTTGACGTCACCGTGCTGGGCAGGGAAGGCGATGGACAGGTTTTTAACCTCCAGCACTGGCTCCTGTTCGGGGGTGGCGTAAACCAGGCGGTCGCGGCGCTTGAGCTCAGAGTCGCGCAGCTGGTTTAGGCGCTCGCTTAGAGATACGTGCTCTTGCACCTCAGGACGGCGAATCTCGGGGTAGGAGGACTCGAAAATGCTCTTTTCGGTCACCAGCTCGCCATTCTTGCCGTGGCCTTCACCAGCGACTTCTTCTAAGGCGGCTTCGTCAGCTTCGACGTCGGCGCGCGAACGGATGCGCGGCGAGGCCATAGCGTCAGTTAGGCCTTCAGACAAGACGTTTAGGCACAAGGTGGTGATCAGGATGAACAGGCCGGGGAAGAAAGTCACCCACCAGTGACCACTTAGCAGCAGGGCCTTACCTTCAGAGAGCATGTTGCCCCAGGTAGGTGTGTTGGTGGCCTTGATGCCTGCGCCCACGAAGCTTAGTGAAGCCTCAAATACGATCGCGTCTGCCACCAAAACCGTGGCGAAAACCATGATCGGGGCGATGCAGTTGCGAGCTACATGCTTGAACAAGATCCAGGGCACCGAGGCACCCATTACCTTGGAGGCAGCCACATAGTCTTCTCCGAACTGGGAGATGATATTGGCTCGCACCACACGGGTTAACTGTGGCACATACAAAACCGCGATGGAGACCACCACCACTGGCAGCGTAGGTAGCGTGGCGCTCAGCGCCAGCACCAGCACAGCCGCAAGCGCAATACCGGGGAAGGACATGACTACGTCCAGGGTGCGCATCAAGGCTTCGGCGATCCATTTGCGGCCGGTGGCGGCGATAGCGCCGAGCACTACAGCCGCAGCCAGGGCCAGGGCGGTAGCAGAGATACCTACTACCAGTGATACTCGCGCACCGTAGATGATGCGGGAGAGCACGTCACGACCTGAGCCGTCGGTTCCGAAGATGAAGTCGCCTCCAGGCGGGGCAGCCTGGCTGGTGATGTTGGTTTCGGTGCCGTCGTCGAGGGTTACTACTTCCTCTACGCTGGCCAGGCCGCTTTGGCCGGGTTTGAAGGGAGCAAGTTCGGGGGCGAGTATGGCCATGAGCGCGAGCGCTACCAGAACCACTACTGCGATTTTGCTTCCCAGCGGCATGGCTTTCCATCCTTTGGAAGCGCGCCGCAGGGGCAGTTACCTTGTCTAGTTTCTTTTGGTGGCGCATCACTCACACGCTCCTAATGCGCGGGTTGACCAGTACGTAAAGCATGTCAACGATGATGTTGATGATGATGAAGGCGGCGGCCACGGTGATGGACACGCCCTGAACGATGTTTACGTCGTTACGGGTGATGCCCTGGAAGATCAACTGGCCCATACCTTGGATGTTGAAGATCATTTCGATAACCACGGCTCCACCCATGGCGTAGCCGATGCGCAGGCCCAGCACGGTGAGCGGGGTGATTAGGGCGTTACGTAGCACGTTGCGGGCTACCACAATGTGCTTGGGGATACCGGCGCCAATGGCGGTGCGTACGTAGTCTTTATCGAGTTCTTCAACCATGGCGGTACGCACTACACGGGTTAGTGACCCGGAGTTGGGTAGGGCGACGGCGATGGCGGGTAGGGTGATTTGGCGTGGTAGCCTTCGTCTCCGAAGGGGATCCACTCAGTGATTACTGAGGGGAAGGTGCCGGTGCCTCCGGGCACGTCCGACCACCACTGGATCATGAGCAGTGCCAGCCAGAAGGAGGGGGTGGCCAGGGAGGCGATAGAGATGACGCGGATGACCTGGTCGGGCCAGCGGTCACGGTAGAGGGCGGCGATGATACCCAGCACCAGGGCGATGATTACCGCCAGGAACATACCGATGAAGGTTAGCTGCAAGGTGATGGGGAAAGCGTTTTTAACTAGGTCGGTAATGTCATTACCGGTGAATGATTGGCCTAGGTCCCCGTGGCAGAGGTTAACTAGGTAATCCCAGAATCGTTGAAATAGGGGGTCATCTAGGTGATGAGCGGTGCGATACTGCGCTAGCGCTTCTGGACTGGCTGATTCTCCCAGGGCCAGAACGGCCGGGTCTGCGGGAGAAAGCGACATTACCAAGAACACCAGCAGGGTCACACCAACCACCATGAATGGCAGCGCGATTAGGCGCCGGCCAATTAGGCGGATCAGGTTAGACACGAGTTTGCTCCTTTGCTTTTGCGTTCACGTCTTCTATGACACGTGTGCGCCCGGCAGGTTTGTAGTCCGCCGTTGTGTCTATTGTCGGACATCTGATGTCTAATAGCAAGTGCTATTGATTGTTTGCCTACAGTGGCAAAGACTACTAAGAGATTTGTCGGTTAGTCAGTTTGGGCTGGCTTCGGGCCTGCCTGTTTGTGGGCTGGCTTTGAGTCTGCTGGCTTGTGGCCTGCCGGTTTGGGGCCAGCCAGCCTTTAAGCCAGCTTTGCGCGCGGGGCCGACGACGCCGTCGTCCCCCTCCCCTGCCCAGTAACGTCCCAGCCGGGCCACCAGCTGCACCACACAGGAACCACCTGACAGGGCCACCAGCTGCACCACGCAGGAACCACACAGGAAACCAAGCAAACCACCTGGCCGGGCCGCAAATCCCCTAGCGGGCGCGGCCAGGGCGCAACTTAATGGCGATGCCTACTTAAGCGCTACCCTGGCCGCTAAAACTTACTAGCTAAGCCAGCGTGGCTAACTTAGCCAGTGAAGCGTTACTTGGTGGAACCTACGTTCTCGAAGGACAGACCGGTGATCGCGATCGGACGGAAGTTAACCAGGGACTCGCCGTTGTAAGCGGTAGGAGTCTTGCGGTGGAAGATCGGGTACAGCGGCACCTGCTCGCTGAGCAGGTCGAAGATCTCGCCCCAAGCCTTCTTCTGGTCGTTGCCGGTGAGCTTGAGGGCGGCGTCGAGCTTTTCCTGAACCTGGGTGTAGCTGTCAGCGCCCTTCCAGTGCATACGCTTGTCGGTCCACACGTCGGTGGAGTACCACCAGCGCATGAGCAGGTCAGCGTCGTTACCGAAGACCGAGGGGTCACCGGGGGCGATCAGTACGTCGTAGGCGTTGGGGTCACCGTCGATGGTGCTGTAGACGTCAGAGGACTTCTTCTCGTCGTAGCTGATCTTTACGCCCAGGGCCTCGAAGTTTTCCTTGAGGATGGCGCGCACGGAGGAGAACCAGTCGTGGTTGGAGGCCAGCACCTTGATCTCGGTTACGCCAGCTTCAGATAGCAGGCTCTTGGCCTTGGCGGCGTCATACTTGTAGACCACCTTGGCCTGCTTGTAGTCGGCGTGGGCCTTGTGCACGAAGCAGGTGGCCGGGGTGGCCAGCTTGGCCATGCCGTTGTCGCAGATCTTGTTGTAGTCCATGGCATACATGATGGCCTGGCGGGCCTTGACGTCCTTGAACTTGCCGTTCTGGTTGAACATGGCGAACAGCAGACCAAAGCCCTGCACGGTGGAGACCTTGTTGGGGGCCTTGAGGTTAGCCAGGTCAGCTGCGGGCACAGAGTCGATGGCCTGTACGGTGGCCGAGGTCAGGGCGTTGGTGCGGGTAGCCGGGTCGGGCAGAATCTGCCAGGTCATGGTCTTGGCCAGGGCCGGGCGCGGGCCGTTGTAGTTTTCGTTGCGCTCGAAGACAACCTTCTGGCTGGCGGAGCCGTTGTCGGTCATCTTGTAGGGGCCAGAGCCGATGGGGTTGAGGTCGAAGGTCTTGGCGTCCTTCTCGACGGCGGCCTTGGGAACAATCTTGACGATGCTTAGGCGCTCGGGAACTAGGGAGAAAGCCTGCTTTAGCTTGAAGGTGACGGTCTTGTCATCCTTCTTCTCTACCTTGTCAATGAAGCCGACCATCGAACGGTACAGGCTCTTAAGCTCGGGGTCGAGTACGCGAGTGTAGGAGAAGATAACGTCTTCAACGGTCACCGCAGCGCCGTCGGAGAACTTGGCGCCGTCACGCAGGGTGACCTCCCAGGTGGTGTCATCTACCTTCTTGGGGGTTTCCTTAGCTAGGGCGTTGTAGACGGTGCGGTCAGCCGGGTCTAGCTCGGTTAGGCCCTCTAGGGTGTGCCAGTTGGCAGCAATGGTTAGGGCCGAGCTGGTGGTGGCCGGGTCGTAACCGTTGGTGCCTAGCTCATAAGAGATACCTGCAATAATGGCGCCATCTTTGTTAGCCTTACTGGTGTCAGCAGTGGCGCCACCGGCCTTCTTCTTCTTAGTGGTGCCACCACCACAAGCTGCTAGGGAAGCAGCAATACCGGCGGCGAGGCTAGGGTACCGGTGACTTTGAGGAAGTCACGGCGGCTGGTTGAGCGAATGGGATTCGACATTGAAGATCCTCCTGGATGCCTGACGTCTTATGTCTGACGTTGGTGAAATGAACTGTACCATGAAGTTGCGTTTTGAGTGTACGGTTAAAGGACACAATTCAATGACGAACCATTCGCGGAGGGGCACGTGTCTAATAACTCCACACCTTTTGGGCAAACACCTATAGATCTTTCTAGCACGTCAGGCGGCGTTTCACGCGGTAGTGCCAGCCTGGGTCAGGCGCGCGTGGCCATTGAAGCTATTAAGCATCACATCATTAGCCACAACTTGCAGCGTGGCGATCCGCTCCCCACTGAGACGCAAATGTGCAGCGACTTAAATGTTTCGCGCTCATCTGTGCGCGAGGCGGTGCGTACTTTGTCAGCTTTGGACATTGTTGAAGTGCGCCATGGGCGCGGAATGTTTGTGGGTTCTGTTTCTATGCGCCCCATGGTGGAACTACTGGCTTTTAGGGGCCTGCTAAACCCGGGCGATGATTGGCGCGCTTTAAAGGATATTGTGCAGGTGCGCCAGGCTTTGGATTTGGCTTTAGCGCAGCCGGTTATTGATGCCTGGCAGGATAAACCTTCAGCGCTTATGGAACAGATTTTGTTGGAAATGGAGCAGCTATCTCAGGCTGGCCAGCTTTTCCCCCAGCAAGACCGCACTTTCCACAATGCTCTGCTGGCGCCGCTAAATAACCACCTGTTCCAGCAACTAACCGATGCTTTTTGGGAGGTGCACATGATTACTTCACCGTCTTTGGGTGTGCCCACGCCGGAGGATATTCATGTAACCGCCCAGGCTCACCGTTTCATGTATGAGGCGGCAGTAGCTGGCGACGCCGATGCCTACTGCGAGGCCGTGGTTACCCACTATCAGCCTCTCCTTGGCGTCCTAGACTCCAAGTAAAAGGCAGACAAAATCAAACAAATACAGGCAAACACAGACAAACACAGGCAAAATCATCCCTTCCCTATAAAAAATTCATGGGGTTTTATAGGGAAGGGATGAAATGTCAGTAGTTGTGCGCGCCAGCCTGCAAGGCACACCCAAAACCAGTCCTGGACATGTGGCCCTACACCATATGCCTGGCCTACCTATGAATTTGCAGAGCTTGCCGCCGCAGAGGCTCAGCCGCAAAGGCCCACACCACCAGGGCTTAAGCCTCTGATGCCACTCCCCCAGGCCCAACATTTCCGCTGGTCTGACTTCTAATCCCAACGCCGCTAGAGCCCAAGCCCGCGCCGCTAGGGCGCAAGCCCTGCCACTAGACCTGCCTGGCCAGGCGCGCCTCATGCTCTAGCAGGTCAACTTTGACCTGCTGATTCCAGCCGAATTTACCAATAGACCCATCAGCGCGAATCACCCTATGGCAAGGAATAAACAGCCCCACACTATTAACCGCGCAGGTGGTTGCGGCGGCCCTGGTAGCACCTGGAAAACCAGATGCGTCAGCTAGTTGACTGTAACTTAGACGCTGTCCAGCTTTAGTTTGGCGCAAAGTAGACCAAACCTGGTGGCGAAACGGGTGCCTTGCTGCCAAATTGGGAAGCTAGCAACTGGCTCAAAATTTCCTTCAAAGTACTGCTTGACGGCGTCTACTGCCTGCTCAAGTAGCTGGTTAGTGCCGGGGCGAATTTCCCAACCCACGTCGTCGGGAAGAGCCCGGATGGAAGCCATAACCCGAGCCAAATCCCCAGTAAAACCAGCCCCGTACAGGCACGAGTTATCACCCAGCATGGTGAACTCGCCCGCCGGGGTGTCAATGGTAACGGTATGCAGCACCCTCCTATTTACACACAAAATCATCCCTTCCCTATAAAAATTCCATGGGGTTTTATAGGGAAGGGATGAAATGTCAGTAGTTGCGCGCCAAGCGCCCTAACACCCTAGTGCGCCAAACGCCCTAAGCACTGAGCACTAACCCAAGCGCGAGTTATCAGGCGGCGGAGTAGGTCAGGCAGGTGGCCTGGCCGTCGCGCTCACCCATGCGCACGGAAGCGGCGGTGCACTCCAGGTGGCTGTTGTGGGCGCAGTCCGCGCTCTGGCAAGCACCCACGGAGGTGACGACGCGGTCCAGACCGCCGCGCTCGTCGAGGGAGATGAAGGTGGAGCAGCCGGCACCCTTGACGTTCACGGCCAGGGCGTGGCAGCCGTCGTGGTTGTAAGAGCAGGAGCTGACCGAGCAGTCGGTTACGTGTGCAGTTTCCATTTTGATTCCTTTGCGCCGGGGCGCCGCAGGAAGCAGCGCTTGTTAAATTAATGCTCAGCCCGACACAAGCAAAATTCAATCATTGCCACTTTTCCTTGAAATTCCAACGGTGCGCGGCTTTAGTTAGGGCATACAAATACGCAAGAGGTTAGCATCGCTTTTGTACGACTAAAGATTGTTAACCCTAATTTAGGTAATCCTTTACATGGCCCCAAAAATCGCGGTTTTCTGGCGGGTTTCTGCAAGATTTAGCGGGTTTGGATTGCGCTCACTTTTAGGGTTTCGCTCACTTTAAGCCAGGGATACAGCGCAGCTCTGGCCCGGCAGACTCTGAGGGTTTGCGGCTATCTGCTTTTAGGGCCCCTGGTTTTAGCGTCGACGACGGCGCAGCAAGCCAGGTGGTTAGGTGCAGGTAGGAGGGCACATGTCTGAAGTTGATAACTAGTAACTAGGCAGCTGAGAATGATCCAGCACCACAAAGAGAGCAGACTGTTTTAGTAGGATGAATTCCTTACCAATTCCTGCATTGTCTACCATCTTTTCTAAATCAAATATCCAAGCAGCGTGCGACATTAAATTTAAACGCTTCAAATCTGGAAGATGATCGGGAATCAATCACCTCTCCCCCTGATATACTTAACCAGCGCAGCGTTGACCTAGCTACCGAGGTGCGAGCTACCCCATCAGATGGAAGCCCTCCAAGTCGACGAGCAGATCACAACGATCAAGCGACACAGAACAGCAGCAGGTAGGGCCAGACACCGCCCGAGGTCCTTTACGACAGCGGGGGTAGAAGTCCGCTCATCATCAAGGACCTCGACCTCTACCCGCAACCCCGGCCAACACCCGCTCACCCACACTCAACTCGGAAGAGCCAGAAAACCCTCATGAATGGCCTGCTAGTGACCTCAAGACCAACTAGACCGTTATGGATTATGTTGGTCGCTAGATGATCGTTTGAGCAAGTCTTCCGGGCAAGTGAGCATCTCCATCCCGAAGCGCCCACGCTCGGCTAGGATGAGACCGTCACGACCGCAGCGTTTGTGTGTATCTGTGAAGCGTTGAACTGCCAGTTGATGGAGATCAATAAACTGAAGCCACCTATACAATCGCTGTATCAAGAAACTACAGGTTTGGATGACTCATATGGCGAGTAAAAAGGGCGATGAAATGACTCTCGAGCGAACTCTCTGGGAGACCGCCGAGTCGATGCGCGCCAAAGGCAATCAGGAGGCATCCGAGTACAAGCATGTGGTACTCGGACTCGTGTTCCTTAAATACGTCTCCGACAAGTTCTCCGAGCGGCGTGAAGAGCTCACCCAGGAACTGATAGACGAGGGTATCGACGACGACCAGATCCCATCATTCTTGGAAGACCGGGACGAATACTCAGGTAAGAACGTCTTCTGGATTCCTGATGGCGCCCGCTGGGAGCAGCTGCAGGCCAAGGCTAAGTTGCCGGGAATTGGCCAGGCTATTGACGAGGCGATGCGACTCATCGAACGCGAGAACCCCACACTTACAGGTGTCTTGCCACGCAACTACGGCCGCGAGGACCTCAAGGACGAGATGCTCGGCGAGCTCATTGACCTCATCGGCTCCATCGGTTTCGGTGCGGACAGTGATCATGGGGCTGACGACATTCTCGGCCGCGTCTACGAATACTTCCTTGGCATGTTTGCCGGGGCAGAGAAGGGTAAGGATGGCGGCGAGTTCTACACGCCGCGCAGCGTGGTGAACCTGCTCGTCGAGATGCTCCAACCCTTCTCTGGTCGCGTCTATGACCCATGCTGCGGCAGCGGCGGCATGTTTGTGCAATCGGCCCGCTTTGTGGAAGCACACGGAGGTAGCCGGGATGCACTGTCCATCTACGGGCAGGAGAAGGCCGCCTCTACCTGGCGTCTAGCCAAGATGAACCTGGCGCTACGCGGCATCGAGGCAGATCTTGGCCCGCGTGATGCGGAGACCTTCACCGAAGACCAGCATCCTGACCTACGCGCGGACTTCATCATCGCCAACCCGCCCTTCAACCTGAAGGGCTACTGGTCGGCGGTCTTGGAGGACGATCCACGCTGGGCTTACGGCACCCCGAACGACTCCAACGCTAACTATGCGTGGATCCAGCACTTCCTCTACCATCTCGCCCCCTCAGGCTCGGCAGGCTTCGTCATGGCCAACGGCGCACTGTCGTCCAAAACGAAGACGGACGGCACCATCCGCCAAGCCCTCCTGGAAGCAGACCTCGTGGACTGCATCGTGGCACTACCCGACAAGCTCTTCTTCAACACCGGAATCCCGGCGTGCCTGTGGTTCCTCTCAAAGAACCGGCACGGTAACGGCCACCGCGACCGCCATGGAGAAGTTCTCTTCATCGATGCCCGTGGCATGGGTGAGATGATCACCCGCGCACAACGGCAGCTCACCGATGCGGACATCGAGCGCATCGCCAACACCTACAACACCTGGCGTTCCCGTGACGCGCACGAGAACTACGAGGACGTGGCCGGATTCTGTAAGGCAGCCACCCTCGAGGAGATCCGCGACAACGACTTCATCCTCACCCCGGGACGCTACGTCGGCCTCGAACAGACGGAGGACCCCGACGCCGAACCCACCGAGGAGAAGATCGCTCGCCTCACCGCCGAGCTCCTCGCCGAGCTCGACCGCAGCCGCGAACTCGAGGAGAGGATTCGCACCATGCTGGAGGAACAATCATGAGTCAATGGGCGCCACTGAGGATTGGTGATATAGGGGAACTCTTTGACGGTCCTCATGCGACGCCAAAGTCAAAGGGCAAGGTCTCCACGGACTACATATTCCTCAGCATTTCAAGTCTTGAAAATGGTCGTCTCAACCTCAAAGAGAGCCCATCTATTTCAGAAGAAGATTATCTAAGTTGGACACGCCGGGTCACTCCGCAGGAACAAGATTTGGTGTTCTCTTACGAAACTCGTCTTGGTGAAGGTGCGTTAATCCCGGCTGGTCTAACATGTTGCCTCGGACGTCGCATGGCACTGCTGCGACCAAATCAGGAGGTTATCGAACCAAGATTCCTTTTGTATCTTTTCCTTGGACCAAAATTCCAGCAAACGATCGCCGAGCGCACAATTCATGGATCCACCGTGAACCGTATCGCGCTCAATGATTTCCCAGATTTTCCAATCCTCCTTCCTGATATCACGGAGCAGCGGCGGATTGCTGGTGTTCTGGGTGCGCTGGACGACAAAATCGAATCCAACTGTGCACAGCAACGCATCGGAGAACAGCTTCTCCGCGCTGTGATTGAGGGTATTCTTGGCCAGTTTTCCGAAGCTGACTTCATAAGCTTCGACGCATATTGCACTCAATCCAAGGGGTCTGTTCGACCTGAAAATATAGGGAACGGCGATAAGTACATTGCCTTGGAGCATATGCCCCGAGGGTCAGTATTCTTGAATTCATGGGAGACTGCGAAACTTGCCGGTATTGCCAGCAATAAAACCCGGTTCCGACACGGCGATCTCTTATTTGGAAAACTGCGTCCCTACTTCAAGAAAGTGGGAGTCGCTCCAGTTTCAGGTGTGTGTTCTACGGATATTCTCGTCATTCGTCCACGGCTCCCTGAGTTTCTCCCATTCATTGCTGTTATTGCTTCTTCTGATGCGTTAATCGATTCAATATCTGCCTCTGCCACAGGAACACGAATGCCACGCGCATCGTGGAAAGAGATCGCCACATGGCCTGTTCCTCAAATTCCTGACGAGACTCTCACCGTTCTCCTCCACCCCGCGAACCAGCTCATGGCGTTCCTAGAGACTTTGTCGCTACAAAATCTCAAACTCGCACAGCTTCGCGACGCACTCTTGCCCGAGCTTATGAGTGGACGGATGCGGGTGGATGAGGCTGGGTGCCTGGTCAGTGAGGCTCTTGATGAGGAGGTCAGAAGTGTCTGAGAACAAGCATGTTGAGGTGACCTCGTCGCAGTTTCTCGTCTTCACCAGCGAGGCGAACGGCACGATCGAGGTGCGCTACGAGGACGGAACAATCTGGCTCACCCAAAAGCTCATGGCGCAGCTGTTTGGCGTGGACGTGCGCACGATCAGTGAACATCTGCGAAACATCTTCCGGTCGCACGAGCTCAACGAAGACTCAGTTATCCGGAAATTCCGGATAACTGCCGTTGACGGGAAGGCGTACTCCACACAGCACTACAACCTCGATGCCATCATCTCTGTGGGCTACCGAGTCAATTCCATCCGTGCCACACAGTTCCGACAGTGGGCCACCAAAGTACTTCGGGACTTCACGCTGCGTGGTTACGTGATCGACCGCGCCCGCATGGAGCAGGGCGAAATCCTGGGCGTGGACTACTTTGAGCAGCTGCTTGAGGAGATCCGGGAGATCCGTCTCTCCGAGCGGCGCTTCTACCAGAAGGTGACCGATATCTTCACCACCGCTGTCGATTACGAGTCCTCCTCGCCGGTTGCAAAACAGTTCTTCGCCACCGTGCAGAACAAAATGCACTACGCGGTCCACGGTCACACCGCCGCCGAACTCATCAAAGAGCGTGCGGATGCGTCCCAACCGTATATGGGTCTCACCTCGTGGAAGAACAGCCCAGACGGCAAAATTCTTCGGAGCGATGTCACCGTCGGTAAGAACTACCTCACTACCGATGAACTCAAGGATCTGGGCCGCCTGGTGGAGACATATCTTAATCTGGCAGAATCTCGAGCACGCCGCCAGATCGCCACCACAATGGAAGACTGGGTGGAATTTCTCGACCAAGTTCTCACACTGGATGCACGCGAGATTCTCGACAATGCAGGGACCATCAGCAAGAAGATGGCTGATGACCATGCCCTGCGGGAGTTCACGGTGTTCCGTAAGGTTCAGGACGCCCACTACGTCTCCGACTTCGACCGCTTCACCATTGAAGCAGCCAAAGCCATTGATCCAGGTAATGATGATGCGCACTGATCACTTCGACGAGTCGACTGTAGAGCAGGCAGCGAAAGAGTGGCTGGCTGAGATTGGTTTCCACACCGGGTACGCACCCGTGGATGCCGCAGTGGAGGATGTCAGGGATTCCCTTGGTGACTGCATCCTGTGGAGCCACGTGGCTAACGCACTCACCCGTCTGAACCCTGGCGTTGATCCTGATCTTGTTCGTTCTGCCGTGGCGCGAATTCAGCGCGCGGAGTCACAAGACGGCATGAGTGAGAACCAGCGACTCTATGAGTTGATGGTGCGCGGGGTGCCGGTTGAAACAACTGGTGATGACGGCAGACCTTCCACCGTGCGCCTACAGCTCGTGGACTTCGATACCCCGGGGAACAACGATTGGCGGGCGCTCAACCAGTTCACCATTATCGAGGCCGGCCACAACCGCCGACCCGACGTGCTCATTTTCCTCAACGGTCTGCCCGTTGGCCTGTTGGAGCTGAAGAACCCGGCTGATGAGAACGCCACTCTCCGCAATGCCTGGAACCAGATCCAAACCTATCGGCGTGAGATCCCCAGCGTCTTCATTCCCAACGTCGTCACAGTCATCTCTGATGGCACCAGTGCGGCGATGAGTTCCTTCACTGGCGGATTCGAGCATTATGCACCGTGGAAGACCATTGACGGGCGTGACGTCATCACGAACCGGCCAGCCCTCGAGGTGCTGCTCAAGGGAGTGTTTGCGCCTGCGCGTTTCCTCGACATCCTGCGCAATTTCGTCGTCTACTCTGACGAGGCGGTCACCGACCATGCGACCGGGCAGCGGCGCCGTGCCATCATCAAACGCATAGCGAAGTACCACCAGTACTGGGCCGTCAACGCCGCTGTGGAATCAACCGTACGCGCCGCCGGTCCCGCTGGGGACAAGCGTGGTGGCGTGGTGTGGCACACCCAGGGCTCCGGCAAGAGCTTTGAGATGGTCTTCTACGCCGCCAAGCTCATGCGTGACCCGCGCATGGCCAACCCCACCCTCGTATTCATCACCGACCGCAACGACCTCGATGACCAGCTCTACGGTGAAGTATTCGCGCCCGCACAGATCCTGCCGGAAACCCCGGTCCAGGCAACTGGACGAGACGATCTTCGCCGTCTGTTGACCCGCGCCTCGGGCGGGATCATCTTCACCACCCTGCAGAAGTTCGCACCCGGCCAGGACGGTGACACCAACCCGGTGCTCACCGACCGCCGCAACGTGGTCGTCGTCGCCGATGAGGCCCACCGCTCCCAGTACGGTTTCGAGGAAAGCCTCGACAGCCAGGGCAGGTTGAAAGCCGGACTGGCCAAGCACCTGCGTGACGCACTACCGGGAGCCACCTTCCTCGGCTTCACCGGCACCCCGATCGAGACCAATGACCGCTCCACCCGCGCTGTCTTCGGCGACTACGTCGACGTCTACGACCTCACTCGCGCAGTCGAGGACGGAGCCACCGTCAAGATCTTCTACGAGTCCCGCCTGGCAAAAATCGCCCTCGATGACGAACAGCTCAAAGATCTGGACGCACTGGTGGACGAGACCACTGAGGCGAGCGAGACAGAGTCTGAGCAGGCCAAGAGCAAGTGGTCTCGCCTCGAGGCTCTCGTCGGTGCCGAAGCGCGGCTGGATGCGATTGCCGCCGACATCGTCGACCCACTGGGAGAAGCGCCGCTCCTCCATGGCCGGCAAGGCAATGATCGTGACGATGAGCCGGCGCATCGCCGTCGCCCTCTACAACAAGATCACAGCCCTGCGCCCCGAATGGCATTCCGATGACATCGACAAGGGCCGTATCAAGGTCGTGATGACAGGCTCTGCTGCTGACCCCGCCGAGTTCCAGCCACACATCCATTCCAAGGATGAACGGCGTGACCTCAAGCTCCGGGCGAAGAACCCTGATGATGAGTTGGAGATCGTCATCGTTCGCGACATGTGGCTCACCGGATTCGATGCGCCGTCCATGCACACGATGTACGTGGACAAGCCGATGCAGGGCGCGGGCCTCATGCAGGCCATCACCCGAGTCAACCGGCGCTTCAAGGACAAGCCCGGCGGACTCATCGTCGACTACATCGGCCTGTTCGCCTCCCTCCAGCAGGCACTGAGCGTGTACTCACCCTCAGACCGTGAGCAGGCGGGTGTGCCCATCCAAGAGCTCGTCGATGTCATGCTGGAAAAGCATGACGTGGTGCGGGGCATACTCCACGGCGTCACCTTCGATTCCTCCCCGGACCTGCCAGCCAAGGAGCGTCTGTCGCAGTACGCCGCCGTGCTTGACCACGTCCTGTCTGACCCGGACCTCACCGCCAGGTACAACGACCAAGTGCTCGCCCTGGCGAAGGCGTTCGCGCTCGTGGCCTCACGCCCCGAGGCTGAGGCCATCCGCAACGACGTCCGCCTGTTCACCGATGTGCGCGCCGCAGTATTGAAGATACTCAACCCCGACTCAGGTGAATCACGGCATGGGGGCAGCAACCTCGATACCGTCCTCGGGCAGATGCTCAATGACGCGGTCACCGCAGACCAGGTCATTGACGTCTTCCAGTTCGCGGGTATGGAATCCCCGGAACTGTCCCTGCTCTCGGATGAGTTCCTCGACTCCGTCGCACACTCCACCACTCCCAACCTTCAGCTGGGACTGCTGAGGCGACTGCTGGGGGACCAGATCCGCACCGTCAGCCGGAAGAACCTAGTCAAGGGCCGCAAGTTCTCCGAGATGCTCAATGATGCCTTGACCCGCTACACCAACCGGTCGCTCACGACGGCAGAGATCATCGCTGAGCTGGTCAACCTGGCCAAGGAGATGCGAGCGGACAAAGAACGCGCCCAGCAGCTGGGACTGAGTGATGCGGAAATCGCCCTCTACGACGCCATCATCCAAAACGACTCCGCTATCCTCGAAATGGGCGACGAAACCCTGAAGACGATCGCCCGGGAACTGGTAGCCACAATCCGCTCATCTGCCACGTTGGACTGGACGGTCAAAGAATCGGTGCGTGCCCGCATGCGTTCACGCATCAAACGACTACTTGCCAAGTACAAGTACCCGCCGGACAAGCGTGAACAAGCCGTACAGCTCGTCATCGAACAAGCAGAACACTTAGCTACTGGAGAGCAGGACTAGGTGCAAGCCGTGCCCCTTTTCGCGATTTTCCGTGAAAGGGGCACGTGTCTATAACTGGCTATTCATAAGTTAGGTGAAGGTGAAGGCAACGGGGCCTGCACTGATTAAGAGCATGAAGATTCTGTAGTTGGAAGGGATACGGGCTTTTCATAATTGAGGGTGTAGTTGAGGTTGACGATGACACCTATGCAGACCCACAAAATCCCGCCAATAAACAGGCAAGCAACCGGCTGCGTAGACAGGTGCAGCCAGTAACCAATCTGCAAGCCAAGAATCGTTCCCAAGCGCCCCAAACGAGTACGACCAGCTCATGATCCGCACAAAACGCGTGCCCTTAAACTCCGCCTGGCGAAACGTCTCAAGAACAACCATCCGTGCCCGGTTAAGAATGGTTATGGCAAGCACAAAACCCAAAGCCAAAATAAACGAGCTACCCACAGTCAACTCAAATAAGCCAAACAGCAGCAAAATAGCGCCCGACACCAGCGCGGAAGCCAGAAGCACCGTTTTAGCCGAACCAATACGTCGCAGCCAGCGCCCCGCCGTCGGCCCAAGCATGGCGCCCACACCAAAGACCGCCAGCACAAGCCCCATGCCCGTAAAAGCACCCAGGTGAGAGGCCCGTTCAGCAGACACCCCTGCCACCCAAAGCAAGAACAGCTCACCAGTCATCGCACTAGCGATTCGTATCATCAGCGATAACAGCGGAGACGCCGGCCCGGAGGCAAAAAGATCCTTGAAAAACTCTTTTACCGGCAAGCGGCTACCAGTCACCGCGTATTCGTCATCGTCAACGTCAAGGATTGGCTCAGCTGCAAACGTGGTCCGCGCAAATAGTCGCAAACCCGCCCCGCAAAGCGATAAAACCAGGTTTGTCAGCAATAAGGCCTCAATGGAAACCGAGGCGAAGAAAGAGCCAAGCGGCCCGCCAATCACAAAGCCAATAAATGCGAGCCAAGAATAGAGCGTGGCGTTGAAAGCTAAGGCTGCTTTTTCGTCCACATTAGCGATAGCGGCCCCGTAGAACTCATCGGCAAGGTCACTGACCGGAGCGATCAGCGCGTCGATAAGCACGTAGGCAAAAAGGCAGCCAATCGCCAGCTGGGGCTGCAGGAACGTGACGGCTAGAGCGATGGCGCTCATTGCCGCTTCACACAGGTCTACAGTGATTAGTGCCTTGTCCGGGCTGATTTTGCCAACGATGCGCGCGTAAAACGGGAAGGTGAAAACAATTATTTGCTCGATCGTTTTTAAAACAACAAGAGCAGAAACCGCGATAGTCCCAGATGCCGCAAAGGCACTGAAAGCCAGCATTGACAACATAGTTACCGAACACCGAAGCGATAAGCCCGATGATCATTAAACGGCGCGCTTTAAGCAGTTTAGCTTGCGCTTTACCTGACAGAGTCATTTACCGCTCCTCCCCTACCTGCCATTATCTTTCGGCGTCGCTAACCGCAGCAGCTAAGCCATTATGAGGGTATCCATAAGGTCAACATAAGGCCAATGAACACAGCCAACGCACCTAACTTGGCCCATATCTTGGAACGACGAATACGTTTGCGTACTTGGGCGGCTTCGTCCAGGAGGAACGCTTGCACTGAGCCGTATTTGTCCAGAACAGAATCAAGGCTGAATCCACGTAGAAGTTTATGTTCACCGCCCTCTACATTGAGAACAAGCCACAACGCCACAGCAAGCAACAAAATCCCCACACCGAAAGAGAGAGACAAAGCCAGACGCCACGGCCAAGAGGCGCTCCCTAAGCGAGGCGCAGCCAACGTCAAGACAGCACCAGTTCCTGTGAGAAGAAGTGTGTAGCCGTTACGCCAAACACGAGCTTCTGCCCTAACCTGATCAGGCTCTTTTCGTTGCAGCTCCTGTATTAACCGCAGATCAGAATTGGAGGGACGCCTACGCTCTTTGGGTGAATCTTCGGGTTGCATCAGAACCACTATCTCAAATCTCTTAGTTGGGGATAGTAAGCCTGAAGCTTGCCCCACATCCGTTCTCCCCACAAGGAACACCCGGATGGGTAACCCCACATTCACAGAGAAAATGTGCCTCTCGAACGATCTCCTTTTGTTTATTGCCTGAGCCACGTTTTACAAGAGATGCTAGGTCAAGCTGCCGTGTCTGACTGAAAACGTGTTTACAACGCGGACATGGCCCATTGATAGTAACGGAGGGAACATCAATAGTGTCGCAACAAATGACACTCGCGTTAGGGCCGTTAAAGAGGGTGGCCGCTTGTTTGTCAATTTCTTCTGAAGCGGACTGACAGTACGGAAGTTCCTCAGAATTGCTATGAGAAGACTTAAACAAGTCCATTTTTCCTCCTTGCGAAACAACTATGTCAAGAAATGTGCTGATTATACTAACTACGTGGATGAGATGGCGTCAAAGGACGAGGAACCCTCATTGGATAAGATGATGAGGGAAGTAGACAGCCTACCCAACGATGATCCGGATTGGATTGACCGTCACTGGTACATAGCAGATGCGCTATACCGGCGATTCTTAGACAAAGGCGATCCCAACGACCTGAACGAGGCAATCAGTCGTGGCATGTCGGTCGTAGAACGACAGAGGCGCTCATCTGCTACTCACCTACATGACGTGGCTCTTATGATATGGGATCGGTTCACTGAAAAGGATAATCCGGAGGACCTCACCCTATTTGTAGAGTTGCTTGAGACTGCCCTTGAAAGGGCAGAAAAAGACGGAACAGACTTAGAACTCATCGCCGAGTGCCAGGTTAATCTCGCCGCAGGGCTAATGGGGGGCACAGCCGCTGATGTACCTGAGCCAGTACGCCAACGGGCCATAGCCCTCTGGGAGTCAGCCCTTGCATCTGGTCAGCTGGACGAAGATGCCAAACGAGGAATCGAGGCAAACCTCGCGCTGATCCTAAGCCATGCAGGGGCGTCACAGGAAGAACTTCGACGTGTTTTGGCCTGGGGAAACCAAGCCGTAGCAGAGGCAGCAACCCCTGAAGATACAGCCAACGCCCATTTCATTCTCGCGGTAGCTTTGGAAGGCCTACACGACATTGCACCCGACGAGGGTCTTCTCAAAGAGGCTATCGAGCACATGCGGGATGGCCTAGACCTTCTTGGAATCAACCACTGTGATCATCCCGGCTACACAGCCGGCCTTATTAATTTACTCAAACGTCTTTCACGCGAGAGCGGAAACCCAGACCACATTAAGGAAGCGGTCTGCCTGGGTCGTAAGGCACTGAAACGAATTCCCGACGACGACTCAGATCGCCCCCTCATCTTAACAAACACGGCTTCAGCCATCTTAGAAACTGTCAAGAGCGACTCGGATCTAGGCCTGATCAATGAAGCCCTCAGCATGCACCGGGAAGCTATCGATATCGCACCCGAGGGATCACAAGATCAGGGTATAGCAATGGTAGACCTGGTGTTTGCCTGTAGGGATGCCAATGAGCTGAATCCTGACTCTGCGCTGCTCGACGAAGCCCTCACCCAAGGTAACAAAGCACTGGAACTGTTCTCGGATCCTGACTTGTATCGCGCGAGAGCACTCGCTGCCGTGGGTAACGTACAGCGCGACCGCTATCGTGAAACCGGCTCCCTAAGTGATTTGGATGAGGCACTCAAACATGCTGAAGAAGCCCTAGCTCTGACGCCGAAACAGCATCCAGAGCGAGTCGCACGCCTGACTAACCTCGCTGTGCTCCTGTCAGATGACTTCGAAGAGCGCGCCGATAGAAGCCAGCTAGATCATGCTATTGAGCTATACCGCCAGGCGCTGTCCCTACCTGAACCTGCAGCTAGCTACATTGCCCTACGTAGGAACAACCTGGCATTAGCTCTACGTGACCGGTACCGAGATACCGAGAACTCACAAGATCTCGACGAAGCTATCGACCTTGCCCAACAAGCTGCAGCAGCCTTAAAGTTCGATGAACTAGACTACGCAGGCTATGTGAACAACTTAGCCAATGCACTGTCCGAGCGGTATGAGCGTGACCATAAGCCAGCGGATCTAACCGAAGCAATCAACTGGTTCAACGAGGCGCTGGTGGTATCAAAGAACCGACCAACTGAAGCATCTGGGTATGAGACAAACATCGGGATTGCCTTGGCTGCGCGTGCACAGGACACAGGATCAATGGATGACATGGATCAAGCCCTGCTGCACATGGGGCGCTCCATAGACCTGCTACCGACGTCCCACCCAGATCGAGCCTATCGAATCTCGAACCTATCTGACGCGTACCGGCAGCGGTCACTGATGTTTCAAGAAGGCGGGCACCATAACTTAGCACTCGAGGATGCAAAAAGTGCGGTCACAACAGCTCAGGAGGCAGTTGCTGCTGCGGGGTCTAGCGATGCTCGTCTCCTGCCAGCTCTGTCTAACCTAGCTCAGTCTCTGCGCTGGCTCGAACACCTGGTACCCGGCGTATCTCAATCCCAGAAGACGCTTGAGGCACAGCGACAAGCTGCTCTGCTTGAGGGGATCACCCCGGCAGAAAAATTCGGGCAGTCCGCCCGCTGGGCCCGTGACGCGGAAGCGATAGGGGATTACGAAGAGGCATTCAAAGCATTCAAAGCGAGCCGTTTCCTTGACCACACAGGTAGCATGGATCGGACTAACTCTCAGGGAACGTCGCAAGCTGTTGACTGACATGCAGGAAGTGCTGGAGCATGCCGTTGCGCATGCAGCTAATCAGCAACGTCTCGAAGCTTTTGCCTGGGCTGATCATGTCCGATCAGTCCTGTGGCGCCAGGGCCTCCAAGCTCGGTCACTGGCAGAAAAGAGGGGAGACGAACAGTGGGCGTCACTCTCCGGTTTCATTAGTAATGTAGAGACTGACAGACGACGGTCTAACATGCGTCCAGATGAGCAGCTACGACTTCGGGCCCATGAGGGTGAAGCAGAGCTCGGACAAACAGTGCCTGATCCTTATGCGTACCAGGGCCTCGGCGCTGACGGTCCGATTGTCCTGCTTGCTCCAGGAGAGGAAAAGTCATTAGCGCTAATTCTAAAGGGGGATGCTGAACCGTTGCTGATCCATCTCCCGAAAGCATCAAAGGGACAGTTGCGAGAGCAGGTGGAAAAGCTTCAGGCCAAAATTACCGATAACGAATGTACCTATGGCTCTGAGTCAGATGCGATCTTCGATTGCCTAGGGTGGCTCTGGGAAAATGTAACTGCCCCTATTCTGGAGCGGATCACTACCGCAGAAGAGCGGCCGCACGTATGGTGGTCACCGCTTGGAGAGTTCGCTCTTCTACCTGTACACGCCGCCGGTATTCACCCTCGTAGGAAACCGCAGATTAATCAGCGTAAAAACGACCCATCAAAATGGCCCAACATGCACGAGCGGGTGATTTCGTCATACCTGCCGACAATCCTACTGGTTGACTCGCATCCTGAAGCAGAGAACGGGCCCCTGGATACTGTACTTCACGTATCGGTAGATCCCTCTGAACAGCTCATATCTCTGGAGGATGAGCGGCAGGTTATCGATAATGCACTGCCACAGGCACACATAAACCACCTCTTTGATGATAACGCCACGATTTCTGCCTTCCGCGCTGCACTACCAGAATGCACTCTGCTCCACGTAAGTGCGCACGGCTGGCTAGACCGGAATGATTCATTCGAGGCTGGAATCGACCTATTCGACGGTCGGTTCACGCTCCGTGATCTGGCAGCGAGTCGTGCAGACAAGGGCCAGTTAGCGGTTCTCCTAACCTGCGACTCGGCGTCAGGTGACTTCACGACCCCTAATGAGGCCCTGCACGTAGCTGGGGCGGCGCAGCAGGCCGGATTTAAGGAGGTCGTGGCCGCCACCTTACCGGTACGAGACGACTCGGTTGTGCCTTTCGTAACGACCCTATATGCAGACATCACCGCAGAACCTGTAGATAAGACCTTTGCTCCGGCAGTGGCACAGGCCATGACTGACGCCGTCGATAAACTTCGTATGGATTCTCGGTACGCAGTTGATCCCTTATCTTGGGTGCCCTATGCACACTTCAGCAGCCATCTCCGTTAAGACGCTCACGATAGAGCGCCACAACACCGCTGAGCTGGGGAATTACTAAAATTTTTGAACATTGGTAAATACCGCCCCCTAGCCGCTCTGCATGGGCAGATAAGTCCAAGTATCTAAACTGACTTGGCGCAAAAATATTCTGTGACCCGCTGACGAAACAGGTGCTGCACAGAGCAGAACCAGATGCAGTAAGGTTCATTAAAAAGCACTCAGTCTGTTGTCAAATTTGAGAGAATACAGCCATGACCGGCATACCATCCCCTACAGACGTACTGTTCAACCACTGCTGGTAGCACTCGTTTACTCAGGCTTTACACTGGCTCATGCTATGGGCGTGTCAGACGCAGCCGGAAGAAATATTGCTGACGGGAGCTCATTCACATGGACGCAGCTATGGATGACCGTCACAACATACTCGACGACCGCTAAGCTTCCGTACCAGGCCTCATTTTGGGGTGATGGGGTGGCTGATCGCTCTGAATATCGCACATGTGGCACGTTCACGACTACTGATCCGTATCCTGACATTGCCAGTAAACCTCTTAGCTATCTTGGCAGTTATCGCCGGAATCTTAATTGGTCTCATAGGACTGATGGTTCTCTGTCTCGCAACCTGGATGCATAGCCCCGGATACAACGTGGGAATGGTGTCGCTATACGCGGCTTGGGTGGTCATCCTCTGGGGCGCTGCAGCCGTCCTTCTTGAATGCGTGAGTAAAGCTGAGCAGATATACAACCAAGATGCTCAATCTCAGACACTTAAATAGTCATGGTAACCCATTTCACTACTATGGCCGCTAACGCCACCCTATTCGCTCTGCATGGGAAGGCAAGTCCAAGCAACTTGATTGTTATGGATAAACACGACGCCCCTACGGTCCAAAATACTGAACTGCTCCCCTTTAGTTGGACTGAGAAATCAGACACCGACTAATGGGGAGTGTTTCTATGAGAGCACGAAGTTCTCTGTCAGAGGAACAACGAGAACAGCTCGTTGGCCTATTTGAGCAAGACTTGGGTTTTGCGGCTGCGGCAAGTCGGATTGGGGTCCGGCACGACCCGGCTCGTAGCCTGTATCGTCGCTGGTTTCTACATGGCAGGCTATGTCTTGTGGAGAAACCAACCAAGAAGCAATACTCCTTCGAGGTCAAACAGGAAGTGGTCAACCGTTTCCTCGCTGGCGAAACACGCATGGACCTGGCGAAGGAATTTGAACTGTCCTCACCTCAACAGGTCAAAGACTGGGTGAGTAAGTGGCGCAAAGACGGTGATGAAGCGCTTAGGTCCAAACCGAAGGGACGACCGAAAGGCTCTGCGAAGCCTGCACTGTTGACCGAGGAAGACAGACTTCTGCGTGAAGTGGAGAAACTTCGGGCGGAAAATGCATACCTAAAAAAATTGCGGGACTTGAGGAACCAACGGCGAGGCTAAAGACCGAAGCCATCGTCTACGGAACGAACTCCTCGGGCGGCCGCTTCCAGACCTCCGTGGGCAAGATGTTCGCGGTGCTGTCCCAGACGATCTACTCGCTGCGCATGGCGATCCTGACGATTGCCTCGGTCATGGCCCTGGCCTTCGTCATGAACTTCTCGGGCCAGACCACCTCGATCGGCGCCGCCCTGGCGACGACGGGCGCGGCCTTTGCGTTCCTCTCCCCCATCCTGGGCTGGATCGGCACCGCCGTTGCAGGCTCCGCGACCTCGGCGGGCGCGCTCTTCGCGAACCTGCAGTCGACCGCCGCGACCGGCGCCGGCCTCGACCCGTCGATCCTGCTAGCCGCCAACACCATCGGCGGCGGCCTGGGCAAGATCGTGTCCCCGCAGAACCTCGCAATCGCCGCGACCGCGGTGGATTCGAAGGGCTCCGACGCAGAGATCCTCAAGAAGGCTGCTCCCTACTCGATCGGCCTGCTCCTGGTACTGTGCACCCTGGTGTTCATCGCATCCCAGGGCTGGATCGGCACCTACATGCCGCACTGATCCGCTCCAGTTACTGTCCCAGCGGGTCCCGAAAGACTCACGTCTTTCGGGACCCGCCCCTAATTGCCGCCCACGTCGCCCTACCTGTAGGCTCGCAACAGATGAACGACTCAGTGACGCCACGTTAGTACCCGTAGCCCCGAGGAAGGACTGTTCACATGAGGGCTTGCCTCCGCCTGATCCTGACGCTCACAGCCGTCGTGGCGCTCACCACCGCCTGCACCCCCTTCGGCTCGACCTCATCGCGCAATCGACTCCCCGAGGACTCGCGCTTCGCCGAGTTCACCTACAAGACCGACGGAGAAATTAAGGTTCAGGAGCGCACCGACTCCTTCAACGAGCGCATGCCCGCCCTGGGTGCCACCGCGGGACACGTCGCGGCAGCCAACTTCCCAGAGGGACGTTCTTCCCTGCCTTCCCCCGACCACCACTTCTGGGTGACCGGCGTCGCCACCGTTGCTCCCGAGTCAATCCAGAAGCTCAGCGCGGGCGCCACCGGCAACAACACCCTGCTGCCCGGCATCTACCCAGGCCTCTACCAGTACGTTCCCCAGGACTGCCACTTCGTCACCATCCCCGCCGACCACGCAAACACCGTCCTCCAGACAAAAGCGAACGATATCTACTCGGACTGGGGGTCGTTCACGATCACCAACTTTGCGGCCTCCGCGGACTGCAACCTCATCATCGTCACCGGCGAGGGCGTCACCGGCTAGCGCCCGCACACGCCCCGATGCTTCGCTGGCGTTACCCCGTCGCGTCCCGAAAGGCCGCGCCACACCCCCGAGAACCCAGCCCGGGCCTCGTCCATGAACCACCATGAACGAGGCCGGGGCAACCTCTTGCGCAGACGAAACCATCGCAAAACTGAAAAACGAAAACTCACCCTGAGCTAAGTCGTGCCCCGAAGGTCCTAAAACGCCTAATGAGAAGCGAATTTTCATCGATTATCGGCGGAGATTTCTCCGCAAGAAATAGCAGGAAAAACGACCTCACTCAAGCTGTCCGGACAAAATGTGTCGCTGGGATCTCGGACCCAGTCATAACCTGAGTTGGACAGCACCCACGAGGAAGGATCCCCAGTGCGTATCGCTCTCTTCTCCACTTGCCTGGCGGACGTCATGTTCCCCCAGGCTGCCCAGGCCACAGTAACGCTGCTCGAACGCCTCGGCCACGAGGTCGTCTTCCCCGAAGACCAGGTCTGCTGCGGACAGATGCACGCCAACACCGGCTACTTCGAAGACGCCGCAAAGATTATCCGCAACCACGTCAAGACCTTCGAGCCCGTGCTCGACGGCCAGTGGGACGCCATCGTCGTCCCCTCCGGTTCCTGCACCGGCGCAGCACGCCACGAGCAGAAGGTCGTCGCCGAGCACGTGGGCGACGAGCATCTCGCGAAGCAGTCCCAGCGCATCGCTGAGCACACCTACGACCTCACCGAGCTCATCACCGACGTTCTGGGCCTCGAGGACGTGGGCGCCTACTTCCCCCACACGGTCACCTACCACCCGACGTGCCACTCGCTGCGTGTCGCCAAGGTCGGCGACCGCCCCTACCGCCTCCTGCGCGCCGTCGAGGGCCTGACCCTCGTCGACCTGCCCGACGCCGAGGTCTGCTGCGGTTTCGGCGGCACCTTCGCCATGAAGAACTCTGAGACCTCCACCTCCATGCTCGCGGACAAGGTCACCAGCGTCATGTCCACGCGCGCCGAGGTCCTGGTCATGGGCGACTACTCCTGCCTCATGCACGTCGGCGGCGGCCTTTCCCGCCTCAACTCGGGCATCCGCCCCATGCACCTCGCCGAAATCCTGGCATCCACCAAGGATCAGCCCTTCGAGGGCAACATCTCCTTCGCACCCGAAAGCGCACAGGTGATCTGACATGAGCAGCAACGTTCATCGGAATGCCCTCCGCCCCCGAGTCACACACGGGCGGCTGGCGCACCACCGTCACCATCCCCGAGGACACCCTCCGCTGGGGCCCCTCCTTCCCGGAGGGCGCCCACAAGACGCTGGCCAACACCCAGATGCGCCGCAACCTGGGCCACGCCACCCGCACGATCCGCGCCAAGCGCGCGCAGCGTGTCGCGGAAATGCCGGACTGGGAGAACCTGCGTAGCGCCGCCGAGGCCGTCAAGTTCGAGGTCGCCTCGCGCATGCCCGAGCTCCTCGAAGAGTTCGAGCGCAACGTGACCGCCCGCGGCGGCATCGTCCACTGGGCGCGCGACAAGCACGAGGCCAACCGCATCGTCGCGGACATCATCAAGTCCAAGGGCGTTGACGAGGTCGTCAAGGTCAAGTCCATGGCCACCCAGGAGACCAACCTCAACGAGTACCTGAAGGAACAGGGCATCAGCGCTCGCGAGACCGACCTCGCCGAGATGATCGTCCAGCTGGCCGATGACATGCCCAGCCACATCGTGGTCCCCGCGATCCACCGCAACCGCTCCGAGGTTCGCGGCATCTTCCTGGATCGCATGGAGGACGCGCCCCGCGACCTCTCCGACGACCCGACCGAGCTGACGGCCGCCGCCCGCGCCCACCTGCGTAAGAAGTTCCTGCACGCCAAGGTCGCCGTCTCCGGCACTAACATGGGCATCGCGGAAACCGGCACCGTCTCCATCTTCGAGTCCGAGGGCAACGGCCGCATGTGCCTGACCCTGCCGGACACCCTCATCACCCTGATGGGCATCGAGAGCTGGTGCCCCGCTTCCAGGACGTGGAGATCTTCTCCCAGCTGCTCCCCCGCTCCGCCACCGGCGAGCGCATGAACCCATACACCTCCATGTGGACGGGCGTCACCCCCGGCGACGGCCCCCAGGAATTCCACCTGATCCTTATGGATAACGGCCGCACCAAGGTCCTCACCGACCCGATCGGCCGCCAGGCCCTGGCCTGCATCCGCTGCGGCTCGTGCATGAACATCTGCCCGGTGTACCAGCACACCTCCGGTCACGCCTACGGCTCCATCTACCCGGGCCCCATCGGCGCGATCCTGACCCCGCAGCTCACCCAGGGCCTCGACGAGCACGATCCGGTGCACACCCTGCCCTTCGCGTCCTCCCTGTGTGGCGCGTGTGGCGAGGTCTGCCCCGTCAAGATCGACATCCCGACGATCCTCATCCACATGCGTGCGCGCACCGTTGACGTCAAGCGCAACCTCGTGCCGGACGTGTGGGACCTCGCGATGGGCGCGACCACTCCGGTGATGACGAACGCGAAGCTGTGGAAGGCCGCCGGAAAGGGCACGAAGGCCACCCGCCTGTTCGCCAAGAAAGGGTTCCATCGGTGCGCTGCCGTTCCCGGCCTCGCTGTGGACGCACGCCCGCGACCTGCCGGTCGCCCCGAAGGAAACCTTCCGCGAGTGGTGGAAGCGCACACAAGGATTCCGACGCCAACGCGCCGCGCACCGACGCTCCCGCGAAGGGCCTCCCGCTCGCATCCGAACACGGCATGACCACCAACACGACCCCAAAGGAGGCGTGACATGAACACCACCACCATGGACGCAAAGACCGCGATCCTGGCGCGCGCACGCGACGCCATCTCTCGTTCCCAGCAGGGCCGTCCGGTGCGCCCGATCCCCCGCGACTACATCCGCTCCACCGAGCACGCTCCCGGTTCGGACGCGGTCATCGAGGAAATGATCGACACGCTTGAGGACTACTCCGCGCAGGTTGTCGTTGTCTCCAAGGAGTCCGAGGTCGCCGACGCGATCTCGAAGTTCCTGGCCGACCAGAAGGCCACCTCCGTCGTCGTGCCGACCGGCCTGGACGAGGCCTTCAAGCAGGCCGCCGCCCGCGAGGGCCGCACGGTGCGCGAGGATAGCCGTGAGAAGGCCATCCCCACGCTGGAGCTCGACGAGATCGACGCCGTCGTCACGCGCTGCCGCGTCGCCATCTCCCTGTCCGGCACCATCGTCCTCGACGGTGAGCCCGACCAGGGCCGCCGCGCGATCTCTCTGGTGCCCGACACCCACGTCGTCGTCCTCAAGGCCTCCGACATCGTCCCCACGGTGCCCCAGGCCGTCGAGATCCTCGGCAAGAACCCCACCCGCCCGATGACCTGGATCGCCGGCGGCTCGGCGACCTCCGACATCGAGCTGGTCCGCGTCAACGGCGTGCACGGCCCCCGCTTCCTGCGAGTCGTCATCATCAAGTGATCTGATCACGACGCAGGTGTGCCCGGGTGACGGCGTCAGCCGTCGCGAGCGTCTTCGTATCGAGTGCAGTCATGCGTGGCGGCGCCCAGTCGCTCGCAGCAAGGACGCGAAGTTGCTCGTCGGTGGGGCTTGCCGGCGTGGGGGTATTCGCTCTGGTGGGGTCGGGGTGCGCTGTGAGGAGTCGACGTCTGGCGCGAATAAGGGCCTCGGCGTTGAGTGTTGTGGCCGCGCTACACGCCGATGAGGGAAGCGATTTCCGGAGCGAAACTCATCCTGCGGGCGGTCCGTGGCGATACGAGTAGTCGCAACGAAAAGTCTGATATTCTGATCTCGTGCTTGCTGGTCGGAGGGGTGCTTTTTCGACCACTGGCGATCCGACATGGCGTTCCCCCTGGTCACAGGGGGTGCGACACGCCGGGCAGTTAGAAAGCGCCGAGCGCCAAACGGTGCATTAAGACATCCAAGGATTGTAAGGCGTGGAAGAAACACTCACCTGGTTAGAAAGCACTGAGCGCCATAAGGTGCATTAAGACAAATGCTCGCCATGTACAGAGTTGGATGTTTTCAAAGTTAGAAAGCACCGAGCGCCCAAAATCTCGCATGCAATTGCCCAGTCCACGTATCAACAAGCACCAGGAAACCGCAGAATTTCAACGTTCTGACTCAAATCTTGAAGGCCTGTTAGCCGAATTGCATGCGACATTTTCCGGCTCTTCAGAGTTGAGTGTGGGTGAGCGGGTGTTGGTCGGGGGTTGGGGTGACTTGCTCAAGGTCACGGGCGTGTGGTGGTGGAGGTGATCGACGCGCCCTGGGCCGGGGTCCCTATGCGGATCCGGTGGCACAATACGGCGCTGGATATGCCGCGAAACCACCTGCCAGACGGTGACGTTCCTGGAGCATAGCGAGAAGGTGTGCGCACCCCGGGCGCATCTGAACCCCGCCCGCTTCGCAGGGATTCGGGTACCCAGAGTCGATGAGAGGCGTGTGGCACCACCAAGACCGACGCCGCCGGGGCCGACGCCTGGCCACACACCTCATTAAGCGCCTACCAACGTGTCCCATCCCCGAAATTGCTCGCCTGGGCCGGACCCTACGCAAGTGGGATGCCTCCACCCACACCCAACTCTGAAGAGCCAGAAAAGGGCATTGACGTTATGTGCGCCCTCGCGCTCGTTAGGCTCGCCCGATCAGGCAGCTACGACGTCGTTACTCTCGCCTCGCGGGATACCGACCTCGCCCTGCCCTTGATGAAGCACACAAACTACAGGCCGCAAAGATTGAAGCGGCAAAGTGGTACGACCCCTCCGACAGTCGAACGTTCGGAAATATAAAAACCAAAGCACGACTCTGGACGACCTCCATGAACCGATATCATTTCATGGGTTCGCTAGCCCCTCTAAACTACGAGTAGGTCCGTTCCCACCACAAGGACACCGCACGAGGATATCGCATGAAAATGCATGCCTACGGGGACTCTGGGGATGACTCCCCCACCGTCCTCCTTATTCACCCGATGCTGTCATCTGCCTCGCGCATGAAGGCCGCAGTCGCCGACCACATGGGCGACGGGCTGCATTTCCTCATACCGGACCTGTCCGCCCACGGGGACGAGGCCTCGGCACCCTATTCGTCAGCCATCGAGGAAGCGGAGGCCATCCACTCCTGGCTGGTGGACCACAGGATCCGCCGTCTGGCCTTGGGATTTGGGGCGTCGCTCGGCGGCGTCGTGTTCTTCGAGCTACTGCGCTTTCCCGATCTGTCGTTCGACCGCCTCTTCATCGAAGGCGTGAGTTTCTACTCGGGAGGGCCGATCTCGAGGGCGGGCGGCGCAATCCTGAGCCGCATCATGGTCGCGAAGCACCGCAAGGCCGTGCACGACCCCGAGGCCGGGGTTCGCAAGCTCGCGCGGCTTTTTGGAGAGGAGGTCGCCCGCCCCATGGCCGAAAGCTTTGCTGCGATGAGCGAGGAGAGCATTCGGGCGATCGTGCGCGACTGCTCGCGGGTCACACTGCCGCACCTGTCCCCCGACGTTCAGCGCCGCTGCACGTTCGCGTACGGAGAGAAAGACTCGGACCTACGGCTCGCGCGACGCACGGCTCCGCGCCTCTACCCCGGCGCAGAGCTGGTCGTGTGGCCGGGGCGGGGCCACTGTGAGCGCATGAGCCGCGACTCGCGCGCCTACGGGCAGATGCTACGGGACTTCGCCCCGGGCTCGGCACCTACTGATCGTTCGTGAAGGAGGCGATCATGCAGGGAATTCGACCTCGCACAACGCGGTAGGTGACGCCCGTGCAGCCCATGCGCTCAAAGAATGCCCGGTAGGATGCCGGGTCAAAGCGCTCCTGGAAGTGCACGCCGAATCGGGAGATCAGCCTCAGGAACATCGTGTGCGCGCGCTTCTTGGGAATCACGTAGGTAGGAACAATGATCGTGCCGCCCGGGCGCACGACCCGCTTGATCTCCTTGAGCGCATCGCCCGGTTCAGGCAGCAAGTGGATGACGTTGCCCGCCACGACGGCGTCGAACGAGTCGTCCGCGTAGTGCAAGTCGGTAATATCCGCCTGCTCGACGACGACGTGCGGGAACCGTGCGAGCTTCTTGCGTGCCTGCTTGAGCATCCCCTCGGAGTAGTCGGTCGCGACCACGCAGGCGCATGTGGGGGCGATGGCTGCGGCGATCGCGCCCGTGCCGCACGCACATTCGAGCACGGTGTCGCCGGGGCGGATCAACCGGGCAACGGCTGTCCCCGTCGCTGCGTACACTGCCCGATTCGCCGTGTTGACGACGACGTCATAGAGAGGGGCGACCCGATCCCAGATCATCTTGTTCCTCCACTATCGAACAAAGTGACAGGTCAACGAAAACCTAATGATACCCGAGTTCCAGAAACGCTCGAGGTGACTGCAAGGCATCTGCCAGAAGCCCCGCCCGGGCAAGACCCACCACTTTGGCCACAGACCTTGCCTGACAGTTGATCGACCGCTCCGGATTATGCTCAATATCGGTGAATGCATCGAACATCATAACCTGCTCAACGAGCTTTTCATCACGACAGAGCGCAGACGCATACAACCAGTCATAAAAATAAGTCTTCGGCTCTAACGGGAATTCATCTGCAAAATACTTGAAACCAACGAGCTTTCCGCTTGCCCTCAATCGCCGATCTGTCTTTGCCGCACGACTCGAAGCGTCGAAAAGATCAACAAACGGACCACCATGCGAAAACACTTTTGAAGCCTGGAAAGCACATTCAACACTGTAACTTCCACGTCCTGGATGCTCAATCATCAAATTAAACGCGCTTAACTGAACTCCAATGTCCCTTACTCCTAGACGACACCTCCAGAACGCGCGACGAAGGAAACTTAGCCACATACGACGCATGCAAACTCGCAATTGAACGCTGCTTGTGCTGAATAGAAGATCCAGAGAAATACTCAAAATCCAGAGACAACTCCGAAACATACGGCTTGCCAGAGTCAGGCACAAACACCAGCCTACGAGCCATGCCAATCCTCCTTTTCATTCAACACGGTATCCAAACAATCACGGAAAGCAAAAATGCTCAAGCTCTCAAGAATTCTCACTGTCCCCTGACCACAAATATTTTTACTTATTCAGACTGCTCTTCTCAGCGGCGGCATACTCCTCGTCAGTATGGTTCTTATCGCACCACTGATCCGGGGGCACCTGTTCCTTCACCGAGTCGATGTGTTTACCGCAGCCCTTCCAGGTGGTCTTTCCGCATACCTCGCAGGTGGTGGGTCGACACATGATTGTCTCCTTCCTTGTTGCGCCGCGAATTCGTCAGGGATCCGCGCCATGGTGTTTCGAACTTCCGCCCTTCTCAGGCTGGTTGCGCCGTCACATGTGGCCAGTCGGAGGAAGATGGACTCGGATTTGTCGGTCGTTTCCCGGTTGTGACTAGAAATTCTACTGCCTCGCACTCCGACACCGGGTCGTTTTCGTGGCCAGAATCCGCAGGCTTAGCCCTCCCCCCGTGACCAGCACGGCCTCGGCCCGATCTCCGAGCCACGCCCGCAGCTGGGTGTGGGGGATGTTGAGCGAGTTGGGCATGTGCCCGGCCGCGTACTCCCCCTACCGTGCGCACGTCCAGGACCGGCATGTCCTCGGCCAGCTCGTTCGGTCCAGTCAGCACGAGCTCACCGGTCAGCACGTTGTGGACGACCATGCCGGTCTGGTTGACGGGGTCCTTGGCCTGTCCGTAGGGCGGCGCGTAGACGAGGTCCAGGTCAATGAGGTCAGTCGCGCTCAGGCCGGCCCGCATGGCGGTAGCGATGACGTCGATGCGCCGGTCCACGCCGTCGGCGCCCACGGTTTGCGCGCCGAGAATCTGCCCGTCGGTGTCCACGTGCATGAGGATATGCACGGGCTTAGCGCCGGGGAAATAGCCCACGTGCTGGTTCGCGTGCGTGTGCACCGTGAAGTACCCCGTGCCCGAGGCATCGAGGGCCTGGCGGTTAGCGCCTGTGCTAGGGACGAGGCCGGCAGGTATCGTCATCGTCGTTCCTTGCGCTCAACAAGCTTGTGGTTACCCCACAAGCGTTGAGTGTTGTGGCCACACAACACGCCAATGACGGAGGCGATTTGCCGGAGCGAAACTCATCCTGCGGGCGGTCCGTGGCGATACAAGTAGTCGCAACGAAAAGTCTGATACTCTGACCTCGTGCTTGCTGGTTGAAGGGGTGCTTTTTCTACCACTGGCGATCCAACGCAACGTTTCCCCTGATCACAGGGGGCACGACACGCCGGGCAGTAAGAAAGCACCGAGCACCATAAGGTGCATTAAGACTTTGTAGGGATTGAGTGTGGTTTTCTGTGGCCTGCTCGGTTAGAAAGCGCCGAGCGCCAAACGGCGCATTAAGACCGAACATAGACTAGGTTGCGCTGCGCAAAGTCGGCGTGCTGTTAGAAAGCACCGAGCACCATAAGGTGCATTAAGACCTCCACCTAATGTTTTCCATCTCACGGAGGGATTGCCGGTTAGAAAGCACTGAGCGCCAAACGGTGCATTAAGACATGACCTTATTTACCTTTTTGCGTGCTTTGACTTCACGGTTAGAAAGCACTGAGCGCCAAACGGTGCATTAAGACGTGGTGTGCATCCAGTAAACGATTGAGCCTTTGCCGGTTAGTTAGAAAGCACCGAGCGCCATAAGGTGCATTAAGACCTAAATCATCCTCACGCAGCACAACCTGGGTGGAAAGTTAGAAAGCACCGAGCACCAAACGGTGCATGACGGTGTCATAGGGTGTAAGCAATTTGTGTGGTAGCAGTGCTGCTGTAGGGGCCGGTTGTGAGCTGTCGCCGGATGCTAAGTGTTGAGGATCGCGCGGCGATTATGGTGGGGTTGGAGGCTGGCTTGTCTCAGGGGCGTATCGCCCGCTCGATTGGGCCTAGCCCCTCGGTGGTGTTGCCGTGAAATCGCCCGCCACCTAGGTCCTGGCGGCGTGTACCAGGCCCAGGACACCGACAGAGCGGCGCAGGTTGCCAAGCGCCACCCCACGAAGCGGCTCCTGGACCGCGATGAAGTTTGTGCGCCGCCGCGTGATTGATGATTTGTCGCAGGGGCGCACGCCGCCAGATCAGCGGACACAGAGCGGGGGAAGTGTGAACCTACGCTCGAAAGCGAGAGTTCAACACTTCCCACTTCCCCCTGGAGTGGACTTCC
>BNJU01002193.1_pt1 | contig 93272 bp, 110 predicted proteins | sample 8539281 | NCBI WGS metagenome assembly BNJU01 (sample SAMD00202456, study PRJDB9452) | human saliva metagenome | isolation source: human saliva | place: Japan
GTTCAGAAGGTAAAGCTTAATCTAGCGTAACCCTATAAAACAGAAACCTGCCCCTGAGGGTGGGTTTTTCGTTTTTCTAACTCTTCTCAATCGTATTTAAAAAGTGATATAATGAAGATGGAAGAAAGCATTTAGTGATTTTTTTGGTAAAACTAGCTTTTTAATCAACCCTTGAAAGGAAAGATAGCCATGATATTCGACCAGTCCTTGCAAGCCTACGTCCATGAAGTAGATGATGTTCTTGTGGCTTGGGAAGAAAAACCAAGTGGGAATTTTGAGGTGGGAGCTCAGTTGCTTGCATCCAATTACCATAGAAATAGGTCTCGTATTCTTGCATTTATATTGCCTCATTTACAAGAAATTTATGGTCATTTCACAGATGAAGAAGCTACTGAAAAAAATTGGGTAAACCAATCATCGAGCCAGAGCGACAAACCGTTTCTTTCTGCGATCAAACTTTTGATGATATTCATATCTTTTTCTTTTTCTTTTTGACTATCAGGGGCAGGCATTTGAGTGTCTGGAGAATTTTGCCATTGATGGTTAAGGTCTGTTTTCAGTTTTAAAAAGAAGGAGAGAGACTGATGAGTACTGCTGATTTTGTATTTATTGAGAGTAAAGACCCCATATTCCTAGATTTACAAGCCTTTTGTACTGCTTTGAGAGAAAAGTTCCCAGGTATTTTGATCAGAGAAAGGACGAGTCCTGAAAAAGCTTACTCGCTTTCTTGGGATTATCAAAGTCCTCAGCTTACTTTGGAAAGTTCACTGACTAGCAAGAAAAATGTTTTTGTGATTGATTACTTTGATTCAACGAACAGGTTACAAGATTATGCCTCCTATATCGTCTGGCTTCGGAAATGGTTTCCACCTGAAGAGAAGGTTTCCTTTTGTGATGAAGGATATGAGTATGTGTTTGAACTTCCTAGTGATTTATCCCAAAAGGAGTTTGAAAACTACTTACGAACAAGATTTGATGAGTGAAGAAGAAGTGTGAAAATGAAATATAGAATACTAGAGAAAAACCAATCTAAAGTTGCTAAAAGAGTCTAATTTTTGTACAATAATGCTATGAAAAAACTGAAAAAATGGAGTCTTGGCTTTCTTAGTTTCATTCTTTTGTTTTTAGGGGCAACATTCATCTTTCATAGTATCAGCTTGGAAAAGGAACAAGCCTCACTAACACCTGTGGGACAGCAAGTTCTTGTCAATGGGCACCAAATGAATGTTTACGTTGAAGGGGATGGTCCAGAGACAATAGTAGTTTTATCAGGTGCTGGAATTGCTTCTCCAATCTTGGACTTTAAGGTTGTGTCAGATTCCTTATCAAAAAAATACAAGGTAGTCATCGTGGAGCGAGCTGGCTATGGTTATAGCGAGGATAGTAATCAATCCAGAGATGTGATGGAAGTTTTGTCTGAGACACGTCAAGCTCTATCACAAGCAAATCTATCAGGACCTTTTATCATTCTGTCTCATTCAATGGCTAGTCTTGAAAGTCTGGCTTGGCAGGAAAAGTATCCTGATGAAGTGAAAGCCTTGGTTGGTCTGGATTGGGCATTACCAGCAAGTTATGAGGATTTAAAGGATAATCAGGCCTTGCTTACTGTGGCTTATTGGACTAGCAAGATTGGCTTATTACGTTATTTTCCTGAGTCCTTTTATATAAAAAATCCAACTCTGACCGAAAATGAGCGAAATCAATACAAACTCCTAGCCTATAAGCAGTTAATGTCACAAGCCATGCTTCATGAATCCCGTTTGGCAAAGGAAAATGCCAAGAAAGTTCCATCTAGCATTAATCCGAAAATTCCAGCCTTACTCCTGGTTTCTAACGGTGAAGGCACGACCTTTAGCCAATCAGAGTGGCAACGTTATGCAGAGAGATTTGCAAGCGACCAGTCTAATGTTCAAGTCGTCTATATGGATGCGCCTCATGACCTCTATCATTATCAAAGCGATGCTATTGTTTCTCGCATTAAAGAATTTTTTGGAGAATAATTGAGGGCTTAAAAAAATCCATTGAGACTGATGATAATAATTAAATGCTGGAGGATTAACAGTAGAATCGTTAATTTTTCTCGATTAAAAAAATTCTTTTTCTTAACAAAAACCTGCCCCGTAAGGGTGGGTTTTTTTGATGTCTTAAGGAAACTATTTAATAGAATTTTTGATTAAAAGTTTCATTTTAAGAGAGAAATCTCTAATTTCATAATCAATAAGCAAACGCTTGCATTCCTATTTTTTTATTAGATTATAATAGGTTGGTATAAAGCCTTCTGTAATAATATTGAAAAAGTGTAGAAAGTAAGGATTTAGAATATTTGTAGTCAAAAATACAATGTTGCTTCTTACGATAGGGAGATAGATATGGCAATGATAGAAGTGGAACATCTTCAGAAAAATTTTGTGAAGACAGTTAAAGGAGCCAGGGTTTGAAAGGGGCTTTGCGCTCCTTTATTCATCCTGAAAAGCAGACCTTTGAAGCGGTCAAGGATTTGACTTTTGAAGTACCCAAGGGGCAGATTCTAGGTTTTATCGGAGCTAATGGTGCTGGGAAGTCGACAACCATCAAAATGCTAACAGGGATTTTGAAACCGACATCTGGTTTTTGTCGGATTAACGGCAAGATTCCCCAGGATAATCGCCAAGATTATGTCAAGGATATTGGAGTCGTTTTCGGACAACGTACCCAGCTATGGTGGGATTTGGCACTGCAAGAGACCTACACGGTTTTGAAGGAGATTTACGATGTGCCAGACTCACTTTTCCATAAGCGTATGGACTTTTTGAATGAAGTTTTGGATTTGAAGGAATTTATCAAGGATCCTGTGCGGACTCTTTCATTGGGTCAACGGATGCGGGCGGATATTGCGGCTTCCTTGCTTCACAATCCCAAAGTTCTCTTTTTAGATGAGCCGACTATTGGTTTGGATGTGTCGGTCAAGGATAACATTCGACGTGCTATCACCCAGATTAATCAGGAGGAAGAGACAACTATTCTCTTGACCACTCACGACTTGAGCGATATTGAGCAACTCTGTGATCGGATTTTTATGATTGACAAGGGGCAGGAGATTTTTGATGGGACGGTGAGCCAGCTCAAGGAGACCTTTGGCAAGATGAAGACTCTCTCCTTCGATCTGACGCCAGGGTCAAAGTCATCTCGTCTCTCATTATGAAGGCTTACCTGATATATCCATTGATAGACAAGGAAATAACCTGACTATTGAATTTGATAGTTCCCGCTACCAATCAGCTGATATTATCAAGCAAACCTTATCTGATTTTGAAGTCCGTGATTTGAAGATGGTAGATACGGATATTGAAGATATTATCCGTCGCTTCTATCGAAAGGAGCTCTAAGATGGTCAAATTGTGGAGACGTTATAAACCCTTTATCAATGCAGGGATTCAGGAGTTGATTACCTATCGAGTAAACTTTATTCTTTATCGGATTGGCGATGTCATGGGGGCTTTTGTGGCCATTTTATCTCTGGAAGGCTGTCTTTGATTCCTCGCAAGAGCCTTTGATTCAGGGCTTCAGTATGGCGGATATCACCCTCTATATCATCATGAGTTTTGTGACTAATTTATTAACTGAGTCAGATAGCTCCTTTATGATCGGTGATGAGGTAAAAGATGGCTCTATTATCATGCGCTTATTAAGACCAGTCCATTTTGCGGCCTCTTATCTTTTCACCGAGCTTGGTTCCAAGTGGTTGATTTTTATCTCTGTTGGACTGCCATTTTTAAGTGTCATTGTTTTGATGAAAATCTTATCTGGACAAGGTATTGTAGAAGTACTAGGATTAACGATACTTTATCTCTTTAGCTTAGCACTGGCATACCTGATTAACTTTTTCTTTAATATCTGTTTTGGATTTTCAGCCTTTATATTTAAAAATCTATGGGGTTCTCAAGTATTCAAAGCTTCACTAGTATCCTTTATGTCAGGAAGTTTGATTCCCTTTGGCTTTTTTTCCAAAGGTCATTTCAGATATTCTGTCCTTCTTACCATTTCTCATCCTTGATTTACACTCCAGTCATGATTATTGTTGGGAAATACGATGCTAGTCAGATTCTTCAAGCACTTTTTGCTTCAGCTTTTCTGGCTTATAGTGATGGTGGGCTTGTCTCAGTTGATTTGGAAACGAGTCCAGTCATTTATCACCATTCAAGGAGGTTAGTATGAAAAAATATCAACGCATGCATCTGATTTTTATCAGACAGTACATCAAGCAAATCATGGAATACAAGGTAGATTTTGTGGTTGGTGTGTTGGGAGTCTTTCTGACTCAAGGCCTGAACCTCTTGTTTCTCAATGTCATCTTTCAACACATTCCCTCGCTAGAAGGTTGGACTTTTCAAGAAATTGCCTTTATCTATGGATTTTCCTTAATTCCAAAGGGATTAGATCATCTCTTTTTTGACAATCTCTGGGCTTTAGGTCAACGACTAGTTCGAAAAGGAGAGTTTGACAAGTATCTGACTCGTCCCTATCAATCCTCTCTTTCACATCCTCGTTGAGACCTTTCAGATTGATGCCTTGGGTGAACTTTTGGTCGGTGGAATTTTACTAGCGACAACGGCGACTAGCATTGCTTGGACTCTTCCAAAATTCCTGATTTTTCTAGTTTGTATTCCTTTTGCGACCTTGATTTATACTTCCTTGAAAATTGCAACAGCCAGTATCGCTTTTTGGACCAAGCAGTCAGGTGCCATGATTTACATTTTCTATATGTTTAATGATTTTGCCAAGTACCCGATTTCCATTTACAATTCGCTCCTTCGTTGGTTAATTAGCTTTATTGTACCCTTCGCCTTTACGGCCTACTATCCTGCCAGCTATTTCTTGCAGGACAAGGATGTCTTCTTTAATATTGGTGGTTTGATTCTGATTTCTCTTATCTTCTTTTGCATCTCTCTGAAACTCTGGGATAGGGGCTTAGATGCCTACGAAAGTGCGGGTTCGTAAGAGCTAAAGTAAGAGTAAAATCAAGAAAGGAACTTATGATGCTTGTTATTAAAGAAGTTTAGGATGAAGAGCAAAAAATGGCAGTTGTCGCTGAGGTTTTAAAGGATTTGCCAGAATGGTTTGGAATACCAGAAAGCACGTAAGCCTACATTGAAGGAGCCAAGGGCTTGCAAGTGTGGGCCGCCTTTCAGGAGAGTAATTTGCTTGGCTTTGTATGCTTGGCCTATTCTAGTGAAGATTGTGCAGAGATTGATTGTCTCGGTGTAAAAAAAGCTCATCAAGGAAGAGGAATTGGAAGTCAGTTGCTTGCTACTTTAGAAAGTGAAGCACGCAAAAACGTTGATTATTTACAAGTGAAAACAGTAGCAGAAGGCTCTAATAAAGATTATGATCGAACAAATGTCTTTTATCGCAGTCTTGGCTTTAAAAAATTAGAGATTTTTCCACAACTTTGGGGGCCTCAAAATCCTTGTCAGATTTTGATTAAAAAGATGGGTTAAGAATCCCTTGACATCCTTCTTTATAGTGCTATACTATAAGTGGAATCGCCGATTTAGCTCAGTTGGTAGAGCACCGCACTCGTAACGCGAAGGTCACAGGTTCAATCCCTGCAATCGGCAGTGTGAAAGAAGTCCTCTTGGACTTCTTTTTTTCTTTTAATAAGATTTTGACCACATAGTCTATCATGACTACCACATAGGCAAAAGCTATTGTATGCGATTTTTATTTCTGTTATAGTAGTAACTGTCAAGGGGAGATAAAGCTTCCTAACAAAATAGAAAATGAGGTAATATCATGAAAAAAGTATTAGGTATCGGATTTTTAGTCGTTGCAGCAGCAGTCTTATTTTTTGGTTTAGTTGGATGGCCAAGTTTGGATGTTAACATCTGGGCACTCTTTCCAGTAGGTCTATTTCTATTTTTCACTCTTGAAAATCTAGTCAAGAAAGATTATAAGGCCAGTCTCATGAGCTTGATTATTGCCTTTATCATCGCCAATGCCATTCTTGATATCTTGCCACTTTCAAGTGGTTTAGTTATCGGTGCTGGTGTGCTAGCTTGTGTGGGGATTGGATTTCTCTTTCCTGACGCTAATAAGAAAGAAGCATAATACAAAAAAGCCTCGAGATTTCTCGAGGTTTTTTCTTTATTTGCCTGCGTAATATTTTTGAATACCTTTGACAATACCTGCCACCAATCTATTTTGGTAAGCATCGCTACGAATTTGTTGGTTTTCGTTGAAATTGTCAATGTAACCAAGCTCCAATAGAACTGCTGGTTTATCAGTTTCTCGAAGGACAGCAAAGCTACTTTGGAGAAGACCTGCATCCTTAGCACCAGTTTCAGCTAGGAGTGAAGAGTGGATATCAGCAGCAAGGCGATTGCTTTCACTAATACGATCAGGGTGGTTATGCCAGTATGAATTAATCCGAGAAGGATAGCCAGCAGCTTCTTCGTAAGAATAGGTCTGAATACCAGAACGGTTAGAAGCAGGGCTTCCGCTAGCATTGAAGTGGATGCTAATGAAGATATCTGAGTTCGTATTGTTGACCATTTTTGAACGTTCAGTGACAAAGTCTACATAGACATCACTATCTCTAGAAGAAAGAACGGTATAACCAAGATCTTCTAGCTCTTTGCGTAGTTTCTTGTAAACTTGCATGGTGAGGTCTTTTTCATTCGTGTTATAATAAACAGCACCTGGATCTTTTCCGCCGTGTCCTGGGTCTAAGAAAACGGTATATGTGTATTTTCCTTTTTCAAATCCACGACTTACTGGAACTTCACCAATCCATTTTCCATTACTTTGGAACTGATGTGCTTTTCCATCGATTTTACGAGTTCCTGTGACATAGACACCATTTTCATCTACATAGTAACGGGCATTGTAATAGCTGTCATCGATCCATTCACTCTTAGCCATGTAACCACCTGATTTGAGGTAGTATGAGCCAATCCATTCACGCGCTGCATAAGTACCACCTGATTTCAAGTAGAACCAACTATTATAGCCTTTATCGAAAATCCATTCTCTTTCAGCCATGGCACCGCTAGCTTTTAGGTAGTAGCTCCCTTGCCATTGATTACTTGCCATAGTGGCATATTTATTAAAGTAGTACCAACTACCACCAATTTTATCCCACTTATTTTTACTTAATTTGCCAGAAGCTTGGGCATAGTACCATTTACCATCTTGTTTGACCCAAGCGCTCTCGGCCATAGCCCCACTATTGGTAAAGATATAATCGTCAAAAATAGTGTTGCTGAGCATGATACCGTCTTTATCAAAGTAGTACCATATACCGCCAATCTTTTTCCAGTCTTGTTTAACGATTTTTCCAGATGGATTAGCATAATACCATTTATCTTTAATTTTAGCCCAGCCACTATCGACCATACCCCCGCTACTAGTCAGGATGTATCCATCATAAATCGTATCACTGAGCATGATACCGTCCTTATCGAAGTAGTACCATTTACCGTGAATTTTTTTCCAATTGACAGCAGCCTTGTTGGCCTCATAGAAGCGCCAGATATTTTCTTCAAATACCCAACCATTTTTTTTGACTTCTGGCGCTTTTGTCTCTTCTTTTTTGTCTGAACTTGTACTTGGAGTTGTAGTAGATGTTGTTGGTACGCTTGAACTTGCGTCAGTTGAGGGAGCAGTTTCCTTAGTTGAAGGTTCCTTCTTTTCGACCTTATCAGTTCTTGTATTCTCTTGAGTTGTTTCTACTGTTGTAGTTTGTACTTTACTTTCTTCAGCTAAAGCTGGGTTTGTTGCAAATCCTAGATAAGTAAGCGTGATGGCGCTTGCCAAGAGTGTTTTTTTCACTTTTTTTATCTCCTATTTTTTTTAATAATCTCTTTTTAAAAACGTCATTAGAAAAGCACCTCATATAGAACCTTGAGTCGCCAACTATTGAGGTGCTGGCAAAATTTATAGTAGTTATTTCATCATGAAAATTTGAACAATCATGATGATGTAGATGAGCAATGTAAGTAGAAATCCAGCTCTCCAAAAGAATTTGAGGAATTTTGGATAATAAAAACTACGTTTTTTTCTCAAAAAGAAAAAGGTTAGAACGATAGCGAGCAAAGATAACGCTGTTCCCAATATCGGAAGTTGATTGTGAGTATAAACCTTTCCAGTGATCAAATAGTATTCAAAAATCAGAAAAGGAAAAGCCAAATCTGCAAAGTTAATCCCCTTTTTCTTTAGCTTGAAGAATCTACTAAAGATAATAGCCAAAGCCAAGGTTAACACCAAAAAGCAAGACGGAAGCGAGTTTCATTAAAATCATAACAATATTGTATCATAAAATTTGAATAAAAAGGAAAGCATATTCCTTGATTTAACAGTGTTTTTTTCTAAAAATTTTTTTGTTTAGAAACTGATTTTTTTATACTATATCAAACATCAATGTGATTTACTTTGTAAAGTTGGAATAGTTTGAACCATCATTATAAATCTTTTTTTATGGTGACAATAGAAAAATATATATTAGTCAGAGGAGAAGAATAGTAGTAGAATGAGTAGCAAATAAAACAAAGGAGTTTCTTATGAAATTAGTTACGTTATGGTCAAAACTCTCACTAGGCATTCAATTATTGGTGGCTTTGGTCTTGGGTGTGATTGCTGCGGTCATCTGGCCACAGTTTGCAGGATTTTATCAGTTTTTAGGTCAAGCCTTTCATTAAATTGATCAATATGGTGATCATTCCACTAATCTTCCCTGACTATCGTTGTTGCAGTAGCTGGAGTTATCGGGAAAAAAATCTTTTCGGAAAAATCTTGACCAAGAGTTTGGTTTACTTTTTTTGCCGTAACAACTGCCATTACTCTTTTGTTTGTATTTGCTAGTTACTATTTAGGATTTGGTCAAGGAGTGAATATCGGTCAAACTGGTGGAAACCTTGATGGGATTACCAACAATGTCAAATTCAGCGAATTTTTGCTTGGTTTTATTCCATCAAATATCGTTAAATCTCTTTCAGATGGCGCTCTATTGCCAATTATCGTTTTTGCAATCTTTCTGGGTTACGGAATTGGGAATCTTAAGTCTGAGAAATCCCAGAAAATTATCGAAGGTTTTCAAATCTGGATTGAAGCCATCTATAAGATTGTAGCAGTGATTATTAAACTATCACCGATTGGCATTTTTGGCTTTATTGCCAAAGACGTTGCAACGACTGGTGTTGACAAGTTGATTGGGCTTGGTCAATTTGTAATCGGAACTTACTTGGCTTATGCTGTTTTGGTTCTCCTTATTTTCCCTTTGATTGCTCTATTCTTTAAAGTACCATATTTGTCAGCATTTTCGTGAAAAATTGGAGTCTCTTGACTCTGGCCTTTGTTACTGGAAGCTCTAGTGTTGTCCTGCCATCCCTTCTTAAAGATTTGAAAAACAGGGCCATGACGAGCATACAATTGATTTAGTTGTTCCTTTAGGATATACTTTTTAATTTAGAAGGAGCAGCAGTTTATTTCTCAGTAGCGACAATCTTTATCGCGCATGCCTACGGCATTCAATTTTTCTTTATCAAGTCTCTTGTTTACTGTTTTATTGTTGACTTTGATCGGAAAAACTGCGGCAACCGTACCATCAGGAGCTATCGTGGTTCTATTAGCAGCAGCACCTCAACTGGGATTGCCAGTTGAAGGAGTAGCCTTAATCTTTGCAGTTGATTTCTTTGTCAATGCTGGCCGTACTATGATCAATGTTTTGGGTCAAATCTTAACAGTCAGCGTTATCGAAAAACAGAAGGATATATTTTTAGAAGAAGAAAAGGAAAGTCAACTATCAATCAGCTTTTTCTTAAGGAGATGATAAGTAATGAGTGAAGCAAAAGTTTATGTGATTCATGAGAATCTTGAATGGACTCAGCATTTGGTCAAATGGTTGGAAGAACTAGAAGTCCCTTATGAACTGTGGGATTTGTCTAGTGGAATTTTGGATCTGCAAAGTCCACCGCCACAGGGTATCTTTTACAATCGCATGTCTGCATCCTCTCACACCAGAGGACATCGCTATGCGCCAGAATTTACAGGGCAGGTGATTACTTGGTTAGAAGCCCACGGACGCAAGGTTGTGAATGGAACTGGGGCTATCAACCTGGAAATCAGTAAAGTCAAACAATATTTGAAGTTAAACGAGTCTGGTATTGAGACTCCTGCGACAGTTGCAGTTTTAGGTCAAGAAAATATTATTGAAGCAGCCAGAAAATTGAACATCTATCCATTGATTACCAAGCACAATCGAGCAGGTAAGGGGTTAGGCGTTCAACTCTTCCAAAATGAAGAAGAACTTGAAGCTTATGTCAATAGTCCTCTCTTTGAACCATCAGTGGACGGGATTACCTTGTTACAAGCCTACATCAAGCCAAGTGATGGACGTATCCGTCGTTCAGAGTTTATCAATCAGAAGTTTCTCTATACTGTTTCTATCGATTCTTCAGATGGTTTCCAACTGTGTCCAGCAGATGGTTGCCAAATCGGCAAGAGACCAGAGCAACTAGAAACGTCTGAAAAATTCCAGATTACAGAACCTCTACCAGATGACCGGAGAGAAGCTTATGAGAACTTCTTGAAAAATGCTCAGATTGAAGTTGCTGCTATTGAATGGGTTCAGTCAGAGAGTGGTGATATTTATGTTTATGATGTAAATACCAACACTAACTACAATCCTACCGCAGAAAAAAATGCCAATATTTTTGCTCACCAACATTTGGCTCACTATCTAAAAACAGAATTGCAAGCCCTAACGAGTGGACAATAAAGTATTAAAGAAAATCCCCCAGTAGAGATTGACTGGGGGATTGATTTGTTTATACTCTTCGAAAATCTCTTCAAACCACGTCAGCTTCCATCTGCAACCTCAAAATAGTATTTTGAGCTGCCTTCGTCAGTTCTATCCACAACCTCAAAACGGTGTTTTGAGCAACCTGTGGCTCGCTTCCTAGTTTGCTTTTTGATTTTCATTGAGTATTAATCGATAAAAAATTATGGATTTGCTTTAAAGTCTGGGTCTTTTAGGCTTTGAACACTGGCATTGATGACGGCACCGATAATTAATATCTTGGCAATGATAATGAACCAGAACATCATGACAACGACGACGATCGAACTGAAAAATCTGACGTCAACGAGATAATTGACATAATTGTTGAAATAAGCTGCAAAGATGTTTAATAAAGCAATCGTCGTAACTAGTACAAAGAGACTTCCAGGTATGACGTAGCGAATCTTACTTACTTTAACATTTGGTAGGAAATAATAGAGCATGATTACGATTGCAAAAAGAAAGGCATAAATCAGAGGTCCTGTAAAATCTTGTAGATAAGAAAAGAGAGCACTCTCGGATTTCCAGTAGTTTTTAAGTAAATCCAATAGCATATGGCCAAACATACTGAGGAATAAAGCAAGCGCAAAAAGAATTTGAAGTCCAAAGCTAACTAAGAGGCTCATCAGCTGATGTGAGATAATTCCTCTATTTTTTGCAATTCCATAGGCTTTATTAAAAGCCTTTTGGAGGAAATTCATGGATTTTGAGAAAGTCCAAAGGGCTGATATCACCGCAAAACTCAAGAGTCCAGCAGACGGTTGCGTCAGCACTTCGCGCGCAATCTTTGCTACTACGTCATAGATTGTATCTGGTAAAAATTCCTTCAGGGTGATCAAGAAATCAGAGATTGGAATTTGAAAATAGGGAAGGATATTGACCACAATCATGAGAAGTGGAAAGATTGAAATCAACCAATAGTAGGCAACAGCAACGCTGGTTAGCTCGCTATCAGAGGCTTGATAGTAGTGTAAAAAAAGCTTTTAATAAGGGCCTATTAGTTAGTTGTTTCCACAACTCTTTCATTGCATAATCCTCCACAATAAAGTCTCTCTTTTTAACCTAAATCTTAATTTCTGCGAACTAACTCCATCATATCATAAGGTAGGGTGTTGGCTGATTCTTTTAGGGAATAAGTTTCTAGGTTGTTTACATTTTGTCGTAGTTTTTTAGCATACTGGGCTGAGATGAGTTTTTGTTTCTCGTATTCAAAGATACACTTACGTTCTAGATAGTAGCCTCTCAACATTTCATCGATGTTATTGGGTTTAATACGATTGATAACCCGCTCTACAAAGGCACCACTGGTAATATGACTGGTTTCACGGAGACGAGATTCCTGCATAAAGCTAATTAGAGAACTCTTATAAATCCCTTTGAGGTTTTCCAAACTTTCGATGATGATTTCAGTGTTGGCTAGGTAGAGTTCAGCAATCTGGTCATAGTCAATGGCCAGAAGTCTTTGAGTTTCTTTGTTCTTCAAGGAACGGAGGGTTTTGCCAAATGTAAGCAACTCGTGTAGGAGAAAACGTACAATCCGAATAGAAACAAGGAAGTAGTAGGTTAGTCGAGAAGCGAAGTTTCGTTTAATATTTTTCTCCATGCTTTTCAGATAACGTTGGTAGACACGATATCCTCTTTCGCCGATTTTGCCTTCTTCATAGGCTTGCTCCAAACCATCGCTCTCGATACTGAGAATCAGTAGTTTGAGAGCTTCCCAGTCTTCCTGGATTTCCTTGTTCTCCTGAATGAGGATGAGATTTTCAATACGTCCATGATAATTGTCAATAGCCGCATAGAGTGGAACCTTGTTTTTTGTGTTCTCTAAATCCTTCTCTAACTCCATGGCGACATCATTTAAGATAGCGATGTGCATGAGCTGATCCTTAGATGGTTCTTTCTCTTCGGAAAGGTGTGGAAGTACCAGTAATCCCGTAAGGAAACTGACAAGTGTTACACCAGCTACGAGGAAGAGAAGAAGAGGATATTCTTGTTCTAGATTAGACGGTATCAAAAGGATAGTGGCAATGGATACAGTTCCCTTGACGCCAGAAAAGGTAAGGAGAAGCATATCTTTGACATACTTATCTAAGCTTTTATGAAGTTTCTTAATCCGAAAAGCGTAAAAGCCGTAGATCATCACAAAGCGGATGGCAAAGAGTAGGAAGGTCAAGAGAAAAACGCTGACTAAGAGAAGCACTTTGTTGTAAAATGCACTCTTAAGAATTGGTTCAGCAATCATTTCCAGTTCCATCCCAAGAATGACAAAGACAGAACCATTGAGCATGAAGGTTACAGTGTGCCAGACAGTCTCGGTAACAGTATCAACCTGGGCTTCAAGCAAGTTGATTTTTTTGAAACGACTGGCTTTCAAAATCCCAGCGACTACAACGGCGATAATACCTGAGACATGAATCTCTTCAGCTATGAAAAATGTCAAGAGGGGCAAACTGAGTTCTAGCAAGAGCTCGCTTGCGATATCTGTTGCGCGGACACTAAGTAAAAAGGTATGGAGGAAGCGATTGATTAGGGCTGTTATAAGGCCGACTGCAAAACCTCCAACAATGGAAATAGCTAATGAAGTTCCGGCTTGGGTGAGCGAAAATGTTCCTGTTGTCCAAGCGATGAGAGCCACACGAAAGGCTACTAGACCAGAAGCATCATTAAGAAGACCTTCCCCCTTTAAGATATTAGAAACCCGTTTTGGAAAGGAAAAACGTTGAGAAAGGGAAGCGAAGGCAACTAGGTCTGTAGGCCCTAAGGCAGCACCAACTGCTACACAGGCTGCTAATGGTAGGCTAGCCCAAAGGACATGAGCGAGTCCACCCATGCTCAGAGCTGATATAAAGATAACTGGGAAAATCAAGTAGAGAACGATTCTCCAGTGCTTTAAGATAGAGGTTACATCTGCTTCTTGAGCTTCACGAAAGAGTAGTGGGCCAATGACTAAAGCCAGAAACAACTCAGTATCTAAGTGATATTGGTTGTTAGGTAAGTAAAGCCCAATTCCAATCCCTAACAAAATTTGAATCAGGGGCATGGGTAAAAAGGGAAGAAGTTTATTGGTCGTGCTAGAAACAATAAGAACTAGTAAAAATACTAAGAGATAAAAAAGTAAATTCATCTTCTACCTCCTTATTTTTGTTTGCGACAAGCTTCAAAAAGTTCCTTTTGTTCTTGGATTTTTTGATCAATCTTCGAGCAGTCCTTATGCTCGATTTTCTTCTGACAACGCTCCATTTCAAGTGAAATCATTTTTTTCTTGATTTTCAACATCTTCTTGCTCATATGGGCTTCATCTAACATACCAACTGCACGTTCATGTTGGGTTGATTCGACGAAGTTATGCCGGAGAGTTTCAATTTTGTCTTTTAGGTATTGTTTATCCATGTCGATACCTTTCTATCTTTTCAATCATAACTAAAAAAGGAGGATTGTTAATTTGGTTGAGGGTGCGATAGATAGTGGCAGTGTATTCTTGTTGTGGTAAGTGACTGACAAAATCCATGACTGCATCCCGTTCTATATCTCCGCCTTCATGCCCGTAATAAATCATGATGGCTATTCGTCCGCCTTTAACGAGCATCTGACAGAGTTTTTCAAGTGCCTCAATGGTTGTGTGAGGTTTAGTAATAATAGACTTATCGGCAGAAGGAAGATAACCTAGATTAAAGATGGATGCCTTCACCTCAGTTACAAACTGATCTACGGTTTCATGACCTTGGAGAAGTAATTCAACATTGGTCAAACCGGCTTCTTGTAGACGTTGACTTGTTTTTTGAAGAGCTTGTTCTTGTATATCAAAAGCGTAGACTTGTTTAGCTAATTTAGCAAGAAAAAGTGTATCATGTCCATTTCCCATTGTTGCATCTACAACAACATCATCTTTTGTGATGACTTGGGCAAGAAAATCATGCGCCAATTCAAGTGGTCTTTTCATTCATAAACTCCTGTTTTACAGCCTTGCATCCTTGGACACTACCTCGACGTCTCATTTCAGCTTCAATGCTGTTTAGAACTTCCCATTTGTTGAGACTCCACATAGGACCAATCAACATATCTCTAGGCGCATCACCCGTAATCCGATGGATAACGATATGTTTGGGAATAATTTCTAGTTGGTCACAGATGACCTTGACATATTCATCCTGACTCATCAGTTGCAAGCGCCCTTCATGATAATCCCGTTGCATTCGAGTGTTGGTCATGAGGTGAAGTAGGTGTAGTTTAATCCCTTGGATATCATTATCAGTCACACAACGACGAACATTTTCCACCATCATGTCATGAGTTTCACCTGGTAAACCATTAATCAAATGAGCTACAATTTCAATCTTGGGATATTTTCTCAAGCGCTTAACCGTTTCCACGTAGAGTTCATAGGAGTGGGCACGGTTAATCAATTCAGAAGTTTCCTCATAGGTTGTTTGTAAACCTAACTCTACAGTAACATGCATTCGTTCTGACAGATCTGCCAAGTATTCGATAGTCTCATCAGGCAGGCAATCTGGTCGTGTACCGATATTGATTCCAACAACACCAGGTTCATTAATAGCCTGTTCATAGCGTTCACGAATCACTTCGAGCTTTTCATGAGTATTAGTGAAGTTTTGGAAATAGACTAGATATTTTTTTACATCTGGCCATTTACGGTGCATAAAGTCAATTTCCTTATAAAATTGCTCGCGAATAGGAGCATCAGGAGCAACGATTGCATCTCCAGAACCAGAAACAGTACAAAAAGTACAGCCTCCATGTGCTACAGTTCCATCTCGATTGGGACAATCAAAGCCAGCATCAATAGGGACTTTAAAAGTCTTTTCTCCAAATAAATTTCGATAGTAATCATTCAAGGTATTATAGGATTTCATAGCTAATATTATATCAAAAAAGACCCGCAAACTCAAAGTCAGCAAATAAGTGAGAGATATTGAAATGATTGGACAGAAAAAAATTTTTTAAAAAAAGCCTTTACAAAAATAAAAAAAGTGGTATAATTAAGTCACAAACAAGTGCAAACGTTTTCGTAAAACGTTTGCCTAATAAATATAAAAGGAGATTTGAATGATGAAAGATACATTCAAAAATGTCTTGTCTTTCGAATTTTGGCAAAAATTCGGTAAGGCTCTAATGGTGGTTATCGCTGTTATGCCAGCGGCTGGATTGATGATCTCAATCGGTAAGTCACTTGCAATGATTGACCCAAACCTTGCTCCCCTAGTTATTACTGGTGGCGTACTAGAGCAAATTGGTTGGGGAGTTATCGGTAACCTTCATATTTTGTTTGCCCTCGCTATTGGAGGAAGCTGGGCTAAAGAACGTGCTGGTGGTGCTTTTGCGGCAGGTCTTGCATTTATCCTTATTAACCGTATCACTGGTACAATCTTCGGTGTATCAGGGGATATGTTGAAAGATCCTAACGCTATGGTTTCAACAATCTTTGGTGGATCTATCAAGGTTGCTGATTACTTCATTAGTGTACTTGAGGCACCAGCCCTTAACATGGGGGTATTTGTAGGGATTATCTCAGGTTTTGTTGGAGCGACTGCATTTAACAAATACTATAATTTCCGTAAACTTCCTGATGCCCTTTCATTCTTTAACGGGAAACGTTTCGTACCATTTGTTGTTATCCTTCGTTCAGCGATTGCAGCGATTGTTCTTTCAGTTGCTTGGCCAGTTGTTCAAACAGGTATCAACAACTTTGGTATTTGGATTGCTAATTCACAAGAAACAGCTCCAGTCCTAGCACCATTCTTGTATGGTACTTTGGAACGTTTGCTCTTGCCATTCGGACTTCACCACATGTTGACTATCCCAATGAACTATACAGCTCTTGGTGGTACTTATGATGTGTTAACTGGTGCAGCAAAAGGCACTCAAGTATTTGGACAAGATCCACTTTGGCTTGCATGGGTAACTGACCTTGTAAACCTTAAAGGTACTGACGCAGGTCAATACCAACACTTGTTAGATACAGTACATCCAGCTCGTTTCAAAGTTGGACAAATGATTGGTTCGTTTGGTATCTTGATGGGTGTAATTGTGGCTATCTACCGTAACGTTGATTCAGATAAGAAACACCAATACAAAGGTATGATGATTGCAACTGCTCTTGCAACATTCTTGACAGGGGTAACTGAACCAATTGAGTACATGTTCATGTTCATCGCAACACCTCTTTACCTTGTTTACGCTCTTGTTCAAGGTGCTGCCTTTGCAATGGCTGATATTGTGAACCTTCGTGTTCACTCATTCGGCTCAATCGAATTCTTGACTCGTACACCATTAGCTATCAACGCTGGTCTTGGTATGGATATCATTAACTTTATTTGGGTAACAGTACTTTTTGCAGTTATTATGTATGTTATCGCTAACTTCATGATCAAGAAATTCAACTACGCAACTCCAGGACGTAACGGAAACTACGAAAATGCTGAAGGTTCATCAGAATCTGCAGCTGCTGGTGAGTCAAAAGTTGCAGAAGCTTCTCAAGCTGTGAACATCATCAACCTTCTTGGTGGACGTGCTAATATCGTTGATGTGGACGCATGTATGACTCGTCTTCGTGTTACTGTAAAAGACGCTGAAAAAGTCGGAACAGAAGAACAATGGAAGGCTGAAGGAGCTATGGGACTTGTCATGAAAGGACAAGGTGTCCAAGCTATTTATGGACCTAAAGCTGACGTTTTGAAATCAGATATCCAAGATATCCTTGACTCAGGTGAAGTGATTCCTGAAACTCTTCCAAGTCAAATGGCAGCAGCTCAAAAAGATGCTGTTGTATATAAAGGTGTGACTGAAGAAGTTTACTCAGTTGCGGACGGTCAAGTGATTGAATTGGACCAAGTGAAGGATCCTGTATTCGCACAAAAAATGATGGGTGATGGATTTGCAGTAGAACCAGCAAATGGAAACATTGTATCTCCAGTATCAGGTACTGTATCAAGCATCTTCCCAACTAAACATGCTCTTGGTCTTGTGACTGAAGCAGGCCTTGAAGTACTTGTTCACATTGGTTTAGACACAGTAAGTCTTGAAGGAAAACCATTTACAGTTCGTGTTGCTGAAGGACAACAAGTTGCTGCAGGTGATCTTCTTGTCACAGCTGACTTAGGTGCTATCCGCGAAGCTGGTCGTGAAACTACAACTGTAGTTGTCTTTACAAATGGCGATGCAATTAAATCAGTTAAATTAGAACAAACAGGTTCTCTTGCAGCTAAACACCAGTTGCTAAAGTAGAATTGTAATCGATTAGGGGTTGGAAGTATTTTTCCAACCTCTTGTTTATAGGAGAAAAGCATGAAGTTTTTAACACTCAATACTCATAGTTGGATGGAAAAAGATCCTGAAGAAAAATTTCAGCTCTTGTTGCAAGATATACTTGAAAACAAGTATGATTTAATTTGTTTTCAGGAAATTAACCAAGAAATCACCTCCGAGCAAGTAGAGGCTGGTCCACTTTATCATCCGTTACCTTCAGCAGAACTGATTCACCAAGACCACTATGTCCGCCTTATGGTAGAGAAATTAGCTGAAAAAGGACTGAAATACTATTGGACATGGGCTTATAACCATATTGGTTATGATCGTTACCATGAAGGTGTTGCAATCCTATCTAAAACACCAGTTGAAGCGCGTGAAATTTTGGTTTCAGATGTGGATGATCCGACAGATTACCACACACGACGAGTTGCTTTAGCAGAAACAGTAGTTGAAGGTAAAGAACTTGCTGTTGCGAGTGTGCATCTCTCTTGGTGGGATAAAGGCTTCCAAGAGGAATGGGCGCGTTTTGAAGCAGTTCTGAAAGAATTAAATAAGCCTCTCTTACTAGCAGGTGATTTCAATAATCCTGCTAGCCAAGAGGGTTACCAAGCTATTTTAGCTAGTCCACTAGACTTGCAAGATGCATTTGAAGTTGCAAAAGTAAGAAGTGGTAGTTACACTGTTCCGCCTGAAATTGATGGTTGGAAGGGAAATACTGAACCTCTTCGAATCGATTATGTCTTTACAACAAAGGATATGCAAGTAGAAAATCTGCACGTAGTCTTTGATGGGAAAAACAGTCCACAAGTTAGTGATCACTATGGTCTTCAAGCAGAACTCTCATGGAAAGACTAAATAAGGATTTTTAGTAAATAAATAAGTCCCCATTCTGTCAGTAGAAGGGGGACTTATTTATTTAAAGAGTTAATATAGTTAAAGTTTTTTAGTTGAATAACTTGTAAAATATCATAAAATCCTTTAAAATAAAAATGTTGGAGGAATTTATGATTGTAAATCAAATTGTGCGTATGATCCCGACGCTAAAGGTAAATAATAGAAATTTAAATGAATCATTTTATATTGAGACTTTAGGTATGAAACCCTTGCTTTGAAGAGTCAGCCTTCTTATCATTAGGAGACCAATCAGGCATTGAAAAGTTAGTTTTAGAAGAATCACCAAGTATGAGAAGCCGTAAGGTTGAAGGGGTAAAAAAATTAGCTAGATTAATTGTTAAAGTAGAGAATCCATCTGAGATTGAAGCACTACTAGCTAGAATGAAAAATATCTCTCAACTCTATAAAGGAAACAAGGGATATGCTTTTGAGGTTCTTTCTCCGGAAGGGGATTGTGTTCTGATCCATGCAGAAGATGATATTAGAGATTTGGAAAAGGTTGAAGAAGAAGTCACTTTTTCAAAAGAAGAGAAAATGCAATATTTAACAGCATTTGAAATCTCAGTGGAAGTTAACTTGCCAGTAGATACAAGCAGCCTACTTGAAAAAGATGAAATCAATAATCGATTAGCTTTTAATCAGGCTAAAGGAAGCGATTTGCTTGTTGAAAATAATGTAACTTGGGACTTGTCCATGTTGAAATTCCAAGTGAAAGAACTTGACCTAGCTAGTCTTCGTCAACGTTTTGAAGCTACAGGTTACTTTATTCCTAAATCTGAGAAGTTCTTCCTAACTAAGGATACCAACAATGTCGAATTGTGGTTTGAAGCAGTATGAAACAAAAAATCATTCAAAAAATAGAGCAACAAATTGAGGCAGGGATTTATCCTGGTGCCTCTTTTGCGTATTATCAGGATGGCGTTTGGTCTGACTGGTATCTAGGTGAAGCAAATCCTGAAATTGCTGAGAAGACGCGTGGAGGGTTAGTCTATGATTTAGCAAGTGTGAGCAAGGTCGTCGGAGTAGGAACGGTCTTAACCTTCTTGTGGAAGGAAGGTAAGATTGAGCTCAATCAATCCATAAAGGCGTACCTTCCAGAGACGGATTATCCAGACATCACCGTTCGACAATTATTAACGCATGCGACAGATTTGGATCCTTTTATCCCTAATAGGGATAAACTCTCAGCAGACCAACTCAGAGAAGCCATGTTTCATCTGAATCGACGGGAGAAACGAGCTTTTCTCTACTCGGATGTGCACTTTCTCTTGCTTGGTTTTCTCTTAGAATCCTATTTTGAAAAGGACCTGGATCAGATTTTACAAGAGCAAGTGTTGAATCCTTGGGGAATGAAGGGAACTCGGTTTGGTCCAGTTAGCAGTGCTGTTCCAACGGTTCGTGGACAGAAAGCAGGAGTGGTACATGATCCCAAGGCGCGTTTACTAGGTAGACACGCTGGGAGTGCAGGTTTATTTTCAACTGTTCATGATTTAAAAATCTTCCTAGAGCATTATTTACAGGATTCCTTTGCTGAAGACTTAAGTCAAAATTATTCAGACTTAGATGACAAAGAACGTTCATTGGCTTGGAATATAGAAGGTGAATGGTTGGACCATACAGGCTATACTGGAACTTTTATCATGTGGAATCGAAAGAAACAAGAGGCGGCAATCTTTTTATCTAACCGAACCTATGAGAAAGATGAGCGTGCCCAGTGGATATTGGACCGTAATCAAGTCATGGACTTGATACGTGAAGCCGACTAGGAGGACTTATGTCTAAAGCTTTAAAAGGAACTCTATTTACAGTCATTGCAGGTATTGCTTGGGGACTGTCAGGAACCAGTGGGCAGTACCTGATGGCTCATGGAATTTCAGCCCTCGTTCTGACCAATATTCGTTTAATTATCGCAGGTCTTCTCTTGGTTCTTTTATCTTATATAAAATCTAAAGAACAGTTTTTTGGCTTTTTTCTGACGGACAAATCAAGTTTGTTTTTCTCTTTCTATTTTCTTTATTTGGTCTCTTTTTAAATCAATTGGCCTATTTATCAGCTATCCAAGAGACAAATGCTGGCACAGCGACAGTCCTTCAGTATGTCTGTCCAGTTGGAATCTTAGCTTATACTTGTATAAAAGATAAGGTAGCCCCTACATTTTCAGAAATCCTGTCTATGATTTTGGCTATAGGTGGAACTTTTCTCATTGCAACCCATGGGCAGTTGGATCAGCTTTCTATGACACCAGCTGGACTCTTCTGGGGTTTGTTCTCAGCTCTGACCTATGCTCTTTATATCATTTTACCCATTCATTTGATTCAAAAGTGGGGGAGTATTCTAGTCATTGGTGTTGGGATGACCATCTCTGGGTTTGTAGCGGTGCCATTTACTGGGATTATCGGTGCTAGTGTCCCCTTAGCTTTTGATACCATTCTAGCTTTTGCAGGTATTATCCTTATTGGAACAGTCTTTGCCTATACAGCCTTTCTTAAGGGTGCCAGTATGATTGGACCGGTCAAGTCTAGTCTTTTGGCATCTATTGAGCCCATCTCGGCAGTGTTTTTTGCCTTTATGATTATGGGGGATATCTTTTATCCAGTAGATTTTCTTGGTATGGCAATGATTTTACTAGCTGTAACCATTATTTCATTGAAGGATTTAATGTTAGAAAAGAAACAGAATCAGAAAGGTCATAAAAAAATCCACTCTTTATTTGAGTGGATTTTTTTATGTTTAGAGATTTAAATATTTAATCTTTATTTTCGTATGGTAAGATCAAGTTTAGGATGATACCTGTCATAGCTGAGAGAGCAGTACCAGAAAGGGTAACTGGACCAAGTTTAAGGATTGCTCCACCAAGTCCAAGTACCAACATCGCACTTGCGATAATCAAGTTACGCATTTGACCGAAGTCAACACGTTCTTTGATCAAGACTTTCAAACCGTTACTTGCGATAACCCCGTAAAGAAGGATAGACATACCACCAAGTACAGCATTTGGAATTGTAGAAATCAAGGCAGTGAATTTGCCAAGGAAGCTAAGGGCGATAGCGATAAAAGCAGCGTTACGAATAACAGATACAGAAGCGATGCGAGTCATACCGATAACCCCTGTATTTTCACCGTAAGTTGTATTTGCTGGTCCGCCAAGGAAGGCAGAAACAGAAGTCGCGATACCATCACCGAGAAGGGTACGATGAAGACCTGGATCTTTCAAGAATTGGCGTCCACAGATTTGACCTAGAACGGTGTGGTCTCCGATATGTTCAGAAATAGTTACGATAGCGATTGGTAAGATTGCGATTGTTTCCGGACCAAAGTAAAGGTCGTATTGCTTGAAGGCACCACCTGTGCTAAATGGTAGGTAGAAGCCTGGAATTTCGAACCAGTTAGCTTGAAGAACAGGAGTGAAGTCAACTAAGCCAAGTATTAGCGCGAAGAGATATCCACCAATAATTGCAAAGAGGAAAGGAATGATACGAAGGAAACCTTTTCCTTTTGTATTGATAAAGGCAGCGATGAGGAAGGTAACCACAGCTACAAGAGCATTTTTCCAGTTGCCGTCAGCTACAAGACCAGCATTGGTTACGGCAGAACCAGCAAGACCAAGACCGATAACGATAATCATTGGTCCGATAATGATTGGAGGCAAGAGTTTATCAATCCATTTTGTACCTGCGAAGCGAACACTTGCAGCAACAAGGACATAAACAAAACCAGTTAGGATAACCCCTGTCTGAGCAGCAGATACATCACCCCCCATTTCTTTCATGGCAAGTGACATGGCTGTAATAAAGGCGAAAGAAGAACCAAGATAAACAGGAACTCTAAAACCTGTTGCAATCATATAGATGAGGGTACCAACCCCTGAAGCAAAGAGGGCAACGGACACAGGCATTCCCAAAATGAGTGGGACCAAAATTGTTGCACCAAACATAGCAAAAACGTGCTGGAAGCTGAGAAGAATTCCCTTACCAGCAGAAGGACGTTGGTCGACGTCTAATAACAAATCAACAGTTGATTCTTGTTTCATAAATACCTCACTTTTGGGCATCAAAAAAGAGCCCATTATTTTACAGCAATAGGCTCTCAGAGTAAGACTTCATTAAAAAATAATTGACCACATTTTAATGAATGTTATGTATATCTGCGTCTTCGTCACCTCACGGGATGACATTAAAAACCTTTGCTTGTGATAGTATAGCAGAAAAAAATGATTTTGTAAATCATTTTTTCCCGAGCCCAGAAATCAGAAAGCGAGGTATGATTTTGTAAATCATTTTTTCCCGAGCCCAGAAATCAGAAAGCGAGGTATGATTTTGTAAATCATTTTTTTCCCGAGCCCAGAGATCAGAAAGCGAGGTTGATTCTGCAGATTTATTTATAATTCCTCTAAAGCGGGCGTTTATTTGGCATACCTGCTTTTCTTGGATATTTATTTGGAGTTTCTTTTTTCTTATCTACTACAGTAATATAGCGAGGATCTCCATTGGGAAGAGTATAGCTGATGTTGTCCTCAACTTTGCTAAAGAGAAGGTTAAGAGCATTTTTTGCCTCTGTCAATTCCTCGGGTGCATTGCTTGCCTTGAGTGCCAGTAATTTGCCACCGACTTTTAGAAAAGGAATGGTTAATTCAGATAAGACCTGCAGACGAGCAACTGCTCGAGCTGTGACGATATCAAACTGAGCACGAAAATTCTTGTCTTGACCGAAATTTTCTGCACGTCCATGGTAGAAGTGAACATTTTCTAAGTCTAACTCTTGTGCTAAGAGATTAAGGAAGTTGATTCGCTTGTTTAGAGAGTCAATAATGGTTATATCTAACTGAGGGTAAAGAATTTTCATAGGAAGGCTTGGAAATCCAGCACCAGCTCCAATATCTAATAATTTTATTGGCTGATTTGCTATCAACCCTTGTAGGATAGGAGCGATAGAATCATAAAAGTGTTTAAGATAGACTTCTTCCTTTTCAGTAATAGCAGTTAGATTGATTTTTTCGTTCCATTCGACTAAGAGTTCAAAATAGCACTCAAATTGTGCTTTTTGCTGGTCAGTAAGATTAATACTCTGTTCAGCAAGTAATGTGTAAAAAGTTTCTGGTTTCATAGTTATATCCTTCTTGTGTATCATCTTATTTTTACCACAAAAATATGGAAATTTGATATACTTGTACTAATCTAAAAGCAGAAAGGAGCTTTATGATGCAATGGATGTTTTTTGGAGTTCTTGCTCTAATTATTTTCTTGGTGATTGACTGCTATAATAAATTGGTGAAAAATCGTATGCAGACCAAGGAAGCTTGGGGTCAGATTGATGTTCAGTTGAAGCGTCGAAATGATCTCTTACCAAACTTGATTGAAACTGTGAAAGGATATGCGAAGTATGAAGGTGCAACCCTAGAAAAAGTTGCTGAACTTCGTAGCCAAGTTGCGACAGCTTCTTCACCAGTCGAAGCTATGAAAGCCAGTGATGCCCTATCTCGTCAAATTTCAGGTATCTTTGCTCTTGCGGAAAACTATCCAGAATTGAAAGCTAGTGGTACCTTTGCTCAATTACAAGAAGAGTTGACCAACACAGAAAATAAAATTTCTTATTCACGTCAGCTCTATAATAGTGTTGTTAGCAACTATAATGTTAAATTAGAAACTTTTCCAAGTAATCTGGTTGCGGCTATATTTGGCTTCAAGGCAGCGGATTTCCTTCAAACTCCAGAAGAAGAAAAGGCTGTGCCTAGAGTTGATTTTAGCGGTTTAGGTGACTAAGATGCTGTACAAACAAATCGCTAGTAATAAACGTAAAACTTGGGTTCTATTAATTGTCTTCTTTCTTTTGCTAGCCATAGTTGGTTATGCTGTTGGTTTTCTCTTCATAAACTCAGGAATATGGGGAGTGACCGTAGCCATGATTATCGGTTTCATCTATGCCTTGACCATGATTTTTCAATCTACAGAGATTGTCATGAGCATGAATGGTGCGCGTGAAGTTGATAGGAATGAAGAACCTGTTCTCTATCATGTTGTCGAGGATATGGCAATGGTGGCGCAGATTCCTATGCCACGAGTTTATGTAATTGATGACCAAGGTTTGAATGCTTTCGCCACAGGTTCGAATCCTCAAAATGCTGCTGTTGCTGCTACGTCAGGTCTTCTAGAGATTATGAATCGTGAGGAGTTAGAAGCTGTAATCGGGCATGAAGTTAGTCACATTCGCAACTTAGATATTCGAATCTCTACCATTGCTGTTGCTCTTGCCAGTGCCATTACCCTTTTATCGAGTATGGCAGGTCGTATGATGTGGTGGGGTGGAGCTAGTCGCGGTCGTAGAAGTAATGACCGTGATGGTGGAGGACTTGAAGTGATTATGTTAGTTGTTTCTCTCCTAGCCATCGTTCTAGCGCCTCTTGCAGCAACTTTGGTGCAGTTAGCTATCTCTCGCCAACGAGAATTTTTAGCGGATGCTTCAAGTGTGGAATTAACACGCAATCCTCAGGGGATGATCAATGCCCTCCTTAAACTAGAAAATAGTCAACCAATGACTCATCATGTAGATGATGCTAGTAGTGCCCTTTATATCAATGATCCTCAAAAACGAGGTTTCTTGAAAAAACTATTTTATACGCATCCACCTATTTCAGAGCGAATTGAACGTTTGAAACATATGTAAAAAACATCCAGAAAAAGTTCTCTGGATGTTTGCTATTTTCTACAGTTATAAATCTTGTAAATCAACGACTTCTAAACCATGCTCTGTCAGACTATAGATACTCGTGCAGACTTCTTTTAAGAAACGTCGATCATGTGAAACAGTGACCAGACCACCAGGATAATTGGCAAAGAGTTTTCTGATTTCGGGTTGAGAAGTTGGAGAAAAGTTTCGTGTGGGTTCATCCAGAAGGAGAAAGTTTGGTTTTCGCAGCACTAAATTCAAAAGAAGGAGTTTGCCTTGTTGACCGCCGGATAAGGAGCGGATTTGGTGGTGCATTTCTGGATAACTGAAATTGAGACTGGCTAGGAAGGATTGGATTTTCTGTAATTCCTCTTTATGTCCAGTTTGGCTGAGAAATTCTACTGGAGATAAATCCAATTGCAATGTTTCTTGGTAATTTTGTGGCATAAATCCAAGTGAAATCTCACTTTTGCCACTTAGTAGTTGTTGCAACTTGGCTAACAGAGTCGATTTGCCAATTCCATTGGGACCGATGATACCGATTTTATCTTGCCCCCAAACAGTTAGTTGGAGTTTTTGAGACAAAATTCGTTGGCCGATGCATAAAGTATCATTTTCCAGTCGAAGTAAGACTTTAGAAGCTGTTAATGGCTCTATATCTGAAAAGAAAAGTTGGATTTCTTCCTCTTCAAGTGGCTTTTGGGTCATGGACTGAGCTGCTTTTTCATAACGTTTTTCTTGGGAGAGAACATTTTTCATCTTTTTAGCCAGTAGTCGTCCGGCAGTACTGTCTTTGGTAGCTCGAAGTGCAGTTTCGACATTTTGCTTGATTCTGCGGTGTTTTTCCATTGTTTTGTTATAGGCCCTTTGGTCGTTGGCAGCTTGCTGGCTTTGTCTGGCAAAAATAGCCTTTCTCTGTTCACTATAGCGATCATAGTCTAAATGTTCAACTAGAGTTTCAGCTTCCTTTCGATGCTTGACTAGTCGTAAGTGGATGACGGTTTCTGCCGTTTGAGAGAGAAAGTCTTCATCATGAGAAATGAAAATAACGGTTTGCCTAATCTTCTGAATCTGACCTTTTAGCCAATCAATTGTCTCAAGATCTAAGTCATTTGAAGGTTCATCTAAAAATAGAATCTCAAAGGGTTTGGCCAATTCATGGATGAGCTGAATTTTTAAAGCTTCACCACCCGAGAGGCTACCAATTTCTTGGTCACTAGCGAAGCGATCACTATTAAAATGCAACTCCTCAGCCAATCGATAGAGGAGACTGTAGTCCAAATCAGTAGACTCTAAAAAGAAGTAGTCGTGTAGAGTTCTATTTTTTAGTTCCTCAGGTAACTTTTGAGGAATGTAGGCTAGTGATTGAAGGTCAGACTGGATTTCTCCCCTGATAGAAAAATCAGCTAATCTTTCTCCCATTAAAGTTCGAAGTAAGGTTGATTTGCCATTTCCTTCTTCCCCGATAATAGCGACTTTTTCTCCGTCTTGGATAGTCATGTTTAAATCGGAAATAAGGTCTCGTAAATCTTTGTTTTGTGTGATGGTTAGATGATTGATTTTTATCATATTGTTGCCCTTTCTAGAATATCCATAGTGCATAACAAAAGCTCTACCTTATCTAGTAGAGCCCAAAGTCACTGTCAAAAACGCCATTATCCATATCGAAAATTCCGTTAAACTAAGTCAGTCTAGCCTTATCCAATCCAAGAGGAGCAGATGTTTAGCTTTCTAGTTTTTTGATTTTCAATGAGGATAATGTACCAGATGATCTAGTATGAAAAGAGCGCACAAAAAGAGACAGAAACAAGATCTACTAAATAAAGGTTCTTTATTTGATAGACTTAGTTGTTCATGTCTCCCTTACCTCCGAGTATTGTTGCAATCATCATACTCTTTTTGAGGAAATTTGTCAAGATTTAGCCAGAAAATCTCTATTTTTAAAGACCAAAAACAGGTCCATAAAGTGTCAGCGTATGTTTAACGTGATCGTAATGGAACTTATCATAGTTGCGCCAAGCAGTGCGAGCCTGGTCGTTTAGTTTTAGGCTACCAAGTCCAATCAAAAGACTAGTAAGTTGGTAAAAGGCTTCTAGTTCAATTAAGATGGCGTTGTCTAGTTTCTCAGCTTTTTTAAGTGCTTTGAGAACTTCGTCTATATTTTGCTGTAAGCGTAGGTCATCAGGCAAGCCCTGTTTACAACTTTGTATTGTCTGGTTTAATTCTGAAACGAGTTGATAGGCTTCTGTTAAAAGTGCTTTGTCTTCCATATGAGCGTCCTCCTTTACTCATGTATTGATGCCTATAGTATAGCACAAAAAAATAAAATTATCATAATAAATATATCAAAAACACAGAAAGATGTTTTAAAAGTTTAGAGGCCTTACTTGATCCCTTTTCATGGTATAATCAAGTGAGTAAATCTTTATGGAGGAAGTATGAAATTAAGTATTCAAGAAATCCGTAAGCAGCCTGAAGGTTTGCATTTTGAGCAAACTTTAGACTTGTCAGCTGACTTACGTGAGCGCAATCAAGAAATTTTAGATGTCAAAGATATTGTCGCAGTAGGAAAAGTTCAGTACGAAGACCGTATGTTTTTCCTAGATTATCAACTATCTTATACCATCGTACTTGCTTCTAGCCGTAGCATGGAACCGGTAGAATTGCAAGAATCATATCCAGTGACAGAAGTCTTTATGGAAGGTGCTACCAATCAACTGGATCAAGAAGTTATAGATGATGACTTGGTCTTGCCTATCGAAAATGGGGAAATCGACCTGGCTGAAAGTGTTTCAGATAATATCTTGCTAAACATTCCAATCAAGGTCTTGACAGCAGCAGAAGAAGCGGGTCAGGGATTTGTTTCTGGAAATGACTGGCAAATCATGACTGAAGAAGAGTACCAAGCCCAACAAGCAGTCAAGAAAGAAGAAAATAGTCCTTTTGCTGGCCTACAAGGACTGTTTGACGGAGACGAATAGATGGTTTTATCCAAGAAACGTGCCCGTCATGTCATTGAGGAAATCATAGCTCTTTTCCAGATGCGAAACCTAGTCTAGATTTTCGCAATCATTTTGAACTCTTAGTTGCTGTTATGCTTTCTGCTCAGACGACAGATGCGGCAGTAAATAAGGCTACGCCAGGACTTTTTGCGGCCTTTCCAACCCCACAAGCTATGGCAGATGCAAGTGAGAGTGACATTGCTTCGCATATTTCTCGTCTAGGACTTTATCGCAATAAGGCAAAGTTTCTGAAAAAATGTGCGCAACAACTACTAGATGATTTTGATGGTCAAGTTCCTCAGACAAGGGAAGAATTAGTGAGTTTAGCAGGAGTAGGGCGTAAAACAGCTAATGTAGTCATGAGCGTGGGCTTCGGAATTCCAGCTTTTGCAGTAGATACCCATGTTGAACGCATCTGCAAACACCATGATATTGTTAAAAAATCAGCTACGCCCCTTGAAGTCGAAAAACGTGTCATGGATGTTTTGCCACCAGAAGAATGGCTAGCAGCTCATCAAGCCATGATTTACTTTGGTAGGGCCATCTGCCATCCGAAAAATGCAGAATGCGAACACTATCCACAATTGTATGATTTTAGTTCATTATAAGGTCAAACATTGAATGTTTTTACTTGCTTTGAACTGGCCTTTGTGATATAGTAAGGACAATAAAATATTCCTTTAAACCTGTCCCGTGAGGCAGGCAAGGAGCTGGATTAAGTAGAAGGGTAAGTCTATACTGTATACAGTAAGGCTCGCTTAGTTATACATTCTCAAGTCTCCTTGAAAAAGGAGACTTTTCTTTTTGGAGGTTTGTCATGAAGACAAAAGAAGTTGTAGACGAATTAACTGTCAAGCGAGCAATTACGCGTATCACTTATGAAATCATCGAACGCAATAAAGATTTGAATAAAATCATTTTAGCGGGTATCAAAACACGTGGTGTCTTTATTGCTCACCGTATCCAAGAACGCTTGGAACAATTGGAAAATATCTCTGTTCCCGTTGTAGAGTTAGATACTAAACCTTTCCGTGACGATGTTAAGAGTGGTGAGGATACTTCATTGATTTCTGTCGATGTGACAGACCGCGAAGTCATTTTGGTGGATGATGTGCTCTATACAGGACGTACAATTCGTGCTGCTATCGATAATATTGTTGGACATGGTCGCCCAGCGCGCGTGAGTCTTGCGGTGTTAGTTGACCGTGGACACAGAGAATTACCAATTCGTCCAGATTACGTTGGGAAAAATATTCCAACCAGTCGTTCGGAAGAAATCATCGTTGAGATGACAGAACTTGATGGTCAAGATAGAGTTTTGATTACTGAAGAAACATAAGAGCTAAAGGAGTAGCCATGTCAGAAAATCAACAAGCACTGAAACATGTGGTGTCCATGGAAGATCTCACTGTGGATCAGGTTATGAAATTGATTAAACGAGGGATTGAGTTTAAGAATGGAGATCAGTTGCCTTACGAAGACCATCCCATTGTTTCCAATCTTTTCTTTGAAAATTCGACAAGAACGCATAAATCGTTTGAAGTTGCTGAAATCAAACTAGGATTGGAACGACTTGACTTTGATGTAAAGACAAGTTCAGTCAACAAGGGTGAGACACTCTATGATACCATCCTGACTTTGTCAGCGCTTGGTGTAGATGTCTGCGTTATTCGTCACCCTGAAGTTGATTACTACAGAGAATTGATTGCGAGTCCGACGATCACGACTTCGATTATCAACGGTGGCGACGGTTCAGGGCAGCATCCTAGTCAGAGTCTGCTTGATTTAATGACCATTTACGAAGAATTCGGACATTTTGAAGGACTCAAGGTCGCGATTGCTGGAGACTTGGATCATTCACGTGTTGCCAAATCCAATATGCAGATTTTGAAACGTTTAGGTGCAGAGCTCTACTTTGCAGGACCTGAAGAATGGCGAAGTCAAGAATTTGCGGACTATGGACAGTTTGTAACTATTGATGAGATTGTTGATCAGGTGGATGTTTTGATGTTACTCCGCGTTCAACATGAACGCCATGATAGTGGAGCAGTTTTTTCAAAAGAAGACTACCATGCTCAACATGGCTTGAACCAAGAACGCTACAATCGCTTAAAAGAAGAAGCAATCATTATGCATCCAGCTCCGGTAAATCGGGATGTAGAAATTGCTGACCACTTGGTTGAAGCTCCAAAATCACGCATTGTCCAACAAATGACCAATGGAGTCTTTGTTCGAATGGCAATCTTAGAATCCGTATTGGCAAGTAGAAAATCCAAATAAGACACAAAACGTTAAAAGACGCCAGTGAGCGTCCACGAGAGGTGAGAATATGACAAAACGACTTCTAGTTTTAGAAGATGGCACAGTTTTTGAAGGTAAAGCCTTCGGTGCAGATATTGATGTAACAGGGGAAATCGTCTTTAACACAGGGATGACAGGATATCAAGAATCCATTACAGACCAGTCTTATAATGGACAAATTTTTGACCTTCACTTATCCACTAGTTGGGAATTATGGGATAAACCGTGATGATTATGAATCTATTAGCCCTACTTGTAAGGGTGTTGTAGTATTTGAAGAGGCACGTAGAGCAAGTAACTGGCGGAATCAAATGACGCTGGATGAATTCTTGAAAGCTAAGAAGATTCCTGGTATTTCAGGGATTGATACTCGTGCACTTACAAAAAAATTATCCGTAAACATGGAACCATGCGAGCAACCTTGACACACGCTGGAGACAGTATGGATCATGTTGCTGATCAACTTCAAGCGACTGTTTTACCGACTGATAATATCAGACAAGTTTCTACCAAGACTTCTTATCCAGCTCCAGGAGTTGGTTTGAGTGTCGTTCTAGTAGACTTTGGTCTTAAACATTCTATTTTTACGAGAACTTTCAAAAACGAGATTGTAACGTGACTGTCGTTCCATACACAACTACAGCTGAGGAAATTCTACATTTGAATCCTGACGGAGTTATGTTGTCAAATGGTCCGGGAAATCCAGAAGATGTACCAGAAGCACTTGATATGATTCGTGGTATTCTAGGGAAGATTCCAATCTTTGGTATTTGTATGGGTCACCAGCTCTTTGCAATGGCAAATGGTGCTAAGACTTACAAGATGAAATTTGGCCATCGTGGTTTTAACCACGCAGTGCGTGAAATTGCTACAGGGCGAGTGGACTTTACTAGTCAAAACCATGGTTATGCCGTTAGTCGTGAGGACTTACCAGAGCACTTGATTATCACCCACGAAGAAATCAATGACAAGTCAGTTGAAGGCGTACGTCACAGATATCTACCAGGTTTCTCTGTGCAATTCCACCCAGATGCAGCTCCTGGTCCACACGATGCAAGTTATCTATTTGACGAGTTCATTGAGATGATGGAAGCCTTTAAACAAGCAAATTAATGACGAGTGTGAAATCGTCGGAGAATTTATGTAACTGAACACGGACGGAAAGCTCGGAATTTAGAGAAACCAACTTGGATTGTCAATCCTTCCTTGGTTTCCTAAAATTCAATCGCTTTCTATTCGTCCTTTGTATCTTATTTAATGTCGCTCTGTGAGGCGACGAATAGAAAGGAGAAGGGTGGTCCGTATTTGCTGAACTGAATACGGGCTAGGGACGGTGCTAAAAATATAGTTATTCCTAGAACTAATAGTTCTTCGTCATAACTCCTATTTTAGCTTTGTCCGCTTAACGCCCTTAATATCTTATAAATGCCTAAACGTACTGATATCAAAAAAATTATGGTGATTGGTTCTGGTCCGATTATTATTGGTCAGGCTGCTGAGTTTGACTATGCTGGAACCCAAGCCTGCTTGTCTTTGAAAGAGGAAGGTTACGAGGTTGTCTTGGTAAACTCAAACCCTGCAACCATCATGACTGATAAGGAAATTGCAGACAAGGTTTATATCGAGCCAATCACACTCGAGTTTGTGACTCGTATTCTCCGTAAGGAACGTCCAGATGCTTTGCTTCCAACTCTTGGAGGTCAAACAGGGCTTAATATGGCCATGGAATTGTCTAAAAACGGTATTCTTGATGAATTGGGAGTAGAACTTCTCGGGACTAAATTGTCTGCCATCGATCAAGCGGAGGACCGTGACCTCTTTAAACAGTTGATGGAAGAGCTGAACCAACCAATTCCTGAATCAGAAATTGTTAACACAGTAGAAGAAGCAGTTGCCTTTGCAGCGACAATTGGTTATCCAGTTATCGTCCGTCCAGCCTTCACACTTGGTGGTACTGGCGGTGGTATGTGTGCCAACGAGGAAGAATTGCGTGAAATTGCTGAAAATGGTTTGAAGTTGTCACCTGTTACCCAGTGCTTGATTGAACGTTCTATTGCAGGGTTCAAGGAAATCGAGTACGAAGTGATGCGCGACTCAGCTGACAATGCCCTTGTTGTATGTAACATGGAAAACTTTGACCCAGTTGGGATTCACACAGGGGATTCCATCGTATTTGCTCCAGCGCAAACCATGTCAGACTATGAAAACCAAATGCTTCGTGATGCTAGCTTGAGCATTATCCGCGCTCTCAAGATTGAAGGTGGATGTAACGTTCAGTTGGCTCTTGATCCGCACAGCTTTAAGTACTATGTCATCGAAGTAAATCCTCGTGTATCTCGTTCTTCTGCCCTTGCTTCTAAGGCGACAGGTTACCCAATCGCTAAATTGGCTGCTAAGATTGCAGTAGGATTGACCTTAGATGAGGTCATCAACCCAGTTACAGGTTCAACTTATGCTATGTTTGAACCAGCCCTTGACTACGTTGTTGCTAAGATTCCGCGTTTCCCATTTGACAAGTTCGAAAAAGGTGAACGCCGTCTTGGAACTCAGATGAAGGCAACTGGAGAAGTTATGGCTATCGGTCGTAACATTGAGGAATCACTTCTTAAAGCTTGTCGCTCGCTTGAAATTGGAGTTCACCACAATGAAATGCCTGAACTTGCAAATGTTTCAGATGATGCCTTGACTGAAAAAGTTGTCAAAGCACAAGATGACCGTCTCTTCTACGTATCAGAAGCTATTCGCCGTGGTTACACACCAGAAGAGATTGCTGACTTGACTAAGATTGATATCTTCTATCTTGATAAACTCTACACATCTTTGAGATTGAGCAAGAATTGGGAGCACATCCACAAGATGTAGCAGTTCTAAAAAAACAGCAAAACTCAATGGCTTCTCAGATCGTAAAATTGCTGAACTCTGGAACACTACAGCTGACCAAGTTCGCCAACTACGTTTGGAAAACAAGATTGTTCCAGTTTACAAGATGGTGGATACTTGTGCTGCAGAGTTTGAATCAGAAACTCCGTACTTCTATTCAACCTATGGTTGGGAAAATGAATCGATCAAGTCAGATAAGGAATCTGTACTGGTCCTAGGTTCAGGTCCTATCCGTATCGGTCAAGGAGTGGAGTTTGACTATGCAACCGTACACTCTGTTAAGGCAATCCAAGCTGCTGGCTACGAAGCCATCATCATGAACTCAAACCCAGAGACAGTGTCAACAGACTTCTCTGTATCAGACAAACTTTACTTTGAGCCATTGACATTTGAAGATGTTATGAATGTTATCGACTTAGAGCAACCAAAAGGCGTTATCGTTCAATTTGGTGGTCAAACAGCTATCAACCTTGCTGAACCATTGGCAAAAGCAGGTGTGACCATCCTTGGAACGCAAGTAGCTGACCTAGACCGTGCCGAAGACCGTGACCTCTTCGAGCAAGCCCTCAAAGACTTGGATATTCCACAGCCACCTGGCCAGACTGCAACCAATGAAGAAGAAGCAGTACTAGCGGCTCGTAAGATTGGCTTCCCAGTCCTCGTTCGTCCTTCTTATGTCTTAGGTGGACGCGCTATGGAAATCGTAGAAAACGAAGAAGACCTACGTTCTTATATGCGTACTGCGGTTAAGGCTAGTCCAGACCATCCAGTTCTTGTTGACTCATATATCGTCGGTCAGGAATGTGAAGTAGACGCCATCTCAGACGGAAAAATGTCCTCATCCCAGGTATCATGGAGCATATCGAACGTGCTGGTGTCCACTCAGGTGACTCCATGGCTGTTTATCCTCCACAAACATTGTCTCAAAAGGTACAAGAAACCATTGCGGACTACACAAAACGCTTAGCTATTGGTCTTAACTGCCTTGGGATGATGAATATTCAGTTTGTTATCAAGGATGAGAAAGTATACGTCATTGAAGTAAACCCTCGTGCTAGCCGTACCGTACCGTTCCTTTCAAAAGTAACCAATATCCCTATGGCTCAGGTAGCAACTAAGTTGATTCTTGGACAAAGTCTTGAAGAACTTGGTTACCAAGATGGACTTTATCCAGAAAGCACTCGCGTTCATATCAAGGCGCCAGTCTTCTCCTTTACTAAGCTAGCGAAAGTAGACAGCTTGCTCGGGCCTGAAATGAAGTCAACAGGGGAAGTTATGGGTTCTGATACTACTTTGGAAAAAGCTCTCTACAAGGCTTTTGAAGCTTCCTACCTACACTTGCCAACCTTTGGAAATGTTGTCTTTACCATCGCTGATGATGCCAAAGATGAAGCCTTGGACTTGGCGCGTCGTTTCCAAAATATTGGCTACGGAATCCTTGCGACTCAAGGAACTGCAGAGTTCTTTGCAAGTCATGGATTGCAGGCTCAACTCGTTGGTAAGATTGGCGATGATGAACATGATATCCCAAGCTATGTTCGTAAAGGAAAAATCCAAGCTATTATCAATACCGTTGGTACCAAACGGACAGCCGACGAAGACGGTGAACAAATCCGTCGATCTGCCATCGAACATGGTGTTCCGCTCTTTACAGCACTTGATACAGCAGATGCCATGCTGAAAGTATTAGAAAGCAGAAGTTTTGTTACTGAGGCTATCTAAGAATAAAAAAAATGATTCTCGTAGGAATCATTTTTTTATTTTATGAAAATGTTGTTACCATTTTCACAAAAATAATCTAGAAAATATAAAAAGCAAAAAAATAAAAAAATATAGTAAAAATTAGAACATATTCAAATAAATCCTGTTAAAAGTAGCATTATATCAAGTATGCATAAAAAAATATAATAAAAAAATTAGATCTCAGGTAATGAAAACTATTCCAAAGTAAACGTTTTCAAGGGCATATAATTCTTTGAACTTATCTTAAACTTATGATATGATAAAGGAGCTAAAAGTCAGAATATAATTTTTTTGTATAAAAAGGTACAAAAAAATTATAAAAATTCTGACTCCTAGTAAAATAAAAAGATTTATAAAGGAGAACTTATCAAGATGATAAGAAAGGAACAACAACGCTTTTTCTTTACGTAAATATAAAGTTGGTGTTGCATCGGTATTTTTAGGAACCACTCTAAGCTTTCTAATGGCAAATGGTGGTGGAGTAAAAGCTTCAGAAATTCCTGCACAACCAAGTTCTGAAGAAAAAACAGAGTTGGTGAAAAAGGATAGTAGCGAGGATTCCTCTAAAAAGGAACAGAATGTTGTAGAAAATGTTGCAACAACTGAGCTTACTGAAGGAAACAAGTCAGAAGAAACTACACTGGCAGTAACTGAAGCAAAACCAGCTGCTGAAGAAAGTGCCAAGGTAGAAGTGTCTGCTAAACTAGAAGTTGCTGAAGGAGAAGCAAATAAAAGCAGAAAATTCTAATGAAGCAAAACCAGCAACAACTGAAGCAAAACCAGCTTCAGATGAGTCAAATAAACCAAAAGTACGTAGTCGTCGTGCTGCAGAAGATCATAACTATACACCGGTTGCTACTGAAAATTATCTAAAAGATGGGGAAAAAGCTACACCAGAAATGACAGATCCAAATGGTGCAACTGTTAATTCCCAAACCGTGCCAGCCGGCTATGAAAGAAAAAGAAGGTGATGTTTATACTTATAGTATTGTAGAACTAACTGAGTTTAATAAACGTTACAATACAAACTACTACTCTCGTTCATACAAGAGATTTGATGATTCTACTGAAACAACTGTCGAATTAATTGATAAGAATACTGGTAATGTAGTTGAAACTAGAACTATTTCTGCTTCAAGTGGTATTCAAAGCTTTACGACTACTAAGACAGCTTCTAATGGAGAACTCACTTATCAGGTTGATTATAATAAAGGTAAAGCTACTAGTAAGGCTGAAACAGCTCAACCCTTCCTGCAATATGGTTTCGAAGTTGGAGATAATATCAAAAATCTTGTAGCAAGTGGGCATCAACTGACTACGGAGGAACAAAAACTGTTCGATGCAGTTTATAAAGCTCGTACTTCAACAGATATTATTAACGTTGTAGAACCAGCTTATAATGGACGTACCATTACAGATACAAACAGTAAAATTCCCAGATTCGTTGAAAAACAACCTACTATAGAGTAGTAGATAAAAATAATGCTACATTTAACGCTAATAAAACAGATAAAACTGTTCAAGACTACGTGCCAAATGGTAATGAAGTAGATTTAGCTAAGTACACAACTAAAGCTATGGAAGGACAACATTTCACAGCTTCAGGTGAGCGCCAATTTGATGGTTATAAACTCTATCAATCAGCAGATCCGGATACCACATCTGGTTATGTCAGTCGTCCTTACAAAGTCGGTACGAAATTTATGGACGCTGAGCGCGCGGGAATTAAACGTATTAAAGAAATCGTAGACGAAGATGGTTCGGTAGTCGTTCGTGTTTATTTACTAGATCCAAAACAACAAGACAAACGTTCTGATGGTACATTAGAAACAGATGGTTATATGTTACTAGCAGAAACTAAGCCGATCAAACCAGGTGACTATAACAAACAAGAATTAACTGTTAAGAAAACACCTCTTACAACAATTGCTCACACAGTAATAGATCCAAAAACAGGAGCAAAAACTGAGTATCCAAATGGTAAAGAGTTAGCATTTGATTTCCAAAAGGCAGCTGGATATACTCCATTTAAAACTGTATTTGTACCATTCTTAGGGGACAATATTGGACACCTTTCTCCAAACGCACAGTTGGAAAGAGGAAATTATGGTATTGGTACAAACGTTGACTTATTAAACTCTTTAACGCCTTATAAACAACCAATTTACTACTATGTGAAACGCGAACCAGCAAAAGTTACACCAGAATTTGAAAAAGAGCTTGCTGGACGTGTATTAACAGATGGAGAATTCAGCTTCAAGTTAACAGAAGAAAAGAGTACTCCAGATAAACATGAAGAAACTGTTACAAACAAAAATGGCAAGGTTACATTTAGTGAATTATCATTTAGCAATCCTGGTACCTATAAATATAAGATTACAGAGTTAAAAGGTTCTGATACGAACGTTGATTACGATGCGATGACAGTTACTATGACTGTTACGGTAACTGAAAAAAATGCAGTGGGTGATCTCGAAGCTACAGTTAAGTATAGTTCTGAAGGTGGATTTAGTGCAGACGCTAATGACAAAATCTTTAACAACTATGTAGTTTCACCAGTAGTTACTAAGTTTGATTTTACGAAGAAACTCGCAGGTCGTAAACTTAAGGAAGGTGAATTTAGCTTCGTCCTTAAGAATGCAGCAGGTGAAGAAGTTGAAACTGTTAAGAATAAAGAAGACGGAACTGTTACGTTCTCAGAATTATCATTCGATAATACAAAAGTTGGTACCCATACTTATACAGTAGAAGAGGTTATCCCAGCTACTAAAGAATTAGGAATGACTTATGACACCATGAAAGCAACGCTTACTGTGGAAGTTGCAAAAAAATGGACATACCCTAACAACTGTAACAAATGTCAGCTCAGCAGGTGGTGTAAATGAAAATGGAGAATCAACAGATGGAACGGAAGATAAAGAGTTTAACAATAAAATAACTCCTCCAGAAACACCTGAGTTCCAACCAGAAAAATTCGTTCTTAATAAAGAAAAATTTGACATCACTGGTACAAAACTCGTTGACGATGATGATGAGTTGACAGACGAGTACGCAGATACAAATTCAAACCCTTATGCTGACAAAACTACTAACAACGAAGCAGAAAACATCAATACGAAGGTTGTTGAACGCGGTGAAAAATTAGTTTACCAAGTATGGTTAGATACTAAGAACTTCACTGATAGAAACAATATCCAATCGGTTGGAATCTCTGATACCTATGATGCTGATAAATTAACGGTTAACTCTAGTGAAATCAAGGCTTACGATAGTGAAACTGGTAATGAAGTCACTGATAAGTTTGATATTAAGGTTGAAAATGGTGTTATTACAGCAACATCTAAGACTTCTGTAAACAAATCATTAGGTGATGTAGATAATACACAAGTTATCGATACAACTAAATTTGCATTTGGTCGCTACTATAAATTTGATATTCCAGCAACAGTTAAAGATTCAGTTCCAGGTGGAGCAGATATCGAAAACAAAGCCAACCAAATCGTTCATGTTTACAACCCAGTAAGCAAATCTGTAGAGAAACCTGAAAAACCAACACAAAAACGTGTTAATAGTGTTCCTATCGAAGTAGAATTCAACTTCACTAAGAAACTTGAAGGTCGTGAACTGAAAGCCAACGAATTTAACTTTGTTCTGAAAGATTCAAAAGGTAAAGAAGTTGAGACCGTTAAGAACGATGCAGATGGTAAAGTAAAATTCAAAGCTCTTAAATTTGAAAAGAGTCAAGTTGGTGAACATAAATACACTGTTGAAGAAGTAGCTGGAACTGACGCAACTATTACTTATGATACGATGAAGGCTGAAGTTAAAGTTACTGTTTCACATGATGGTACTGCAAAAGCTTTAATCGCAAATGTAACTGAACCAGCTGATAAAGAATTCAATAATACAGTTACACCACCAACTGAACCTAAGTTCCAACCAGAGAAGTATGTCTTGAATACAGAGAAATACTCTATTACAGACAACAAATTGTTGGGATGACGATAAAGAGTTGGAGGATAAGTATAAAGATACTAATACCAACCCATATGCCGATCAAACTAATAACAATGAGGCTGAAAATATCAATACCAAGACTGTTAAACGTGGAGATAAATTAGTTTATCAAGTTTGGTTGGATACTACTAAATTCACAACTGATAACAAGGAAAAAGTACAATCAGTTGGAATTACAGATGATTTCGATGAAACTAAGGTTGATGTTGATGGTACTAAGATCAAAGCCTACGATTCAGTATCAGGTGATGATGTAACAAATAAATTTGATATTACAGTTGAAAATGGAGTAATGACAGCGACACTTAAAGCTGGCAATACTAAGTCACTTGGTGATGCAGAAAATACTCAAATTATCGATACAACTAAATTTGAGTTTGGACGTTACTACAAGTTTGATATCCCGGCAGTTGTTAAAAATGATGTTGATGGTGGAGTTGATATTGAAAATACAGCGACACAAGTAGTCAATTACTACAATCCAGTTACTAAGAAAGTTGAAAAACCAGAAAAACCAACTGAAAAACGTGTGAACAGTGTACCAATTTCAGTAGAATTTAATTTCACTAAGAAACTAGAAGGTCGTGAACTGCAAGCCAACGAATTTAGTTTTGTTCTGAAAGATTCAAAAGGTAATGAAGTTGAAACAGTTAAGAATGATGCAACAGGAAATGTTAAATTCTCAGCTTTAGAATACAAGAAGGGTGAAGAAGGGGTGTATACAACTACACTGTTGAGGAAGTTGTAGGAACAGATGCGACTGTAACATATGATACTATGAAAGCAGAAGTGACTGTAACAGTATCACATGATGGTACAGCTAAAGCTCTCATTGCAACTGTGACTAATCCAGCTGACAAAGAGTTCAACAATACTGTAACACCACCAGAAGAACCTAAGTTCCAACCAGAAAAATATGTTGTAACTAAAGAAAAATACGATATTACTGGTGACAAACTACTTGATGACGATAAAGAATTAACAAACAAGTATACTGAAACAAATACTGATCCATATGTTGATAAAGATAACAACAATGAAGCAGAAAACTTAAATACTAAGACTGTTAAACGTGGTTCTAAATTGGTTTACCAAGTATGGTTAGATACAACTCAATTTGATGCTAATAACAGAGATAATATTCAATCAGTAGGAATTTCTGATAACTACGATGAAGCTAAATTAACTCTGAATGAAGCTGATATCAAAGCCTACGATTCTGTAACAGGAGCTGAAGTAACAGATAAATTTGATATTGCGGTTAATAATGGAGTTATTACAGCAACTCTCAAAGCTGGTAACACTAAGTCATTGGGGGATGCAGAAAACACACAAGTGATTGACACAACTAAATTCGAATTTGGACGTTACTACAAGTTCGACATCCCAACAACAGTGAAAGCTGATGTACCTGGTGGTGTAGATATCGAAAATACTGCGGCTCAAGTAGTCAACTACTACAACCCAACTACTAAGAAAGTTGAGAAACCAGAAAAACCAACTGAAAAACGTGTCAACAACGTTCCAGTTGAAGTAGAATTCAACTTCACGAAACGTTTGGAAGGCCGTGAGCTTAAAGCTAACGAATTCAGCTTCGTTCTTAAAGATTCAGAAGGTAAGACTCTTGAAACTGTAAGCAACGATGCATCAGGTAATGTTAAGTTCTCTAAACTTGAGTTCAAGAAAGACCAAGAAGGTGTACACAACTACACAGTAGAAGAGGTTAAAGGAAGCGACGCAACCGTTACATACGACACAATGAAAGCGAATGTAACAGTCACAGTGAAACACGATGGAACAGCTAAAATTCTGATCGCGACTGTAGGCGACATTGCGGATAAAGAATTTAACAACCGTGTAACTCCTCCAGAAACTCCTGAGTTCAATCCAGAGAAATATATTCTTAATGAAGAGAAATTTGATATCACTGGTAATAAACTCCTTGATGATGATAAAGAGTTGACTGATAAAGTAGTTGATACCAACAAAGATCCATATGTGGACAATGTTGATAATAATGAAAAGCAAAATATCAATACTCAAACACTCCATAAAGGTGATAAGGTTGTTTACCAAGTATGGTTGGATACAACTAAATTCACAGAAGGTCACAATATTCAATCTGTAGGAATTACAGATAAATATGACAGCGAAAACTTGGATGTTAATGTATCTGAAATTAAAGCTTATGATTCAGTAACTGGTGAAGATGTAACAGCTAAGTTTGATATCTCAATTGTGGATGGTGTCATTACTGCTACATCTAAGGCTGACTTGACTAAGTCTCTTGGAGATGCGGAAGATACACAAGTAATTGATACTACTAAGCTAGCGTTTGGTCGTTACTATAAGTTTGATATTCTTGCACGTATCAAGGACACTGCTAAGGAAGGTGTAGATATTGAAAATACAGCTTCTCAAATCGTTCACCAATACGATCCAACTAAGAAATCAGTTGAAAAACCAGAAAAACCAACTGAAAAACGTGTTGTTAATATCCCAGTAAAAGTTGAATTCAACTTCACGAAGAAATTGGAAGGTCGTGCGTTGAAAGCTGGTGAATTCAGCTTCGTATTGAAAGACAAAGATGGCAACGTGATTGAAACCGTAAGCAACGATGCTGAAGGTAAGATCAAGTTCTCAGCTCTTGAGTTCAAACGTGGTCAAGAAGGCACTCATATCTATTATGTAGAAGAAGTGAAAGGTACAGAGGCTGGAGTTGAGTACGATAAGATGGTAGCGACTGTTGGAGTTACTGTAACTAAGGATGGTAAAGTGTTGACTCTTACTTCACAAATGCCGGAAGACACTGAGTTTAACAACAAGGTGACACCGCCAACACCGCCAACACCGCCAACACCGCCAACACCGCCAACACCGCCAACACCGCCAACACCGCCAACACCGCCAACACCACCAACACCGCCAACACCACCAACACCACCAACACCACCAACACCACCAACACCACCAACGCCGCCAACGCCGCCAACACCGCCAACACCGGTAACACCGTCAACATCAGAAAAACCTAAAGGTCCTGAATTGCCAAATACTGGTGAACAATCTAAATCTGGAGTTGTTGCACTTGGTGCTGCGCTTGGTCTCGTAGGTCTAGGTTTGGTTGCAAAACGTAAAAAACGTGAAGACTAAAATTGACAAGTTATCTGTTCTAAAATGATGAAGTACAAATTATAGTCGTATAAAAAGAGGCTTTACTCGGAAGAGTGGGGCCTCTTTGTTACTTTGTAAAAAAACTAGTTTCTTTCTCTAAAATACACTAGTCTTGTTGCATTTTAGAACTGACTAGGATTACAAAACTAAGAAGCAAAAGAAAATTCTATAAATTGCTCATTGAGAAGATTGATTACCTGTTTAAGATAGGTTGTTAATAAATTTAGTAACTTCGTGAAGAACTTTCAAAAACTCTAAGTTATGAATGGGAAATAAGTTTTTTTGAATCTATAGGGCAATCTTAATAAGGTTGAATCTTAAATATTTGTAGTTCAAATTTATATTTTTGGAAATAAATTGAAAATATTCAGAAATTATACGAAAATTAATTGTATTTACATATTTTTTTGATAAACTTAATATGAATTTTTATAAAATAAGATTTTTTTCTAAAGAAAAATTTTTTTAATTTAAAAAAAGGAGTTTGTCATGTCATCGTTAAAGAATAATAAAAACAATCAAGTATGCCTTGAGAAAAAAACCTCAGTTGCTTTTTGGTTCTGTCGCAGTCGCAACAGTGATTGCTGCTGCAGGTATCGCCACTGTATCAGCCAATGAAACTTCATCAGCAACTACACCTGTTGCTTCAACTACAGCAGTAGCTGGAGAAGAAACAAAAGAAGTTGCGGTTCCAGAGAAGTTGGAAGAAGCTAAAACTGCTGCAACAAATGAAGGTCTTGAAGTTAAAGAAACTGAGACTAAAAAAAGCAAGATTCTGAGGAAGCTGCTGCTAAAGATTACGAAAAAAACAAGTTACTGATATTTCATAAAACTGTAGCTGATTATAAAGATGAAGTAGCAGCAAATCAAGAAGCTTATGAAAAAGAAAAAAAGCTGAAGTTGATGCTAAAAAAATGCTGCTACACAAGCAAACTACGATAAAAGAGCTTGCAGCTTACAACGAAAAAAACTTACTGCTTACCAAAAAGAATTGACTGAAAAAACCGCAGAAAAAACAGCTGTAGAAAAAAGTAATGAAGAAGCTCGTGTTGCTTATGAAAAAGCTCTTGAAGAATATAACACAGCACTTGCAGCATACAATGCATCTGTAACAGCAAATCAAGAAGCTACTGGAAGTAATAAATTAGCTCAAGCAGAATATGAAGCTAAATTAGCTGACTACAAGACTAAAAAAGCTGATTATGATGAAGCACAAGCTGCTTACTTGATTGAGCTCGAAATTTACAACAAGAAAAAAGCACAATACGATGATGCTAAAGATGCCTTTAATAAGATGGTTGCAGAGCGTGGTGGAAATCCTGAGAAATACAAACAAGATTTGACATTCCTCTCTGAAGGACTTGCTGATGGCGAAACAACTAAAATCACACACCAAACAACTGGATTAACAACTTACTTGACAAAAGAAGGTCAATCTCGTATGTACGGTGATGGTAAAGCTACTAAGATGTATGAAACTAAAGAATCTACAAGATTCTGATTTGACAACTACAAACCCATATGCTAACAATGAAATCGAGTGGGGAGTTGTAAAAAGTCGGAGATAAATTTGATGTGACATACACAGGACTTACTCAAGCTAAAATTGTAAAAGGTAGCGAAGAAAAAAACGTATTGCAAAAAGTTGTTTATAAATACGAAGTGAAGAGCCTTCCATCATCAGATGGAAAAGGAATCGTTCAAATTTATAACGATCCAGCTGTTACAATGACAATTGGTAGCTCAACAGATACTGAAACCCCAGTAACTGTTGGTGTTGACATTGAGTTTTACGATGAAAATGACCAATTGATTGATTTGTCACAACACAATGCAATCCTTGCCCTTAACTCACTTAACCACTGGAATGGTGCATCTTATGTTGAAAATGACAAACCTCGTCCTCTAGTTGTTGAAGCTAAAGATAGCGAAGGCAATACAGTTCGTGGAACATGGGATCCATATTCAGATGGAAGTGAACCAAAACTTGATGGTGCAGACGTTGTTGTGAAAAGCGGTAAAGCTGACTTCGGTAGTGCAGAAGTTGATATCAATGCTGATAATCCTTTGAAAATTGTTGCTCAAAAAGCAACATGGGTTGATGATGCCTTTAAAGTAACTGAAGAAACAACAGTTGATGCTACAACAGTGAACGCATCTGGTGGCGGAAATGGTCACTCAGTTGGTACTGAAGATTACACATTTCGGTGATAAATCAGACGTTATCGGTTCTTACACTGTAGACGCTAACATCAGGTGTTTTGAGATACACACCAAAAATGAAACACCAAGATACTCCTCACGTTGAGTCTGTAAACATTGGTGACAAAGAGTTTATTAAACTTCCAAATTCAAGTGTAGACCAAGATTCATCGACAAAAGAAGTATCTGCTAAAGAACAAAACCAATACATGGACTCAAGGTGCTACATTTAATGCAGACTCTTCAAGTCAAACTAAGGGTTGGGATGATCCTAAGAGCCCTTACCTTTACTATGGTGGTGCTGCTGTTATTTTGAAAGATGGTCATCTTGAATTTACAGCAAAAGGTGCTAATGCAACAGGCGAAGCAACTCTCTATTGGTTCTCTATCAACTCAAACGTTGGCTTCCCTCAAGATCCAGGTGAAGAGCCAGTTAAACCAACAGAACCAACACCTCCAGTTAAACCTGAAAAACCAGAATTGACAGAAGTACCAACTGTTAAAGAAAAACCAGTTCCACCGACAGAACCAGAATATAAAACTGTACCTGTCTTACCAAGTGAACCGGTTAAACCAGAAGCACCTGAGTTGGTGAAGGATCCTATTAAGAAAGAAACAGAAAAACCAGTTGTTGAATGGAATAAAAATGTTGTGCTTATCAAGGAAAATGAAAAACCACAACCTAAGCCAGAGCCTAAGCCAGAACCAAAACCAGAGCCTAAGCCAGAACCAAAACCAGAGCCTAAGCCAGAACCAAAACCAGAGCCAAAACCAGAGCCTAAGCCAGAATCAAAACCAGAGCCTAAGCCAGAATCAAAACCAGAGCCTAAGCCAGAATCAAAACCAGAATCATCTAAGAAATTATTGCCAAATACTGGTTCAGTTGAACAATCATTCATGACTTATTCAGCACTTATTGGTTTAGCTACTGCAGGTTATGCATTATCAAGAAAGAAAAAAAGAAGATTAATTTATTCTAAGACATTTTTGAAAAAGAGAAGACTAATTCAGTCTTCTTTTTTTATCAAGTTTCACCTATAAAAATTTAAAAAAATAAAACCGTTTTCACTTGACAAAAATTGGTCTATACCATATAATGAAAATAAAGAAATATGGAGGAACAATTATGAAAGTTATTCAAGTGAAAAATCCTGAAGAAGGTGGAAAAGTAGCTTTTGATATTTTAAAAGAAAAGCTAGCAAACGGTGCTCAAAACATTAGGGCTTGCGACAGGTAGCAGCCCGCTTGAATTTTACGCAGAAATCGTTAAGAGTGATCTTGATTTTTCAAATCTTACTAGTGTGAACTTGGACGAATATGTAGGACTTGATGGAGAGAATCCTCAATCTTATCGTTACTTTATGCAAGAAAATCTTTTCAATAAAAAGCCATTCAAAGAAAGCTTTTTACCACGTGGTGTCAAAGACAATGCAGAAGAAGAAGTAGAACGCTATAACCAAATTCTTGCAAATCATCCAGTCGATTTGCAAATTTTGGGAATTGGTCGAAACGGTCATATCGGATTTAATGAACCAGGAACTTCCTTTGATAGCCAGACGCATCTTGTGAATCTTGATCAGTCTACTATTGAGGCTAATGCTCGTTTCTTTGAAAAAATCGAAGACGTCCCAACACAAGCTATCTCAATGGGAATTAAAAAAATATCTTAGATGCTAAAGTCTATTCTTTGCTATTTTGCTTATGGTGAATCTAAAAGCAGAAGCTATCGCTGGAACTGTTGAAGGTCCTGTGACTGAAAAGTCTTCCAGCAAGTAGCTTTACAAAAACCATCCCAGATGTAACCATTATTGCGGATGCAGAAGCGCTAAGTCTATTGAATCAATAATATTTATACGATACTTTAGAGGAAGCTATTCAAAAATTCATTTGGATGGCTTTTTCATTTTTGAATATATTAAATTTGTCTGACTCATAGATTTCTAGTGGATAATTTTACAAAAAAATGTACGTTAAACCATAGAATGTTATAAAAAGGATTGGAAATTAAAAATAATTGAAAAATATACTAAATAATAGGCTTTTAACGCCTGAATTTATTGACTTTTTAAATTTGAAATATAGTACTATAATGTTTTGGATTATTTAATAATTCAATATATTTTTAAAAAAATAGGGAAAAGAAGGAAATATTTAATGGTGAAAAAGTTAAAGAAAAAAAGCCGTTTTTAATATTTTTTGTATCAGTTCTGACCTTCTTGAGCGCATTGTTCTTATCGACCAATGTCGCTTATGCGGATGGGAAAGAATTAACGGGTGTAGTAACTGATATCAGTGTCCTCAATATGTCGGATTCCAAATTGGAACCGAATGGTGACGGTACTTATCAGATTATTACCAATCGTTCAAATCAGTTCTTTGTTCAATTTGACCTCAAGCAATATGATGGTAAATTGGCCAATGGCGATTACTTTGATGTAGATATTCCTACACCGGTAACTGTCTACAATGGAACGACTGAATTGTTCGATAAGGAAACAAAAGTTAATATCGGTACAGTAGTTGTTACTGCTAATGGTGATAACCAAGGTGGTAAAGCACGTGTTACTTTGAAGAACCTTGATGAGTTCCAAGCTAAAACAGGCGGGGATACCGTTAAAGGCGTGAAAGGAAATTATGCAATTACTTTCTTGTTCAAGAGTGACCAAACAGCAACACCACTAACTTTTGAAAACAAGGGTGTTGGTAAAACAATCACACATACCTTTACATCTAAGACAGTTGACAGCAAGCAAGAAGGCTTCGAAAACTTTGCTAAGGTTGGTAACGATGTAGTAAGTAAAGAATGGACTTCAGCAAAGTTAGCAGCAATTGGTTCAGTAGGTAAAGGTGACGTATACTCTCCATGGAGAATTCGTGTCAATACTGGAAGACAAGACTATGGTAAGAACTTAGTTTTGAATGACTTCCTTCCAAATACATCTGAGTTTGCTCCTATCCAGTATATCCCAGAGTCATTGGTAGTTTATTCTTCTGCAACATTGAACGATGGTACTTCTCAAGTTCCGGATGATGCTAAGAAGATGGTAGAAGGTACTGACTATACTGTAGCTTGGAATGAGAACTATACTCAGTTCAGTCTTATCTTTGCAGATGGTTCTAAATCATACTGGGTTGAGTACCATACAACTACACCTGGTGATGGTAGAAAAGTTCAAAACGTTATCCAGTTGACTACAGCAGATGGAACTGCACTTCCTTTCCGTAGTAATCGCACAAATTTAGAATTCAAAGCTGAACGTGTATCTCTTGTAAAAGGACAAATCGAAGCTTCTACAGCCTTCAAGATTAAGATCAACAAGACAAATGCCTTCACATTGGTTCCAGTTGCAGGTGCAGTTTATACTGTTAAAGTCAGAAGACGGAACTATCTCTACAGAATTGACTACAAATGAAAAAAAGGTGTGGCAATCTCTGATGAGTTTGATCAAAAATATGTTGGTAAGACATTCATCATCAAAGAGAAAACAGCTCCTGCTGGATATACTCTTGATGAAAAAGAATATAAGGTAGTTCTTGGAGCCGAAGGTTCTAAGATTAACCTTCAAGACGAACCAATCGCAGCAGATTTCTCAATTACTGCTAAGAAAGTAATTGCTGGAAATCGTCCAGTAGCCTTGAAAGATGGTGAGTTCAAGTTTGATTTGTACAATGCAAACAACTTGACTACTCCAATTGCTTCAACAACAAACAAAGCAGATGGAAGCATCACATTTGAAGGTTTGAAAGCTAAAGGTCCTGGTACCTACAACTATGTCATCAAAGAAAATACTGAAACAAAAGTTCCTGGTATCACATTTGATGAAAACTCATACGAAGTAACAGTCGTTGTTAAAGCTGAAGGTGGAACACTTAAAGCTGAGGTTACAACTCAAACACCTACTTTAACAAACACATATGAGCCATCACCTGCTCGTGCTACATTCAAAGCAACGAAAGAATTAGTTGGTAAAGAACTTGCTAAAGAACAATTTGAGTTTGAATTGAGCGAAGGTGGAAAAGTCATTGCAACATCATCAAACGGTAAGACAGTTAATGGTGTTGAAGCAGCAACAGATGAAGTAGTCTTCTCAGTTCTCTATACTGAAGCTGGAGACCACGAATATACAATTACAGAAAAAGCTGGTACAGCAGAAGGAGTTACATACTCTAAAGAAAGCTACACAGTTCATGTTAAAGTTGTAGATAATGGTGAAGGTAAACTCGTAGCTACTGTCACAGAAGCAGACGAAGCTCGTAAGTTTACAAACACATATAAAGCAACTCCAGCAGCAGCTGTTATCAAAGCAACTAAAGAATTAGTTGGTAAAGAACTTGCTAAAGAACAATTTGAGTTTGAATTGAGCGAAGGTGGCAACGTCATCGCAACATCATCAAACGGTAAAGAAGTTGAGGGTGTTGAAGTTGCAACAAACGAAGTAGCCTTCAAACTTTCATACACTGAAGCAGGCGAGCACGAATACGTGTTGACAGAAAAAGCTGGATCAGTAGCGGGAGTTGAATACTCTAAAGAAAGCCACACAATCCATGTCTCAGTAGCAGATAATGGCGAAGGCAAACTAGTTGCAACTGTTAAGGAAGCAGATTCAACTCGCAAATTCACAAATACTTATAAAGTATCACCAACAGAAGCAGTTATCAAAGCAACTAAAGAATTAGTTGGTAAAGAACTTGCTAAAGAACAATTTGAGTTTGAATTGAGTGAAGGTGGAAACGTCATCGCAACATCATCAAACGGTAAAGAAGTTGAGGGTGTTGAAGTTGCAACAAACGAAGTAGCCTTCAAACTTTCATACACTGAAGCAGGCGAGCACGAATACGTGTTGACAGAAAAAGCTGGTTCAGTAGCGGGAGTTGAATACTCTAAAGAAAGCCACACAATCCACGTCTCAGTAGTAGACAATGGTGAAGGTAAACTAGTTGCAACTGTAAAAGAAGCAGATGCTACTCGTAAGTTTACAAACACATATAAAGCATCTCCAGCTGAAGCAGTTATCAAAGCAACTAAAGAATTAGTTGGTAAAGAACTTACTAAAGAACAATTTGAGTTTGAATTGAGCGAAGGCGGAAACGTCATCGCAACATCATCAAACGGTAAAGAAGTTGAAGGTGTTGAAGTTGCAACAAACGAAGTAGCCTTCAAACTTTCATACACTGAAGCAGGCGAGCACGAATACGTGTTGACAGAAAAAGCTGGTTCAGAAGAAGGAGTTACATACTCAACTGAAAGTTACACAATCCATGTCTCAGTGGTAGACAACGGCGAAGGTAAACTCGTTGCAACTGTAAAAGAAGCTGATGCAGCACGTAAGTTTACAAATACTTACACTACAACAACAGAAGCTCCTACAACAACAGAAGCTCCTACAACAACAGAAGCTCCTACAACAACAGAAGCTCCTACAACAACAGAAGCTCCTACAACAACAGAAGCTCCTACAACAACAGAAGCTCCTACAACAACAGAAGCTCCTACAACAACAGAAGCTCCTACAACAACAGAAGCTCCTACAACAACAGAAGCTCCTACAACAACAGAAGCTCCTACAACAACAGAAGCTCCTACAACAACAGAAGCTCCTACAACAACAGAAGCTCCTACAACAACAGAAGCTCCTACAACAACAGAAGCTCCTACAACAGAAGCTCCTACAACAACAGAAGCTCCTACAACAACAGAAGCTCCTACAACAACAGAAGCTCCTACAACAACAGAAGCTCCTACAACAACAGAAGCTCCTACAACAACAGAAGCTCCTACAACAACAGAAGCTCCTACAACAACAGAAGCTCCTACAACGACAGAAGCTCCTACAACAACAGAAGCTCCTACAACGACAGAAGCTCCTACAACAACAGAAGCTCCTACAACAACAGAAGCTCCTACAACAACAGAAGCTCCTACAACAACAGAAGCTCCTACAACAACAGAAGCTACTACAACGACAGAATATCATAACCCACATGGTAGAGGTGACGGTAGCACTACAACAACAACTACAACAACCACTACTACTGAAGAACCAGGTCGTCCAGGAAACGGAGATGGAGATGGTGCTGGTAGAACAACTACAACTCCAGAACCAGGTCGTTCAACAACAACAGAAGAAGGACCAACTCTTCCATTTACTGGTGAAGCTACAAGCCTAGTACTTGTATTGGCAGGTGTGGTAATCTTGTCAGGTACTGTAGTAATGAAACGTAAATTTTCTAAATAATCATGCTTTAGAAAATCTATAATTTCTTGAAGAGGACTATATGGTCCTCTTTCTTTATGAATCAAAATTAATAGGTACACTATTTTTTCTTGACAATTTTCACCAATTCATGTAGAATAGAATAGATCTTGAACTTGAAGGGAGTGAAAAAAATGTCTAAAACAGTAGTACGTAAGAATGAATCTCTTGACGATGCTCTTCGTCGTTTCAAACGTGCGGTTACTAAAGCTGGTACTCTTCAAGAAACACGCAAACGTGAATTCTATGAAAAACCTTCTGTAAAACGTAAACGTAAATCAGAAGCAGCTCGTAAACGTAAAAAATTCTAATTGAAATGAAAGGCTAGACTTGTCTAGTCTTTTTTTGCACATTGTTTAGAGATATGAGGAACTTATGAAAGAGTATATAAAAGAATATCAAAAGATGCGCGAAGTACGTTTTAAGATTGGGGTTATTATTCAACTCCGATAAACTGGCAGGAATTTGAAAGAGTCTAATCAGAGAAATATTTTTCAGAAAGTATTTGAAAAGATTCGAAAGTATTGTCCGATGATATTTTTAAGGACAAAGTTGTACAGTAGTCTATTATTAGATGATATCAAGTATTTTTGCATACTATATAGCTTTTTTAGACGGAGATTACAAACAATTAAATAATGCTCTGTGGCAAACAGGAAGAGAAGAATTGATCAGAGGAGGTTTGCTTGCAAGTGGAACAATCTATACAGATGGTATTTTGAGAGGCTTATTTACCTCTTTTGCATGTAACGATTTTTCAGTCATTTCATCTTATATACCAAAAGACTTGCCTTTACTGAAAGGAACCTATTATCCCCAAAATGTCATCAATCTTTTACACGCTCTTTATTATCAGGATGAAGACAGATTATCAGAGTCTATCATATTGGCACAACAGTTTCTAGAGAAGAAAAAACGAACAGGTATGGAAGAATTTTCTGTTCGTTACTTTATAAACTTGGCAAGAAAAGACGCAGCTGGGATAAGCCAAAACTTACAAAACTTATGCCTAGCTTATCAGAGACGGGGTTATCCCTTTGAGAAGATAGATAAATGCTTCGCTGATGAAGTTCATGGTCTTTATCGCTTGGTGAAATATTTTGATGATTCCATGTTTGAAGAGGTTCGTATGCCGTCTCATAAGACTTTTCTGCAGGAATTTGAAAAATGGCAAGTTCAAAATCAGTTTCCACAAGGACAACAGTTCTATATTTATCCACAAGATATGGCTGATGCAAACAAAATACTAAAAAATGAACTTCCGAGAATTCACATAGAAAAATCTGGAAGGAATTTGGTGATAGACGTTGATCGGTTTGCCGTTGATTTGTCTCAACTGATTTGAGAAAGTACGAGAAGACTACTATGCTAAATCATTTTTTTATAAGTAACTTTTAAATAAATACTCTAAAAATCTGTGCAAAAAAACAGGAAACTTCCAGCTACAATCTGATATAATAGTAAGAGAACTCGATTTGAAGGAGAAATATATGTCGGTTATCAGTTAAAAGAAAGTAATTGAGAAGCTTAGATTAGATATTGTCTATGGGTGAGCCTGAATTACTTGAAAAAGAAATCAATACTGGGCAGATATATGTCGACCTGGTCTCGAAAATGACAGGCTATTTTTGATTACTATACTCCCAGAGCGGATTCAATTGTTGGGGATGAAAGGAGTGGTCTTACCTGAGTCTCTATGCCTTCTCAAAATCGTTACGATGTCTTGAAAAAAATGTTTCAACCGGAGACACCTGCGGTCATTGTTGCGCGTGGTCTAGTTGTTCCTGAGGAAATGTTAAAGGCAGCTAGAGAATGTAAAATCGCAATTTTAACAAGTCGTACAGCAACCAGTCGTTTGTCTGGAGAACTATCTAGCTATCTTGATTCTCGTCTAGCAGAACGTACTAGTGTACACGGTGTCCTAATGGATATCTATGGTATGGGTGTTCTCATTCAAGGTGATAGTGGAATTGGTAAGAGTGAGACAGGTTTAGAACTAGTCAAACGTGGTCACCGCTTGGTGGCAGACGATCGAGTAGATATCTATTCTAAGGATGAAATGACTCTCTGGGGTGAACCTGCTGAAATTTTGAAACATCTGATTGAAATTCGTGGAGTTGGTATCATTGATGTCATGAGTCTTTATGGAGCTAGTGCTGTTAAGGATTCTTCACAGGTCCAGCTAGCTGTTTATTTGGAAAAATTACGATACGGATAAGACCTTTGACCGCTTTAGGGAATAACGCTGAAGAATTAGAAATCTCAGGTGTCTCTATTCCGCGTATTCGGATTCCTGTAAAAGACAGGTCGCAATATTTCTGTGGTCATCGAAGCTGCTGCCATGAACTATCGTGCTAAGGAAATGGGCTTTGATGCGACACGTCTCTTTGAAGAAAGATTGACGAAATTAATTGAAAAGAACGAGGTGCAAAATGATTGATCCAGTTGCTTTTCAAATAGGTCCCTTTGCTGTTCGCTGGTATGCTATCTGCATTGTATCTGGATTAATACTAGCAGTTCTTCTTGCAATGAGAGAAGCACCCAAAAAGAAAATTTTATCTGATGATATTATTGACTTTATCCTAGTAGCCTTTCCTCTGTCCATTATTGGTGCAAGACTCTACTATGTCATCTTTAAGTTTGACTATTATAGTCAACATATTGGAGAAATCTTTGCTATATGGAATGGTGGTCTTGCGATTTACGGCGGTCTAATTACTGGAGCGATTGTACTTTATATTTTCGCAGACCGTAAATTAATCAATACCTGGGATTTCTTGGATATTGCAGCTCCGAGCGTTATGATTGCGCAGAGTCTAGGACGTTGGGGAAATTTCTTTAACCAAGAAGCTTATGGCGCAGTTGTAGAGAGTCTTGACTACTTGCCTGGTTTCATTAAGAATCAGATGTATATTGATGGCTCATATCGACAACCAACCTTCCTGTACGAGTCCATTTGGAATCTGATTGGTTTCGCTTTAATTGTTATTTTTAGACGCCGATTAAAGGGTATTCGTCGTGGTCATATCACAGCTTTTTATCTAATTTGGTATGGATTTGGCCGTATGATTATTGAAGGTATGCGTACAGACAGTCTGATGTTCTTAGGAATTCGAGTATCTCAGTTGTTATCTGTCTTCTTAATTGGTCTTGGAATTTATATTATTATGTATCAAAACCGAAAAAAAGCACCATTTTATAATGTAAAAAAGGAGAATTAAAATGTTAGAAGTTGCTTATATTTTTGTGGCTATCGCCTTGATTGTATTTATAGTTTATTTGATTATTACGCTTCAAAAAAAGTTGGACGTGTAATCGATGAAACTGAAACTACTGTTAAAACCTTAACTTCAGATGTAAATGTTACTCTACATCACACAAACGAACTACTTGCAAAGGTCAATGTTCTTGCTGATGACATCAATGTCAAAGTTGCAACCATTGATCCTCTTTTTACAGCAGTTGCAGACCTTTCTGTTTCTGTTTCAGACCTAAATGAGCAGGCTCGTGTCTTGAGTAAAAAAGCATCATCTGCAGGTTCAAAAACATTAAAGACTAGTGCAGGTTTGTCTGCCATTCGTGTTGCAAGTAAATTTTTTAAAAAATAAAAAGGAGATAAGTCATGGGTAAATTATCATCAATCCTTTTAGGAACTGTTTCAGGTGTTGCAGTTGCTTTATTCTTTAACAAGTGAAAAAGGGAAACGTGTGACTAGTCAGGCACAAGACTTTATTGAAGATCTGAAAGAAGATCCTGAATACGCAAAAGAACAAGTCTGTGAAAAGCTGGCTGATGTCAAAGATCAAACCAAAGAATTTGTTCTTAAAACAAAGGAACAAATCGAATCTGGGGAAATTACGATCGATACCGTCCTCGATAAAGCAAAATATCACGCTCAACAAGCTACTGAAGCTTCGAAAAGAGACCTTGAACAGTCTCAAAGAACAACTGAAAGAAAAAGTAGTTGTTGAAGACCAAGAAGATGGTCAAGAAATTGTCATCGATATTCAAGAAGACTAAAATAGAATCACTATTCTTGATTTTCAAAGAAATCAGGAATGGTGATTTTTTTTCTTGAGTGCACGTCTTTGTGGTATAATAAATACTATGCAGAAGAAACCAACATCAGCTTATGTACACATTCCATTTTTGTACACAAATCTGTTATTATTGTGACTTTTTCAAAAGGTCTTTTATCAAGAATCAACCGGTAGATAGCTATCTAGAGCATCTACTAGCAAGAATTTCATTCTTATGATATTCAAAAAAAGTATGTACACTCTATATTGGAGGAGGAACACCGACAGCCTTGTCTGCTTCACAGTTAGAAGTCTTCTGGATGGATTAACTAAGAAACTCTAGATTTGTCTGTCTTTAGAAGAATTGACCATTGAGGCCAATCCTGGTGATTTGGATGCTGATAAGATTGCAGTGTTTGAAAAAAATTCAGCAGTCAATCGTGTTTCACTAGGTGTACAGACCTTTGATGACAAAATGCTGAAAAAAAATAGGGTCGTAGTCATTTGGAGAAAGGATATCTATGAAAAATATCGATCGCCTCAAAGTGGCTGGGTTTTGATAATATCTCCATTGACTTGATCTACGCCCTTCCTGGGCAAACCATGGACCAGGTTAAGGACAATGTTGCTAAGGCAATTGCCCTTGATATTCCTCATATGAGCCTCTACAGCTTAATTTTAGAAAATCATACGGTCTTTATGAATCGTATGAGACGAGGGAAATTACCTCTTCCTAAGGAAGAATTAGAAGCTGAGATGTTTGAGTATATCATTTCAGAGCTAGAAAAATGCTGGCTTTTGAGCATTATGAAATTTCTAAATTTTTTTCAAAACCAGGATTTGAAAGTCGTCACAATCTTATGTACTGGGACAATGCCGAGTATTATGGTATTGGTGCAGGTGCATCTGGCTATGTAGATGGTGTTCGCTATAAAAATCATGGGCCTATTCGCCATTATTTAAAGGCGGTAGAAGAGGGGAATGCTCGTTTTAACGAAGAACACCTGAGTCAAAGGGAGCAAATGGAAGAAGAGATGTTTCTTGGACTTCGCAAGAAGTCCGGAGTTTCAAAATGCACGCTTTGAAGAAAAAAATTTCGAACAGTCTTTTCGAAAGAACTTTTATGGTGATATCGTCAAAGACTTGATGTCATCAAGGTCTCTTTACAGATTGATGTCGATCAAAGTTCGGATGACTAAGAAAGGTCTCTTCTTAGGTGATACAGTAGCAGAACGATTTATATTGGAGTAGAATTATGGGCTTAACTTATCAAATGAAGATGAAAATTCCTTTTGATATGGCTGACATGAATGGTCATATCAAACTACCAGACGTTATCTTGTTGTCATTACAGGTATCAGGGATGCAGTCAATTGATCTGGGAGTGAGTGACAAGGATGTTTTAGAACAGTATAATCTAGTCTGGATTATCACTGATTATGATATCGATGTGATTACGACTTACCTCAGTTTGCTGAGGAAATCACAATTGAAACGGAAGCCTTGACTTACAATCGTCTATTTTGCTACCGCCGCTTTACTATTTACGATGAAGATGGTCAAGAAATCATTCACATGGTAGCTACCTTTGTCCTTATGGATCGTGAGAGTCGTAAGGTTCACCCTGTAGAACCAGAAATTGTCGCTCCTTATCAATCTGAGTTTTCTAAGAAACTGGTCCGTGGACCAAAATACGCAGAGTTGGAAGACGCGATTAGCAAAGGACTACCATGTTCGTTTTTACGACTTGGATATGAATGGTCACGTCAATAACAGCAAATACCTGGACTGGGTTTTTGAGGTCATGGGGGCAGATTTTCTGACCAATCATATTCCTAAAAAAATCAACCTCAAATATGTCAAGGAAGTTCGACCAGGTGGTATGATCAGCTCTAGTTATGAATTGAATGGACTGGAAAGCAATCACCAAGTTACAAGTGATGGCGACATCAATGCTCAGGCAAAAATAACTTGGCAAGAAATTAATAAAGATTAGAAGGAAATGTATGACTTATAAAGGCTATTTGATAGATTTAGACGGAACAATCTATAAGGGGAAAGATAGAATCCCAGCAGGTGAAGCTTTTGTTCATGAATTGCAAAAAAGAGAGATTCCTTATCTTTTCGTAACAAATAACACCACTCGTACACCTGAAAGTGTTCAGGAGATGTTAGCCAATCAGTTTAATATCGACACACCTGTATCGACAATTTATACTGCAACCTTAGCGACTATTGATTACATGAATGATTTGGGGCTTGAAAAGACAGTTTATGTGATTGGAGAAGCAGGGCTCAAGGAAGCTATTCAAGCAGCTGGTTATGTTGAAGATAAAGAAAATCCAGCCTATGTGGTTGTAGGTTTGGACTGGCAGGTAGACTATGAAAAATTTGCTACTGCAACCCTAGCTATTCATAAAGGTGCTCATTTTATCGGCACCAACCCAGATTTAAATATTCCAACAGAACGTGGACTTTTACCTGGTGCTGGTTCACTGATTACTCTTCTAGAAGCAGCAACTCGCGTAAAACCAGTTTATATTGGAAAACCAAACGCGATTATTATGGATAAGGCTGTTGAACACCTAGGACTTGAACGCAAAGAAATTGTCATGGTGGGGGATAATTATCTGACTGATATTCGAGCTGGTATTGACAATGGGAATTCCCTAGCCTTTTGGTGACGACAGGATTTACAAAAACCTGAAGAAGTAGCAGACCTACCAATCGCTCCCAACCCATGTCCTCTCAAGTTTAGCGGAGTGGAATTTCGATGAAAAACTAAAGTTAACTTTTTGTAGGAAGTCTCTCTTTCTCCTCTCGCTTTGCAATTTTATTGACCATTTACCTAGTCTTGGTTGGTTTACCCTCTGGAAATTTCTTGGTTACACCTGACTAGTCGTGTTCATGTCCAACCTCAGACCATCCAGCATAACTTTAATGTTTTGATGGATTATTTGACCAATCCATTGAGTCAGGTATTGAGAAATGCCAGATTTTTCCATCGTCTGCCTCTGGAATTCACCACTTTTGCAGTTGTCAAGGGACTCTTTCACCTAGCGCAAGGAGTAGCGATAGTAACTCTACCGATTTTTCTACCTTTTTTTGGAAGCAGAGTCATTCAGAAAGGTTTTCTGTCTCTATATCGCAGAGGTCTCTTGATTATGCTGTCTCTACCTCTGGTTCTTGGTTTAGTTGGTGTCTTTCATTGGGTTTGAACAATTCTTTACCTTGTTTCATCAAATTCTATTTTGTGGGAGATGATACCTGGCTTTTTTTGATCCCAGCTAAAAGATCCAGTCATTCTTATTCTACCAGAGGACTTTTTTTCTTCATGCCTTTTCTCTTTATTTTTTTCTGCTTGTATGAGTTGATTTTTTTGGATTTGTTTATCTACTAAGTTTGAAAAAAATTAGCCAATTAAAATATCATAAATGCATAAAAATGTTTTTAAAAGAATGTACGAAAAACCTATTTTTTTCTTTGAAAAATAGGTTTTTTTACGGAAATAACTAGTCAAGCGCTTTAATTTTTTTGTATAATAGAGTGAGAAAAGTATGCAAAGAAGAGAATAGCATGATTACACTATTTTTTTATCACCGAGTTGTACATCATGTCGTAAGGCAAAGGCCTGGCTAGATAATCATAAAGGTGCCTTTCCAAGAGCACAATATTATGACCAGTCCTTTATCAAGAAAAGAGTTGCAACACATTCTTTCCTTGACCGAAAAACGGTACCGATGACATTATTTCAACTCGTTCAAAAAAATTTTTCCAAAAAGTTAAATATCGATGTGGAAAGTATCTCGGTGACAGAGTTGCTTAACTTTAATTGAGCAATATCCCTAGTCTTTTGCGTCGTCCTATCATCATTGATGATAAACGTATGCAGATTGGCTTTTAATGAAGATGAAATTCGTGCATTTCTTCCTCGTAGTTATCGTAAGCAAGAATTGAAAGAAGCTACATTGAGAGCTGGTATTAATTAGATGAATAAACAGTATAGTTACCCACTAGATTTGTCGTGGAGCACTGAAGAACTTGCTTCAGTGCTTTCTTTTTTTAATGATGTTGAAGCTGCCTATGAAACTAAGGTAGAAGCAAAAAGACTTTTAGATTCCTACAAGGTATTCAAGTCAGTCGTGCCCAAGTAAGAGTGAAGAAAAAAACGTTTGGGACGTGAATTTGAATCAGTGAGTGGATACTCTTTCTACCGTGCGGTCCAATTGGCAAAAGAAAAAGGAGAAGGGAAGATTTCACTTGGAAAATAAATTTACATTTGCTAAAGAAATTGTTAGGGAAGCTGGGGAATATATTCTCGAGCATATGAAAGAGGATCTCCATGTTGAGAGAAAGTCTTCACCTACAGATTTGGTAACTAAATTAGATAAAGAAGTTCAAGCCTTACTCATTGAGAAAATTCGTTCTCGCTATCCAGATGATCTATTTTGTGCAGAAGAAGGTTGCATGCGTGCAGCAGTAGGACAAGGTTCTGTATGGATTATTGATCCTATTGATGGAACCAACAACTTCGTAGCACAAGGTGAAGATTTTGCTGTTATGCTGGCCTATTTTGAGGATGGTGCTGGGAAATTTGGGATTATCTATGATATTATGAAAGGTGACTGCTACCATGGTGGAGGAGACTTTCCGCCTTGTCGCAATGATGAACCTTTACCAGTATTTAAAAAGAAACCTTTGAGAGAATTTTTGGTGGCTGGTAATTCTGGTATGCTAGAAACCAACGAATGGGGCTTAGCAGATTTGGGAAATGCTGCACTTGGCACACGGGTTTATGGCAGCGCTGCGATTAGTTTTGCAAAGGTGCTATCAGGTCGACTACTAACGTATATCACTTATCTTCAACCCTGGGATTATGCAGCAGCAACTATCCTAGGTGAAGAGTTTAGGGTTATAAGGTTCTTTACGATTGCTGGTGAGGAAGTTGATTTTCCAAACACGGCAGGCTGTTATGATGGTACCAGTCGAGATGCAAAGATGAAATTCAATCCTATATCTATGAAAGGAAATAAACCTACATGCAATTTCCAGATGGATTTGTAAAAAAATATGAAACAATATTGGGAGATGAGGCAAGAGCTTTTCTTGCCTCTTTTTGATGATGAAGCTGTTTCTGCTTTTTCGTGTCAATCCCTTTAAAAAGAAAGTCAAGTTTTCTTTTTCAGATGCTATTCCCAAATACACCCTTGGGGCTACTATGGTAAGGTTTCAGGAAAGTCTCCTGAGCATGTAACTGGTCTGGTCTATTCCCAAGAACCGGCTGCACAAATGGTGGCTCAAGTAGCTCAGCCAAAGTCCTGGCATGAAGGTCTTGGACTTTGGCAGCAGCACCTGGTGGTAAATCGACTCAACTGGCAGCCTATCTAGCAGGTGACGGGACTCCTCGTTTCAAATGAAATTTCAAGCAAAGCGAGTCAAAAGATACTGGTTGAAAATATGGAACGCTTTTGGTGCGACTAAATGTCGTTGTAACCAATGAATCAGCAGACCGTTTGGCTAAAAGTATTTAAAGGGTATTTTGACCTAATTGTTCTAGATGCACCTTGCTCAGGAGAAGGGATGTTTCGTAAACAACCTGATGCCATGGATTACTGGAGTGTCGATTATCCTAGCCAGTGCGCTAGTTTGCAACGGGAGATTTTAGAAGATGCGGTTACCATGTTAGCTGAAGGTGGTCGTTTGGTTTATTCTACCTGTACATGGGCTCCAGAAGAAAATGAAGAAATCATCAACTGGTTACTGGAAAACTATGATTTTGAATTGATTCCAGTTGAACCTATCAATGGGATGGTTCCTGGGATTGACTTACCGGAGACAGCTAGAATGTACCCCCATCACTTTAAGGGAGAGGGACAGTTTGTCGCTCATCTTCAGTTTAAGGGACAAAACAAGTCAGGGAAGTTCAAGCCTACTAAGACTAATCTCAGTCGCGAACAGTTGAGTTTATGGCAAGATTTTGAGAAAAAAACACCTAAAGATTAATTTGACTGGTGTCTTTACAGACTTTTTGGAGACCAACTGTATCTCTTACCAGAAGTCTTACCAGATTTGGGTAAGCTTAAGATTGCTCGAAACGGACTCCATCTTGGAACCTTTAAGAAAAAGCGCTTTGAACCAAGCTTTGCACTTGGATTAGCTTTAAAACCAAGCCAAGTCAAACAATCAATTGAAATTCATCAAGAAGACTTTGTCAAATACGTGGCTGGTGAGACAGTTCAATTGTCTGAAACTCTGCCAAATGGTTGGTACCAAGTTTTGGTTGGTGGGAATGGTCTGGGCTTTGCTAAAGTGACAGGAAATACTCTAAAAAATTATTTCCCCTAAGGGCTTGAGGTTTAGGTAAAAAAACTAGTCAAAACTCAGTATTCTATGTTATAGTGGAAGTATGGATGTTTTTCGTTAAAAAAACATTAGAAAATATGGGCGAAAATCTCCAGTCTATTCATCATTATTTTTCAAGGAGACAAATAGTGAAAAAATTTAAAAAACTCACCATCTCTCTTGCAACTCTTTTACTTGCTGGTTCGCTAGCAGGGTGTGCAAGTTGGATTGACCGTGGGGAGTCTATGACGGCTGTCGGTTCAACTGCACTTCAACCTTTAGTCGAAGCGGCAGCAGATGAGTTTGCGTCAGCTCACATCGGTAAAACAGTCAATGTTCAAGGTGGTGGATCTGGTACAGGTCTATCTCAAGTCCAGTCTGGAGCGGTAGACGTCGGGAACTCGGATGTATTTGCCGAGGAAAAAGACGGAATCGATGCATCTGCCTTAGTTGACCACAAGGTAGCTGTTGCGGGGATAGCTGTTATCATCAACAAAGAAGTAGATGTTGATAATCTAACGACAGACCAGCTCCGACAAATCTTTACAGGAGAAATTACCAACTGGAAAGAAGTTGGTGGGAAAGATCTAGCTATTTCAATTATCAACCGTGCGGCGAGTTCAGGTTCTCGTGCGACCTTTGACAGTGTAATTATGAATGGTCAGTCAGCGGTGCAAAGTCAGGAACAAGATTCAAACGGTATGGTCAAATCAATCGTTTCTCAAACACCTGGGGCTATTTCCTACCTAGCATTTGCATATGTTGATGATTCAGTTGGGACTCTCAAACTTAACGGCTATGAACCAACTTCAGAGAATGTAACTACTAATAATTGGCCTTTGTGGTCTTATGAACACATGTATACACTTGGTGAACCAAATGAATTGGTTGCCGAATTCTTAAACTTTGTCCTTTCAGACGAAGTTCAGAACGGAATCGTTAAGGGAATGGGCTATATTTCTGTCAAGGAAATGAAGGTTGAAAAAGATGCTGCAGGTACTGTGACAGCGATAGAAGGGAGTTAATAATGAATCAAGAAGAATTATCTAAAAAATTGCTCTCTCCTTCAAAGAACTCTCGTCTTGAGAAATTAGGGAAAGGTCTAACTTTTTCCTGCCTCTCTTTGATTGTTATCATTGTGGCTATGATTTTAATCTTTGTAGCCCAAAAAGGTTTGTCAACCTTCTTTGTTAATGGTGTGAATATCTTTGATTTTCTATTTGGTGCAACTTGGAATCCATCAGGTAAACAATTTGGTGCACTTCCAATGATCCTAGGTTCCTTTATTGTCACCATCCTATCAGCTTTGATTGCAACACCATTTGCCATTGGAGCAGCAGTCTTTATGACAGAAGTATCACCAAAGGAGCAAAGATTTTGCAACCGGCTATCGAACTTCTAGTTGGGATTCCTTCAGTAGTTTATGGATTTATCGGTTTGCAGGTCGTCGTACCTTTTGTACGTACTGTCTTTGGTGGAACAGGTTTTGGTATTTTATCAGGGATTTTCGTTCTCTTTGTCATGATTTTACCGACTGTTACCTTTATGACAACGGATAGTCTACGTGCTGTTCCTCGACACTACCGTGAGGCTAGTTTAGCGATGGGTGCAACTCGTTGGCAAACCATTTGGCGTGTGACCTTGAAGGCTGCTCGTTCAGGTATTTTCACAGCAGTAGTCTTCGGAATGGCGCGTGCTTTCGGTGAAGCCCTTGCGATTCAAATGGTTGTTGGTAACTCAGCAGTTGTTCCAACTTCATTGACAACGCCAGCAGCGACTTTAACATCTGTATTGACTATGGGAATTGGAAATACAGTTATGGGAACTGTTGATAATAATGTTCTTTGGTCACTAGCCTTAGTATTGCTCTTGATGAGCTTGGCCTTCAACAGTGTGATTAAATTGATTACGAAAGAAAGAGGAAAGAAAAACTATGCACGCTAAGAAATTAGATAAACTTGCAACAGCTGTCCTCTATACCATCGCAGGAATCATCGTGACAATTCTAGCTTCTTTGATTCTTTATATTCTAGTTCGAGGCTTGCCTCATGTTTCATGGTCATTTTTGACAGGAAAATCATCTTCTTATCAAGCAGGTGGTGGTATTGGAATTCAGCTTTATAATTCCTTTTTCCTTTTGGTCATCACCTTATTCATTTCTGTACCATTATCCATGGGGGCTGGAATTTATTTGGCTGAGTATGCTAAAAAAGGCCGTGTTACCAATTTCGTTCGTACCTGTATTGAGATCTTGTCTTCTCTACCATCTGTTGTTGTAGGTCTCTTTGGTTACCTTATCTTTGTAGTCCAGTTTGAGTATGGTTTTTCAATTATTTCTGGTGCCCTGGCTTTAACGGTCTTTAACCTTCCACAGATGACACGTAATGTTGAAGACAGTTTGAAGCACGTTCACCATACACAACGTGAAGCTGGTTTAGCACTTGGACTTTCTCGTTGGGAAACAGTCCTTCATGTCGTCATTCCTGAAGCTCTACCTGGAATCGTTACAGGTGTAGTACTTGCATCAGGTCGTATTTTTGGTGAAGCTGCAGCTCTTATCTACACAGCAGGACAATCAGCACCAGCACTTGACTGGTCTAACTGGAATGTCCTAAGTGTATCTAGTCCTATCTCTATCTTCCGTCAAGCAGAAACCTTGGCTGTTCATATCTGGAAAGTCAACAGTGAAGGAACTATTCCTGATGGAACTCTTGTTTCAGCAGGTTCAGCTGCGGTGCTCCTCATCTTTATCTTAATCTTTAACTTTGGAGCTCGTAAACTCGGAAGCTATCTACACAAGAAATTAACCGCTGCCTAAAGGAGAAGCCATGTCGAAATATAATTGGGATGAAAGGCATATCATTACTTTTCCAGAAGAAAAAGTGGCCCTCTCTACGAAGGATTTACATGTTTACTACGGTAAAAACGAATCCATCAAGGGCGTGGATATGCAATTCGAAAAAAATAAAATTACGGCCTTGATTGGTCCATCAGGGTCTGGGAAATCAACTTACCTACGCAGTCTCAATCGTATGAATGATACCATTGATATTGCTAAGGTGACAGGACAGATTCTCTATCAAGGAATTGACGTTAACCGTCCTGAAATTAATGTTTATGAAATGCGTAAACACATCGGAATGGTATTCCAACGTCCAAATCCATTTGCTAAATCAATCTATCGCAACATCACCTTTGCACATGAACGTGCAGGAGTCAAGGACAAGAAAGTCCTAGATGAAATTGTAGAAACTTCACTTCGTCAGGCTGCCCTCTGGGACCAGGTCAAAGATGACCTTCACAAGTCGGCCTTAACACTTTCAGGTGGTCAGCAGCAACGTCTCTGTATCGCGCGTGCTATCTCTGTAAAACCAGACATTCTCTTGATGGATGAGCCGGCGTCAGCCTTGGATCCGATTGCGACAGCTCAGCTTGAGGAAACCATGTTGGAATTGAAGAAGGACTTTACCATCATTATCGTGACCCACAGTATGCAACAAGCTGCGCGTGCAAGCGACTACACTGGATTTTTCTACTTGGGTGATTTGATTGAGTATGATAAAACTGCTAATATTTTCCAAAATGCTAAGCTACAGTCAACTAACGACTATGTAACTGGACACTTTGGTTAGAAAGGAAACAGTATGACAGAACCGATTTTGCAGGTTTCAGACCTGTCTGTTTATTACAATAAAAAGAAGGCTTTGAATAGTGTTTCCTTATCTTTCCAACCCAAGGAAATCACAGCTCTTATCGGACCATCAGGCTCAGGGAAGTCAACCCTACTCAAGGCTATTAACCGAATGGGTGACCTCAATCCTGAAGTGACGACAACGGGATCAGTGGTCTATAATGGTCATAATATCTATAGCCCTCGTACCGATACAGTTGAATTACGTAAGGAAATTGGAATGGTATTCCAACAACCCAATCCTTTCCCCATGTCTATCTATGAAAATGTCGTCTACGGTCTCCGTATCAATGGAGAAAAAAACAAGCAGGTCTTGGATGAAGCAGTGGAGAAGGCTTTACAGCGTGCATCAATCTGGGATGAAGTTAAGGATCGTTTGCATGACTCAGCTATAGGTCTTTCAGGTGGTCAACAACAACGTGTCTGTGTAGCTCGTGTATTGGCAACTAGTCCAAAGATTATCCTCTTAGACGAGCCAACATCTGCCTTAGACCCAATCTCAGCCGGAAAAATCGAAGAAACTCTGTATAGTTTGAAGGACAAGTATACCATGCTTTTAGTCACTCGTTCTATGCAGCAAGCATCTCGAATCTCTGATAAAACTGGATTTTTCCTCAATGGAGATTTGATTGAATTTAACGATACCAAGGAAATGTTCCTCTACCCACAACATAAGGAAACAGAGGACTACATTTCAGGTAAATTTGGATAAGGAGAAAAAAAGATGTTACGATCTCAATTTGAAGAAGATTTAGAGAAATTGCATAATCAATTCTATGCTATGGGGACAAGAAGTTCTTTCCCAAATCAATCGTACTAGTACGAGCTTTTTGTGACACATGACCGTGACTTGGCAAAAGAAGTTATCGAGGAAGACGCAGAAGTAAATGAATATGAAGTAAAACTCGAAAAGAAGTCATTTGAAATTATTGCGCTTCAACAGCCTGTTTCACAAGACTTGCGTACAGTGTTGACAGTCCTAAAAGCTGTATCAGACTTAGAACGTATGGGTGATCATGCGGTATCTATTGCGGAAGCAACTATTCGTATGAAGGGTGAACAACGTATCCCAGCAGTTGAGGAAGAAATCAAAAACATGGGACGTGATGTGAAAGCCTTCGTGGAAACAACTCTCGAACTTTACCTTAACGGATCAGTTGATAAGGCATACGAAGTTGCAACTATGGATGAAAAAATTAACCATTATTTCGAAAATATCCGTGACCTTGCAACTGAAGAAATCAGAAAAAATCCAGATGCTATTGTCACAGGACGTGATTACTTCCAAGTTATTTCTTACTTGGAACGCATTGGAGACTATGCAAAGAATATCTGTGAATGGGTTGTTTACTTTGAAACAGGTAAGATTGTTGAATTGTAAAATTGATTAATTATACACAAAAAGGAGCTAAAAATGAATAAGAGCTCCTTTTTGTTAAGTAAAAATGAAAATAAATATTAAATTTTTTTACTTGACAAACGAGGTTTACCGAGTTATAATTATACAAAATCGACAGAGAGGTTGTTTATTTATGAAGTTTAAAAAATGGATATTTGTTTTATGTAGTTTTCTTGCAAGTTTCTTTTTAGTAGCTTGCCAATCGTCTAGCTCAAGCTCACAGTCTGCAGTAGAGGCTATCAAACAAAAAAAGGGAAATTGGTGGTTGCAACTAGCCCAGACTATGCACCATTTGAGTTTCAAGCACTTGTAGATGGTAAGAACCAAGTCGTAGGTGCTGATATTGATATGGCCCAAGCAATCGCTGATGAACTTGGAGTGAAATTGGAAGTTTCAAGCATGAGTTTTGATAATGTCTTGACTAGTCTTCAGACAGGAAAAGCAGATTTGGCCATTGCGGGAATCAGTGCAACTGAAGAAAGAAAAGAAGTATTTGATTTCTCAATTCCTTACTATGAAAAACAAAATTAGCTTCCTAATCAGAAAAACTGATCTTGAAAAATACAAAGATTTGGATTCTCTAGCAAGTGCAAATATTGCAGCTCAAAAAGGAACTGTTCCTGAATCAATGGTTAAAGAACAACTTCCAAATTCACAGTTAACATCTTTGACTAACATGGGTGAGGCAGTCAATGAACTTCAATCAGGTAAGGTTGATGCTGTTCATATGGATGAGCCAGTAGCTCTAAGCTATGCTGGTAAAAACTCTGACTTGGCAGTTGCTACAGTAAGCTTGACTATGAAAGAAGGCGAAGCAAATGCGGTTGCTATCAAAAAAGGTAATTCAGATTTGAAAGAAGTGGTTGATAAGGTGATTCAAAAATTGAAAGATGACGGAACTTATCAAACATATCTTGAAAAAAAGCTGCTAAGCTAACAGAAGTAGAACAATAAAAAAATAACAGAGTTGGACTTTAGTCCAGCTCTGTTTTTAAGTATTTTAGTGTTGCTTCAATATTTTCCAAGGAAACCTTAGCAAAGTGATAGGGACAAGTCCCTATGTAGGATGATTCGAAAAAGTCGAGATTTAAAGGACTGTGTTTGAGACTTGCAATCTTAGGATAGTCTCTAAGATCAAGTAAGACTCCATCATGGAGAGAATAGATTGGCAAGGAAATGGGATAGTTATGTAAAAGTTGTTGGATGTGCTCCTGACTTTTTTCCTGAAGTGCCAATCTTGCTAGTCTGTTTTTCTCAAAGAGTTGACTATCAATATAAAGAGATAAGGCCTTTTTGCATGATAAGGTTGTTATCATAGTCCAGAATATTTTTTTATAAGTTACAAAAAGCATCCTTGATAGCATTTGGAAGAAGAAGTGCAGTTATCCGGAGAGCTGGAAACAGACTCGTAGAAAAAGATTTGATATAAATGACCAAATCATGCTGGTCCAGATAATGAAAGGTTTGTCCCATTTTAGGATCCAAGTCACCTAGATAGTCATCTTCAACGATATAGATCTGATATTTTGCAGCCAAGTCAAGGATAGCAAGTTTTTCCTCCTCGGAATAGGAATGGCCCAGAGGATAATGAAAACGGGGAATAGTATAGAAAAACTTAATCTTTCCACTCTTAAACTGTTTCTCAAGTTCGTTTAAATCAATACCGTCCACCCGACGTTCAATGGTTTGATAGGGAATGTTTTGAGCTAGTAGTAGTTGATTCATCCGATGATAGGTCGGTTGTTCAACAAGTATTTCCTGAGCTCGCCCTGGAAAATCAATCTGCGAAAGAATAAACAGTGCTTGCTGGGTTCCAGACGTCATGACTAACTGGTCTGCTTTACTATAAATTGCTTGATCAAAAAGTAATGTCTGAACAGATTTTCGTAATTCTTCTAAGCCCTCTTGGTTTTCATAGTAGTTGTAGAGATAATTTTCTCGTCCAATTAAGCTTTCATTCACGCAAAGCCGAAAATCATCATAGGCAGCTACATGTTCATCGTTAACGGAGATAATGAGGTCTTCGTGACTGGTTTGTTGTTCCAAAACATAATAACCACTTTGAGGCTTGGAGTAAATGTATTTCTCGTATCGAAGTTCCATGAGTGCACGTTGAATGGTGTCTTTACTACAGTGGAAATCTTGACTGAGTCTTCGAATAGATGGCAGGCGACTTCCTGTCGCAAATCTACCTGATTCTATCTCATTTTTTAGATAGTGCACGACTTGTTCGTACTTGCTTTCTTGCTTCATCCCAGACCTCTCTTGATTTTGTTACATTGTACCTTTTTTTTAGACGTTTGGCAATGTTATACTCTTCGAAAATCTCTTCAAATCGCGTCAACGTCGCCTTGCCGTATGTATGGTTACTGACTTCGTCAGTTCTATCCACAACCTCAAAACAGTGTTTTGAGCTGACTTCGTCAGTTCCATCTACAACCTCGAAACAGTGTTTTGAGCAACCTGCGGCTAGTTTCCTGGTTTGCTCTTTGATTTTCATTGAGTATTAAAAGGCAGTCTAGCATTCAATTCTAATCAGAAATGTGATATACTTAGTAAGTAAAATTTCAAGAAGAGTGAGATGATAAAGGTGCAAGAACCAGTTAAATTATTCCAATATAATACTTTGGGAGCCTTGATGGCAGGACTTTACGGTGGAACCATGACCGTTGGTGAATTGCTTGAACATGGAGATTTAGGACTAGGAACTCTAGATTCCATTGACGGGGAATTGATTGTCTTAGATGGAAAGGCTTATCAAGCTAAGGGGTCAGGTGATAAACCTGAAATCGTTGAAGTGTCGCCAGATGCTCTGATTCCTTATGCGGCAGTTGTACCCCACCAGGCAGAAGTTATTTTCCGCCAACGTTTTGAAATGACTGATAAGGAACTAGAAAAACGTATTGAATCCTACTATGATGGAGAGAATCTTTTCCGTTCGATTAAGATTCACGGTGATTTTAAACATATGCATGTTCGCATGATACCAAAATCGACAAGCGAAACGAAGTTTGCTGAGGTTGCGACTCATCAGCCTGAATATAGCTGTGACAATGTTTCAGGAACAATTGTTGGTTTCTGGACGCCAGAGATTTTTCACGGAGTTAGTGTTGCGGGTTACCATTTGCACTTTATCTCAGATGACCTAACCTTTGGTGGCCACGTTATGGACTTTGTTATCAAGGAAGGAATTGTAGAGGTAGGAGCTGTTGACCAGCTGGATCAACGTTTCCCTGTCCAGGATCGTCAGTACCTCTTTGCTAAGTTCAATGTTGATGAGATGAAAAAAGATATCGATCAGGCTGAATAAAAGGAGAAAAGTATGAAAATTCATGTAATAATTACTATGATAGCTTTAGTTGTATTTCTTATAGCAGCCATTTGGTATGCAAAAAAGAAATACAAGATTAACCTTTCGGTACTAGGTCTTGGGGCAGTGGCATTCTTTGTTTCTTCTCAAGTCTTGGAGAAAATCGTTCACCTTTTGGTACTTCATCCACAAAAAGATGGAACCATTTCGCTCATGCAGGAGCATCCTTTTTTATATGTCCTTTATGGAATTGCTATGGCAGCTATCTTTGAAGAAACGGCTCGCCTTGTCTTCTTTAAATGGTTAGAGAAGAAGAGAAACTTAGAAGATTCAGATACCTTAGCTTATGGGTTGGGGCATGGAGGTTTAGAGTTGCTCTACCTCGGAATGGGAAGTTTGATTAGTCTTTTGATCCTCCTTTCATTATTAGAGTCTTCAAATCCCGATGTAGCGAATCTCCTTCCAAAAACTACACTCGAAACAGTTCAGTCCCTATCTGCTTGGCAAGTTTATTTACTAGGTGTTGAACGTATACTTGCTCTGGTGATGCAAATCGGTCTCTCTTTCTGGGTTTATCAAGCAGTTCGTCAAAAGAATTGGATTTACCTAGTAGCTGCCTATGGTCTACATGCCCTATTTGATTTGGCTCCGAGTCTTTCACAGGTTGGTTGGATTTCAAATCCGCTTCTTGTCGAAGGATTGTTAGCAGTGGAAGTTGTTCTATTTGTATACTTTACAAAAACTATCTTGTATAAAAAATAATAATGCAAAAGAGGTCTGACCTCTTTTTGCTTGTATGAATAAAAAAAGCTTTTCAAATCATCGAAAAAAATCGCTAAAAAAATGATATAATGGAATGAATTTTATAAAAGGATAAGAAAGATGACTGTATTAGATAAATTAAAAGAAACCTTAGAAGGAATTGACATTCGATTCGATGAGCTATTGAAAACTTATACCTATACCAAAAGTTGGAGGAAAGGCAGATTACTTAGTTTTTCCTCGTAATCGCTACGAGATGGCTCGTGTCGTTAAATTTGCTAATCAAGAAAATATCCCATGGATGGTTCTTGGAAATGCAAGTAATATTATCGTCCGTGAGGGTGGAGTTCGTGGTTTTGTCATCATGTGTGACAAATTGAATAATGTCACAGTTGATGGTTATACGATTGAGGCAGAAGCTGGAGCTAACTTGATTGAAACGACTCGTATAGCTCTGCGTCATAGTTTGACGGGTTTTGAGTTTGCTTGTGGAATTCCAGGAAGCGTCGGTGGTGCTGTCTTTATGAACGCTGGTGCCTATGGTGGTGAGATTGCTCATATCTTGCAATCGTGTCAGGTTTTAACAAAAGATGGTGAAATCGAGACTTTATCTGCCAAAGACTTAGCCTTTGGTTATCGTCATTCAGCCATTCAAGAATCTGGAGCAGTCGTCTTATCAGCTAAATTCGCACTATCTCCAGGAAATTATGAGACTATCAAACAAGAAATGGAACGCTTGACTCATTTACGAGAACTCAAACAACCGTTGGAGTATCCATCTTGTGGTTCTGTCTTTAAACGTCCGGTTGGGCATTTTGCAGGGCAATTGATTTCAGAAGCTGGTTTGAAGGGCTACCGTATCGGTGGTGTAGAAGTCTCAGAAAAGCATGCAGGTTTTATGGTAAATGTAGCTGATGGAACTGCTAGAGATTATGAAGACTTAATTGAGTCTGTCATTGAAAAAGTTAAAGAACATTCAGGCGTTACCCTCGAGCGAGAAGTTCGTATCCTGGGAGAACACGAATAACATTATTTTTACACATCATTCAAAGATTGGGATTTTATCGCTAGATGAGATTTAGGCCATTTTATGTCCTAAGCTTGTTTCTAGCATTCAAAAAGGTCCCAATCTGTTAATTTACGAAGAAAAAGGAATTTAGAGGAATTGAAAAAACCAATTATCGAATTCAGAAACGTTTCTAAAGTTTTTGAAGATAGCGACATCAAGGTTCTCAAGGATATTAACTTTGAGTTGGAAGAAGGAAAATTTTATACACTGCTAGGAGCTTCTGGTTCAGGAAAATCAACCATCCTAAATATCATTGCAGGTTTACTGGATGCAACGACGGGAGACATTTTGCTAGACGGCGTGCGAATCAATGATATCCCGACCAATAAGCGTGATGTTCATACAGTCTTTCAGTCTTATGCCTTGTTTCCACATATGAATGTCTTTGAAAATGTTGCCTTCCATTGCGTTTGCGTAAGGTCGATAAGAAAGAAATTGAACGACGTGTGCTAGAAGTACTTAAGATGGTACAGTTGGAAGGTTTTGAAAAACGTTCTATTCGTAAGCTTTCTGGAGGACAACGTCAGCGTGTAGCAATTGCGCGTGCGATTATCAACCAACCACGTGTGGTCCTCTTGGATGAACCTCTGTCAGCTCTAGACTTGAAGTTGCGGACAGACATGCAGTACGAACTCCGTGAATTGCAACAACGATTGGGTATTACCTTTGTTTTTGTTACCCACGATCAGGAAGAAGCCCTGGCTATGAGTGACTGGATTTTTGTCATGAATGATGGTGAAATTGTTCAGTCAGGTACACCAGTGGACATCTACGATGAGCCAATCAACCACTTTGTTGCAACCTTTATCGGTGAATCAAACATCTTGCCAGGAACCATGATTGAGGATTACTTAGTAGAGTTTAACGGCAAACGCTTTGAAGCGGTCGACGGTGGTATGAAACCAAATGAACCGGTTGAAGTCGTCATTCGTCCAGAAGACTTGCGCATTACCCTTCCAGAAGAAGGAAAACTTCAAGTTAAGGTCGATACGCAGCTCTTCCGTGGAGTTCACTATGAGATTATCGCCTATGATGAACTGGGTAATGAATGGATGATTCACTCAACTCGTAAGGCCATAGTTGGTGAGGAAATTGGTCTGGACTTTGAACCAGAAGATATCCACATCATGCGTCTCAACGAAACCGAAGAAGAGTTCGATGCTCGTATCGAAGAGTACGTAGAAATCGAAGAGCAAGAAGCAGGTCTGATTAACGCGATCGAGGAGGAAAGAGATGAAGAAAACAACCTCTAAACTCTTTGTAGTGCCCTACATGCTTTGGATTGCACTCTTTGTATTGGCACCCTTGGTCTTGATTTTTGGACAATCCTTTTTCAACATCGAAGGGCAGTTTAGTTTAGAAAACTACAAATCCTACTTTGCGTCACAAAACTTGACCTATCTCAAAATGAGTTTTAACTCAGTGCTCTATGCAGGAATTGTAACTCTAGTGACGCTTCTCATCAGCTATCCAACAGCCCTCTTTTTGACTCGTCTCAAACACCGTCAACTATGGCTTATGCTGATCATTTTGCCAACCTGGATCAACTTGCTCCTTAAGGCCTATGCCTTTATCGGTATTTTTGGTCAAAATGGTTCTATCAACCAATTCCTAGAATTTATCGGAATTGGTTCTCAGCAGTTGCTTTTTACAGACTTCTCATTTATTTTTGTTGCAAGCTATATCGAGCTTCCATTTATGATTTTGCCCATCTTCAATGTTTTAGATGATATGGATAATAATCTCATCAATGCTAGCTATGACCTTGGTGCGACCAAGTGGGAAACCTTCCGACATGTCATCTTCCCTCTGTCAATGAACGGAGTACGAAGCGGAGTCCAATCCGTATTCATTCCGAGTCTGAGTCTCTTCATGTTGACCCGTTTGATTGGGGGGAACCGAGTGATTACCTTGGGGACTGCCATCGAGCAGAACTTCCTGACAAATGATAACTACGGTATGGGTTCAACTATCGGTGTTGTTCTTATCCTGACTATGTTCGTCACTATGTGGGTGACTAAGGAAAGGAGAGAACGATGAAAAAATTATCGAATCTTTACCTAGCCTTCGTCTTTATCGTCCTCTATCTGCCAATCTTTTACCTGATCGGATATGCCTTCAATGCCGGGGATGATATGAATAGCTTTACAGGTTTTAGCTTATCTCACTTTGAAACTATGTTTGGTGATGGAAGGCTCATGCTGATTTTGGTTCAAACCTTTTTACTTGCCTTTCTATCAGCCTTGATTGCGACAGTGATTGGTACCTTTGGAGCTATCTATATCTACCAATCACGCAAGAGATACCAAGAAGCATTTCTATCACTCAATAACATTTTGATGGTTGCTCCAGACGTTATGATTGGTGCTAGTTTCTTGATTCTCTTTACACAACTCAAGTTTTCACTTGGATTTTTGACAGTTCTTTCTAGTCATGTGGCCTTCTCCATTCCAATCGTAGTGCTCATGGTTTTGCCTCGATTGAAAGAGATGAATGGAGATATGATTCATGCAGCCTATGACCTTGGAGCTAGTCAGTTCCAAATGTTCAAGGAAATTATGCTTCCTTACCTAACGCCGTCTATCATTGCAGGCTACTTCATGGCTTTCACCTATTCACTGGATGACTTTGCCGTGACCTTCTTTGTAACGGGAAATGGTTTTTCAACTCTCTCAGTTGAGATCTACTCTCGAGCTCGTAAGGGAATTTCGCTTGAAATCAATGCTCTTTCAGCCTTGGTCTTTCTCTTTAGTATTATCCTGGTTGTCGGATATTACTTCATTTCACGTGAGAAGGAGGAGCAAGCATGAAACGACTCTATTCATTTTAGCAGGAATTTTAGCCATTATCCTCGTCTTGTGGGGAATTTTTTACCATCTTGATAGTAAAATCAATAGTCGTGATAGTCAAAAATTGGTCATCTACAACTGGGGAGATTATATCGATCCTGAACTTCTGGAGAAATTTACAGAAGAAACCGGGATTCAAGTCCAGTACGAAACCTTTGACTCTAATGAAGCCATGTACACGAAAATCAAGCAGGGTGGGACAACCTATGATATTGCCATCCCAAGTGAGTACATGATTAACAAGATGAAGGACGAAGACCTCTTAGTTCCACTTGATTATAGTAAGATTGAGGGAATTGAGAATATCGGTCCAGAGTTTCTAAACCAGTCATTTGACCCAAACAACAAGTACTCTATCCCATACTTCTGGGGAACTTTGGGAATTGTCTACAATGAAACCATGGTGGAAGAAGCACCTGAACATTGGGATGACCTCTGGAAACCAGAATACAAGGATTCGATCATGCTCTTTGATGGGGCGCGTGAAGTACTTGGTTTAGGTCTTAACTCACTAGGCTACAGCCTCAACTCAAAAGATCCTCAACAACTATCACAAACGGTTGATAAACTGTATGAGCTAACTCCAAATATCAAGGCTATTGTAGCTGATGAGATGAAGGGTTACATGATTCAGAACAATGCTGCTATTGGTGTGACCTTCTCAGGGGAAGCTAGTCAGATGCTGGAAAAGAATCCTAACCTCAAATATGTCGTGCCGACAGAAGCAAGTAACCTCTGGTTTGATAATATGGTGATACCAAAGACAGTTAAGAACCAGGATGCAGCTTATGCCTTCATCAACTTCATGTTAAAACCCGAAAATGCTCTCAAAAATGCAGAGTATGTCGGTTATTCAACACCAAACAATGCTGCTAAGGAAATGCTCCCTGAGGAGACAAAAGAAGACAAGTCCTTCTATCCAGATGCAGATACAATGAAACACCTCGAAGTTTATGAGAAGTTTGACCATAAATGGACAGGAATCTATAGCGACCTCTTCCTACAATTTAAGATGTATCGGAAGTAGGAGTAAATAAAATAAAAACGAATCAGTCAAGCTGGTTCGTTTTGTATTAAAAAAATTTATATTTGGGCTTGACAAAAAGCAATTTTAATGATAAAATAGTATCCTTTTATACATTTAGGAGGAAAAATATGTGATTTATTTGGTATTCAAAAATGAAAACTCTTACAAAGTATGATATACTAGTAGTAGTTTTAAATAGGTTATATCTAGTGCTTGTTATAGGGTTACATACAAGATATGGGTATATCTCCCTATCTACCTCGCGAGGGGACGGAAACTCACGAAACACGTAAAGACGAGCTTCTTTGTCTTTTATAGATACCTATCTACCTCGAGAGGGGACGGAAACAATAACGCTTGGACGGTGACGAAAACCAAATTTTGTATAGCTCCCTATCTACCTCGAGAGGGGACGGGAACGGTTCGCGGGCAAGGCGACCCACAAGTGATACTGTGTATAGCTCCCTATCAACCTCGCGAGAGGCCGGAAACTCTGTAACGTCATCGATATTTGATGGGAAAACAAACGTATAGATACCTATCTACCTCGAGAGGGGCCGGGAACAAGAACGAACTTTCACGTTCTTTTTTATGAGCATTGTATAGCTCCCTATCTCCCTCGAGAAGGGACGGAAACGGTTCCTTGGCAAAAAATAATTTCGGAATCTCTGTAATAAGTATATCTCCCTATCTACCTCGCGAGGGGCCGGAAGCTTTTTAACAGCGTCTAGTCCACCGACTTCTTTAAGAGCGTATAGATACCTATCTACCTCGAGAGTGGCCGGGAACCTTTTAACTACTAATATAATGCTTGATATGATCGTGTATATCTCCCTATCAACCTCGTAAGGGGCCGGAAACTCGTAGTATTTAACCCAACCAGTTTGCATAGAGCCGGTATAGCTCCCTATCTTTCTCGCGAGGGGACGGAAACTTGACACCAGCCATTGAAATTACCAAGGTTGAACCTAATATAAATACCTATCTACCTCGCAAGGGGCCGGAAACGTTCTAACACCTTCATCGATAAAAGCCATTTCGTCAAAGTATAGCTACCTATCTACCTCGAGAGGGGACGGAAACTATTCCAGTGGTAAATCCCCTGCTTGAACATCTTCGTATAGCTACCTATCTACCTCGCGAGGGGCCGGAAACATTTCAACCATAATGAATAGGCAATATCCGTAGTCACTGTATAGCTACCTATCTACCTCGCGAGGGGCCGGAAACCAAAAAAGCTCAAACTACGATATCCGATAAAACTAGTATAGATACCTATCAACCTCTAGAGGGGACGGAAACTCAAGAGTTTTTGGAATTCCCGCTTCATCTGCAAGATTATGTATAGCTACCTATCTACCTCGCGAGGGGCCGGAAACTGCTGCTTGCGAGCAGCTTTGTAAATATCTGCAACTGTATAGATCCCTATCTACCTCGCGAGGGGACGGAAACGGTTTTGGTGGTTCCGGTGTGTAGTTCTTAACAGTGTGTATAGCACCCTATCTACCTCGAGAGGGGACGGAAACACTTGTGTTTTTAGCTCACCTTTTCCAAAATCTGCTGTTGTATAGCTACCTATCTACCTCGAGAGGGGCCGGAAACAAAAGTTTTCTCGATAGCTTGCCCATTTACGTCGATGTTTGTATAAATACCTATCTACCTCGAGAGGGGCCGGAAACTCGTCAAAAGTAACAACTTCTATTTCTTCTACATCATCAATAGGTATAAATATCTATCTTCCTCGAGAGGGGCCGGAAACCTCTTCGTTTTCCTGATAGACAAAACGCTTAGTAGGGTATAAATACCTATCTACCTCGAGAGGGGCCGGAAACGTGTATAATTAATTTGAATCTTTCTATTTTATTTTTTATGTATAGATACTTATCTACCTCGAGAGGGGCCGGAAACACGAAAGTACGGTTGTTGTCTTGTAGATATTTGTTAATAACTGTATAGTTCCCTATCAACCTCGAGAGGGGCCGGAAACACTGTGATTTCTGGACGACCGATAACGTTGATTTTGTGTATAGCTCCCTATCTACCTCGAGAGGGGCCGGAAACTAAGCGCCCTCGCCCATAACAGAATCATACCAATCGTATAGATACCTATCTACCTCGCGAGGGGGACGGAAACATGAATGTCTTGGCGTTCTTTTTAGCCCAATCGGAAAGTATATCTACCTATCTACCTCGAGAGGGGACGGAAACGAAAGGTTTTTTTGAACCAGCAGATGATGAATAAGAGCTAAGTATAGCTACCTATCTACCTCGAGAGGGGCCGGAAACGATAAATCAGCTACATTTCCATCTGTTGAGTACAAATCTATAGCTACCTATCTACCTCGCGAGGGGCCGGAAACCTGCGATTTCTTCAGGATTAGATCCTGAAAGGTCTTTGGTATAGATACCTATCTTCCTCGCGAGGGGCCGGAAACTCGATCTGAATTGGTACTTTTTTGTAAGTATCTCCCGTATAGCTACCTATCTACCTCGCGAGGGGCCGGAAACCCCCATTTTGCCAAATAAGGATAAGGGTCAACGTGGTCTGTATAGCTACCTATCTACCTCGAGAGGGGACAATTTCATAAGGGCAAAGGATTCCAAAAGTAAAAGAAAAAAGCGCTCATGAGAAAGCAAAAGCGCAATTGTATCAATAAAGGAGGCATATGAAACGCATCGAACTATCATTTAAGCGGATTGACCAATCACCGAGCGACCTGTCGACAAAATTCCAAGGTTTTCTCATGGAAAACTTGGAACCAGACTATGTGACTTGGCTACATGAACAGGAGACCAACCCCTACTCACTAAAAATCATCCATCAAAAGGACAAGACCCTATGGTCCCTTCATCTCCTGACGGATGAGGCTGTCAAGCAGATTTTGCCTGTTCTATTGGAGCTCAAGAAAGTAGAGCTTCATGATTTACCGACTCTCATGGTAGAGTCTGTGTCCATGCAAGATCTCAGTTCGGAGCAACTCTTTGAGTTTTTTAATGAAAACCAAGATCGGTCACTCTACACCATTCATTTTCAAACTCCAACAGGATTTCGCTCCCAGGGAGAGTACGTGCTCTTTCCTACCATGCGTCTCATCTTTCAGAGTTTGATGATGAAGTATGCACGTCTGGTCGAGAATCGTCAGGACATCGAAGAGGAAACCTTGGACTACTTAGTCAAGCACAGTAGGATTACCAGCTACCGATTGGAATCCAGCTATTTAAAGTCCATGGCAAAAAAATCCCTGGATTCAGGGGAAGGTTGACCTTTAAAATTACAGGTCCAAATACCTTGAAAGCATATGCTAATATGCTTCTAAAATTTGGGGAATACTCAGGTCTAGGTATGAAAACTAGCCTAGGGATGGGAGGTTTAGAACTTGAAGAAAGAAAAGATTGATTTAGTTTATGGATCGCTTTTGCACGCTATCGGCAAGGTGATTCAAGGTTCCAGGTATGATGAGAAAGACCTGGGGACCATTGGGTCCGAATGGTTTAGACGCTTTTCGGATAATGAAAAGATAGCCCAGCAGATAGCCAAGGCGACTTCTAGTGATTTGCCGACGGACTTGGCTCCTGATAGTTTGGTCTATATCACGTCAGCTGCGGCAAAGATTGCTTCTGGCCTAAGAGAAGCAGCAGACACTCATGAAGGGAAAGGAGATTTCCTAAGTAAACAATCGGATATCTTCAATGTATTTTCAGATAGCCCTAGTCAACGTTATCTCGATGCACGACCATTAGAGCTTGACGGGGAACCAAACTATGCTAAGGGATCGAGTGAGCCGTCTGACCAGTCAGATTATGACTTGATAGTAGCGACCTTAGAAAAAGAATTTGAGAGATTGGACTTTAGCCAATCTGAGATAGATGCCCTTTTGAATCTCCTTGAGTCTACTCTTTCCTATGTACCTGTTTCGACAAAGGCCAAGGAATTATCAGATATTTCTCTAGCAACCTACAGTCGTCTGACAGCTGGCTTTGCCCTAGCTATAGAGGACTACTTAGCAGACAAGAATTGCCGTGACTATGAGAAGGTACTGGGGCAGGATTTAGAAGCTTTTTATAGCGAGAAGGCCTTTTTACTAGCAAGTTTTGACCTGTCAGGGATTCAGGATTTTATCTACAATATCGCAACAGCTGGTGCAGCCAAGCAACTAAAAGCACGTTCCTTGTATTTAGATTTTATGGGGGAACATATTGCTGACAGCCTACTGGAGAAATTAGAGCTTACGAGGGCTAATCTTCTTTACGTTGGTGGCGGGCACGCCTACTTTATCCTTCCAAACACCGAAAAAACTAGAGAAACCTTGGCTAGCTTTGAAGCAGAATTCAATCAGTTTTTGGTCAAGCATTTCCAGACAGGCTTGTATGTAGCATTTGGTTGGAGTCCGTTTTCTGCCAATGATATGACAACGACACTGGCTGACTATCGAAAAGTCTATCAAACAACTAGTCGGATGATTTCTCAAAAGAAAATTTCTCGTTATAATGCCAAAACTCTCCTTGAACTCAACCAAGGAGGAAAAAGTTCTCAGAAAGAATGTGCTATTTGCCACTCAGTCGAAAAGCTTACCAAGTATAAAGATCAAGAGGTCTGCCATATCTGTGCAGGAATGTATCGCTTTGCCAAGGAAATACAAGAAAGCTACTATATTGTCACAAAAGAAAAAGGCCTTCCGATAGGTCCGGGAGCCTATATTAGAGGTATTTCCAAAGCCGATCTCGCTAATGAAGAGTGGGACCGTGTTTATGTAAAGAATAGCTATAGGACAGATATTCTAAAAGCAACCCATGTCTTTGTCGGAGATTACAAATATGCTGAGATTGACCAGTATGCCAAACTATCTCAGGATAGTAAAACTGGACAAGGAATCAAGCGTCTGGCAGTCGTTCGACTAGATGTGGATGACCTAGGAGCCGCCTTTATGGCTGGGTTCTCCTATCAAGATGGTGGCAAATATAATACTCTGGCACGCTCGGCAACCTTCTCTAGAAGTATGAGTCTCTTCTTTAAGGTCTATATCAACCAGTTTGCCAAAGAGAAAAAACTATCGATCATTTATGCAGGTGGAGATGATGTATTTGCGATCGGATCCTGGCAGGATGTTATTGAGTTCACCATTTGTCTCCGACAAAACTTTATCAAGTGGACAAATGGAAAATTAACCCTCTCTGCAGGTATTGGTCTCTTTCCAGATAAAACTCCAGTTAGCCTCATGGCTGAAGAAACTGGTAATCTAGAAGGAGCAGCCAAAGATAACGACAAGGATAGTATTTCCCTTTTTAAAGCAGGTAATACCTTGAAGTTGGACCAATCTTTTGGCAATGTCGATTCTGAAAGAAATTATACCTTGAAGTTCGACCAATTTATTGACAATGTCTATAATGGTAAACTGAAGAGCATTCGTTACTACTTTAATATTCAAGATGAGCGAGGAAAGAGTTTTGTATATAGACTGATTGAGCTCCTTCGTAACTACGATCGTATGAATATTGCTCGATTAGCTTATTATTTGACCCGCTTAGAAGATCAAACTTCTAAGGATAAAAAAAGAAGAGTTTAAAGAGTTTAAAGATTTATTCTTTTCTTGGTATACAGGTAGCGATAATGAACGTAAGGAAGCAGAGATAGCTTTACTTCTATATATTTATGAGATTAGAAAGGATTCATAGATGGCAATTTTAACAGATGATAATTACGTAGATAAGGCAGAAAAACCATTAAAAAAATTTAGTAACTGATAAACGTAATTTTTAAAAATAGAAATTCAGATGTTCTATCCATGAGTAAACTACGAAACTTATTGAGTTTAACGAGTACCCTCTTTGATGAAAGTAAGGTCCGTGAGTACGAAGAATTGAAGGATAGGATTGCCTATTTGAAGGTCCAATTCGTCTATCAATCAGGACGTGAAGAGGCGGTACTGGACTTAGTTCAAAAAGGTGAGATTCTACTAATTTTAAAAGAAATTAATAGTAGGGAAAGTCTCCAACGTTTTTGTCGCTATATGGAAGCGCTAGTAGCTTATTTTAAATTTTATGGAGGAAACGATTAATGGCATTTGCAAAAATTCAAGTAACAGCACAAATCCGTCTAGAGACAGGACTTCATATTGGGACCAGCAATGCTTTTGCAGCAATTGGTGCTACAGACTCACCTGTGATTAAAGATCCAATAACAAACTTACCTATTATTCCAGGATCTAGTATCAAAGGGAAAATGCGTACCCTTTTGGCAAAAGTATATAATACTACATTAGCAGAAAAACCAGGAGACGATGGGGAAATTATTAGTCGTCTCTTTGGGAATAGTTCAGACAAAGACTATAAAGTTGGAAGACTCATTTTTAGAGATGCCTTTTTAACTAACAAAAAAGATTTAGATTCACGAGCTGTCAAAGGTTATACTGAAGTTAAGTTTGAGAATACTATTGACCGTATCACTGCTGAAGCAAATCCAAGACAAATTGAACGTGCCATCCGAGACAGTGTCTTTGGATTTGAGTTGATCTATGAGGTGACAGACAAGAGTCAAGCTCAAGTAGAAGAAGACTTCAAAGTGATTCTTGATGGATTAAAACTGTTGGAACTTGATTATTTAGGTGGTTCAGGCTCTCGTGGATATGGTAAGGTTGCTTTTGAGAATCTTAAAGCAAATACAGTTTTCGGAAACTATGATGTTAGTAGATTGAATGAACTTTTAACTACGGAGGTCTAGTATGACCTATAAGATGTATATTATGAACTTCCATACTGCTCACTTTGGAGCAGGTAGTCTGGATAGTTCTAAAATGACTTTTGCAGCTGACCGCTTGTTTTCAGCTCTGGTCTTAGAAGCAAAAAAAATGGGGAAAATGGAGGAATTCGTGTCAATTGCGGGTCAAGATGATTTTGTTTTGACTGATGCCTTTCCTTATCAGTCAGGTCCATTTTTACCGAAACCGATAGGATTTCCAAAGTTTGAACAGCCGGACCTAACAACAGATGTTAAAGAAGTAAGACGTCAAGCGAAAATGGCAAAGAAACTTCAGTTTATCCCTTTGGATAAATTTGATTCTTATGTAGATGGAACGCTTTTTAAAGACGCAGACCATGCAGTAACAAATATCGTCACTAAAAACCAACCTCATGTAGATGGAAATCTTTTCCAAGTGTCTACCGTTAGATTTAGAGATGAGTCTTGTCTTTACGTGATTGCTAAAGAGTCTGAGCTATTAAATGAACTTATGACAAGCTTGCAGTATACAGGAATTGGTGGCAAACGTTCCAGTGGTTATGGACAATTTGATTTGACAATATTAGATTTAACAGATAACTTCAAAAATCGCCTCACCAAGGCCCATCAAGGACCTGTCATGACTTTGACAACTTCTCTACCAGTAGAAAAGGAACTTGAATATGCTATGGAAACTGGTTCCTATTTACTAAGTAAATCAAGCGGTTTTGCTTTTAGTACAGAAACTAAGGAAAATTACCGTAAGCAGGATTTATATAAGTTTGCTTCTGGATCTACTTTCTCTGAAACCTATACAGGACAGATTGTAGATGTAAGACCTCTTGATTTCCCGCATGAAGTATTAAACTATGCTAAACCACTATTTTTCAAGATGGAGGGAGAAAGATGAAAACAGAATATAGAACCTTTCAATTCAGCCTCCTAGCTATGGCTCCTATCCATATTGGGAATGGTGAAAAATATACTTCTCGAGAATTTATCTATGAAAATGGATACTTTTATTTCCCTGATATGGGTAAGTTTTATAATCGCATGGTGGAGAAAGGATTCGATCAGAAGTTTGAGCGTTTTTTACAGGAGACAAAGCCAAACGCCAGAAATAATCGCTTGATTTCCTTTTTAGAGGATAACCGTATTTCTGACCGTAATTTTGGTGGCTATAGAATTATAGAAACTCAGTTAGAAACAAATAATAACTATTTAAGAGGAGGCGCATTAAATCAAGTATCAAAGTTTATAAGAGATCCTTTTGGTAATCCCTATATTCCTGGAAGCTCATTAAAGGGAGCTATTCGGACTATTTTGATGAATACCAATCCCGACTGGAATAATAAAAATGTTTTGCAAGATAAAAAGGAAAACAAATCTTTGATTCCTTGGGGAGCAAAAAAAGGGCAGAACTATGATGACTTGTTTAACGCTATTCGTGTTAGTGATAGCAAACCATTTAGCAATGCCAGTCTTATTTTAGTTCAAAAATGGGATCATAAAGTCAAGCCCCCTATTCCTAAGCCTCTACCTTTATATAGGGAAGCGATCGCACCCTTAACTAAAATAAATTTCACCATTACTACAACTACTAAGGAAGCTGGAGTCCTAATTGAGGAATTAGGAAAGAGAGCGCAAGCCTTTTACAAAGAATATAAAAACTTTTTCTTATCAGATTTTCCTGAAAATAAAATTCAGCCAAATCTTCAATATCCTATATACTTGGGTGCTGGTAGTGGAGCTTGGACAAAAACAATTTTTAAACAAGCAAATGGTATTTTGCAAGAACGTTATCAGAATAGCAGAACCACTAAGATGGTTGGAAAAGGTGTGTTGAAACTAACAAAAGCACCAATGAAAAGTGTTAAAACAACACAAGCAACCCGAAAATTGATAATGAACGACGAGTCTTTCTATGAGATGGGCAAGGCAAACTTTATGATTAAGGAGATTACTAAATGAAGGTTTTGATTTCAGCAGTGGGTGATACAGATCCAATCCGTAATTTTCACGATGGAGCTTTAGTACATATTGCGAGAAAATATCGTCCAGAAAAGATTATTATTGTTTTTTCAGAGAGAACAATTAGTAAGAAAGATGATATTGAGAAAGTAATTCACTCTATCGATTCTGAATACCTCCCAGAAATTGTATGTCATGAACCAATTATCTTGAATGAAGATGTATTTGTTTTTGATACTATGTATGATCAATTTGATGCTATTATACAAGAGTATTATACAAAAGACGATGATTTTATTCTTAATCTTTCAAGTGCAACTCCTCAAGTAAAATCAGCTTTGTTTGTAATTAATAGACTTAGTGAAATCAATGTCAAGGCAGTACAAGTTTCAAGTCCTGAAAATGATTCAAATGCAGGAGTTGGACATGATGATTCGGAAGATATTGACGCCCTAATTGATACGAACTTAGATAACAAACAGGACTATATCGACCGAACCATTGAAGATACTTCAGAGAAGTTTAAACAAGGCTTAATGAAGAAAACTTTACGTGATTTTATTACGAAATATGATTACAAAGCAAGTTTAGAGGTTGCTAATCAATTATCAGACTTTCCTGGTTTGAAAGAATGTCGCAAGAAGTTGCAAGATATTGTGGATTCATTAGATAGACAAGCTGTACCTCAAGTCCTCCAAAAGAAAAAATGGAGCGAAGAACAGAAAAAAGTACTAAATGCCTATTTGACTATTGATTTGCAAAAAGAACGTGGTAATTTTAGTGAAGGTCTGATTAGAATTAAAAACCTTACAGAGTTTATCTTAGAAGACTATATCGAAAATCGTTATCCAGGATTTTTGGATAATTACGTGAACGATTCAGAGAAATATTATATCGGGATTTGGGATTATAGTAAGATCTTAAAAGAAAAACATGAGTGGAATCAATATAAAAAAATCAAACCAGTTATTAACGTGAATTCAACTCGAAATACTGTAGCTCACAAATTGGATCCATTAGATTCTGAGGACTTAAAAACAGTTAGGTCCTGTCCTAAAAACCTTAAAAGGACTAGTCAAGGAACAATATCAACTCACTGAGAAAGATTTTAATTTTTACAAGGACTTAAATAAGGAATTATTAGAATTACTGAAATAATGAGAGGTAGAATATCTTGGAAATTTTGATTTCAGCAGTTGGAACGACAGATCCGATAAGCAATAATCGAGATGCAGCTTTATTACATATCGCCCGTACCTATAGACCAGAACAGATAGTTTTGGTTTATAGTGAGGAAATGTTAATAAAAAGAGATCTTATTGAGAAAGCACTATGTTCAATAGAGGGTTATCATCCTAAAGTGGTTATTGAATCAATCATATTGAAAAATGATGAAGTCTATCTATTTGATAAAATGTATGAAGTGATGGGACAGATTATCGAAAAATATTCTGGAACAGAACATCAATTAATCTTAAATCTCTCCTCAGGGACACCTCAGATTATTTCTGCTTTATTTGCCTTAAATCGAATTAATGATTATAATACGCAAGCTATACAGGTTGCAACACCCTAACAAATCAGCAAACAGAAAGTATGTACCACTGTCAAGTGAAGATGAACAGAAGCTTTTTGACGAGAACGAGGATAACCAAAAGGATTACGAAGATCGTACAATCAAAGATGAAGCTGAAAAAAATTTAATCAGTCTCTTATCAAGCGCCACTTAAGAAATTTAATCTCTTCATATGATTATCTTGCTGCGGAAGAATTAGTTACTAGAAAAGAATACAATAAATTACTTTCTAAAAAGAAGTTATCGCGTCTAAGAGATCTATTAAATGATTTTGTAAAAGTATTTAAAACCCAAGCTATTTTTAAAAAGATATTCAGGGATATTCACTCACAGATGTTGAGAAAAAGCTCTTAATTACTTTTTTTAATGATAGAAGTTTTGAAAGAGAGAGCAGGTTGCAGATGTCTTAATCAAATCAAAGTCTTATGTTGAATTTATCATCGAGGAAAAGATAAAGGAAGATTATCCAGAATTGATCAAATATGACGGAACTTTTTCCAAAGTTAAATGAAGAATACAAGGATTTTGAAGCAATTTTAGATTTCATTGACCTAGAATTTAAGAAAGCCAAGGGTATAAAAGATGAGAAGGAAAGAATCTATTCCCCTCAGTCAACCTTAAATCTCTTGTCTTATGAAAATATTCTATCTTATTATCAAGTTTCTCCTGAATTACTTAAGTCAATAAAGCTAATAAATAGCTTAAATGGTGAGAGAAATAAGGTTGCACATGGCTTGTCAGAGATTAATAGTAAACTAGTCAATTCAAAGAAATTGCAACAGACAATAGATACCTTGCGCTTTATTATACAAGATACATTTGAGATTGATGATAGCTATTTCTCTTGCTATCAAACACTCAATAATGAAATGCTTGACTTACTTCATCAATAATGTACTTTATCATTAATCTATTTTGCTGATGATTGATATAATGAGATTGCAAGTGCTTGCTTTCCTAGTTGACTCAAACTCAAAAAAACAGTATAATAGGAATGTTGAGAATTGATTTTCTCCCCATCTTAGCCCAGAGAATTGGCGGTGCTGCGAGCCATCTAAGATAGAAAATCATGCTACTCGATTGTAACAATTGCATAAGAATCAAGAATGACAAGTTCATTGAATGAAGGTGGTACCGCGGTTTTTCGCCCTTCGTGATATGGATTTGTCTTTTATTTTTGGAGGTGCTTATGAAGACATTTCTTGTCAAACAAAAATTTCGCCTAGGTGGTGAACGCTTTGAGATTAAGGATGAGCTGGGCAATGTCACCTATCAGGTTGAAGGTTCATTTTTTAAGATTCCAAAGACCTTTACCATCTATGATGCAGTTGGTGAACAGGTCAGTGGAATTAGTAAAGAAATTCTTACCTTCATGCCACGTTTTGAGATTCAACTAACTAATGGAGATAGTTTCTATATTCGGAAGAAGCTGACTTTCTTTAGAGATAAGTATGAGTTCGACAATCTCGGTCTTCGTATCGAAGGAAATATTTGGGATTTGAATTTTAGACTCCTAGATGATCGTGATCAAGTGATTGCTGAGATTACCAAGGAACTTTTTATTTAACCTCTACCTATACTGTAACAGTCTACGACGAATCTTATGCTGATCTAGTTATTTCCCTCTGTGTCGCTATCGACTATGTGGAAATGCTAGAAAGCCAATCAAATTAGTAAAAAGGAGATACATATGAAACAATTATCTAGTGCACAAGTCCGCCAAATGTGGCTTGATTTCTGGGCAAGTAAAGGACACTCAGTAGAACCATCTGTTAGCTTGGTTCCAGTAAACGACCCAACACTTTTGTGGATCAACTCAGGGGTCGCAACCCTTAAGAAATACTTTGATGGAACTATCAAACCTGAAAATCCACGTATTACCAATGCGCAAAAAGCCATCCGTACCAATGATATCGAAAACGTAGGGAAGACTGCTCGTCACCATACTATGTTTGAAATGTTGGGGAACTTCTCAATCGGGGATTACTTCCGTGACGAAGCCATTACTTGGGCATATGAGCTTTTGACAAGTCCTGAGTGGTTTGACTTCCCTAAAGACAAACTCTACATGACTTACTATCCAGATGATACAGATTCTTACAACCGCTGGATTGAAGTAGGAGTGGACCCAAGCCACTTGATTCCAATCGAAGACAACTTCTGGGAAATCGGTGCGGGACCTTCTGGACCTGATACTGAAATCTTCTTCGACCGTGGAGAAGCCTTTGACCCAGAAAATATCGGTCTTCGTCTTCTTGCAGAAGATATCGAAAATGACCGTTATATCGAAATCTGGAACATCGTTTTATCACAATTTAACGCAGACCCTGCGGTACCTCGTAGCGAATACAAGGAATTGCCACACAAGAACATTGATACGGGCGCTGGTTTAGAACGTTTGGTAGCCGTTATCCAAGGGGCTAAGACCAACTTTGAAACAGACCTCTTCATGCCAATTATCCGTGAAGTGGAGAAATTGTCTGGTAAGGTTTACGACCAAGACGGGGACAACATGAGCTTCAAGGTCATTGCCGACCATATCCGTTCTCTTTCATTCGCTATCGGTGATGGTGCCCTTCCTGGAAATGAAGGTCGTGGTTATGTCCTCCGTCGTCTTCTCCGCCGTGCCTCTATGCATGGTCAAAAATTGGGTATCAACGAGCCTTTCCTTTATAAACTCGTTCCAACCGTTGGAAAAATCATGGAAAGTTACTACCCAGAAGTGCTTGAAAAACGCGACTTTATCGAAAAAATCGTGAAGAGCGAGGAAGAGTCATTTGCTCGTACCCTTCACTCAGGTCAACACTTTGCAGAAACCATCGTAGCAGACTTGAAAGCTAAAGGTCAAAGCGTCATCGCTGGTCAAGATGTCTTTAAACTTTATGATACATACGGATTCCCAGTAGAATTGACAGAAGAAATCGCTGAAGAAGCTGGTATGACGGTAGACCGTGAAGGCTTCGAAGCAGCCATGAAGGAACAACAAGAACGTGCGCGTGCATCAGCTGTCAAAGGTGGATCTATGGGTATGCAAAATGAAACCCTTCAAAACATCACTGTGGAAAGTGTCTTTAACTACAATGCTAGCCAATTGTCTTCTAAATTGGTGGCTATCGTAGCTGACAATGCAGAAGTAGAAGCTGTATCTGAAGGAACTGCATCTCTTATCTTTGCAGAAACTCCATTCTACGCTGAAATGGGTGGACAAGTTGCAGACCATGGTCAAATCATGGATGCTCAAGGAAATGTTGTAGCGACAGTGACAGATGTTCAAAAAGCACCAAACGGACAACCACTCCATACCATTGAAGTTCTTGCACCACTTACTTTGAACCAAGAATACACCTTGGCTATCGATAGCAATCGTCGTCACCGTGTCATGAAGAACCACACAGCCACTCACTTGCTCCATGCAGCTCTTCACAATATTCTTGGCCATCATGCAACTCAAGCAGGTTCACTTAATGAAGTAGAATTCCTTCGCTTTGACTTCACTCACTTCCAAGCTGTCACTCCTGAAGAATTGCGTGCTATTGAGCAACAAGTCAATGAGAAGATTTGGGAAGCCATTGCAGTAGAAACTGTTGAGACAGATATCGACACAGCTAAAGAAATGGGAGCTATGGCCCTCTTTGGTGAGAAATACGGTAAAGAAGTCCGTGTTGTCACTATCGGTGACTACTCAGTTGAGCTTGTGGTGGTACCCACGTTGGCAATACTTCTGAGATTGGTCTCTTCAAGATTGTCAAAGAAGAAGGAATTGGATCAGGAACTCGTCGTATCTTGGCAGTAACTGGTAAAGAGGCTTTTGAAGCTTATCGTGAACAAGAAGATGCACTGAAAGCAGTCGCAGCAACCTTGAAAGCACCTCAACTCAAGGAAGTACCTCACAAGGTGGAGGGTCTTCAAGAACAACTTCGTCAATTGCAAAAAGAAAATGCAGAATTGAAGGAAAAAGCAGCAGCAGTGGCGGCAGCAGGTGATGTCTTCAAGAATGTTCAAGAAGCAAACGGCCACCGTTACATTGTCAGCCAAGTTTCAGTATCAGATGCAGGTGCCCTTCGTACCTTTGCGGATAACTGGAAACAAAAAGATTACTCTGATGTGCTTGTCCTAGTTGCAGCCATCGGTGACAAGGTGAATGTCCTTGTAGCCAGCAAGACTAAAGACATCCATGCAGGAAACTTGATTAAAGAATTAGCTCCAATCGTTGATGGACGTGGTGGTGGTAAACCAGACATGGCCATGGCGGGAGGAAGCAACCAAGCGAAAATCCAAGAATTGTTGGATGCAGTAGCAGGTAAATTGTAATCAAAAAATACCTATCCATTTGGATAGGTATTTTTCTATATTAGCTCATTTTAATTCACAATTTGCTTGATATAACCTTTAATAATTTGAGTTGCCTTTTTTAATAGCGAGATTATATAATATAAATATAATTTTAAGTAAGAAAATAAGATTTGACTGATTATAATTTTTTTGGAAAAATATAAAAAGGAGAAACCATGGCTTTTAAAAATGTTTGATGTTATTCGATACGAAGGAGAAGATACTAGAAATATACTTGCTTGGAGACATCCTAAAACGGATATTAAATCTGGTTCAACATTAATTGTTAACCCTAGCCAATGTGCAATATTATTTTCAAATGGGAGAGAATTAGCTAGATTTAATGTAGGAAAGCATAAGATTGAAATCTCTGATACACAGTTATTGGATGAATTTAAATCATTTGTCAGTGGTGGTGTTTTACAGAATTCATCAAATCTATGGTTCGTAAATTTGTATGATTTACAACCCATTGGTTGGGGAACTCCGTCAGCTATTTTAGTACGAGATCCAGAAACTGATATTCCAGTCGAATTAAAATTACATGGAAATTTTGTCCCTCGAATTGTAAACTTGGAATCTTTTATATTGGAATTTATGCCAAGTCAGCCTGATCTTATTACAGTAGATATTTTTCAAAGACGTTTTAGGCAAGCTACTATTGGACTAATTAGTTCAGCTATTTCAAAAGTTGTCTATAGTAATCAGATTGCTATTATTGATATTGAAATGCACAGCAATGAAATTGGTCTAGAACTATCTAAGATTTTAGAGGATCACTTTGATAAGTATGGTATTCGTATTGAAGAATTTAATATTGAGTCTCTAAAAGTTAATCAAGAATGTCAGGGGTATAAAGATATTTTTCAAATTCCATAAACAAATTGTAGATGCTAAAATTAAGACTACAAGTCGAGATATCGAAGGATATACCTATCAGGAGGAGAGAAAATTTAATATTCTAGAAGAAGCAGCGAAAAATGAAAATTCTAATGGAAAACTAATGGGTGTAGGTATGGAAGTCGCTATGGGGCTTGGAATAGGAGCTAAACTTAACAACCTTGTAGGTAATATCGAAGGAGTTAATCAAGCTAATAGTAGTTACGAACAGAATCAATCCGATTCAACTGAAGAGGTTGTTTTAGCTAAGTTCTGTAGTCAGTGCGGGGTTGAATTTTCTGAAGAAGCTAAGTTTTGTTCTAATTGTGGTCAACCTAGATAGAGTATAAATTTTTAAAAATAAAATGTGGGATGAAATATGCATATGTCTTAAAAATCTTTATAATATTTTTGATTCTATCATATTTTTTAATCCCAATCATTAGCTTATTTTTGGGAGTTCTGTTTGTGTCAGAGTTCCCATTTTTATACTGATACATATGTATTCTTTGTTTGAACATTAAATTAATGGAATTGTATCAAGGTAGAAGGAAAAATAGAAAAAAACTAGACGTTTAAATAGTTAGGTAATTTATTATAGGAGGATATTGTGAATGTATCAAGTATTTCGTTTCTTAAGTTTAATATTTATGGGTTTGACAAGTGGAATCTTTTTATTTCTTTATGGGCTGTTACTTTATTTCTCGAACATGGTGAACCAATTTCTTCAATACTAATTCCTGTTACATTCTCATTATCAGGTTTCTTTCTATCTGCATTTACATATTATAGTTTTGGTGTTTTAGAAAAATATAAAAAAATTAAAGTCAAAGCCTTGGATGCGATATATGGTGGGAAAGCATTATATAGTGATTATCTAGCAACTAAAGGAGAAAATCAGTGAAGAATTATCTTATTGGAAAAGTTATCCCTCGTTGGTTTTTCCAATATCTTCATACTAGGATTTTTAATACTATCACTAGCTATCTTTGCTCTCGAAGATGAACCAACTAATGTTATTTTTAAAAAAATCTTGATTTTTATACTCTTGGGGAAGGCTATCGGGATTCCTATTATTATAAGTTTAGTGTTTTTTAGCATTCCAAAAATTTTTTTCTTATGTCGTTATTGCCTTAATTATTTTTATTTTTTTATTCCGAGAAATAATTAAAGATTCCTACTCCTTGAAAAAGTTGAAACAGAAGCATCTACTTCAAATGCTTGTTTTAATTAGTTTTTCTTCACTTTTCGAACTAGAAAAATCCAGGGAATGGACTATTCGATTTTTATTTCTTTTAATCCCTTGGTATTTGCTTAATTTGATTGTGATTTTGATCCTAACTTACCGAGAATCAAAGAGAGAAGAGGAAGTTAAGAAACAAAGACAGATTCAAGCACTATTCTCCTTATTTGAGAAGCATAAGATTCATAAAAATACCTATCCTGTTATTTGTCCTTCATGTAGTGGGGGGAATTTGCTTGACTTAGGTCAGGGTAAATCATGTGATTATTGTGGTGCATGGTTATCTAGAAAGGAAGTATAAATGAGACGCTATCGTTTAATGATATCAAAATTTGTTTATCCGCTAGTATCTTTCATTTGTATTGTTTCGGGATTGAAATTTTATCAGTCCATAGATAAGGAAATAAGATGGTTATTAGGAAAGAAAGAAGGATTGCTTCACGATTTCTACTTTATGTGGCTTTTGATAGTTACAATTTTATTCATATTATTTTTTTCTTATTTATTGTCATATCATTTATTTTTATTTTTAATACAACCAAGGATGAAACAATATAATAAAAGTTTGATGACAGTTCTTGAATTTGAAGAACTTGAAGAAGATGTTATAGAAACAAAGGGAAAAAGTATTACAAGATCAATTATCTTATAGATTATCAGCAAAACGGGCCTACTGTCCTAATTGTCATACATCAACAGATGGAGTAATTGGAACTAACTTAACTTGTGAAAACTGTGGTGAAACATTTATCGTTTCTTAATAAGAGTTTGATATATTTTATTTGAACTGATTTTTATATGATAAAAAGCAACAACTTAATAGTTGTTGCTTTTTTTGAGAATGATCTTTATTTTTAAACAATCCCTTGAGCAATC
>BNJU01003435.1_pt1 | contig 93232 bp, 94 predicted proteins | sample 8539281 | NCBI WGS metagenome assembly BNJU01 (sample SAMD00202456, study PRJDB9452) | human saliva metagenome | isolation source: human saliva | place: Japan
TACCGCCAAATGCCTGTGCTTCTACGACGCACCCGATGAGGATGCGGTGGTGCGCGCCCGCGAAGCCGTGAGCACCCCCATCGACCGCCTGTTCAAGCTACACGCATAAACGTGCAAGGAGCCTGCTATGTCTAATGTGACGGTTGAGCCTCTCCACAGCTATCCCGAACGTGAGCGTGTGCTTGCCCTTGCCGCCGAACACGCTGATGCCGTCGATGCCGGTGAGCGTTCCCCATTTGAGAATCTGCGCGAGATCGCGAAGGATGGTCTGCTGACTCTGGGGCGCACCGGCTCCCTCGTGCCGCAGGCTGCGGTGGCGTATGATCTTGCTTCGCAGGATGCCTCCACCGGGTTCTCGCTGTGGGCGCATCGTTCCACGATTGCGTTTTTTGATGCGGTGAACCGTGAGCTGCCCGAGGGTTTGGCTGAGGCTACCACAAGCGGCACCACCGCGATGGCAGCGGCCTATAAAGAGGCCGCGGGTATCGGCCCGATCAAGGTGCTGGGCGACCTGGTAGAGGGTGGTGTGAAGCTTAACGGCACGGTGTCGTGGGCTTCTAACCTGTACCCGAACGGTGTGATTGTGCTGCCGGTGGCGGTGCAGAATGCGCAGGAGGGGCATCCGGACCGGTATATTGTGACGGTTCGCCAGGATGTTCCGGGGCTGAAGGTTGCGTATCACTGTAACCTGCTGGCGCTCAACGGGACCGAGTCTGGCACGATCATTTTTGAGGATGTTTTTGTGCCGACCGAGGATATCCTGACCAAGGACTTTGCGGGGTTCTTAGCGAAAGTAACCGCGCCGTTCTTGCTGGTGCAGTCCGCGTTCTGCCTGGGTCTTGCCGCCGGGGCGTTACAGAGTGCGGCGGAGCATCTTCAGGTGTCGGGCGGCATCTTTAAACAGGAGTTTGAGGGGCTTCTCGGTACGTACCGTACCCTGCGGGACACTCTGCTGCGTCTAGCAGCTGAACCTGAGAACGCCCAAAAACGTGACTTGCTGCAGCTGCGTTTGGATGTTTCGCACCTGGCGACGGCGGCAACCCATTGTGAGCTGCAAACCGTGGGCGGGGCCGGGTACGTGGCAGGCTCACCCACGGCACGCCGAGTGCGTGAGGTCACGTTCCTGCCGGTGCAGTCGCCGACCGAGGGGCACCTGCGGTACGAGCTGGCGAAGCATGACCACCCGGAGGGTTTGCAGGCGGCACTGTAGTAGTCCCCTCCCGCTAATAAAGGCTCTTGATGTGAAATAAGACGGATTTTTCACCGCTTTATTCACGCCAAGAGCCTATTTATCCATCCTTTAAACGCGTGTATACATCATGAATTCTTTCGTTTTACCTATTCGCAATGCTGTGAAGACATATCCAGTAGGCGCATCCCGGGTTCTGAGCGGGGTAAACCTGACCCTTGAACCCGGCGAGTCTAGCGCTGGGTATCGGCTGGGTTATTATCGTCCGGATGGAAATGCTCGGTATTTCCTTCGGCCTGGGCTACGATATTCTCAACGCCCGCGACCGTCTGTCCTACGATGAAATGCTCACAGCGACCCTGGTGATCGGACTGCTCGACATTATTCTGGATGTGCTTGCCTCCCGCCTGCTACGCCAGTGCCGAAGGCAGTAAATTCTTCTAGCTGATTCTCCCCGCCTATTTAATTTGAAACTCGCATACTTTTACCCCCTATACTTAAGGAATGAAAGCTTTTTCATAAGGAAGGTAGGCATCATGAAAACCGAAAAATCGAAAGAAATTTTCTGGAGCATCATCTCAATTCTCGTAGGCGGAGGAGCCTGGCTAACCATGCAGAATATTTCATGGGGTGTAGTAGACCCCGCGAAAGTCGGTCTCGTATTCGCAGTAATCGGCCTCATTTCGCTTATCTGGGCTCTCTTCAGTAAAAACTCCGATAGCTCACGAGCGCACGAGACTATACGTAACGCCAATAGGTCAAAGGAGGATTAAGGAGGGTTATTCATTAGGGGGTGTAACACCCCAACCGCCTAACCACTCTTCACCACACAGAAAAACAACGACCCCTCACCTCTTGTCCACGTATGATGGTGAAATACCAAAACCAACCACCAACCATACACGCACAGGTAGGAACCGTTGCCTTCTCACCGTACCACCGGCCTGAGACCAGCACAATTCACGACCCTCCTAGCACTCCTGACCAACACCCTCACCTGGAATACTCCGAACACTAAACCTCATAAACTCACCCTCACCCAGGGGCTGAAAGCCACCCTGCTGTATCTACGCCAGAACCAGACCGAAGAGTTCTTAGCCGAAGACTTCGGAGTTTCTCAACCAACGATCAGCCGCATCCTGAACAAGATAGAAACAGCACTGCTACACGTCTTAGCCCCAGCAGTACCGCCCATACCTGAAACCCTGCTGCAGAGTTCTGGGACCGTGATCGTCGACGGCACCCTCGTGCCCACCTACAACTGGCATGGTCCAGGAATGCGCCTATACAGCGGTAAACACCACTGTGCTGGATTCAACCACCAGATTATCTGCACTCTAGATGGTGTACCCTTGGTGATCACCGACCCCGTACCCGGGGCACACCACGACACGTTTGCGTACCGGTGGCACGGATTGGACAGATTCTTAGACCCGCACGATACTCTGGCCGATAAGGGCTACCAAGGACTAGACCTGATCACCCCGGTGAAGAAACTACCCGGCGGAGAACTCACCGACGACGAGAAACACCTGAACCGGCACATCAATCACCACCGGGTCGTCATCGAACGCGTGATCGCACACTTCAAGTGTTGGCGGGTACTCTCTAGTATCTTCCGCAGACCCCTCACCTCGTACCGGAGAGTGTTCTCGGTGGTGCGGGCACTGTTTTTCTGGATACAAAACCACCCAAATGAATAACCCTCTTTGAGACAAGAATTATGGGGTGCAAAGCTAAAGATCTAATGTCCACTTAATTTACTCAGCAGAAAGGTTTAATATAAACGATGAAACAGTCAAGTGCGATTTTATGGGCTGTGTGCCTGGGTTACTCTATGGTAATCCTGGATACGTCTATATTAAATGTTGCTCTGCCCTCCATTGCTGCTGAATCAGGAGCTTCTGGAGTCCAGCAACAATGGATAATTGATGCATACGTTCTAGTAATGACTTCGCTACTCCTCGCTGGTGGAGGATTAATAGACCGGTTTGGGGCGAAAAGGGTATTCAATACCGGAATTTCAATATTCGCTCTCTCCTCCTTGGCCTGCGCTTTAACAAATGATGCATCTGTACTAATTATAGCGCGAGCAATTCAAGGTATTGGGGGCGCCTTACTAATACCAGCTACCTTGGCAATCATCGTTACCTTCTTTACTGATGCACAAGAACGAGGTAAAGCAATCGCAATTGTTGCTACTGTAACTGCTAGTCCCCAAGCATTTGGTCCGACTCTAGGTGGGATACTTGTTGATACTTTAGGGTGGAGGTCAATATTCCTTCTGAATATACCTATTGCGATCGTAGCCTTATTCTTTGGAAAACGAATTCCGGTAGGAGTTGCACATAAGCGTTCATTAGACATTCCTGGAGTAATACTTATTGCACTTGCTTTAGGTTCTGTTACCTACGCTATTATCAATTTCACAGATACCTGGCAATTGGGCACAAGCTCCTACATAGCACTAGGAGTGTTCCTTGCTTCATTCATAGGATTCTTTATCTTAGAATCCAAAACGGAGCGTCCGCTTATCCCTCATATAATTCTCAAGGCGCCTACCGTAAACCTCTATGTATTATGTGGGACTTTTATGTTTATTCTGTTTTATGGGGCACTTTTTGCCGCAAACTTGTATTTCCAAAAAGTCCTTAGCATCAATGCCCTGGTATCTGGCCTTCTCCTTCTGCCTGCTGGCGCACCAGTATTTATACTGCCCATTATCGTTAGTAAGGTTGCAAAAGGAAAAAGTCCCTTTACTCTTACACTCACGGGAACAATAATTTCTACAGTAGGAGCATCTTTAGCGTTATTAGTTCTTATCGTTAACTCGCCGCTTCTTATTGCAATATCACTGCTCATAGTCGGAATCGGCTTTGGTATCGCGTCGCCTCCCCACTTAAACCTTGTAACTTCTGTAGCTCCTGAAGGAACCGCAGGTATCATTAGTGCGCTAGCCAATGCAGGACGTCAGGCTGGTTACCTTCTGGGTGTAGCAGCAGTTGGTATGGCTGGAATAAGTCTTATGGGCTACACCCAAGCAAGTATCGTTGCCACAATAGGCGGTATAGTCGCCATCTTAATGATGTTGTCCGCAAGCAGGATATCAGTTCAACCCCAACAAGAAACTACATAATTTTTAATATGCCCTCGGCGACCGAGCGAGGACTGCGGTATGAGTTTATCTTGTCTTCACTCCGATAACCGAGGGCGATTCCTGCAATTATAGCTTCGTCGTCTGGTATATCCATACGAGTGCGAATTTCATTCGAATACTTAATGTTCGAATATGCAATCATTGTGTCTATTTTACGCGATGCTGCTGCAAGCATCAGTAGATGCGCAAAAGAACCTGCGTCAAATATTGACCATACAGGCGCTGAACGAGGAATGGTTATGTATGCAATTGCAGGCGCATTCCAAAGACGCGAATTTGCTCCCATAAGGTCTCCCATAGCTGGATCATTCCGGATTTCCCCAATCCAGGACATAATATTTTTATGGGATAATTTTCCCCACCCTTCAGGAGATTTATCTGGTACCGGAAAATCAGGAGAACCCTGCACACCATTATCAGATAAATATTTGTGATCTTTTTGCAAATCTTTAAGTGTATCTCCAGTAGCAATATATACCTTCCACGGCTGAGAATTTGTCCATGAAGGCGACTTTTGCGCATCTTCTACAATTTCCCTGAGAGTTTCCGCGTCAATGGGTTTATCTGTAAAATCTCGTACAGAAGTACGACGCTTAAGGGCCTCCAAGAACTCCATAATATGTCTCCTTTTATAGTGCAACGCTCGATATATATTTTAACTTTTCTAGAAGATTTTATTTAGTGATCCCCTAGAAGAGTAACCTACTACTACAGATACTACTATTTTAGGGCTTTTTGTGCTCTACAAAGTAGTGGCGCACCATGCATTTATCTCCATCCCTTCGCCCGAACAACTATTTCTGCTCAGCATTATTTTGGATGCGCTTGCCTCCTACCTGCTGCACCAGTGCCGCGGGCGGTCGCTCTCTTGCCCCTTCCTACTCCCCTGCTAAATAGGCTCTTTGGCGTGAATAAAGCGGTGAAAATCTGTTTGTTCACATCAAGAGCCTTTTTACAACGCGCACGCCAGGCTCAACGGGTGTAGAATTACTGGGAATTTTATCCTCACCTTCACCTGGAGAATCGCATCCCATGAGCACACAGAAATCCGGTTTCGGCTGGCGTCTGCACGGCGACGGCAGAAGCATTAAACCTGGCTCGGTCGTGGCACCGAGCGAACGCCTCGCCTGGCCTATTACGATCGGCATCGGCGCCCAGCATGTGGTGGCGATGTTCGGCGCAACCTTCCTCGTGCCGCTGCTGACCGGGTTCCCGCCCGCAACCACGCTGTTCTTCTCGGGTCTGGGCACCGTCTTGTTCCTGCTGATCACGCGCGGGCGTGTGCCTTCTTATCTGGGCTCTTCCTTTGCGTTTATCGCACCCCTGGCGGCGGCGACGAACCAGCACGGCCCGGCGGGTGCGCTCGGCGGTATCGTCATGGCGGGTCTGTCGCTCTTTTTGGTGGGCGTTATTGTGCAGTTTGCGGGTACCGGCTGGCTGACGAAACTCATGCCGCCCGTGGTAACCGGCGCGATCGTGGCGCTCATCGGCTTCAACCTGGCACCGAGTGCGAAAGCGAAACTTCATGAAGGCGCCCATCACCGCGCTCGTAACCCTTATCTCGATTATCCTGATTTCGGTGCTGTTCAAGGGTATTATTGGTCGCCTCTCGATTCTGTTGGGCGTGATTATCGGGTATGTGACTGCGGTTGTGCGGGGCGAGGTAGACTTCTCGACCATCGAGCAGACCGTTCAGCAGCAGGGCATTATCGGACTGCCGCATTTTCAGAACCCCGAGTTCCACTGGGAGCTTGCCGGGCTGTTTATCCCCGTGATTCTGGTGCTGGTTGCCGAGAATATTGGGCACGTGAAGTCGGTGGCGCTCATGACGGGCGAGAACCTGGATAATTACTCGGGTCGCGCTCTCATGGCGGACGGTCTAGCGACCACCGTCGCCGGTTTTGGCGGCGGTTCCGGTACAACCACCTACGCCGAGAATATCGGTGTCATGGCGGCAACCAAGGTGTATTCGACGGCGGCATACTGGGTGGCTGCGATTTTTCGCGATCGCCTCTCGCTTTTTCCCGGCGTTCGGCGCGGCGATTGCGACCGTTCCCGGCGGGTGTTCTTGGAGGTGCCGCAACCGTGCTGTACGGCATGATCGGGATGCTCGGCGTGCGCATTTGGAGCGAAAACCGCGTGGATTTCTCAAACCAGATTAACCTGACGACCGCCGCTGTTGCGCTGATTGTGGGCATCGCGGATTACACCTGGGAATTCTCAGGGCTTGTCGTTCGCGGGTATTGCACTCGGTACGGCGGCGACCCTGATTGTGTTCCACCTGATGACGTTCATCGCTAAACGCACGAAGGCTGCAGGGCGATCCGCTCGACCCCTTCACCGACAAGGACCACGACGAGCTGGGGCACTAGACCGGCAAAAGTTTTCCTTCCGAGGACGCCAAAATGCCTTGGCGCACATAACACGCTATGTGCACCAAGGCATTTTTAGAGGTCATATGGGTATGAAGATGCAGCCCGTACTCAACGGTCGCCTGCCACTGTAGTAACCTGCACTGTTTCACTCATAGTTACCAGCCCATTTCGCTTTTGGGGATGCGTACCGACTTGGGTAGTTTTTCGCTGGCACGCAGGCGACCGACGTCCGTGAGGTACGGGTCGGTGGCGGTGACGACCGCATCCAGCATGCCGAGCACCCGCAACACACGAAAAAGCACATCAGTACGCACCGATTCGCCCTGCTCAATGCGCCGCAGGGTCACGGTCGTAATGTCTGCACGTTCCGCAACCATCTGCGCGGTCAAACCCATCAGTTTGCGTTGGATGCGCAGCTGCTCGCCGATCGTCCGCGCGGCCCGGCGCACCTTGGTAGGAATATACGCCATAATCTCCATACCCTCATATAGAAAGAACTATTTCTAGCATAAGCGATAACAGAAAGAATTATTTCTATATAGACGGGATAGTATTCCTCACAGCTACACGCTTTTATATACCGTGTTTCGGCTTCCCTGCCCACCTTCACGAGCCACCAAATTGAGAGCGATAAGTTTATTCAAGGTGTACCGTACCTGGGCTTTATTCAAAGTTGAATACTCGCGTGGCAAGTACCCATACAGATCCTCGACGGTCAGCGGGCGTGACGCCACACGTAGAGCAGTCAGAATCGCATCTTCACGGGTTTTTGGTGCAGGCTCAGACTCCGCAACACACTGCTGTATATCTGAATACTCTTCTCCCTCACGTAATATCTCACGGCTTAAAACAGCCGTAAATTTCGTGGATCCATCGATAAAACGGATAGGCTTCAAACCGGCCGCACGTACCGCCTCCTGCGCTGTAGGAATACCACTGCCTTCTCCCTCGATCACCCGATACCCTTCGCCTGGCACCCGCAGAACAGTGCAGATATCGTACAGCAACGGGTTCACACGAGAATGCGTGCCGTATTTCTGCAAGTCATCATCTGTAATACCCCACAACCCACCGGGGTTCACAATCTGCACCTCGTGGGGAAGAATACGAACCTGCACCTCATGCGTATACGTATTTGGATTAAGGCTTCGGTGAACCAGAGCATTAGCAACAATCTCACGCAGAGCAACCGCCGGTATTTCCTCTCCATCGATAAGATGCCCATTTTCTAATTGCCGCACGGGCCTGCGCAGATTCCGTTCAAGCCACACAAGAGTCTCTTGAAGCATAAAAGGGATAGGTCCATCTGCCTCAAACTTATCAAGGTTACGCACTTTGCCTTCGGGATCGACCACCACACCGGTAATCTTGAGCGAGGGGAAGAACTGTTGGGGATAATCCCCTAGAGCGTAGAGCCCCGCCAGCGTCAGGTTTTCGCCGTCCCCCAACGCTATAACGCGCTTTCGTTTAAGAACCTGCTCATTCTCAATAGCGCTTGTGATTCTTGCGGAAACACGGCGCACGGAATGTACATATGAGTCTGCAAGTTCACTGTCAAGATTCTGGGGCGATGTATATTCCACCGGTTCTGCATCATAGTTGCGGCGTTCCCGCTGAGAAAGCATAAGTGTCACCTCGTACTCATCCATCAGGTGATCGCCATCTCCGACGCGTACATAGTAATCCTTGCCGATGCGGGCTGGGCGTTGGGAGGCTGGAAGACCCGGAACCTCGATCACGAGAATGTCATGACCCCCATATTCGACCCGGTAGAATACGCAGGTGTTCGGGGGAACGAGTTGTTTGCGGAGCTTACTCGCAACAGTTTTTTCTAGCTGAGCGATGTCATAGACGCCCACTGGTTTGAAGCTTTCCTTTTCGGCAACACCACAAATAATGGTTCCTCCGCCGTGAATATTTGAAAAACTGCATAGGGTGTCGTCTAAACTCTTGGGGTAGCCATCGTGAGCCTTCTTCACTTCAAGACGGTGGGTGTCACCGCTGTAACGTCGAAGTTCAGCCAGGGTATTTCCCAGACGCTCGGGGGTCCATTCGTGGGTTCTCATCTAAAAATTATATCCCTCATCTAAAAAATTTGCTCCTCATCCAAAAATATTTTGATGAGAGATACAAAATTTAGATGAGGACTTGGATCTAAGAGATACGCCAGTTTCCCTTGAAATACCAGGCTTTAAAGGGATTCTGCAGAAACCTTCAGCGCCAAAACCACGCACGCTCATCTAAAAAATACGCCTCTCATCTAAAAATTTTTAGATGAGAGGCGTAAATTTTAGATGAGGATTTGGATGAGACCGCACGGCTCGCAGCCGCGCGAAGGCTACACCGTTCGGGGCTCTGCCTCTTCGTGTTCCTGAAGCATTGCCTCGATCACCTGCGCCACGCCGTCTTCCCCGAAGGGCGGGCAGGTGCGCCCCACCTTCTCAATCAGTGCGGGCTGCCCGGATGCCATCGCATACCCGCGGCCCGCCCAGCACAGCATCTCGGCGTCGTTCGGCATATCGCCGAAGGCCATCACCTCGTGCGCCTCAATACCGTGCCGTGCAGCAAACTGGGCGAGAGTGTACCCCTTATTCACGGTCTTCGAGCCCATCTCAATCAGCGGCTCACCCACAACCCCGCGCGTGACCGACACCAGCTCACCCACGGTCTGCGCCACACGCGCCTGCAGAATATCTGGGTCCATGCCGGGCACATGCACCAAATATTTAATCACCTGCTCCCCCGCAAACCCGTCTAGCGCGCCCAGCAGATGCTGCTCCACCACGCGCGCACCCTCAAGCACTTCCCCGCCCTCATACGGGCCCTGAATGTAGACGGTATCGACGGTTTCAAGGGTATATGTGGCGTTGGGAAAAACCGGCTGCAGCAGCTCGTGGGCGCTGCGGATAGCGTGCGCCGGGGCCCCGTTCACAGTTTCCACCTCGTCAGCGCCCAGGTGATAGATGACCGCCCCATTCGAGCAGATGGCGTAGGAATCGAAATCGGTTTGTTCCCTAATGGGTGTGAGCCAGCGGCTGGGGCGCCCGGTCACGAACACGATCTGGATGCCCGCCGCCCGCGCAGCCTGAAGGGCGTGCAGGGTGCGGGGGCGGAACCGGAAATCCTTCCCAATGAGTGTGCCGTCAAGGTCGCTGGCGATTAGTCTAATCATGCGGTAACGGCTAGTTTTCCTCGTAGGTGACAGTCAAAAAGGCGCGCGCAATGCCGTGGAAGAAGAGTTTAAAGTTCACGACGGCAGGTGAGGTGTTCTCGTCTACCTCAAGTTCGGGTACGTCCACGGCGGTCACGCAGAAAATGTACCGGTGCGGCCCGTGCCCCGCCGGAGGTGCCGCACCCAAAAACCCGGGAACACCGGCGTCATTGCGGTGGGTGAGCGCACCGTGCGGTGCGGCTGCGCCCGCCTCAAGAGAGGTAACAGCGGCCGGGATGTTTCGATACGGTCCAGTGCCAGAACCCGCTGGGGGTGGGGGCGTCCGGGTCGTAGCAGGTGATAACGAACGACTGAGTGTCTGCGGGGAAGCCGCTCCACGACAGCTGCGGAGAAAGGTCCTGCCCGCCGGGCACGCCGAACAGCGCCGACAGCATTGTTGTCGGTGCCGTGCCGCCATCAGTAATGTCGGTGGAGGTGAGCGTAAATTCGGGCAGTTTCGTCAAACCCTCGTAGGGGTCGCGGGGCAGGGGTGCGTGGCTGGTGGGGGTGTAATCGGGCATAGCTACTCTCCTTATATTCTGTATCCGGAATGAAGGTTTTTAGCCCGCTATAACGCGGATCTTTAGCCGTTGAGTACGGCAAGCAGTTCGTGGCGGTTTGGCGGGTTCGCCCCGGATCGGGAAACTGTAATACCGGCTGCGGTCGCCGAAAAACGCAGCAGCTCAGAAATCTCTTCACGCTCAAGCGCCGCCACCTTCGCGCGCGCACCTGAGCCAGCGATACCGCGATCGAGCAGGCCGCAGATGAGCGCCGCCATGAGGGAATCGCCCGCACCCACAGTATCGGCTACCTGCACACGGTACGCAGGCTCCTCAATACCCTCAGGGTAGGTGCGGGTGTAGGCGATTGGCCCTCTCTCGCCGCGGGTCAGCACCACCAGCTCAGCCCCAAGCGCCACCCAGGCGCGTGCCGTCTCCGCAAGGGAACGGTCGGGGTACAGCCACGTGAGGTCTTCATCGCTGGCCTTCACCACAGAGGCGAGCCCCACAAACCGTTCAGCCCACTCCTGTGCGGCAGCGCGGTCACTAACGATACTGGGGCGGCAGTTCGGGTCGTAGCTAATGAGCGCGCTCTCACGGGCGGCGGTGAGCGCGTTAGCGACCACATGCGCACCGGGTTCGAGCATCGCCGCAATGGATCCGGTGTGCAGCGCCTGGGAGGTGCGGGCAAGTTCCACCAGTTCGTCGGCGAGCGCATCCAACGACCAGTCAATATTGAACTCGTATTCTGCGGCACCGTCCTGCCCAATGTGGGCTTGTGCGGTGGAGGTGCGCGCAGCGGTGGGGGCAAATGGCACGTTCACACCGGAGGCCTCCAGGTGCTCGCTGATGGCACGGCCATAGTCGTCGGCGCCGTAGTGCCCCACGAACTGGGTGGGGTGGCCTAAACGGCTCACCCCGACCGCCACGTTCATGGGGGACCCGCCGGGGTAGGCGTGGGTTTGTTCGCCTTGTTTGTGGACGACATCTACGAGGGCTTCACCGATCACTGTTAGCATGTTTTCAATTCTACCTGCGGGCGGGCCTGCGTCGTGGTGCGCACACCACCTTCTTACCTGTCTTTTTGTGGGTTTTTGCCGTGGCTTCTTCCTCCTTTGCGAGGGGTTGTTTGGGTTGTTGCGCTCGTATCACAAATGGGCGTGTGACGTGCGCGTATTCCGGGCGGTTCTGAGCGCACAAACCAGAATTACCCGTTAGACTTGAGGTGAAGCGGTCAGCACAGACCGGCACGAACCGCCCCTGGCATCCCGGGGTGCGGCGAGTATATTACTGACGACGATGTCCACCTAGGAAGAAGGTCAAGAGTGACGACTCCCGAAAACACTCACGCACAGTGGATTGCCCGCGAGACCGAGGCTGAGGAGCTAATCCCCCTCATCGGTAAGCTTAACCGTGAGAACGGCGTGGTGCTGAATATTCACGGCCGCAGCCTGGTCAATAAATCCGTAATTCAGATGCTGCGTTTGCATGATGGTGCCGCGAAGATCGACGGCGCGCCCCTGAATCCCGCGCACACCCTTGAGCTGGTCCGGGCCCTGGCCGACCTTGACCTTGGCCCCTGCTCCATTAATATTGCGTCCCTGCACCGTCAGCATGTTGATGCGGATTCCCCCGACTTCTCCATGTGGCTGCCCGAGCAGGTTGGCGCATCGGTTGGCAAGAAGGGCGAGACCGTTAAGCAGCAGGATGTGGTGCTCTACGGTTTCGGACGCATTGGCCGCCTGTTGGCGCGTATTCTGCTGGAGCGTTCCTCATCGCTGGGTGCAAACCTGCGTCTGCGTGCGGTGGTAGTGCGTAAGAACACCGAGAACGACCTTGAGAAGCGTGCATCTTTGCTGGCACGCGATTCGGTGCACGGCCCGTTCAAGGGCACGATTAAGGTAGATACCGAGAACGATACCATTATTGCTAACGGTCTTCCGGTTCGTTTCATCTACTCGTCAGATCCGACCACTGTGGATTACACCGAGTACGGTATTGAGGATGCGCTTCTGGTCGATAACACCGGCCGCTGGCGCGATGTTCCGGGGCTGACCCAGCACCTTGAGCGCCCCGGTATTTCCCGCGTTCTGCTGACTGCCCCCGGTAAGGGCGATATGAAGAATATTGTCTTTGGCGTGAACGATAACGTCATTACCGACGACGATAAGATTCTTTCGGCGGCATCCTGCACGACCAACGCGATTACCCCCGCACTGAAGGTTCTTGATGACGTGTACGGTGTGGAACGCGGTCACGTGGAGACCGTGCACGCTTTCACGAATGATCAGAACCTGATCGATAACTTCCACAAGGGTGATCGTCGCGGCCGTTCGGCGGTGCTGAACATGGTGATTACCGAAACCGGTGCAGCGCGTGCTGTTTCTAAGGCACTCCCCCAGTTGGAGGGCAAGCTGACCGGTAACGCTATTCGCGTTCCCACCCCGGACGTTTCGATGGCTATTCTGAACGTGAAGCTGGCTAAGCCCGCCGGTTCTAAGGATGAACTGAACGAGGTCTTCCGCCAGGTTGCCCTCAAGGGTGAGCTTCGCCGCCAGATCGGTTACTCCGATTCGCATGAGGCCGTCTCCACCGACTTTGTGGGTTCCCGCAACGCGGGTGTGGTGGATGCGCTTGCCACCGTCGTCACCGATGACTCAGCCATCCTGTACGTCTGGTACGACAACGAGTTCGGTTACTCCTGCCAGGTGGTGCGCGTGCTGGAACGCCTGGTGGGTGAAGAGGCCCCCTCATACCCCGCACAGTAGGTTTGCGGCCTGCGCACTCGGCGGCACACCGGCGAGTAGCGACATAAGTGCTGCGGCGTCAAAAGACGGCTTAGGCTGCTCTTTTGACGCCGCAACGTTCTCTGGGGGTATCCGCTGCGGCGCGCGAAGGAGATCAACTATGGGGGCGGAAACGCTCACGGGCAGAATCGTGAACGCCATAGACCTTATTGACGGCATCTTAGACGCGGGCAGCATCCGCGACTATACGAGCCGGGACCAGCTGATATTTATGCGGGAGCAGCTGACCAGCATGGCCTCCCACCTGCGGCACCGCACCGCACCCGCCGCGGGCGCACACGCCCTCATGAGCCGGATGGTGGTTGATTCGTGGCCGCTCGATAGCACGCTCGGGCGGCAGCTGGTGGATATTGAGGATGACTACCTGGCGCTGCTGCAGGGCACCCGGAGGCACCCGTGACGGGCAGGATACGCAAGCTACTATCGTCATGCACCCGGTGGGTGTCGCGGGAGGTTAGACAGGAAGAACTCAACGATTTCCGTGTGGCCGTCACAGAAGGCAGCGGCGGGGCGCGCATCAGGCTGTCGGGGCTGCTGGGCAATAGTGCACTGGGGATTTGCGCGGTGACGGTGCGTACCCACGGCGGTCGCGTCAATATTATTCTGCGCCAGAGGCTTTCAAACGGCGTGTATTCGGGCAGTTTTGACCGTGAGTTCAGTGTGCCTGCTGGTGTTCATGAGGTCACCTTCGGGAGCGGGAACGCAGTTATCTGGCGGCGGGAGCAGGGAAGATCTGGGTACGCCGCTGTTTCCTGTCGGTAGGCTGGCACGCACGTTGCACCAGCAGACACTCACGCCTTCACCTGCGGAAAATATGGTGCAGGCCCTCATCGGATGATGCCGCCTCGTCCTCGTAAACCTGCACGGGTTCTGCCTCACCGCATAGCAGGTACCCGTTAAAGTTATCGTTCGGCACGTAGCACACAATCCCTGCGGCCCGTGATGCAGCGACCACTTTCTCCTGGATCTCTTCTGGGTTTGCCTCCACCCGGTAAAGGCTCACCAGCAGCGCCGCGTCTCCCGTTACATGCCAGTACAGGCACAGACAGCGCAGGGCGTTGAGCTCCACCGGCGGGATGTCTTGCAGCTCGCTGGAGGTGACCGCCAACACGTTCTCCGCCGGGCAGCCTAGGGTGACGGCAATAAAAGCCGCTAATTCCTGCGGACTCAACCGGTTTTTCACGAAAAAATCAAACATGCGGCTCTTGTATCTGCCCTTCTCCCCTAACGCTCTGTGTACCGGCGTCACCATCGCTGTGGGTGTCTAAAAACTGCTGGAGGCGCCGGGACAGCCCGTCCGTTTGCGGCAGACTCACAGTAAAACATGAGCGCAGAACATCCAGCAGCGAAGCGGCATCGGTGATGGTGCGCACCCTGCGGGAACCGTCCGGGCGGTGCAGAGTGTAGCGGGTATTCAGCAGCGTGTGGCGGCTGCCGTCCGGGACGGCGCGGGCCGCCATGAGGCGGGTGCGGAACGGCGAGTGCGGGTGGGTGGACACGAACCAGTTACCCACCTGAAGGTCAATGCGGCGCTGCGGCTGGCGGTCAAAGGTGTACAGCAGCTGCTGCTTGGCATCGGTGACAGCGCATAAAACCAGGCCGTCCCGGTGCGGTTTTAGGCGGTACTGCCCGTGCGGGGTTAGCTGCGTCTTTTCGCTCTCAAGCAGCAGCGGGGCGGTTGGGGCCAGCCCGCCGAACCCCGCATCCACCAGCCACGGCTGCCCTTGAAGCGTCACCTGAAGCAGCATGTGGGTGCGCGCCCCAGCCTCCTCCAGCCGGTTATTGGGGATGACGCTGCCGGTGAGCGGGCGGGCCTCAAACCCGAGCAGGGTGAGTGCATCAAGCAGCAGCAGGTTCAGTTCGTAGCAGTAGCCGCCGCGACGCTGTACAACGAGTTTACGGAAGATGCTGCCGCTATCAATCGGTACGGGCTCGCCCAGGACGGTGCTCAGGGTCTGAAACGGCAATGCCGCCATGTGCCGGGTGAGCAGGGTTTTCAGTGCGGTAAGGTCGCACCGGGTGGGCTTAAACCCTATCAGGTGAAGGTACTCACCGAACTGTGCGGCGTCCATGGCATGTCCTCTACACGGTCAAAACTGTGGCCGTTCCATTATCTCAGGGGTTGACCCGCTGAATACGCAGATTCTCGCCGGGCTACAGGAATACTGGCGGCGCCCGCAGTCTTTCGGCCGCACCGCTAAGCCGGGCCGAACACCTTCTCCAGGTGGGCTATATAGTTCACAATATACTGTTCAACCTGCGGGTTTTTTATGACGTCATTACAGATGAAGGTGGGCAGCTGCGAGGTGCCGATGAACTCATTAGCCTTATGGAACGGCAGGTATACGGCATCCACGCCCGCACCGCCGAAAAAATCACCGGCACGGGTGAACGCCTCAAGGGGTGCGTTCCAGGTGAGTGAGAGCATATGCTGACGGCCTGTGAGCAGGCCGCCGGTGCCGTACCCCTCGGTGGGGCTGGCGCTGCTGCGGCCATCATTGGAGAACAGCATACCCGCGCCAGCGGTGAACACCTCGTCCATGTATTTTTTGACGGTCCACGGCGGGCCCATCCACCAGCCGGGCATCTGCCAGATCACCGCATCCATCCACAGGAACTTATCTACCTCCTGCGGCAGGTCGTACCCCTCATCAATGACGGTTTCACGCGTGTGGTGCCCTTGAGCCTGCAGGGCACTGCGGGCGGTCTGATGCAGGGTGTGGTTCAGGCGGCCCGCCGAGTGGCCGAATGCTTTGCCGCCGTCCAAAAGTAGGATATTCACGTGTTCGCTCCTTAATCGCTCAAACCGGTACTCACTGAACAGCCTACCGATGCGCACCGCAAAAAACGACCCGTTTCTTAACCTGCCTACCCGCAGCACCCCGCCTGGGGCCTCAATGACCGGGCGTGCCCGGCGGCCCAGCACCCCGCTGAGTGCAGCATATTCCGTCGGGCAGCGCCCGCGCATGACCCTACTTGCGGTAGAGAACCCCCTGGTGCGCCTGAAGCGTCAGCGTGCTGGGCGGGGTATTGCCGGCGGCGTCTTTGAGCCCGCTGGGCACACGCACCATGCGGGAGGTGGTGCCCAGGTTAATGGCCGCCCAGCCGTGTGTAAACGCCCGCGCATGCACCGCCCCGTCGCTTTTCACCGCCTCGGCGGGGGGTGCCCAGATCGTACGACATTTCTGGGGAGAACGGGGTTCCGTTGTAACTATCGTGTTCGGTGGCGGCAATGCCCGTGAACCGCCCGCCGCCGAAAATCCAGAACCCCGCCAGCCCGTACAGCAGGTTCTCGTCTGTGCCCGTCACTGGTGCTTTCGGGCCGCCGGAGGGGGTGCGCAGGATCGTCACTTTCGGCGCTGTCCGATCGGCGCGCTGAAGCCCCTCGTCGTAGGCTAGGCGCACCTGCCCCTGGGCGCCGCGGCCAATGTGGCGGCTTTGCAGCATGGCGTAGGTGGAGTCCAGAAATTCTTGGGCACCCCAGCCCAGCCAGACTTCCTCAAAACCGCCGCCGTAGGCGCTGTGCGCCTCCCATTTACCCCACCGCAGGCGCGCCTCGGCAATATTTGGCACCAGAATCTTACCGGCCTTGTTCAGCTCGGCGCCCGCATACTCGATCAGGTGGTCTAGGCCCGCGCGTACGGTCGCCATGGAGTCGACGTTGCGGATAGGCAGGTTCAGCCCGTAGTAGTCGCTCTCAATATCGTTATCGCCCATCACCCCGTCAAATGGCGAGTCACGCAGTTCTTTGACGACCGAGTCCATCCAGTACCAGCGGTAGTCGGGGTTCCATACCGCCATCTGGTAGTGCTGGGGGTAGCCGCGCCACTCAATGAGTGAGCCGTCCGTACGGCGGGCGTACAGGTCTTTGCCGTTTTGCAGCGCCTGCTGCGCCGTATCCCAGGAGACCCCGGAGGAGTAGATGGGCCCCGGCTCGTAGGAGCGGGTGGAGGAGAGGCATTTATAGGCCAGCACCACCATATCCGGAGCATTCTTTTTCAGGTACAGTGCCGCGTCCTGCTCCCAGGGCTGCAGAATAGCAACCGAATAGTTTTGCACAGCAAACTCTAGCTGTTTCCGGGTGATCGGGTCCCCACCGTAGCGTATCCACGCACCAAAACGGCCGGGCACACCAGCCCGCAGAGCTGTATTATTAATCATTCCTCAGTATATTTTGACGGTCGTGCGGGCAGCCCACCAAGCTTACGGTAGATGCGGTTGTAATGCTCCATCACCAGGCTCAACTGGAAAAACTTCTCCACGCGCGCATACGCGTTACGGCTATACTGCTCATACAGCCCAGGGGTTTCCATAATGATGCGCAAGGCGCGGGCAAAACCGGTCACATCCCCCGGAACAGTTAAGATGCCACAGTTACCAATTTCTTTCCCGTCGGAGGCGTCCAAAATATCGTCGATCAGCTGCGACATGCCGCCCACATCGGTACTCACCAGCGGTATGGACGCAGCCATCGCTTCCAGCGCCACGACGGGTTGCCCTCATTATAGCTAGGCATTAGCAGCAGGGTCGTAGTTCGCCAGCATCTGGCGCACCTTCACCGTCCCGTGGAATGTGATGAACTGGCCCATCCCCAAGTCTTCAATCAGGTTCAGGCACTGCTGGTAGTAGTCGATGCGGTGGTCGGTGGGACCCAGCACGTCCAGGTGAAAGTTCATGATGCCGGCATCACGCATCTGCGCCAGGGTGCGAATCAGATCCGCCAAGCCCTTAATCGGCACCACGCGCGCAATGAACACGAACCGCCACACGTGGTTGCGGGCGTCCTCAAAGATTTTTCATGCGCGCAGCCATGCGGGCTTCAGGGCCGCGTGCACGCTCTCAATCAGCATACCGTTGGGCAGAATAATCGCGTGATCTTCACGATCGCCGGGGTTCAGCTGGTCGATGGGCGCACCCAAACCGCGCGCCTCTTCCAGGGCCTTTGGGGTACAGGTAGGTGATCATGTCGGCGCTCGGGTAGCAGAACCTGCCCATCTCAACGAACCAGGTGACCCAGACTCGCTCGTCGAAGGTGACCGGGCGTTCCATGAACAGCTTATAGTCGGCCGTGACCGGCTTATCCATTGGGCGTTCAAGCTTCGTATTTCGCCGTGTCGCGCACATACAGGTTGTGTTCGGTCAGCAGGAACTTCGACCCGTAGTCGCGCGCAGCGGCGGCCGCAATGAGCGAAGCGTACCCGGTGGTGTGCGCGTGGTACACGCGGGCGTACGGCATGTTCTGGCGCAGCAGGGCGTACAGCAAAAGACGTGAAATCGCGGACTTTCCAGAACAGTTCGGTCAGCGGAATCTCGGAGAGGAACCCCCAGGTGCCCATCGCCTCCATGAACTCGCGGCTGCCCACCACCGAGAACAGCGGGAAGGAGCGGGTGCGCGGGTTAATCACCCTCATCGTACAGGTCCCACAGCGGGTTCATGTCCCCCTTCACCAGCGCGGAGAACGCCTCAGGATGCGCCGCACCAGCTTTTTTTCCGCTGCCGCGCGTTCATGCGCAGGTGCGTGGGGTCGCAGTCGTGGGCGAACTCTTCCTAAACTCCTCCATGCTCAGGTAGATCACACGCACCCATTTAACGTTCTCCGGCACGCCGTAGAGGTCTTCTTGGGGGAGTTTGAGTCCCAGGCGATGTGAATAATCCCGAACGTCAGATCCGGGTTCTCCGAGACAATGTCGTGCACCACCGACGACACTCCACCCTTAAGGTACGGGTAGGTGGACTCCATGACGATAGCGACATCGACATCCGGGTAGTCGGGGTCTGGGGTGCGCGGCACCGGTGCTGGGCGGCGCAGAGGTTCATAGACGTTTCGCATGTGGTGTTCCTAGTGGGAAAGCTACCAGGCGAGCGCGCGACGCCAGAAGAGAGAATGCTCCGGCGAAGCCCACGCGCGGCGGTAGAAGGTGTAGGCGATAATGGCGAGTATGGCCTCCCCCAGGATAAGGGGGAAGTAGCCGCCCTCGTTGGGCATAATGGCGAAGATGATGCATACCAGCACCAGGTGCGCCACACCGATAAGCTGAGAGATACGGTACAGGCCCATGAATTCGATCTGGTAGTTGCACAGGGTAACCACCAAGAACAGCCCGGCGGCAATAATGCCGGCGAACCCTACGGGGAACACGTGCGGGATGGCGACGAGCATGATCAGCCCGGTAATGACCGAGGCGAAAATGGCGACCGTGAGGCTGCGAACCATCGCGTAGTTCGACACGTGGGTTGCTTCTTTGGCGGTGTTGGTGACCTGGGCGAAGGGTTTCTCTTCGAAGGTGCTCCACAGTTTCTTAATGACGAGGTTCACCCGGTCTGCTTCGGCCACGAAGAAGTAGTTGTAGGCTAGCACGCACGGGATGAGGCTGATGTAGATGGCGACCACGTTAATCTGCCCGTGGGCGGCGACGAACAGCACGTACTTATCGGCCCACAGCACCGAGCCGGTGAGGAACCCGCGCAGCGCATCCTGGGCCACATGAATAATGGGGGTGCGGCTGAATACTTTGAGCTGGCGGATGTTCTTGCGCAGGCACAGCAGCAGCACAATAATGCCTGCGGTGGGCGGCAGGAACCAGAAGATGGGGAAGAACAGCAGCGCCGCCGCGTACCCGAGCCAGGCGAAGAACCAGTCCACCTGGTTTTTAGCCAGGCTCGGCAGCACGAGCAGCTGCGCGAAGGCGAGGTTAAGCACGCCGAGTATGAGGTAGGAGACAACAGCGGATGCGCTCCAGTGCATGATGAAGATCAGCGGCAGCGCAAAGAGGATAATGAGGGGCAGGGTGGTCAGGTAAATGTATGGCCAGTTGCGGGCGAACGCGGCTACGTCGCTCACGCGCTGGTATGCGGGGGTTTTGAGGAGGGCTTTGAGCTGGCGAACTTTTTCGACGGTACCTTCCTTGAGTTCCGTCTCAAGTCTTTCGGTGAGTTCTTGACGGTTTTTTGCGACCCGCTTGTGCTCTAGTTCGATGGCGCGGTAGATGGGCATACAGGCGGCCTGGCTGAGCCAGGGCACGGTAATGGATGCTGCAAGAATAACGTGTACGAGGGGTACGTCGCCGAGACGGTACCTGCCCAGCTCTGGTGTGACAACCGGGAAGACGACCATCAGCAGGGCGACGGGCGATACGTAGAGTAAAAAGTTGTAAAGAAGACGCAGTTTTTTACGCGTGGCGTCCTCTTGTGCGTCGGTGGGTGCCAAGGGAATATGCCTTTGTGGTTGGGGTAGTGGTTGGGTGTGGCTGGTTATAGTACTAGTCTACGGTGATTGTGAGCGAGACCTTCACACCCCGTGCGGGTGGGTGCACCGTGCAATGTGTGTAGTGTTGGCGGCTGGTGCTTGTCTCGCCTAAATATTGTTTTATCTGCGTCTGAGCCAGCTGCGGGCGGGCCTTTCCATCATGTTGTCCTCAAGGTATAGGCTTACGTTAACTTTCAGTCTGTACATGATATTAGCGCACACCGGGATGGTATTCATTAACCGGTATAAATGCGCGCGTTTATCGTTGGGGTTATTTCCGCGTAATTGCGGGTTTTACCTTGATTTCTAGAGTATTTTTCCTTCGGCGTGGTGTATTTAAATCTCTACTTAACGGCGAATAAAATGAAATATTATTCGCGTCACGTTTGTTTGACGTATTGTGTAAAACACCGTGCTAACTGCCTGCGGCAACAATCTCCAGACGTTTAATAATGCCCCCATACCCCCGTGGTACGTCAAATTGAGATTACCAATAAATCCCTCACTATGTGTGGGGTTTCACACTAAAAACCACATTTTTATGGCCTGCACCACCCGGAGGCGGGCGCGGGGCGCCTTCCCAGTCCGCGATGCACCTTCAAACCGGATGCTGGGCGTCTCCTTGAAGCCGGGCGCGGAGCACAGCGAAAGGCCCGGCACCCCGCTCTGTCGAGTGGGAGCACCGGGCCTTTTCAGCCTTATCTGGCGGTAACGCCCCCTAGGATGCGCTAGAGAGCGTGCGCAGAGCCACCGAAATCACGGCCAGACGCGGGTGCCCGGCCGGTGCCGGTTCAGCCTCACGGATTTCGGCGAGAACACGGTCAATATTGCCCACACGGGTCGGGTGGTTCTCAACCCATTCCTGAAGCGCCAGCTGCGCCCCGGCGGGGGTGTGCGTCTCATGCTTGCCGTTCTCAGACGCCACAGAGATCGCCAGCTCGGCGGCGGTCTCGTACAGGCTGCCGCGCATCGCCTGACGTGCCAGGGTCTCCCAGCGGTCATTACGCGGCAGCTCGCTGATCAGGCCCAGCAGCTGATCCACCTTGAACCGGTCGTAGGATGCGAAATAGATCGGCGCCAGCTCGGTTGCACCCAGGCTGTTGTCCCGTGCGGAACGGATAACGTCCATGAGGGCGTAACCTTCGAACCCGCGAATCCAGATGACGATAAGCTCCTCCGGCAGGCCCCACTCTTCACCGAGCACACGCTTAGCGCGCACCCGCTCACGGGAAGCTTCCGAGAGGTATTCGGGCAGGTTGTGGCGCAGGGAGACAACCTCACCGAAGTTCTGCAGCATCTGGCCGATGCTGATGCCGGCAACCACGCCGCGCTCAGCAATCAGCCAGCGCACCACGCGGTCCAGCACACGCTGGTTATCACGCAGCACCGTGTACCATGCCTCCAGGGCGGTGGTGGCCGGCAGTGCACGGTGCAGCGCGGCAGCCTTGCCAAGCTCGAACAGTTCGCGAGCCACAATAAAGGCACGCGCCACAGCGTCCACACCAACATTGGTTTCTTCCGTCACACGGTAGGCGAAGGTAATACCGCCCAGGTTCACCATCTCGTTGGCGACGCGGGTGCAGATAATCTCCTTACGCAGCGGGTGTGATTCCAGGTACTCGCCGAAACGCTGCACCAGGGCTGCCGGGAAGTACTCGTGCAGTACCCCGCTCAGGTAGGGGTCGTCCGCGAAATCGGTTTGCTCCAGGGCGTGCGTGAGGTAAATCTTCACGTAGGCGGCCAGCACCGACAGCTCGGGGCGGGTCAGGCCCAGCCCGGTCGCCTCAAAACGCGCCTGCAGCTGCTTGTCCGTGGGCAGAATTCGACCTTGCGGTTCAGCCCTGCGTTCGCCTCCAGGTGGCGCATCAGGCGCTTGTACACGTTAATGCCCAGGAACGTCTCGTGGAACTCACCCTGCAGCAGCACGTTCTGCTCAATATTGGTTTCAAGCACCTTAGCGCCCACCTCGTCCCGCAGGGACTCAATGAAGTCGGCGCGCTCTTCAGCGGCAAGCTCACCGCCGGTCACCAGGCGATCCACCAGGATCTTAATGTTCACCTCGCGGTCGGAGGTCTCCACACCGGCGGAGTTGTCGATCGCGTCGGTATTAATAATGACGCCGTTCTCGGCGGCCTCCACACGGCCCAGCTGGGTGAAGCCCAGGTTACCGCCCTCACCCACGATCTTGGCGCGCAGCTCGTTACCGTTCACGCGCAACGCGTCGTTGGCTTTATCGCCCACCTGCAGGTTGTCCTCGGTGGATGCCTTCACGTAGGTGCCGATACCGCCGTTGTAGAGCAGGTCAACCGGTGCCTTCAGAACCGCCGCGAGCAGCTGCGGGGGCGCCAGTTCGGTCACGTCCTCGCCCAGGCCCAGGGCTTCACGAACCTGCGGGGTGATCTCAATCGACTTGGCGCTGCGCGAGTACACGCCGCCGCCAGCGGAAATCAGCTCACGGTTGTAGTCCTGCCATGAGGAGCGTGGCAGGTTGTACAGGCGCACACGCTCTTCAAACGAAATCGCCGCATCCGGGTTCGGGTCTAGGAAAATGTCGCGGTGATCGAAGGCAGCAACCAGGCGGGTCTTCTGCGAGAGCATCATGCCGTTGCCGAACACGTCACCAGACATATCACCAATACCGACGGCGGTGAATTCCTCCGCCTGGCAGTCATGGCCCAGCTCCGCAAAGTGGCGCTTGACGGACTCCCACGCACCGCGGGCGGTAATGCCCATCGCCTTGTGGTCGTACCCGACCGAGCCGCCGGATGCGAACGCATCGCCCAGCCAGAACCCGTACTCGGCGCTAATAGCGTTCGCGGTATCGGAGAATGCGGCGGTTCCCTTATCGGCAGCGACCACCAGGTAGTAGTCGTCCCCGTCGCGGGCCACAATACCTTCGGGGCGTACCACGGTCTCGGTGCCGTCAGCAGACACCTTGAGGTTGTCGGTCACATCCAGCAGGGAGCGGATGAACACCTTGTAGGATTCGCGGCCCTCAGTGATCCAGGCGTCACGATCCACGGCCGGATCCGGCAGCTGCTTGGGGTAGAAACCACCCTTGGCGCCGGTGGGAATAATCACGGCGTTCTTCACCATCTGCGCCTTGACCAGGCCCAGCACCTCGGTGCGGAAGTCGTCGCGGCGATCCGACCACCGCAGGCCGCCGCGGGCCACGTCGCCGAAGCGCAGGTGCACGCCCTCCACGCGCGGGGAGTATACGAAAATCTCGTACTTGGGGTGCGGCAGGGGCGCGAAAATGAGTTCCTCGGAGGCGACCTTAAACGCCAAGGATTCACGGTTAAGGTACGCGTTGGTGCGCAGCACGGCGCGGATCACGCGGGTCAGTGACCGCAGGTAGCGGTCGGCGTCCAAAGGTGGGGATCTTATTGAGCTCTTCACGCAGGCGCTCAATCAGCTCGGCGCGCTTAGCCTCACGGGCCTCGTCGGTGAGCCCGTTCTTCGGGTTAAAGCTGGTGTGGAAGAAGTCCACCAGCAGCAGGGTGACGGCGGAGTTCGCCAGCAGGGTGTTCGACATGAACGAGGGGGTGTACCCCAGGCCCAGCTGAATCAGGTAGTGGTTAAAGGCGCGGAATAGGCTCGCCTCCTGCCAGGTGAGGCCCTCCACCAGGATCAGCCTATCGAGCGTGTCAGATTCGCGCTGGCCCAGCAGGTAGGCGTTCAGCGCGTCCTCGTAGAGCGAGGCGACTTCCTCGGGGTCCACGCCCTCGGGGAATTCCACACCGAAGTCGTACAGGTAGACGCGTGAACCGTCTTCCCTGGTGAGTTCGGAGGGGTTCTGATCGGCGACGATCAGGCCCATGTTCTGCATGACGGGCAGAAGCTCGGTGAGGGTGTGGGGACTGGTCAGGTAGTCTTCAGGCGGGTGACGTTGCCTGCGCCGTTTTCAACTTTGATAGCGGCGGGCTTAGTGGTCTCAGCCATTAGAGATTCAAAAGTCACGATATCCTCAATTGCATTTTCTACTTCGTATTCGGCACGGTAGGCCATGGGTGCGGCTTCCGCCCAGGCGGCGGCCAGGCGGCGGCCCTCAATGCCGGGTTTGAGCGTCTCAAGTGCGGCGGCGGTGGCTTCCGCCCAGGAGCGGGTGGCCGTCTGCAGCCGCTTTTCGAGAGCGCTAATATCCGTTTCCGGCACAACCGTGGGGTCGGTGAGCCGGATACGGAAAAATATACGGGCCAGCGACGACGACGAGAGGTAAATCTGGTAGTCGATGGCCTGCAGGTCAAACTCCTCACGGAATACCTGCTCGATGCGGTTAGCACGGTGGTGTTGAACCGATCACGCGGAAGGTACACGACCGCGGTAATGAACCGGTCAAACCGGTCCACACGTAAAAACAACCGGGTTTTACGGCGCTCTTCCAGCCCCATAATCCCTTTGAAAGTTTCGGTGAGGAAATCCACCGACGCCTGAATCAGCTCAAGGCGCGGGTAGTCTTCAATAGCGCCAATCAGCGCCTTATCAGAGTGGGAGCCGGGGTGGAACCCTAGACGACGGCGAACCATGGCGATCCGCTCACGAATCAGCGGCGTCTCAACAGCCGGCAGTGAGTACGCCTGCCGGGAGAACAGCCCCAGGATGACGTACTCGCCCACCACCCGGCCGGTGGCATCAAAACGGCGCACCCCCACATAGTCGAGATAGTCGATGCGCCCCACAGTGGAGCGGGTGTTCGCTTTCGTCACGTACAGCGGGCGGGGCATAAGAGCACGGTCCAGCGCCTTCCCGGAGAGGGCGATACTGTGCTTACCCTCGGTGGAGCGCAGGATACCCAAGGCACTGCCGGGCTTGTCAACAAGCTCAAACCCTGCAGCGCCCGAGGTGAGCACGCGCTCTTTCACGCCGAGGAACAGGAAATTCCCGCGGGTCAGCCAGCGCAGGAACTCCTGGCAGGCAATAACCCTCGCGGCTGGCTCGTTCCCGCCGGGGTGGGCATTGAACGATTCCTGCCCGTCACCAAGGGTGACCCCGCGCAGGGCATCCATGGAGGTGATGATGTTATTGACCTGCAGGATCATTTTCTCCTTATCGCGGGCAGCAGCGTGCACGTCGGAGAGGGTTTTCGTCACGCCCTCACGCAGCGCCTGAACCCGTTCGGCGCTCAGGTGCCTGGTTAGCCGTAACGCAATCCACGACTCCACGGCCACGCTTGAACCGGGCGGGGCATCTTCTGAGAGTTTCAGGGCGGGGATCCCCAAGGTGGCGGTGTCGCCGCTGGCTACGGGCTTATCGACCCCGGTGCCGCGCACAACCAGCAGATTACCGTCGGGGCCGCGCTCAACCACGAAGAGGGGGTGGAAGATCGACTCGATACCGCCGAACTCAGAGGAAACATAGGCGGTGATGGAGCTTACCAGGTGCGGCATGTCGTCATTTACGATGAGCACCATGGTGGAATGTTCGGTATCGTGCACCTCAATCAGGGGGGTGCCGGGTGCGCGTGTCTGCGCCAGCTCACGATGCGTGCGGGCCAGCGCCTCCAATTGCGCTGAGGTGTAGCCTTCGCGGTCGGTGTCCGGGCTGTTGTGGAAGTATTGCTCTATCCATGCATCGGCGCCAGAGTAGCGTCCCATAGCGTTGTCACTCACTGACAAGGTATGCCTCCGAAGTTCTATCACTTCACTGTGACGGTGTGTCTGTTATCTGCGCTTGCGCGTGTAACCTAACTCAAGCTTATACCTATTCTGCCTGTATTCTCTTCAAAATGCACGACTAGTCCCCGAATTTTCTAGCTCAGGGCGAAGAACAGCACCATATTTCGGCTCCGAAATATACGGTGCGCAGGCAGCCTCTCACATGGTGGAATCCACGCCGTGGGTGCCCCTAATTATGAGGAGGTAAGCCCCAGGGTGCGGCTGTAGCGGGTTGCGAGCCAGGTGCACATCATCAGCTGCACCTGGTGGAATACCATCAGCGGCAGCATCAATAACCCGAGCGAGCCGGAACCGAAAATAATAATCGCCATGGGCAGGCCCGCCGCCAGCGACTTCTTCGACCCGCAAAATTGGATGGTGATGCGGTCCGCACGGTTAAACCCGAGCTTTCGGGCGATCACGTCGGTCACCCACAGCATGAACGCAACCATGAGCGCCGTAATAACCACCAGCAGCACAATCTGCCACCAGTCCACGCGCGTCCACACCCCCTGCACCACCGAGGCTGAAAACGCTGAATAGACGATCATCATGACCGAGAACTTATCGAGCCACTTGGTGGTGGGTTTCTTCGCGAACTCCCCCACCCACCGCCGGGTGAGCTGCCCCAGCAGAAACGGAAGGAACAGCTGAATAGCAATATCAAGGAACACGCTGCCGGAGATCGCCACATGGTCGCTGTTCATGAGCAGCATCGCTAAGAGCGGGGTGGCAAGCACACCCACAATACTTGAGAGGGACGCGCTAACAATCGCCGCCGCCACATTCCCCCCAGCAATGGACGTAAAGGCGATTGATGCCTGCACCGTTGAGGGCACGAGCGTCAGGAACAGCAGCCCCAGGTACAGCCCGTCACCAAGCACGAACCGCAGCGGGTAAAGCGCCAGCCCGAACAGGGGGAAAAGCACGAAGGTGCAGGTGAGAATCATGGCGTGAAGCCGCCAATGCGCCAGCCCTTTGAGGGCCTCACTGGTGGAAAGGCGCGCACCGTACAGGTAGAACAGCAGCGCCACAGCAAACTTGGTTCCGGTGCTAAACCATGCGGCGAAGTCCCCGCGTGCCGGGATAAAAATCGCCAGTATCACGGCGGTAATGAGCATGACGATAAGCGCATCAGGGCGTTTTCCCTTGAGTTTGCTGAGCATGACCCCATTCTACTCGCACCCCAGGCGCCTTAGAGCTCCGGAACGCACCGGTGTGCCTGCACTGCGGCGCCTTCACGCGGTGCTTTCCCAGCCGTGTATACCGCACCGAGCGCCCCGGTGTTACCCGAGGCGCTTTATGTGCTGTGGTACGCGGCGGCCGCCTCACAGTACCTGCAAGGCGGCCGCGCACTGCCCCGCAATATCAGGGCAAAACGTTATATTCAGTTTTTAGAATATTTAATCAGTGGAGGAGCCACCAAAATCCGTTGAAAAGCCGAAATCCGTCCCGGAGTCTGACCCGCTATCCGTGCTGACGTCCGAGCTGGAACCTGAATCGTAATCTGCGGCAGAGCCTGCGCAGGAGTCCCCCGCAGAGTCGCCGGTATCGGCGGGCGCGTCGGTGTCCGAACACGTGGTGTCAGGCTCAGCCGGGGTTTCTGATTCGGCGGGTCCAGAGCCTGCCTGCGGGTCAATACCGTACGTATTATGGGCCTGCTGCTGTGCGCTTTCACCATCGTGCTGCGGTGCCGTTGAGCCATCCTGCCCCGTTGGCACATAGTACCCGTAGCCCCGCCCAGGCTGAGGCTGCTGCGACTGACCGGGGCGGCTCGGGGCACCCTGCGAACCGGGGTCGTAGCCGTACGGCTGCTGCATCTGCCCAGCGCCGCCTGGTTGTGCACCTGGTTGTGCAGTACCCGGCTGAGCACCGCCGGGCTGCTGCCCGGGCTGCACATAGTATCCGTAGGTGACCCTGCTGCGGCCCGGGCTGTGCGGGCTGCTGCGGCTGCGGGTACTGTTGCGGTTGCGGCTGTGCCTGGTGCGGCTGGTACGGCTGAGGCTGCCCCGGCTGCGGTGCTGGGCCGTACCCGGGCGGCTGCCACATGGGCTGCTGCCCGCCGCTGGCGGCGTACTGTTCCCACCGGGAGGCGTAGGCGGCGCGGGCAGCCGCATCCTGCCACCCGGTGTATAGGGTGCCCTCGAACTTCGGTGCACCCTCGGGGTTGGGTGGGGTGTGCAGCTGCACGGTGTCCAGGCTGTAGTTCTCCCAGGCAGGCTTCTGTTCCTGCATAAATGCGTCCGCCTGCAGCGGGTCGGGCCACAGCGGCACCGGCTCGGAGGAGGGGATGAGCGCGGGCACCGAGGGCGGGTTGTAGTGGGCCGCCAAAAGAGACGCCCCGGTTCTTTGCGGTTACGGATCGCGTGGGCGCGCCAGGTCAGCACCGGGTGGGAAGAGATGAGGTTAACGAACCATACGGCCAGTCCCCCGTCGGTGACGGCGCGGTCGGCGAACTCGTCAAAGTTCACCTGCTTGTTCAGGTACTTACCGCCGGCGAGCACTTTCATGCCTCCCCTGGCGCCATCGGGTGAGAGGCGGTAACCAAAGTTATCGGCGGTGTACTCCTGCGCGCGTGAAAGCGCCTGCCCAACAACGGGCAGCCGCATAAAACTATTGGTGAACAGCAGCCGGAAATAGCTCACGTGGCCTGCGGCGATATGCCCCACCTCGTGCCCGATGACGTAGCGCAGCGCCTCGGGGTCACGGGTTTTACCGCCAACCTCGAACATGTCGGAGTATACGCAAATGTAGCGGCGGAACCCGTGGCCGGCGGCGAAGGCGTTCAGCGTGCCGTTGCCGCTAATAACGTAGGCGTCGGGGACGCGGCGCAGACCGGCGGCGCGGGCGGCCTCAACGACCATCTGGTACCCCTCAGGGAACTGGGTGGGAGACATGCGGATGCCGCGCACGCGCTGCTGTGCGTAGAGTATGGCACGCGCAATGTAGATGAGCAGCGGCCCCAGCACCAGCAGCACCACGAACTGTTGGAGGTACTCCTGCATGTAGTATTCGGCGGATCCGGTACGCGGGTAATCACCGAAATCCCCCAGGGAGTCCCTGCTGTCTATCACGAGCAGGAAGGATTCGATAATGAAAACGATCAGACCAATGTACGAGATGAGGGTAAACGAGTAGGCGGCAATGAGCCAGGGCAGCTCACCGGGGTGCCGCAAACCGTTGACAGCCTTATACGGCAGCAGGCTCTGAAATCCCCAGAATTTAGGGGCGGGTAGCGGGCTGGTGGGGGTTTGCCGTTTGTCTTCGGGCAGCCACCCTTGACTGAGGTCGTTGGGCAGGCCGCCCCCGCTGGCGGGGTTCGGCTGGTCCGGTCCGTGCTGGGTCATGCAGTAGTCCAGTTCTTGGTGTCTTTTTGTCTTTATCCCAACTGTACCGTGTTTCTTTGAGGGCGGGTACACGGTTGGCGGCTCTCTCACGGCACTTTAGGGTGGGCCGCGCCGGGGTGTGTTGTCCCGGCCATGACCGCGCGGTGGGTGCTGCCGCTCGGGTAGGGTAGAAGGGTGGATGCTCAGAGAATCAGCATAGAGGCCCGCTTGCGCGCCGTGGCCCCTGAACGGCAGCTGCTGTTTGGTGCGTGCTGTGTGGAGCGGATGCTTCGGTGCGTGGCCTCCTATGACCGGTTATTGGCTGATTGTGGGCGGGCACCGGGGTGCTATGAGCACGCCGATGCGTTCCTGCGCAGGATTTTTGGGTATCTTGAGCACGGCAGCTTCTCTTCCCCACCAGAGAATATGCGTATTCGTGAGAAAATATTCGCCCTTATTCCCGATACTGACGATCTGCCGGATGATGCGGCGGTACTGGCCCAGAACGCGCTGATTGCGCTGTCGTACCTGTACGATTTTGTGCTTGACCCTAACCCCGTGTACGCGCTGTACTGCAGCGATAAGCTCGCAGAGAGCGTGGATCTTCTGCACTACCCGCAGGGTGAGGCGGCGTCAGATGCCGCGCTAGCCCGCGAGTACGCCACGCAGCTGCGGTGCCTTTCCCTCATTGGGGCAGGGGCAGCTTTGGGTGAGCTGCACGCATTCGCTGCCTCCCACTGCGTACCGTGCGACTAGGTGTGCGCGGTTTCAAGCGGGTGGTGCGGCCGCATATGAACAGCACAAGGGGCGGCCGCCGCCGGCGCTCGTTACCTCACCGGCGGGAACCGCCCCTAGCCTTTAAGTTATGGGGATGTTCCGAAGAATACAGGGCACCTTACAACCCTGTACCACTCTCGCTCTACTACAACACTCGCTCCATTACACCCCCATAACTTCTGGTCCCTGCTTGTTTAGCAGTACCAGAACTTAATGGCGCCGTGGATGCGCTGGCCGACCACGCCCCAGGTTTTCTCCGGGCGCGATCATGCCTTTTTCGACTGTTTTTATCCACGTAGCTGCCGCCCGCGCCGCCGCCTGCACCGAATGCGCCCGCGCTGAACGCTCCGGTGGGGCGGGTGATACCTTTGCTGGTTTCACCTTTGGCGTGGTCTTCTGTGGGCGTGCTTTTTGCCGAGTCTTTAGTTTCTTCGGGGGCCGATACGCCGGGTGCGGTTCCGCCTTCACCCTGGTATGCGGCCAGTGCGGCCACTGACCCTGACCCGCCGCCGCCGTAGCCGCCTCCACCGGTGCCGGAGTGCACAATGGTGGTGAGGGTTTCAGCGCCGAGGGTCACGCTGGAGTACTGTGCGGAGCTTTGCGCGCCGTCAGCTTTGCGGTCGTCGCCGGCTTTGCCGCCTTTCTGGCCCGCAATGGTGTTATTGACGATGCTCACCCCTTGGGATGATTCGGCGTGGATAGCCCCGCCGCTGGGGAGCCGCAGCGCCGGGTTGGGGCCGCCTTGGCCGCCGTCTCCGGTGGGCTCACCGCCCTGACCGCCGTTGGCGGGGATGGCCGCCGAGGTGTCGTTGACGAAGGTTGCTGCCGTACTGGCTGCTGCACTTGCTTTTTCACCGCCTGAGCCGCCGTAGATCGGCTCGTTCATCTGCCAGTACAGGTCTTGGTTGTCGTTTGAGCGCTGGTTAATGAGGATGCCAGCGCCGCCACCGGCACCAGCGACCACGAGGGGCTCGTTATTAAAGAGGATGGCGGATGCGCCGCCACCGGTGGGGCCAAAGAATTCTTTAGCGTTTTCACCGGCTCTGTCGGTGAGGGAGGGACCGTGGGCGCCTCCGTTGCCGTAGCCTTTGCCGGGGTTTACGCTGTTGCCGCGGTTGTAGCCTCCGCCTTCGCCAGCAATAAAGGTGAATTTTCCGGTGCCGTTAAGGCGCACGATGCCTCTAACGGTTGTACCCGCACCGCCTATACCGGTGATGCCGGTGGAGTCGTCGCTGAATGAGCCGCCTGCGGCTCCGGTGACTTCAAAGTGCAGTTCTTTGGCGTCTGCGGGGACGTCCCACACGAGTTCTTGTGCGTAGTTTTCGTGTTTTTTCAGCCCGCCTTTGCTCTGGTCGGGCAGGCACTCGGTAGATGATGCATACGCCGGGACTGCGGTGGTGGCTAGCACTGCCGGAGCTGACCACGCTGCCCCTGCCACAAGTTTGCGGCGTGAAATATTGTTATTCATCCGTATTCTCTTATCTATCGGCGCTACTTTTTTATTGCGGCCGCTGATAATACATGAAGTGTAACGAGGTCGGGGGTTCCGCTTTCTTGCGGATACTGCCCTAATGCATTATCTGCCGCTTCTGACCCCTTTAGTCTAGCAGTATAATTCTTCGCTTTTTTTGCGTTTTTGTGCATTCTATGTGCGGTATCACTAAATATTTTTTTAGAGGGCCTTCACGCAGGGGCTTTTGGGCGGCTTTCCCCGTCATACCGCGACTTTAGGGGAACCACACCCAGTCGGAATAACGAAACATACAGAAAGTGTAAATATGCAGAATATTTATTACTTTTACACCATCAAAATACCGTAAAAAAATGGAATATTTTACCCATAAAGTATTCATTTTTTTAGAAATAAAAAAATAGCATTCTCAAGAATATTTAATCATAGTTGCTGTGGAATATAGTGCAGAGGTATTCACTAAAACTTTATACGTTTAAAGCCCGGTGTCTCCCCTTCTGCGGGGAGGCACCGGGCTTTAAACCGGGGCGCACACGCTACACTGCGGCAGCCTTCGCTTGTCAGCAGCTTATACGTGTGCTACAAGGTTACGGTTATGCGCGTACCAGTTCTTCGGTGGCTTCGGCGATCGCCTTCTCCTCGTTGGTGGGGATGACGAACACGGCAATGCTCGAATCCTCGGTTGAGATCAGGCGCGGTTCGGGGGAACGCTTCATGTTCTCTTCCTCGTTGTAGCGAATGCCCAACGGTGCCAGGCGGTCCAGCACCAGCTTGCGGAAGTCGCCGGAGTTCTCGCCAATACCGCAGTGAAAATAAGCGCCTGCGCGCCGCCAACCACCAGGTTGTAGCCGCCGATGTACTTCATCAGGCGGTATGCGGTCATGTCCAGAGCCAGCTGTGCACGCTCATCGCCCGACTGCGCAGACTCCACCACCTTACGCATATCGTTGGAACCCGCCAGTGCCAGCAGGCCGGACTCCTTGTTAAGGATGGTGTCCAGGCGTTCCGCGTCGATCTCGGGGTCGCGGGTGAGAATTGTGGTCAGCGCGGAGGGGTCAATATCGCCCGAACGGGTACCCATCACCAGGCCAGCCAGCGGGGTGTAGCCCATTGAGGTATCCACGGACTTTCCGCCCTTCACAGCGGTCACGGATGCCCCGTTGCCCAGGTGCGCCACCACACCGTTAAATTCGTCGCGGGCAATGCCGAGCATATCTGCGGCAACGTGGGAGACGTATTCGTGGCTGGTGCCGTGGAAGCCGTAGCGGCGAATGCTGTACTTATCAGCCAGGTCGTACGGAATAGCGTAGCGCCAGGCGTGCTCGGGCATGGTCGAGTGGAACGCGGTATCGAACACGGCAACCTGCGGCAGGTCGGGCCAGGTGTGGAAGGCGGCACGCATACCCTTCACGTGTGCGGGGTTGTGCAGCGGCGCGAGCGGGGGACAGTGCATCAATCTCGTCGATCACCTGCTCATTGAGCAGCACGGGGTGGGTGAACTTCTCGGCGCCCTGCACCACGCGGTGGCCGATAGCCTGCAGTTCGCGGCCGTGCAAAACGTCTTTGAGCTTGTCAGCCATCATATGCAGGGCGACTTCGTGGTCGGGAACGTCAGTACCGATGTTTTCAATGAGACCGGAGGTGAGCATCTGCTCTGCTTCGGGGGCGGAGGTGTCGCGCACCTGGTATTTGAGAGATGAGGAACCTGCGTTCACAACAAGAATAAGCATGGGTTTTTAGTTTCTTTCTGAAATAAGTTGGGTTAGCCCCAATCGTCGTCCTTTATATCCTACTTGAGGTGTGGGCCAACGAGCCAGAATCCGCGGGCAGCGGGTATTTGGTCCGAGCAGCGAAGAAAATACCCTCTTTCGGGCTACTATCCTCTGCCCGTGAAGAAGATAGGGTAGGGTGAAGGGTGCCTATACCAGGGCAGGTGGGTGTTAGGCGTTGGGCTGCGGTGAACGGGTGCGCATCCAGGTAGATGGCGAGCAGTTCATCGGTCACATCCAGCTCATAGGCGAGCGCGGAGAGGTTATCTGGGTAGAACGCGGCGGCACGGCGCAGTATAACCGGATCGATAAGGTTTTCGGCGGCTTTCAGGTCGCAGGCGCGTTCGCGGCGGGCGCTGTATAGGGCGTCCCAGGCGTCGTGTTCGTCGCCGCGGGTGGCGTGCACAAGTTCGTGGGCGAGTACGGAGCGTTCTTGCCGGGTGAGCATGCCTTCCCGCAGGATAATGGTGCGGCTGGCGTGGTCATAGCGGCCAAGTATCCCCTGCCCTGGGGTTCCCCAGATAATATCTACCCCGAGCGCGTGTGCGTGCGTGTAGGGGTCGTAGTTAGGCACCGAAGAATCCCTCCTCACTGTCGTAGGGTTCGCCGCGTTTTGCCGCGAGGGCGTAGTTGTCGGCGGTGTATTCGTTCTCTGTTGCGGTGGGTGCGCCGCCGGTGGGGGTTGAGGGTGTGGGCTGCGCACTGGCGGGTGCTGCGGCGGGTTGCGGCGTGGCGGGTGATACTGGGGTGGTGTTCATACGGCGCAGGACTTCGCCCATGAGGTCTTCATTGGAGACGTCGCGGATGGAGCCGCCCACGCGCAGGGAGTTGGCGCGGTCGGCGGTGATGAGCCCGCTTTCACCATGAGGTCAAGCAGGTCGAGGCTGTAGCGGTCGGCTATTTTAACGAGGGTTTCTACATCCATAACTCCCGCGCCGGAGAAGCGCCGCTGAATAGCGTTGTGGTTCATGCCGAGTTCGGCGGCGAGCGCCCGCTGGGAGAGTCCTGTCTTGTATTTAATGTAGTCACCGATAGCCATGCCACCAGTGTAACAGAGTGGTTCATTTTGTGTGTCACACACTCTGAGTTTTCAGGCATACCGCCCGAATATTTGAGACTTTCACCCCTTTATGCAAGAATTTTTCTATCGTTGTGCATGACTTTTTCTTTCAATTCGGGTATGCTGGATGCTGGCTCCAGCACCCTGCCCAACACCCCGCGGCTCATCAGCACCCGGTTCGCCCCGCCCCCTTCCAGAGAACGCACTATGTCAATCACCAAGGAGAGCAATATGTCACGTTTAAACAACACACCTCAACATGCCTCTCACCGTCTGCGGTGGGTGGGCCACCTCGTCACTTTTCTTCCTGCGCTGATAACCGTCCTGCAGGCGTACGGGATACTGACCGGGGAGCAGGTAAACGCCTGGGTCGCCCTGGCAATAACTGTGCTGCGGGTGTGGCTACAACAACGTGCCACGCAAAAACCCTGTACGGATAACAGCCCCTCTTGTTCCGAACAGCGAGGGAAAAGGTGACTTCCCCTGCGCATGCACACAGCCCGGGCTGCGCCCTACTCCACGTTCTATCTAGAAGACTTTTTTGCATTCAGAAGCGTATATCTCTTCTGAATGCAAAAAAGTCTTCTAGATAGAGCCGCCACAGGATGCGGTAGCATGAGTATCGAATCATCTACTATGACAGAGAGCTTTATGACGATCCCCCGCACCAGTATTATTATGCCCGTCTACAACACAGCCGACACTGTTGTGCGCGCCATTGACTCCGTCCTAGCGCAAACCGACCCGGATTTTGAACTGCTCATCATGATTGACGGCTCCCCCGATAACGCCGCCCAGGTTATTAATGACTACTTGGCGCAGCACCCCGATCAGCGTATTCGAGTCTTCGATAACCCCAATAATCAAGGAGTCTCGGCTGTACGCAACCAGGGGCTCGACAACGCCCACGGCACCTGGGTGGCCTTCATCGACTCAGACGACGAGTACCACCCCGAATTCCTCGAAAAACTTCACGAAGCGGCACGCACCTACGACGCCGACATCGCCGTATGCGGACATATCATCAGACACAGCGACGGTACCGAAGTGCACCGGGCAAAAGTTACCCCGGAGTGCACGAAGGCGAAGATATTGCCATCGAGTTTTTGGAAGACCGCTACACCGGGTTCATGTGCGATAAAAATCTTCCGTGCCCAGCTATTTGACGGGGTGCGGTTCGCCGAAGACATTCATCGCGCCGAAGATGCCCTCGTCGTCTTCGCCTGCTGCATGAAGGCGAAGCGCCTAGTCGGCATCACCGATCACCTCTACACCTACAGGATGGAACAGGGCGGGCTCACCTGGGGGCGCATCACACCCGTTGAAGAGAGTATTCGCCACACCGACTATATGCGCCGCGTCGCCGGAGATTTACTGAAAACCCCGCGAGGCAAAAATGCTTTTGCCGCATCTACAAGCGTCACCTTTCTCAATAATGCGCAGCAGGCTCTTCTTGCCGGCGGTTCGGATGCACCCGGCGTTATCGCCGCATGCCGGAAACAGCTTTCGTGGGGTCAGGTTTTTGCGACTCTGCGTTCACGCCCGCTCATGGGTGCTGCGGGTGCTCTCTTGAAGTTCTCGCCAAAGCTATACCGCGTGCTCTACGGCGCTTATGTCAAACGTAATTACGGCCTTTAACCCTATATCGATCCAGGAAGAACTTATGCTTACCCCTCGTACCAGCATCATCATGCCGGTCTACAACACCGCCAACACCGTCATCAACGCCATACAATCCGTCCGAAACCAAACAGACCCTGACTTTGAGCTCCTGATCATGATCGACGGATCCCCCGACAACTCCGCCGAGATCATCACCGAATACCACAAGAAAAACCCCGACACCCGCATCCGCATCTTCAACAACCCCGAAAATAAAGGTCTCTCCGCTATGCGCAATCAGGGGCTTGATCATGCACGGGGTGAATGGGTAGTTTTCCCCGATTCTGATGATGCCCTCGAACCTACCTTTTTGGAACGGTTACATCAGCAGGCTGAGCTTACCGGGGCAGACGTGGTGAATTGTGCTCATAACATGGTAGATACGCGGGGGGCACAAGACTAAACGCCTCAAGGGTACACCAGGTATACGCACCGGTGAACAAGCAGCTTACGAGCTTCTACAAGATAAACTTTCCCCTTACGCCTGGGATAAAATTATTCGCCGTTCTCTTTTCAACGATGTTCGTTACCCCGATATTGAGCGCGCCGAAGATGAATGCGCTCTCCTTAGGTGCTACTTGGCGGCACAGAGCGTATCAGTGATAGAAGACCCTCTCTACAACTACTCCGTAACTTCAGACAGCCTGACGTGGAGTCGCATCACCCCGGTAGAAGAAACACACCGCCTTATCGCATATTTTGAGGAAGCTCTTGGAAAGCGCCGCAGTGAGCCCGACGCACAAAAAGCCCTAACCGTCGCACGAGTTCTTGCATTTCTTAACAACGCTCAGCAGGCATTAGTGGTCGGCGGTGACAGTGCACGAGAGACGTTACGTGCATGCCGCAAAGGCTTCACCTATGCACAAGCGCTCGCAGTGCTTCGCACCAATCGAGTCTTTGGGGCAGCGGGGGTACTTCTTAAAACTTCTCCAAAGCTCTACCACATCTTATACGGAATATATATAAAACGTACTTATAAAATGTAAAATATAAATTTTAGTACTTTTACGCATCTATAAGCATGAACGGCAGTCATAGAACACAAAGGGGTTGGTATGGTAGGCACCACACGGGATAATTCCCTTCACCTTCCGGGGACAAAATCGTCAAAGCAGCGCCGTGTATACCTTGACCTCATCAATTCGGTGGCAATCATGTGGGTGGTACTCCTGCATGTGCGTTTTATTAGCCCGGATAATCCGTCATCTTCGGCGTGGTGGGTTGAAAATATCCTATCTGGCTTCGGGATTGCGGCAGTGCCTCTGTTTTTTATGGCGACCGGTATTAATCTCTTGGATTTTACTCGCCGCGAATCTATAGGAACGTTCTACCGCAAGCGTTTTACCAAAATTCTGATTCCCATGATCCTGTGGGCGCAGGTCTATCTTTTCGTTCATATGTGGACGGGTTCTACTCCGTTTCCTGGAGTTCACGAAATTCTGCGAACATTAGTAGCTCCCAGCAGCGAGGCAGCTACCTTCTGGTATCTTGAGGTTCTTGTCGGCGTCTATTTAGTGCTTCCAATTTTCTCTTACGCCATACGTGGTGTTCAGGCGGAACAAGCTACCACGGCACGCACCGGGTTCCTCTGGCTTATGGCGGCGCTCGGGCTTTTCTGCCGATTCTTACCCAGGGAATTCACCTTTTGCGCCCCAATATTTTCCCCGAATTCATAGCGCCTATTACTGGATACCTGGGGTTCTGTCTTCTCGGGTATGCACTTGCCAATACTGAGTTTTCCCGTGCGTGGCGCATCGTTATTTATTTGTTGGGGGTACTGGGCTTAGCGGTGTATATCTTCGGGGGTGCGTACCTTATCGCTCACCGCCCCGATCTCAAATCTGTAGCGCACGGTTACCTTGCATTACCGGCGATCCTCTGGGCAAGCGCGGTCTTGGTGTTCTGCAAGTATTCACGTATTGGTCAAGCATCGGCCACAGTGCAGAATATTCTAAAACGCCTTGCGGCTCTCACTTTTGGAATTTATCTGGTTCACCTTCTTATCATCCAGATTCTAGAGACGATGAACTTCTCCCTAACCAAAGTGCAGTGGGAGGTTCCCTATGCGCTCTTCGTGTGGGCTTTATCCGCCGTGATTGTCTGGATGCTGCGGCTCATTCCTCCGATACGCCGCTGGATTCTTCCTTAACGAGTTTTACTCCAAGAAATCGTCATGAGGTTTATTCAGAATACGTAGATTATGCTAGTGGGTTTCATCCCGGGAAGTACCCTCAACCAGTATTTCCCGTAAAGCCTCGCCCTCACTGAGCGCCTGTGCGGCAGAACGGGCGTGAATCCGCATAGCCGTCACATGCACTATAAAACCGCTGAGCGGACCAGCGTAAAGCGCCACAAGGGCACGCCCCACCAGCGGTAACGGAACAAGGAACGCCGCCGCAATAGCTACAACCGCAGCGACCGCCCAACCTGCCACGTAGGCGCGGTGCCGGTTAATCGCCAACACCATATTTCCCGAAAGGGTTACCAGCGCCAGCATAGCTGACCCAAAAACCAGAATCCCCAGCACAGCCCCGGTAATAACATGGTCATAAACCGCCTGGGTCTCGGGCTTAGGCGGGTAAATCAGGCGAAACAGCAGAGGCCCGATCAGGTACGCCGCTCCAGCCCCCGCAGCGCCAATACCCAGCACCGCCGCTGCAGGCTTGATAAACGCCGCTATCGGTCGGTGCTGCTGCTTCAAAAACGCCGAAACGGCTACCCCCTGGAACGCCTGTAGGGGAATCATAATTGGCGAGCGTGTAATCGAAATTGCCAGAATCAGCGTTCCTAAAACCACTTTGTGTAGTCGTCCTGGTTTGCTTCGCTCTCCTTCAAAATATTGGGGAATCCCATCATGAGCACCGCAGCGGATGCCGAAGAGAGAAACGACCAGATCAGGTTCATGCTGAACTGTTTGACGTCAATATCGGCGCGTGCCACCCAGGCTTTACGCCCGCCCGGCAAGAACAGAGCCAACAGAATCCACAGCATCATGGGGGCTACGGTGGCAACTTCCAGACCCGCGATAGACGGGATCATCAGCGCGGCAAGAAGCATCAGCACGAGACGACCCGCCGATTCTAAAGCGCCGATTCCGGCGAAAAGATACCAACTGTCGCGCCCGGCGCTTGCGCCGCTCATCGCCGCTTGGAGGGCATAGAAGAACACACCGGCGGCCATAGCACCCACCGCCCACGGCATGCTGATAGGCATCTGTTTAGGCGCCCATAGCGGGGACGTGAGAACCACAAGTATTCCCGCCAGCAGACCAAACGCGCCAGCAACATACACCACACGCACCCGGTATATACCGTCACGCCGTGCCGCGCCGACCGCGCGGGTTACTTCCGGCTGAATGCCCGTAATAATACCAGTTACCGCAAAAAGCGCGCTCCAGAACAGCAGGAATTCGGTCAGGTGCGTCTCTAACAGCGACCGGTGGGCAATAATGGTGACGCCCAGGGTCGCTAATGCCGTCAGTACCGAGGACGCTAAAAGCGCCATCGATTGATACCGGCTGATAGTCCCGCCAGCTGTGCCCTGCTGATCCGTATTCTCGGAGGTTATATCCTCTGGGGCAGGGTCATCCTGGGGTGTGTTCTTCGCGCCAGCCATTGGACCTTACTTCACCACATGAATGGCAAGGTTCTTCACACCCTGCCATTCTTCGCCATGGCCGCCTTCGGAAGCAGCGTCAGCGCGTGAGCACGGGACGAGAAGCGGATGCGCGCCACCCGCGCCGCCTTCTTCCACCCGAGCTCGTCCATCTCGGCGGCCATCGTCTTGTAGTAGCCGCGTTCCTCTTCAAAGCGGGTGCCTTCTAGGGCACGCCATGACGAGTCGGAGCCTCCGTGACGCCGGTACATGAAGGCTACCTGCGGATCGTAGTAGAGGGCGCCGCCGCGCATCGTAATGTCGAGGATAAGCGCCATGTCTTGGATAACGTTAAGGCCTTCACGGAATCCGGTATCGACGATAGCCTCAGCACGCCAGCCGAGCGAGGGGAAATAGAACCAGGCACCGCGCAGCAGAGAAACCGCGAGCTCTTCACCCTGAAGAACAGCCTCTGCCGCAGGACGGTAGTGTTCTTTCGTGCGCTCCACAAGGGTATTAGACAGCGCATTATTCTCGTCAATAACCACCACACCGGGCTGGAAAATACTGGCTTCTGGGTGGGCGGCGGCGGAATCTACCAGCCACTGCACATAGTTGGGGAGCATCACATCATCCGCGCCCATAACGGTTACAAGGTCGTTCTCCACGAATGTCAGACACTTACGGTAGTTGGCGTTTGCGCCCAGGTTCGTTTCATTGCGCATATAGGTGATGCGCTCATCGTTCAGCGAGGCAAACCAGCCGGGAATAGACTCGTCCGGGTAGCCGTCATCCACTACAATCAGGCGCCAGTCGGGGTTGGTCTGTCGCACGATAGAGAGCACAGCCTGCTTCATCATTGAAACATCGCCGTAGTAGGGGAAGAGGATATCAACAGTCATCGTGTTCAGCTCCAGAGGTCGGGTCTTGGGGATCTTGGTCGGGATCTTGCGGGGTGCGATGCGCTGGCGCACCACCGGGCTGCTCGTGAAGCGCCCACAAGATAGCCACTTCTTCAGCAAGGATGCGCGTCTTCTCCGAAAGCCTGGACACCTCCAGCGTGAGGTGCAGGCACACGGACATCAACAGCACGATAGAGAGCAGGAAAGCAGGTTAACCGGCAGCGCTAAACCCACAAATCCGGTAATGCCGTCCAGCAGTCCGGGGAATATCCCCAGCACAATAATGACGGCACCTACACCCAGCCACAGAGCCGCGTATTTTTCTTTCATCTTCAGGTTGCGGACCTGAATAATAACGAGCGTACAAATACACAGCGCGACGATAAGGAAGAATATACTAGCGTTCATGCTGATCCTTCCTATCAGTCTTTTTACGGTTCATCGAAATCCAGTAGGCGAAGAGTGAACGAACAAGATAAATCGCCGATTTCACCGGACCGGAGGAAGGGGTTCCACCTTGACGCTCACGCATTCTCACAGGGGTCTGCTTTACCCGCAGACCCTGACGAATAGCCATAGCGGTAACGTCGATAGTATCGCCTAAATACTCGGCGGGCAGGTATTTACAGTAAAATTTGATACCTCTACGGTTGGCGATTTTGAAGCCGCTCGTCACATCGGTGAAGGGGGGTTTTCGCAGCGCGGGTAAAAAGGTGTGAAAGCAGGCTCATCGCCCATTTTCGAGGGCCAGATACATCATATTCACCCGAGCCCGCGAATCGGGACCCAATAACAATATCGTAATCCTGCGCGTGCGCAATCAAATCTGGAATGCACGTAGGATCATGCTGACCGTCGGAATCCACCTGCATCGCATAATCGTAATCGGCGCGGCGAGCATACTTATACCCGGTGCGCATCGCCGCCCCTACCCCCATGTTGTAGGGCAGATCGATCACAAAAGCACCAGCTCTGCGCGCAATTTCTGAGGTATGGTCCGTGGAACCGTCGTTCACCACGACTAGGTCTACCTCAGGAACCCTCTGCAAGAGCTCAGTGATAGTGTTACCGATAATTTCTTCCTCATTCCACGCAGGCATAATGACGAGTGTGCGCGGCGTCAGCTGCGAACTCTCTGAACTCATGCGTAGGGGATTCCTCTCGGTGGTACTGGAATACACGTGTTATGACTGTACTCAGTCTATCAGTCAAAGGCAGAGAGCACTGAAACACCCGTGACAGCCGCCGCTGCCCCGTGTATGTATGGTTCTCAACAGGGAATACCACTCATTACTGAGGGGTGCCACAAGCCGTAATGCGGTAAAGAGTTGCCTCGCCCTTTGAGTACACAGGCTCCGCAACGCCTTTCTCCTGTAGTTTTTCCAGACCGGGGTATTGGGAACGGTGATCCCCACGAATCTCTTCGTTAATCTCCCGTCCCTTGAAGTCCAGGTAGTAATATGCCTTTGAATTTTGCACCGCAGAGCATACGGCGGGGTTATCAGCGGCCTCGTTGAGGTGCTGATAGATCTCTCGGGCATCGGGGGTAGCCGTGTACAGAGGATGCGCAGCCGTCACCTTATATCCGGTGAGCGCATACGTCACTGCGCTGCCGGTCCAGGGCTGCACAATTACGGTTTCTCCAGTTGGCACGTAATCATGCAGATGCTCAATCACGTCACGTTCATCGGTCGAGAGGAGCAAGGCGTCTGACTTGGGAAGATACCGTTCCTGGGTGCCCTTAATATAACCCTGGATATTAGGATCTGTCTGCAGGTTGATACCCAGCGGAATCAAGAGAATAACTGCCAGCGCCAAGGATATAATTCCGCCGTGTTCCTTAAGCGGTGCGATGCGCTCGCCTAGAACCGCAATCACCGCCTTAAGCCACTGATACGCGGCGTGCACGCCAACAACGGCCATCGGCGCCGCCAGAATTGGCACATTCGCAGCCAGGCGGAACGGATCATGGTACCACACACCCAAAACCCAGTCTCGCCCGTCGTCCCAGACCATCCACCGGGCAGCAACATAGAAGTACATCACGTACACCCAGCTGAGCAGCAACCAAACACCGATGCTTCGGGTACGCAGCAGATAGTACGCGCCCATGAAGGCAAGCACGGAAACGGTCCAGAGCAAACCATTACTCATTTGACCGTTCAGAAGAGCTTCACCCACGGCCGTGCTATCCCATTGTGTGGGTTCCCAGCCACCCGCCTCGCGAGTTGGGCGAACGATACCCCACAGAACATTCAAGATAATCGGGTATATCGCCAAGAGAACTAACTGTATAACGCAGACAAGCGGTTTGAGTTCACCGCGCCACGCCGCACGAATCTGCAGTGCCGCACGCACCAGAATAATAGGCAGAGCGAGCGCGAGCATGGTCATCAAGACGTTAGGATGCGCCAGGGCGAGCCCTAGCGCCATGAAAAAGCCCATGTACAGCGCCGGAACCGTCTCGATGCGGCGCGCCTGTACCGTGCGCAGAAGCTGGGCGAACAGACCCAACACGGTGGGGAGAAGCGCAAGACCCAGGCTATTGGGGTAAAGCACACCGAAGTTGATGAGCAGCATGGGGAACGCCGTAAACGATGCCGAAATAACACCCACGCTGAGCAGAGCCGGAATGCTGGCGCGCATCGTGGAACGCACCAAATACATGACCGACAGCGGCCAAATTACCGCCCCCACCAACACGCTCATAAGGTTTGCGGTGGCGGGTACGCTTATGCCCGTTACCTGGTAAATAACCGTAGCAATACCGTGCCAAACGGCGGGATAGAAGGTCGGTGCTTCCCCCCTCCCGAGGTCATATTTGCGATGGTCAGCGAGGAAGCATCGCCCGTATCTGCCATATAGCGAATGGCGTTGAGGTGAAAGTTTACGTCATAGGTTTGCGAAATGTATTCGGGGCGTCCGATAGCGCGGGCAATGCTGATGTACAGCAGGATAAAGCCGACGAGAACGCTAAGCCCCGCCGCAAGAGTCTGCGGGGTAAACCAGCCAGAACGCACAATTGCGGTGTTTTCCTGCTGATCGCGCCGTTTCTGTGGAGCGGGAAAATCCAGCCAGCCTCGACTGCCAAGCAAACGACAGATCAAATACCCCAGACCGGCGAGAATAACCGCGAAAGCAAGCGGAATCAGGAATGAAAAACGTACCCCCACTTTGGAGGCCACAATTGCGCTCACACCAAAAATTCCGACGGAGATAGGCGCAGCTGGACCCAGCGCCTCCACGCCGCGTTGCCGTAAGGCTACGGCAACGATAAGACCCGGGATGAGAAGTATCAGAGTACCCACTATCAGCGGAATAGTGAGCGATGCCCAGGTCGTTTCCATTCGGTGTTCTCCTAGCCGTTAAGCCTTACTCTGCGGGTGTCTGCGTTCTGGTGGGAATCAGACGGTTCTCCCTCTCAATAGTAGTGGGAATATATGAAGTCACAATATAGGGGCGCATATTCTGCTGTGCTGCAGGGGCTGAAATTGCCGGTATGGCGCGGTATGAAGGGTATCTGATGCGTGAAGTTGGGACGGCAAGCTATGATGAAAGACAACTATGTTTTATGACACATAAAACTGCAATATTGGCACGACAGCTGATATAGCACCCCGTTCCCCCACCAATGGTGCACAAGGTGCGCGGTCACCGCGCACAGCACTGCACCTTGAAAGCGAGACCCCATGACCTATAACGTTGGAAACTACCTGCTTGACCGCCTCGCTGAACTGGGCGTGAACCACCTTTTTGGTGTGCCCGGCGATTTTAACTTACAGTTCCTCGACGACGTACTCGCCCACCCGGATATTAGCTGGGTGGGTAACGCCAACGAGCTCAACGCCGGGTACGCCGCCGACGGGTACGCCCGCATCAGAGGGGTTGGTGCGCTGCTGACCACCTACGGGGTGGGGGAACTATCCGCTATTAACGCCACCGCCGGTTCATATGCCGAAAACGTGCCCGTCATCCATATTGTGGGTGCGCCCTCGCTCGCCGCCCAAAACGCGCACCTGCGCATGCATCACACCCTCGGCGACGGCGACTTCCAGCATTTTGTGCGCATGGCCGCTGAAGTTTCAGCCGCAACGGCGGTGCTGCAGCCCGCCACCGCCGCCAGCGACATTGACCGGGTGCTGCGTGATGCCGTGCTGCACCACAAGCCGGGGTACATTATGCTTCCCGTGGATGTGGCTGTTGCCGCTGCCGAAAAGCCCGCCGCGCCGCTGAACGTAAACCTGCGCGTCTCCTCCCCCAGTGTCGAGCATGAGTTTCGGGTCGCTGCCACCGAGTTTTTGCGCGGCAAAAAGATCGCCGTGCTGGCGGACATTATGACCGAACGCCTTGGCGCCACCGAAAACCTGCGTGACCTTGTGGAAAGCACCGGGCTGCCCTTCGCCACCATGATCTGGGGCAAGTCCATCCTGGATGAGACCTCCCCGCAGTTCGCCGGCGTCTACATTGGCGGGCTTTCCGCAAGCACCACCCGCGCCACCGTTGAAGAGGCCCAGGCGCTCATCCTGGCGGGTGTGCAGTTCACCGACACCACCTCGGGGTTGTACACCCACCAGATTGACGCGGCCCGCACCATCACCGTTGATGCCGAACAAACCCAGATTGGGCGTAAAATTTTCGCTCCCTTAGCCTTCACGGATGCCTTGCGCATCCTTAAAAGAAGCCGCGCTGGATGCCGGGGTGCGCCCAGCCGAGCACACCGTACCAGCGCACGGCACCACCCTGCCCGACTACGGTGAGCCCGAACCTACCGGGGCGCCAGCCTGTGGCGACAGGCCGCTCACCCAGCAGGCGCTGTGGAGCATCATCCCTTCGCACCTGGATTCCCGCAATAATGTGGTGGTTGAGATGGGCACGTCGTTCTTCGGTATGGCGCAGCAGTCATTCCCCGCCCAGACCAGGTTTATTGGTATGCCGCTGTGGGGTTCGATCGGATACTCGCTGCCAGCTCTGCTTGGGGCGGCCCTGGCGGATGAGCAGGCACGCGGGGTGCTGTTCATTGGTGACGGTTCGGCGCAGCTGACCGTGCAGGAGCTCGGGTCCATTTTCAGGCACCGGCTCACCCCGGTGATCTTCCTTATTAATAACGACGGGTACACGATTGAGCGTTCCATCCACGGCCCTAACGCCGCCTATAACGACATCGCCACCTATGATTGGCAGAAAATCCCGGCTGCGTTCGGGGGCACCGACCAGACGGTGCTGGTGCTGCGGGCGGCGACCGTGGATGAGCTGGCCACCGCCTGCGCAACCGCCCGCGAAACCCGGGATAAGGCGGTATTTATTGAGGTAGTCACCGACCGGGATGACATGCCGCAGCTGCTGCGTGACTTCGGGGCCATGGCGGCCGCCATTAACCGCAAAGAGTAGCGCACCCTAACCGTAGGGCGTGGGTCTGCCCGCACCGTCAGCGAACCCCGACCCCAATCGTCTTTTCTGGCACCCCGTGCGGGCCCGCATCCCGGCGACTCTATGCCTTCAGCGCGCCGCGCAGTATTCACCGGATGCGCCCGCCTCAGGGGGGCGCAATGTTACGTAACATTGCGCCCGGCGCTTCACAAAAAGTAAGTCTTAGAAATATTGGGACATAAAACAGGCGCTGCGCCAACCCGAGATTTACCCTAAAGGTAGATTAAACCGAGTGCAGCCGCAGAGAAAGAACCTACTATGACCGAGGTCGCTTACCGAACTGTAGACACCACCGAGCTCTTTCAAGCAGGCGTTCGGGCATCACCCCGCAGGTGTCGCCGTCATTACCGCAACCGATGAGAACGGCGAACCGGCAGGTTTCACCGCCTCCTCCGTCACCTCCATTGCGGCAGAGCCGCCCATTGTGGCGTTCTCTCTCAAAGCAGACAGCGGGTCGGCCGGGAAAATCGCCGCCGCCGACTCGTTCCTCATCCACCTGCTGGATGCCGAAAACGCAGATAGCACGTAATTTCGCCACGCACGGCTACCCTCGTTTTGCGGACACCTCCGCCTGGGAGTTCATTGCAACCGGTGAGCCGCTGGTGCACGATATCCGCCGGGTACTGCGCGCAACCCCGCTCAGCCGGGTGGAAGCTGGCCCGGCCCTAGTCTTCACCGCCCAGGTGGAAGAGTTCGTACGCCACGACCTCACCGGCACCCCGCTCGTGTACCATTCACGGGAATTCCATGCACTGGGGGAGCACTCCACCGTCAATTACGCTATCTAAAATACGCCGCCGCGAGGCGTCAAACGTGGCTTTTCGGCCCGGAAGCGGCGCATAGGGCGCTGATGTGCGCTGAAAAGCCACGTTTTGCTGCCCATTAAGAGACGCCTGGCACCTGCGGGCAAAAGCACTGGGATTACGAGGCGCACTAGGGTTAAATAGGTAGAACAACATAAAACCACACAGGTCAACACCTGAAGGAGAACCCCGTGACCGCCGACGCCGCCCCCGCAGAGAGCGCCTCCGCCCCGCTGCTGCCTGAATCTTTGGAGTACACACGCCGCCTGATTGCATTCCCCAGTATCGCCCAAACCTCCAACCTAGACATTATTGACTACATTGAGGCCGAATTTGCCCGCCACGGGCACACCGGGCACCGCAGCTACAGTGAAGACAGCACACGGGCCAACCTTTTCATCACCATCCCCGCAGCCGACGGCACGGTGAACGGGGGCATTATTATTTCGGGGCACACCGACGTGGTACCCGTGGAGGGGCAAATCTGGGACTCAGACCCGTTCACGGTGCGTGTTGAGGGAACCCGCGCATATGGGCGGGGCGTGTGCGATATGAAAGGCTACCTGGGGGCGGCACTGTGGCTGCTGCCGCGCATCCGGCAGGATAGACTGCGTGTGCCCCTGCACTTTGCGTTCACCTACGACGAGGAAGTCGGGTGTGTTGGGGCGCCCGCCCTCATTGAGGAGTTCACACACCGCGGCGTTCACCCGCAGTTCTGCGTGGTGGGTGAACCCACCTCAATGCGCGTCATCTCAGCCCACAAGGGTGCGCACCGCGGCAGGGTCAGCATCACCGGGGTCGCCAAACACGCCTCTCTGGCCACGCACGGGGTGAGCGCCGTCAATGCCGCCGGGGAGTTCATTACGTTCTTCGCACGTCTGGCTGATAGCTGGGAGCAGGAAGGCCCGTTCGATCAGGCGTTCGTGGTGCCGCACGCAACCGGTGGGGTGAATTTCGCGCGCGGCGGCGTGCAGTACAATATCGTGGCCGAACGCGCCGTGCTGGAGTATGATTTCCGCATCTTACCGTCAATGACCACGGAGTCCGTGGTGCAGCGCCTTGAGGACGAGCTTTTTGGGGAAATCCTGCCGAGGATGCACGCCCGCGCGGCCCGCGCCGAGGAACTCTCGGGCGCCGAACCGGGGTCGTTGACGGCACAGGTGCAGGTGCAGCATGAGCTGCTGGCGGCCGTCCCCGGTCTGGGGACCCCGGACGATGCTGAGCTGGTGCGCCTGGCAAATACACTATTAGGCTTAACCGAGGCACCGCAGAAGGTCACCTACGGCACGGAGGCGGGGCTGTTCCAGCGCGCCGGGGTTGAGAGCATCGTGTGCGGCCCCGGCGATATTGCCCAAGCCCACTCACCGAACGAGTGGGTTGAGCTTGAACAGTTACGGGACTGCGAGCGCTTCTTTGAGGCCATCCTGGGCTGGGCCTCACAGTAGACCCCTCCCCGCTTGTCTATTCGGCGAGCTATTGTGCATTTCGCGGTTTATTTCGCCGCATGCGCAATAGCCTACGAAACGTGGGCTTCCGACATGTCAGCATCCTCATCTGCTTCCAAATAACGGTTAGCAATTGGAATCCAGGTGAGGGTTAGTGCCAGCAACACCCCGCCGATCGCTAGCACGGTGAGGCGCGTGCTCGTTTCCGCACCCAGACCTACGAGCGGGTTCACCACAATACCCACGAGGCTCCCGACAGAGCTTGCCACATTCAGCACTGTGGCGCGGCGATGTGCAGGAATCAGTTTATTGGTTACAGCAGAGGTGATCGGCCCGCGCGCGTGAATACCCACCACCACGAGTAAGAACCCCGATACTACGGCAAGGACATGCGGCACCGCCATCAGGCAGAAGCCCGCGGCACCATACCCCATGGCCAGCAGAAGCGCGGTTTTGCGCCCTACCCGCTTCTCGATACGCCCTGCCGCATAGTTATACCCTGCCGCAAGGAGCTGACCGGCACCAGCGATCACGCCCCATGCTGCAATAGGAACATCTTGTGCGGCAAAAAGCGGCTGGTTCAGCGTGTACACCGCGTTGAAAAGTGCAAAGGATGCGCTCGAACCTACCGCAACGTATAGCAGAAGCGGTGAGGTAAAAAGTAGTTTCACACCTATTTTTAGCGAAATCCACGAAGTTTCAGGGTGTTTATCGTGATTTTTCGGGTTCTGCTGCGGCAAAAACGCCACACAAACTGCCGCAACTACGGCCATTGCCGCCGATAACAGAGCGGGCAGTGAAATATCGACGGACCCCAACGCAGAACCCACCACGGAACCTGTTACCCCCGCGGTGAGCATCAGGGCGCTAAGATGCCCCCACGCGCCAACCGCTTTCGCATCAGCATCATCGCCAAGGGAATCATAAATATAGGCGTCTTGCACCCCCGTAAGCATGGCAATACTCAGCCCACTCATCACAATGAAAGAGCATAAATGGAGAAATTTGTGCCAGTGGCAAAAAGAATCTCGGCAATCGCGTTGAACACAAAACCGGCACCTACGAGTCTCCGGCGGTCGAAACGGTCGCCAATAATCCCGGCAGGAATTTCAGCCACCAAAATACTAGCGACCAAAACACTTTCCAGCATGAAAATATCGGTGAGCGATAACCCACGGCTTTCCAGGAAGAACGCGCTGACTGGCACATAGAAATCAAATCCGGCGGCAATCATGGCGAGCGCCATGGGTATTAGGGATTTGCTCGACCAGACGATCCGACGTGCGGGGTATGTGGTGCTCACCTGTTTCTCCTGATTTGTAGAGTTAGTCAGGACACGAATATGGAAGAGGGTCTCATGTGCCATGCATCCTTATTTTCTATTCTCTAGCATCCCGCATAAAAAGTACCTTTATGTGAATAAAGCGGGTTTTAACGCTTTATTCACATAAAGGTACTTTTTATCGGGTAAATCCAGGTGAAGATTACCGCCAGTAGTTGTTGGCCGCTGCGATGGTCTGGAACTCGATGGCTACCACCTGCGCCGCAGCCGTCAGCGAGTCCGGGTCTACCGCGTATTCCGGGCGTCCCGCTTTGAGAGCATCCGGGTTAGGCTGAATCTGGTGGATGGTGTGCCGTGCGATAAGCATCGCCAACTGCCGCCCTTCTTCGGGGGTTTTGGTGATGAGGGTGCCACCGGGAATTCCCGTTAGTTCTTCTGCTGGAAGTCGCTGGCTCATAGTGTCCGCTCCAATCTGCGTATACTCCTTCAACGCCACCATAATGAACTGCCCGGGCGCCCTCAAGCAAGTTTCCCCTGATGCTCGGGTTAAGCCACCCCTTATAGCCAGCGCCGTATCAGCACGTAAAAACCGCATGTGATACACACCCTATTTTCCCACATAAACCCATGAATACCGCTTATGTCTTTGGGTTACCTTATCCCAAAGTATTGCTATTTTACGCCGTATCACGTCTTATATAAATCACAGCCAAAACCAAATATTCCAACATAAACACAAGCGGAGGGTTCCGTGCACACCATCAGCCCCTACCTCGCCGAATTCTTAGGCACGCTCATTATGTGCGCTATCGGGTGCGGCTCCATCGCCACCGTCGAGCTGCGACGCTCCAAAGGGCACGGCGATAACTTCTTCACTATCGCCTTCGGCTGGGGTTTTGCCGTAGCTTTCGGCGTCTACGCCTCGCATCCGTATTCCGGCGGGCATCTGAACCCCGCGGTCTCGGTAGGGTTGGCGGCTTTTGGTGAATTTGAGTGGGCTAAGGTCCCCGGGTATGTGATCGCCCAGCTTCTTGGGGCTATGGCGGGCGCGGGGCTGGTGTACTTGAACTACCTGCCGCATTGGAAGGCCACCGCCGACCAGAAGATTAAGCTTGGCGTGTTCTCCACGGTTCCCGCCATTCACAACTACTTCACGAACGCGCTCTCTGAAATTATTGGCACCTTCATGCTCGTCTTCTCGGCGCTGTACACCGGCGTGAACTTCAAGCCCACGATTACCACCGGCAGCGTGGAACTCTCCCTAAACCTCAACGATGTGCTCAAGCCTCTCGCTTTCGGCTTCATGGTGGCTGTGCTCGTAATCGGCTTGGGTGGGCAGACCGGGTACGCCCTGAACCCTGCGCGGGATCTTGGCCCGCGCATTATGCACGCCCTGCTGCCTATTCATGGCAAGGGAACCTCACGCTGGTTCTACTCGTGGGTTCCTATCTTTGCCCCGCTTGTGGGCGGTTTTATGGGCGGTGCATTCTTCAAACTCTATTACGAGAGTGAGTTCACCCTCTGGGTTGTTATCTCCTCGGCATGCGCCGTCGTGCTTTTAGGGTTCGCGTATTGGGCAAATAGCCACTTGTACCGGGCACCCAGCGCGGAGGTGATTCCCCAGGGCGAGGATACTTTTGCGACGGCGGCAAAAGCTGCGGCGACCTATACCGCCACCGGGTCCATCCCGATTATCGAGAAGCGAACCTATCAGCAGTAGCTTCTGCCCGCACGGCACGAAGCCGCCCAGTTGATAAACAATCAACGGGCGGCTCCTGCGTTTTCGGGTTTTACGTCGTGCAGCTACCCGCCATCCACTGAACCGCAGAGGGCACAGTGCTGCTACCAGTTCGCTGTGGCGGCGCGGGCGGCACGGCGGGCGCGGAGGCGGGAACGAAGCAGACGCCACAGCATCACCAACAGCGCCCCCATGAGCGCCCCAGCGGTGTTATTAATCAAATCATCCACGTCGAAGGTGCGGTACGGGCAGGGTGCCAGCCCCCAGTTACCGCTGAGCTGGCTCAGCTCAATGAACAGTGAAAGGCCAAACCCCGCCAGGGTGGATGCGCGCAGCCCCCACCGCAGGCACCCGGCGGTGAGCACCCCCAACGGAATGAACATCGCAATATTGAAAAATAGTTGAGCGAACACCCCGGTGGTGAAGCGGCTCAGCCCCATCCCTTTTGTCTGCTCCAGGGCTTGGCCCCAGCTCCAGCCCGCATACAGGCGCGGATAGTACAGGTTGGGGTTGCATAGCTGCCCATCCACCCGGATGGGGGTAAGTGTGAACGCAAGAATACACGCAATAAACGCCGAGAATGCGCCCGTGACAAGGTAGTGGCGGATAGTGACGGGGCGGTTAAGGTGGCGCGCCCGAAGATGCATGGCGATCACCCCGACCGCAAAAAGAACGAGCAGGGCAATACCAATTTCCGCAGCGAAAATAGCGGCCATCTGCTCGTTAAATACGAGGTTTCTCACACCCAACCCCTAATATACCCTTTTGGAAATATTCCCCGAATAAAATATTTTGCGTTGTGCTGTTCTCATAAGGATACCCGGCAAATTTACGCTGCCCGCCCGAGATAACCTGAGAATTCCCAGTGAATGACAACTGCACGTGTATAAGGTGTGCCCGCACACCCAGAAATCTTAACGGCTGTATGCGTATCACCTCGCCGAAAACACCGCCAAGAACACAGCCGCCGCAGCCGTATACCCCGCGATGAGGGTAATCAGTGAAAGCATTGGCTGCACCAGCCACAGCATCACAAAACGCGCGTACCTGCCCGCAAGAAGTGCCTGCACCGCCTCAACCATAGCGGTTGAAAACGTGGTGAAACCACCCAACAGTCCCACAGAGAGCCCCGCATAGGCAACGGCATCCTGCCCACCCAAAACGTTCACCGCCGCACCCACAATACCCAGCGCGAGAGAACCCAGAACGTTAATCACAAACACCGCGCTGATGAGCGCATCGGAGGTGCGGCGCGGTGCCAAGAACCGCTCCAGATAGTAACGCAGCACCGCTCCCAGGCCGCCGCCCACAAAAACGGCTGCCGCGCTCATCCACTCCATCTATACCCTATATCCGCTGACGCCCGCCGGGTGCACTGGGAATCTTGCTCCCCACCCACAGTCCGGCACCGCTGGCGGCCAAACCTGCAACACACACGAGCATGGCTGCCCCCACCAGGCGCGCCATGAGCGCATCACCAGTACCGTTATGTTCATCGAAAATATTGAGCGCCGCAATGAGGGCAGCATACGTGGTGTATCCGCCCAGCAGGCCGGTACCGAACAGTAGCCGCTGTGGGCGTACCGCCTCATCTCCGTACCGGGCGGCGCGCCGGGACCACCATGCGGTAAGTACCCCAAGCGCAAACGCACCCAACATATTTGCAACATAAATATAACTTGGAGTGTATATTCTGCAGAGTGAGCCGACCCCGCCGCCTATAAACACCAGCAGCGGCGCGGGGATTCTGCTCAGTGCTGAGGAACGCCTCGCAGACACTCAGCCCCCTCTCGCATTACGCGCCATGGTGCGCACAAAATCCTAATCGGTACAGAACTACTATCGTAGAATACTCCGAACACCACTAACCGCACCAACGCCCCCTTACCTGTCTAAGGCAAAATCCGCACGGGTAGCCTGCTCTCACCGTACTACCCGCGCGGATTCCCTGCCCGCCAGTAAACAGCAGCTAGCCGCGGCGTTTGTACTCGCCGATCTCGGATTTATCGATTTTTGGCCCGCGCCGCCTCTTCCACAGGTTCATTTTCAGTGACCCTTTGGTTTTGACGCTATCGTCGTTCCCCTTCGGGGCGGCCCCGGAGGCGGCTGCATCAGCTGCGCTCTCACCGGGTTTGGCAGCAACACGCTCAGACTTATCAGAGCCGCCCCTGCGCCCAAGCTTCTCGGTGACCAGCCGCTTCACCCCCAAGTCGGAAAGCAGCGTGTGTGCGGGCGGACGCCCCTAACGGCAGAGGCTGCTGTCACAGGGCTGCTGGCGATACCCGTGGCGGGCTCTTCACATTCGGTTGTTTCCGCGTTATCCTCCGCAGAATCATCCGTGACGGCAGGCTCTTTAACCTCACCAGTGACGGTGATATCCGCTGCCGTTTCAGGTTCTGCGGGCTCATCGGTTACGGCAGTGGCCAGTTCACCTGTCTCAACGGTTTTACGAGTAATATCTTCCTGGTTCTCATCAGAGGTTCCGGGCACCTCAGGCTCATCGAGAACCTCGATATCCTTGGTAACCACCGGGGCGTTCTCGTGTGCAGGTGCCTGCGCCCTCTCAGGTGTTTCGAGGTTCTCCGGTTCAGCTTCGGCGGCAGCCGCAGCATCCGGTTCGGAAGCCACGGAGCTGCTGGGTGATGTCGTAGCCTCGGGCGTCTCATCAGCGGCTTTAATGTCCTTGGCGACGAATATCTCTATCTCGTAGGTACCGTCGCTGGGCCCGCCAGCTTCAAGCTCAACACCTGCCGGTACGGTCTGATCGGCTGAGGCAGGTTCATCGGCGTGGGGGCTATCCTCAGCGGCACCCTCAATAGTGGATGTGGTGGGTTTGCCTGCGGCAACTTCAAAGTCCACAACCTCCGTGATTTCGGGGCCGTCAGCCTGTTCGGGGGTGTCCACTATGGTGGTGGCGGTATCATCTGCATTATCTGCGTTATCACTACCCGTTTCTGCCGCACGGCTGCCGTCGGTTGTGGGCTTCACAATGGGTATAGCGCCGGTGAAAGTGGAGCTGTCAAGAACAGCCACCCCGCCCACGCGGGTCACGTCCTTAGTGCGGCCCGCCAGTAGTTTAGCACCCTCCGCTTTGGTGGCTGAACGCACCGTTTTTGGTGACTCATTCTCCACTTCACCCTCGGATAGGGGGCCGGTAAGGGTTGCGCCCTCCACATCCATATTCGGAACGAGCTTATCAAGCCACTTCGGCATCCACCAAGCTTTATCACCCAGCAGGGTCATTATTGCGGGGGTGAGGGTCATACGCACCACGAACGCATCCACCAGCACCCCAAACGCCAGGCCAAAACCGATGGGGCGAGCTGCCGCATCATCAGCGAAAATAAACCCGCCGAACACCGAAATCATGATGATCATCGCGGCGATCACCACACGCACCGCATGGTTATAGCCAGCAACTACAGCGGTTTTCGCGTCCTTACCGTGCACATATGCCTCACGCATACCGGAGACCAAAAATACTTGGTAGTCCATCGCCAGGCCGAAGAGAATACCGATCATCAGAATCGGTAAGAAGGCCAGAATCGCCCCCGGGTCGTGCACCCCAAAAAGCGTGCCCATGAAGCCCATCTGGTAGACCGCAACCACCGCGCCGAAGCTCGCCAAAATCGAGAAGAGGAACCCCGCAGATGCGACCAGCGGCACCAGAATCGAACGGAACACCAGAATCAGCACAATAAACGACAGGCCCATCACCACCGCAAGATACAGCGGCAGCTTCTGCGCGAGCACATTTGAAACATCAATATTGCTGCCGGTCACACCGGTCACGCCCAGGCGCACATCGGTACCCTGCACGTTCACATCCACCTGGCGCAGCTGATCCACCAGTGCGACGGTCTCGGCAGAGTTAGGCCCGTGGGCGGGGATCACCTGGAAAATCTGCAGGGTACGGTCATCAGTCTGCCCGCCAGGAATAACGGCTTTCACATTATTGCCGCCCTTGGCTTTAATGGCGTCGGCAATATCGATCTGGGCCTGCTCAGCCTGCGCCTCGCTCATGTCTGAGGGGGGTGTGCGCCACCGCCAGCACGGGGCCGCTCACACCCTCACCGAACTTATCCTTCACCAGTTTGTACGCCTGGTACTGTGTGCTCTCAACCGGCGAGCTTGCAGCCGACGGCAGGCCCATGCGCATCTGGCCCATCGGAATGGCAATAGCACCCAGCACCAGCACACCGGCAATAATGGTCAGCACAGGGCGGGCGAGCACAATTTTCAGCCAGCCGTGCGGGGATTCCTCACGCTTCTGCTCGTCAGCACGGCGGGCCGCGATTTTCTGCGGGGTGCTGATCGACTCCCACGCCTTTTTCGGTAGCGCCTTGCGCCCAATAAGGGCAAGCACCGCCGGGGTTAGAGTCACCGAAATCAGTACAGCCACAAACACGCACAGCGCCGCAGCATCACCCATATACCCCAGGAACGGAATACCGGTCACATTCAGGGCCAGTAAGGCAATAATCACGGTGACACCCGCGAACACCACCGCATTACCGCTGGTGCCGTTAGCCAGTGCAATGGAGGCGCGCATGGGCATCCCATTCATCAGATTAGAACGGTGCCTATTGAGAATGAACAGCGAATAATCAATCCCCACCGCTAGTCCGAGCATCATACCCAGTATGTAGGTGGTTGAGCTCATATCAACCAGGGAGGAGAACGAAAGGGTCCCCAAAATACCCACCACCACGCCCACCAGGGCCATAAGAATGGGCAGCCCGGCGGCAATGAGGGTGCCGAGCATAATAAGCAGCACAATAAGCGCCACCGCAACGCCTACAATCTCGCCAGCACCCATTCCCCCGCTGGAGGTCTCAGCAATATTCTGGTCAAAGTAGACTTTCAGGCCCTTCAAATCCGCGTTTTTGAAGTGCTCCATGAGCTTAGTGGTGTCTGCGGCAGAGACTTCCTCGTTCTTGGCGTTGAAGGTTACAGCGGCAACAGCGGTCGAACCGTCCTCGGAGACCGTGCGGTAGCCGCTCGTCAGGTTAAAAAGGGCCTCTTTGCGGTCGAGGTCTTCTTTCTGGGTGGGAAAGTCCTTCTCAGCTTTCGCCAGCTCGGCTTTCTTCTCGTTAAGCTGTTTCTGCCCGTCTTCGAGCTCTTTCTTTTTGGCGTTCAGGGCCGCCTGGTTCTTTTCAAGTTCCGCCTGTTTAGCGGTGGTTTCGGCCCGGGTGGCGTCTAGTTTCGCCTGTGATGCGTCGGCTTCGGCACGTTTATTGTTCAGGTCTGTTTGTTTTTCGTTCAGCTCGGAGCGCTGGGCGTTCAGCTGCTCCTGCTGCTGGTTCAGTGGGGCCATGACGGAGGCTTGAGACCCCTGCGCCTCGGCTTGGGAGAACGATGCGTCTAGTTTCGCCTGCTCTTCGGCCAGCCGGTTTTTGCTCACATCAAGCTGCTTCTGCGCATCCTCTACCCGCTGTTTCGCCTGGTTTACCCTGCGTCTGGGAGCTATCGAGATCTTTTTTTGGCGGCCTCTACCTGCTTATTACCGTTATCAACCTGCTGCTGCCCGCTTTCAACCTGCTTTTTACCCTCATCGATCTGCCGCTGACCGTCGGCAATCTGTTTTTTGCCGTCTTCGAGCTGCTCGGGGGCACCGCCTACTTTCTGTTTACCTTCGGTCAGCTGTTTCTGCCCGTCGGTGAGCTGCTTTTCAGTCTCGAACGGGTCGCTGACGGCATCTACAGAGCTCACTTCCCCTTTTAAGGCTCTTTGAGGGAGGCTGTAAACGACTGTTTCTGCTCATCGGTGATCCGTGAACCGTCACTGGTGGTGACAACCACCTGGCCGCTGCCCCGGTTGGCATCTGGGAAGCGTGAGGACAGCTCGTCGGAGAGCCGCTGGGTTTCGGTGCCGGGCATGGTGAACGTGTTCTTCAGCTGCCCGTGGAATGCGGCGTAGCTGGCGCTCACCCCGCCAATGAGAAGGGCCCAGATGGCGATAATTACCCAGGCTTTGCGGGCTGCGAAGTCGCCGATGGAGTAGAGCCATTTGGCCACTGTGGTTCTCCCTTGGTTGATATGCGGTAAAGGTGCAGGTTTTTAGGACTAAGAAAAAAATATTATCTCAGGTTATTTGCTCCACTATTTTTTTAGGCGCATTTTTTTCATCTTTTTAGCGCTGTTGTAAAACCCCTTAATATGCAAAGAAATACTATGTTGAACCCCACTTTTACGCTAAATTATTATGCACAGAACCCACCCCGCAGAGCGTTTTTAGCCTGTCTTTCCGACCAAGAAGCAGGTTTTACCCAAATGCAGAATCTGTGGGTTTCTTATAAAAACCCACATATTATGCGGATAAAAATTCATAGGTGAAAGAAAATAGCTCCGCACCAGTAGGGTCACTGGTGCGGAGCTACATATTAATGTGTGTTGTATCAGCCACAGTATGTATTGTTGGGTTTTATACCAGCATACTGTGCGGCATCATGCACGCGCCGCCTAGGAGGATGCTCCCATGGTGCTTTTAGCCGTCTCGGCTTGTTCATCGTGCTCGGCGGCGGGCTGTTCGGTCTCTTCTTCCAGGGTGTCCAGAAGGGTTGCACCTTCCACATCCATATTCGGAACGAGCTTATCGAGCCATTTCGGCATCCACCAGGCTTTATCACCCAGCAGGGTCAACACTGCGGGGGTGATGGTCATGCGGACCACGAAGGCATCCACCAGCACGCCGAAGGCCAGGCCGAAGCCGATGGGGCGGATCATTGCGGATTCGGCGAAGATAAACCCGCCGAACACCGAGATCATAATGATCATGGCGGCGATCACCACACGCACCGCATGGTTGTACCCGGCGACAACAGCGGTTTTCGCGCTTTTACCGTGCACATAGGCTTCGCGCATGCCGGAGACCAGGAACACCTGGTAGTCCATCGCCAGCCCGAAGAGGATACCGATCATCAGGGTGGGCAGGAACGCTAGGATCGGACCGGGGTCGTGCACCCCGAAGAGGGACCCCATGAAGCCCATCTGGTAGACCGCAACCACGGCACCGAAGCTGGCCAGAATCGAGAAGAGGAACCCGACCGAAGCAACCAGGGGTACCAGAATCGAGCGGAACACCAGAATCAGCACAATAAACGACAGGCCCATGACGACCGCCAAGTACAGCGGCAGTTTCTGCGCCAGCGTATTGGAGACGTCGATATTGCCGCCGGTCAGGCCGGTCACGCCCAGTTTCACGTCAGTGCCCTGCACGTTCACGTCAACCTCACGCAGCTGCTCAACCAGGTTCACGGTTTCAACCGAGCTCGGCCCGTGTTTGGGGATCACCTGGAAAATCTGTACGGTGTGGTCATCGGTTTGCCCGGCGGGAACCACGGTTTTCACGTTGTCGGGGTCTTTCGCCTCAATCGCGTGAGCAATATCGATCTGCGCCTGCTCAGCCTGCGCCTCGTTCATCCCTGCGGGGGTGTGCGCCACCGCCAGCACGGGGCCGCTCATGCCTTCACCAAACTTGTCTTTAACAATCTGGTAGGCCTTATATTCAGTGCTTTCAGTCTGTGAGCTTTCTGCCGAGGGCAGGCCCATGCGCATCTGGCCCATCGGAATGGCAATAGCACCCAACGCCACCACGCAGAGCAGGATGGTCACCACAGGCTTGGCGAGCACAATTTTCAGCCAGCCGTGCGGGGATTCCTCACGCTGTTCCTGTTCGGTGTGGCGTGCCGCGATCTTCTCAGGAGTATCAACGGACGCCCATGCCTTCTTCGACATGACTTTACGACCAATCAGCGAGAGCATGGCGGGGGTTAGGGTCACCGAGATCAGTACGGCCACAAAGACGCACAGTGCCGCCGCATCACCCATATACCCCAGGAACGGGATACCGGTCACGTTCAGGGCCAGTAGGGCAATAATCACGGTGGCACCCGCGAACACCACCGCGTTACCGCTGGTGCCGTTAGCGACCGCGATAGATTTCCGCAGCGGCATGCCGTCCATGAGGTTGGAGCGGTGCCTGTTGAGGATGAACAGTGAGTAGTCGATGCCCACCGCTAGGCCGAGCATCATGCCCAGCATGTAGGTGGTTGAGCTCATATCAACCAGGGACGAGAATGAGAGAGTGCCCAGGATGCCTACAATCACGCCCACAATCGCCATGAGAATGGGCAGCCCGGCGGCAATGAGGGTGCCGAGCAAAACGATGAGCGTCATAAGGGCACCACAATGCCCACAATCTCGCCAACGCCCATACCCACATCGGGAGATTCGGCGACATTCTGGTCAAAGTTGACCGTCAGGCCCTTCAAATCCGCGTTTTTTTGAAATGCTCCATGAGCTTTTTCTTTATCAGCATGCGGGGCTTCCGAGCTTTTTCATTTTGAAGAAAACCCCGGCGACCGCGGTCGAGCCGTCCTCAGAGACCGTACGATAGTCGCTCGTCAGGTTAAAAAGGGCCTCTTTGCGGGCGAGCTCCGCCTGCTGTTCGGGAAGCTTCTTTTCAGAGTCGGCAAGTTCAGCGGCCTTTTGTATCCAGCTGCTTCTGGGATTCGGCCAGCTGGGCACGCTGAGCGTCAATCTGCGCCTGCTGGGAGCCAAGCTGTTCACGCATAGACTCTAGAGCACCAGCTGCTCGAGCCTGTTCGCGGGCCGCATCCAGCTGCTTCTGTGCCGCCTCCAGCTGCGCTTTGCCGTCATCTACTTTCTTCTGAGCATCCCGCAGCTGTTTCTTGCCATCCTCGATCTGCTTCGGGGCGGCATCTAGCTTCTGCTTACCCTCTTCAAGCTGCTTCCTACCGTCGGCAATCTGCTGCTCGGTGGCGAAAGGGTCGCTCACATCGTCAACCGCCGAATTCTCGTTCTTAAGGCTATTCAGCTTGTTCACGAAGGCTTGTTTCTGCTCATCGGTACTGCGTGAACCGTCACCGGTGGTCACGATTACTTGGCCGGTTCCTCGGTTAGCGTCCGGGAAGCGTGAGGCCAGCTCATCGGTGAGCCGCTGCGTCTCAGTGCCGGGCATGGTGAACGTGGTCTTTAGCTGCCCATGGAATGCACTATACGTACCGGCAACACCGGCAATAACCAGCACCCAGATAGCAATCACTGCCCAGGCTTTGCGAGCGGCAAAGCTACCGATAGAGTAAAGCCATTTAGCCACTGCGGATCCTCCTCAAACTCAAAAAAATCTCTGTGTTGATTGATATGGTGCGCGTATTCGCTGCGCCTATGTGTATTGACCGCCAAGCAGTTCTTCAACATAGCCAAGGCAGTGTTCTATGCTGTCCCGCATTTTCTCAGCGTCTTCGGGGGGTTTGGGGTTGCCTTCGGCGTCATAGAAAGACGCCGCAATGCCCTCACAAACAGCGGAGGCGATAAGGTTCCCAAAAATGGCGATGCGCATCCGCGGGATGTCTTGGCGTTGCTGCCAGAGCTTGTCAACAACCATTTCGATGGAGTTCAAATAGGAGGTTGAGCTGTATTCGTTGAACTTATTGTCAATCGAGTAGTCGTGGAGGGCGAACAGCAGCCGCGCGTGGGGTTCCACATGTTCGGCGAGGCGTTCAGTGGTGAACGCGGCGCGCACCCCGTCGAGCATGTCCCGTTCAAGATGCGGACCGGTGGGGGTGCAGAAATCAGGGATGACCTCAAAAATACGGTCCAGGTACTCGTTTCAGGCGTTCAACGGCGGCGGCTTCAACCGAAGAAAAATGGTTGAAAATGGTACGCCGGGATACGCCGGATTCTTTTGGCGAGCGTATCCGCCGTAAGCGCTTTCAGGCCGCCCGCAAGCACGAGTTTTTCGGCCGCATCCATAATGGCGATGCGGTTCTCGGCTTTGCGCGCGGAGCGTTTGTCTACAATCTTTTGGGCAATACACACAGTTATTACACTAAGTGCAATATTGCACTAAGTGCAAGTTTTAGCACTGTGAGCTCACCCATATTTTTGCACTGAGTGCAAATACGCAGGGGTGTTTGGCCCCAAGAACCAACACAGGACGCACACGGTAACCAGCAAACTGAGCACACGGTTCCTTCACACCACCCACAAACAGCGGGCATCCTTATGGATGCCCGCCGTATCAAAAGAAGCAGCGTCGTTAGTGCCCGACTGCCCCCTTTTGCACGCTCAGCCGAGCCTGCGCAGGTGCCGCACTCGCCAACGGCAAACGCACCATGAACTCGGTGCGGCCTGGCCTGGATTTAACCGAGATCGTGCCGCCATGCACGCGCACAATCGCCTGCACAATCGAGAGTCCCAGCCCCGTGGTGCCGTCCGAACCGGAACGTGCCTTATCGGCGCGCGCGAAACGGTCAAAAATCTTATCCACAAACTGCGGGTCAATCCCCGGCCCGTTATCCACCACGGTCATTAGGGCGTGGCTGCGATCCGCTGAAACCCGCAACCCGGCAATTACAGTGGTGCCGTCATCCGTGTGTTTGCGGGCGTTTGACAGCAGGTTCAGAATCACCTGCTGCAGCTGTGAGCGGTCAGCAATCATCTCAACTGGCTCATCCGGCACATCCAGCCGCCACACGTGGGTGCGGGCTGCCGCCTGCATATCGGAAAGGCACTCAATCAGCAGCTCCGTCAGGTCAATCAGCTCAAACTGCGGCTCACGCCCCTCATCCAAACGTGCCAGCAGCAGCAGGTCTTCAACAAGGCGCGACATGCGCACCGTCTGCGAGTCGATGCGCGCCAGCGACGACTGCCCATTCTCACTCATTGCCTCTGTCCAGCGCATCATATCTGAGTAGCCTTTAATGGCAGCCAGGGGCGTGCGGAGCTCATGGGAGGCATCCGCAATGAAAGCGCGAATCTGCTGTTCGGTGCGTTCACGCACCTCAAGGGCCGAACTCACATTATCGAGCAGCTGGTTCAGGGCGTACCCGACCGCGCCCACCTCGGTTCTGGGGTCGGCGTCTTTGGGCATCACCTTCACCTGCTGGGAGATGGTGTGTTCACCCAGGTTTAGGTTCGCCACGTCGGTGGCAACCGCCGAAACACGCTCCAGCGGGCGCATGGTGCGGCGAATAATATATGAGCCAAGCATCCCGGCCAGCACCATAACAGCCACGGATCCGATCACCATGACAGTGATGGTGGCGGCTAGGGTCTGGTGCATATCGCCCATGGGTACACCAACCAGCAGGTTTCCTGAGCCTGGCTTACCTTTTGAGACCTGCACCAGGTAGTGGCCTCCGCTTTCCAACTCAACCTCCACGGGTACGCCGTCTTGGGCACCCAGGCGGATAGCAGAGAGCAGGTTCTTATCGGAGTCTGAGATCCCCTGAGTATGCGCTTTGCTGTCGAGGATGCCTGCGAAAGTGGTCTGCCCGTCTCGGTCAAAGCACATGCCGAGTGTGCCAGGCACCTGCCCGGGAATGAGTAGCGGGTTTTTGCCGGTGGCATTATTGTCCGAGGTGGGGCACGCGAGGTTCCCACTGGATTCTCCCCCTTCGGGGCCGCCACCCGCACGCAGGGAGGTGCCGTTGAGGTTAGCGATAACCTGACCCAGTAGCGAGTTATGAATAGCAACGTAGCTTGAGCTGCCGATAATAATGCAGGCAACGCCGAGCATACTTACGAGGATGGCAATAAGGCGGGTGCGCAGACGCGGGGAGTAACGCACTTTTTTGTTTCGTCGTGCGCGTTTAGCGGGTGCCTGGGGTTGGGGTGGTGCTGTGTGCGTGCTCTGCGCTACGTTCATTCAACCACCCTTCCATACCATATTCGGAATTTATTATATGCAGTATTTGTGAGGATTAATCCTTGATTTTTAGACATTTAATGCTGTTTTTATACAGCTGGACGTATAACATAACCTGCACCGCGTACTGTGTGGATCATAGGCTCACGCCCCACATCAATCTTCTTACGCAGATACGAGATGTAAAGCTCCACAATATTTGCTTGTCCGCCAAAATCGTAGTTCCACACGTTATCAAGAATCTGGCTTTTAGAGACCACGCGTTTAGCGTTCTCCATGAGGTAGCGCAGCAAATCGAACTGAGTTGCGGTAAGCGTGATGGGGTCGCCGCCACGACTCACCTCACGGGTGTCCTGGTTCAGGATCAAATCCCCCACCACTAGTTCGGCGTCATCAACCGCAGCCACACCCGAGCGTTGCACCAGCCGGTGCAGGCGAATCATCACCTCCTCCATTGAGAATGGTTTAGTCACATAATCGTCGGCACCCGCCGCCAGCCCTTCAATACGGTTATCAACGGAGTCTTTGGCGGTGAGGAAGAGGCACGGCACCTCGGGGTAAAATTTGCGGATGCGTTCCAGCAGTTCCAGGCCGTCAAAGCCGGGCATCATAATATCGAGTACCAGCACGTCTGGCCGCCAGTCACGGGCAATGGCGAGCGCGGTGGGCCCGTCGGTGGCAGACTGCACTTCCCAGCCGATCATTTTCAGGCCCATGCTCACGAGTTCTTCAGCATCTCTTCGTCGTCGGCTACAAGGGCGCGGATGGGGCTGCCGTCTGGGTGTTCAAGGGTGGGAAGATTTTTAGCGATTTCGGTTGCTTTGCTACTCATGTCTTAAAGGGTAGCGGTAGTTTGGGGGTGCAGTGGCGGTTTTTCCCGTTTTTCTCGCACAACATAGTGGATGCATAAGCCGCGCACAGCAACAGCACAGTATCCGCACCCTGGGGTCGTTCAAAGATGCCGCCCCTGTGTGCTTACCGGCAGGGCCGCATAATAATGACACTGTGCCGCCAGAGGAGGAATGGAGTTCCTTTAGCGTCACAGTGTCTTAGGGATGTGGGCGAGTAGTGGTCAGGCGTTGCGGCCCTACCCTGTTAGAGGCGCACCCCGCCCTTGAGGATACGGCGAGGTTTCAGTGGTTTCACCCCACCAGCCCCCGGGGCTCCGTAGCCGGATACACTCAAATCGTTGCGGGTATTTCGTGGGCCGGAGAATCCTTCGTCCTCGATTTTCCCGTCGGAGGACACCGTGGTGGTAATCTCTTTATTTCTATCCCCCACACTCACGCTGCGGGGAGTGATCTCAACCCACGATCCGTCCGCGCAGGTCACGGTTTTTACTTCTTTGTCTTTCATGTACCGGAAGGTGCCGTCGGGGTTCACGTGGATCACCTGCCTAGAACCGTATCCCACGTTTTCTTTAACGGTCATGTCCCAGGAGCCGTCGGGGTTCAGCTGTATGCTTTCATCCCTGTTTCTGCGGTCCAGGTGCCGTCGGCTTTTACCTCAATGTGGTCACTGCCGCGCTTAATGTAGGTCCAGGAGCCGTCGGAGTCGTTAATTTTTACCCAGGGTTTGTCGGAGCTGCTGATTGGGTCGTTCGGGCGCGGGCGCGGTTTACCAGCCTTATTATCATCGGTGAGAGCAGCTGAGCCGCCGGGGGCATTCTGGCTTTCGAAGGGAACCTTGTCGGGGTTTTTGCCGACTTCATGGGCTGGGCAGGTGATGGGGAATTTTACGTCGGTGAAGAAGTTATATTCCCGCGCTTTTTCGGGATGTTCAATGAGTTCTTTGGCGTCAATTTGTTCTTTTGGGGTGGGGGTGGCGGATGCCGTGTAGCTTGATGATGCTGCGTTTGATGCTCGGCTGCTGCTGGCGGACTGTGATTTTGAGCTGGATGAGCTTGAGGTGGAGGCTGCTGTGCAGGCGCTGAGTGCGAGAACCATGACCGCGCCTACGGAAAGTATGCGAAGCTTATGCATAGTAATTCCTTACCGGTGAATATTATGGGTTTATGGGCGTTTTCCTCTTCTAATATACCCTTTAGACTTTTTTGAGGCCGCTAAAACACGCCCCTGGGCGCAGGATCCTTTTCGCGGTGCTCCTATCCCCGCGTTATTGCGGCTTTGCAAGTTTTGTCTATAGCCCGTCCCGCAGGATTGATGGGAGCATCCCCAACTCGTCGAGCCTGCGCACCAGGTGGATACTCAGGTCGTTACCCCACGCCCGTGCACTGTATTTGCGGGTGCCTTCAGGCCGGTAGAGCAGGTCGCGGTCAAGCAGGCTTTTCAGTTGTTTACTGCGCACTGCGGAGGAGCCGGGAAGCAGGTCTTTCACGTCACTGGCAGAGACTTCCCAAACAGCATTATTTAACAGGCACGAATCTGATATTTAACGGGGAGAGCCGTTTTCCCTTGATATTTCAAGGTTTTTAGAATCCCCTGTCGGGCAATTATTTAACGCCAGGCGTTTTAACATTTAACGCAAAAGCCCTTCCCGGAGGCAGCACAGCCGGGGTACAGCAACGCCCGCGTACGGAGCGAACCGTAGCGGGCGGGTACTGCTGTATTCACCGGTTACAGTGTTAGCGGTGCTGTGTTTTATGGGAATGCTTTCTGCCCTGCGGCTATGGGGTTACGCGCCTTTAGAGGTATAACACCATCTTTAACAGTTAATGGTGCGCGGGGGGTTTCCGGATCTTTTATGCTTTTATCTCCGCCCCGGTTCTCCCATGTTTTTCGTGCGACCTCTATCCATTTCTTATCCGAAACGCCCTCATAGATTTTGCCGTCGGGGGTACCGTAGGTGATTTCGATGTCTTTGTATTCATCGCACCATGAACCGTCGGCAAACATCTGTATCTTTCTGGATTCCCCCATTTTCTTCACCCACGTGCCGTTCGGGTTCACATGCATATTCACCATGGTTTTTTCGGTGTAGGAGTCCCATGACCCGTCCGCGTTCAAGGTTGCGGTGTCACCGTCACTACTTTTGGATTTCCATGTACCGTCGGCGGCAACTTCAGCGGTTCCTTTTCCTTCTTTAGCGGAATATGAGTAGGACCCATCATCTTTGAGGTGAACGTTGCTTAGGCCCCAATCATGGGACTCCGTTTCCCGACGGCGTGGCTCCTTACCCGCTTTATTATCATCGGTGAGAACAAGCCGCTGCTGCTGCGCTATGGCGACGCGTTCCTGTTCGGAACCAACGGGTGCCTGTACGGCCTTTACACCCCTGGGCAAGGGTGTACGCGGCATCAGCGGGATGACACCGTTACTTCCCACACCGTATTTAATATCATCTGTGCGCTGCACGATAGACGATTGCTCGTAGTCGAAGGGCTTCACGAGGCTCCACTCGGAGCTTACTGAGGTACTTTGCTGCCCATCCTTCGAATCGGTGATTGTGACGGTTCCGTCCGCACTGCCAACAATGGTTTGGTAGCGGTTTTTCTGCTCCCAGCTGCCGTCAGGGCGCACCTGCTCTCGGACCTCTACAGCTTCTTTCCCCTCTTCGGCCTCATATTTAGTAACTGTATCCCACGACCCGTCAGGGTTGACGTGCGTTTTCTCCTGCGTGGATTTGCTATTTTCCACAGCATCCCACGACCCGTCGGCGTGAAGTGTAACTTCCTGATGACGATAACCGTCTGATTGATATGACCAGGTGCCGTCAGCGTTCACGGTCAGCTCCCGGTCTTTATCAGGGGAATACTTCCAAGAGCCGTCATCATGCACTGTCACATACTTACTGGTTCCCCCCTGCGAGCGCGGGCGGGGTTTACCGGCCTTATTGTCGTCGGTCAGACCAACGGTGCGCACCTCGCCGCCAGATGCTGACGGGGCGGCGCTGGGTGACACAGACGCAGAGGCCGTGGCGGATGAGGTGGCCTCAGCCGGGTTGAATTTGCCGGGCTCCGGGCAGGCTGGCATTTCGGGTTCGGTGTACCTACTGTATGGGCTGTATGAGCTGGAAGCCACCGGGCGTTCTGGGGGGCGTGGTATTGTTTCTTCTTTCCTTGCGGAAAACACAGCACACGAGCTTAAAACCAGTGTCAGCGCGGTACCTGCTGAGATGGATGCAAGAACACGGTGATAGCGTAAGATTGTCATTGCCAGATTCCTTACACTCTCTCCTACGAGAAGGCCTTCTGCCCGGCGGCTACTGCGACACGCGGCATCAGGGGAACAACACCATCTTTAATAGGGGACGGCGCGGTGGCGGCGTGTGGGGGTTCTATGTATTCATAGTCGCGCCGTTCATCCCACATTTTATAATCGGCTTCATGCCATTTACCGTCTGTACCGAGCCCGTAGATTTTACCCTCGGGGGTGCCATAGTAGGCACCGTAGTAGGCGGATGATTCGCCATCACCAATCCTGAGATCGTAGCACCATGAGCCGTCGGCAAACATCTGTACCCTTACGTTTTCCCCATAATTCTTCACCCACGTGCCGTCCGAGTTCACGTGCACATTCATCTTGGATTCTTGAGGGTCCGTCTTGGATTTTTCAGTGTAGGAATCCCACGACCCGTCCGCGTTCAAGGTTGCGGTACTACCGTCACTACTTTTGGCTTTCCACGTACCGTCGGCAGCAACTTCAGCGGTTCCTTCTCCTTCTTTAGTGGAATACGAGTAGGACCCATCATCTTTGAGGTCAACATTGCCCAGACCCCGGTCATAGGATTCTGTTTCCCGACGGCGTGGCTCTTTACCCGCCTTATTATCATCGGTGAGGACAAGCCGCTGCTGCTGTGCCAGGGCAATACGTTCCTGCTCCGACCCAACGGGTGCCTGCGCGGCCTTCACACCCCTGGGCAAGGGCGCACGTGGCATCAGCGGGATCACACCGCCGTCTCCCACACCGTACTTAATTTTATGGTCCTTCTGCACAAAAATTAATTCCTTGTAGTCGAAAGGCTCCACAAGGCTCCATTCGGAGCTTGAGAAGGTGCTGCCCTGTTTTCCATCCGAATATGTGAGCGTGACGGTGCCGTCCGCGCTGCCAACAATGGTTTGATAGGGGCCTTTCTGCTCCCAGCTGCCGTCAGGGCGCACCTGCTCATGGTGCTCTTCGGCCGCCTTCCCCTCTTTGGCCTCGTATTTAGTGGTTGTATCCCACGACCCGTCAGGGTTAACGTGCATTTTCTCCTGTTTGCTGTACTCGTTATTTGTAATATCCCACGACCCGTCGGCGTGAAGTGTAGCTTCCCGCTGCCCAAAGGTCTTTGATCGATACGACCAAGTACCATCCGCATTCACGGTCAGATCATCGCTGCCGGCGTGATATTTCCAGGAGCCGTCCTCGTTCACCGTCACATCGTTAATAACCTTCCCCTGAGGGCGCGGGCGGGGCTTACCGGCCTTATTGTTATCGGTCAGACCAACGGTGCGCACCTCGCCACCAGAGGCTGACGGGGTGGCGCTGGGTGACACGGACGCAGAGGCTGTGGCGGATGAGGTGGCCTCAGCCGGGTTGAATTTACCGGGCTCCGGGCAGTTGTCCGGCTTCTCAGGCACCCCGTGGCTGTTATACGAGCTGTTCGAGCTGGAGGCCGCCGAGTGCTCCGGGGAGTCCTCTTTCTTCGCAGAGAACGTAGTGCACGAGCTTAAAACCAGCATTAACGCGGTACCTGCCGAGATAGACGCAAAAACACGGTGATAACGAAAGTTCTTCATTGTACAACCTCCTTATAACCTCTTATGAAACGGCCTGCTGCCCGGGGTACAGCGGTTTACGCGGGGTCAGAGGCAGGACGCCTCCCCCACCGATACCGAGACCATACCCCACCCTGGGTGATGGAACACTGGGGGTGCGCACAGTTGTATACGTTTCATCTCGTAATCTCGAACGGCTTACCGCTTGAGCCTTCCATGTACACTTTTGCCGTTGACATCGCTGTAGGTGACGAACCCGCCGCTGCTCTCTGAGCGCCACGTCCCGTCAGCATGCAGTTCTTCTTTTTTAGAACCCTCAGTCGTACGCCAAGTGCCGTCAGGGTTAACGTGCGTGACAGCTTCCTCACCGCCACTCTTAGTTTCCTTCTCTTCCCACGAGCCGTCGGCGTACAGGGTCGTTGTTTTCTGCCCCACCGCTTTCTCATGTTGAACCCAGGTGCCATCGGTGGCGACAGTCAGCTCAGTGTCCCCTTTATTCCAGCTCCATGAGCCGTCAGGGTTAACCTTGGCTTGCGGGGTTAGTTCACGTTCAGGGCGCGGGCGCGGCTTACCGGCCTTATTCTCATCCGTCAGAAGCGTGCCTTCAAGCTCAGCAAGGTCCCGACGGTATTCATCAGTTCCAGGTACAGCCTTTTTAGCGGAGACACCCAGCGGCAAGGCAGTACGCGGTTTCAGGGGAATAACACCGTCTTTCGGTACGGAAGTTACCAAGCTTCCATCTTCCTTGTAGAGCGATGCCACGTACTTGGGGAAAATATCGGGCCATTCGCTGCGAGAAATAGGTTTCTCTTCATCTGCTTTGGAGTCTTTCTTGGTGGCCGTACCATCAGCCTTACCAACATATTTAACGCCGAGCTCGTTTACCTCCCAGGTGCCGTCGGCGCGAACCTCTGCCTTCTTCGCGGGCTCTTTATTTTCTTTGCCTTGCTCTTGGATGCTCCACGAGCCGTCAGGGTTAACGTGGATTACGGTTTTTGAATTAGACAGTTTTTCGGTGGATTCCCACGAGCCGTCGGCGTGGAGCGTAAATTCCTTCTCACCAGTTTTATTCACCCAAGTGCCGTCAGCATTCACAGTTATTTTTTCCTGGCCAGACAAGGTTTTCTCCGTCCACGATCCATCAGATTTCACCTGGTTCTGATTACCACGAGTTTCACGTTCGGAACGGGGGCGGGGTTTTCCTGCCTTATTGTCGTCTCCCAGACCAACTATCTGCCGCCCGTCCTCCGTTGAGGTGGATGCAGATTCTGACGACCCCGAATTATTGGTGCCCCCTCCCTGGTTCACCCCGGATGACGAGCAGGCACTCAGCGCCAGCAAGAGGGCGAATGAGGCCGAGACGGGGGCTGCCATACGGTTGCGGTTGGTCTTCTTCATCGGAGTTTTCCTTCTTCATAACGTATGTCGGTGTGCGGCGCACCGGGCGCCGTTACCCTCAGTATATGAACCGGGGCAGTGGCTGCGGCGGCACCTCACCGGTGCTCGTTACGATGTACAGAGAACCCGTAGCCAGCTCCCACCGTTCCCCCAGTAAACCCCCAGTTTTAAAGACGCGCGCAGGCCGGATGCTCCCCACTCAACGGGGAGTATCCGGCCTGCACAATACCGCGTATTTTCGCCCGCCACCGGTACCGCACGGCGGCCCCAGCGGCGAACCGACTCAGCTACGAAACGGCTTTCTGCCCCACTTTCAGCGGAGTGCGGGGCTTGAGCGGAACCACACTATTGGGACCCACGCCGTTCTTTGAGACGAAGGAGGTGGGGAATCCGGGTACTTTCGCCGGGAAGTGTTCTTTCTTGATTTCCCGGTTAAAGTTGCTGTGCTGTTTATCCACGTGGTGGGCGGTGCCATCTGCCAGGCCGGTATCGAGTGACCTGTCGTCCTCGTACCGCCACGAGCCGTCCGCGTGGGTTACAGTAACGGATTGGTTCCGTTGATCCTCCCAGGTCCACGAGCCGTCAGCGTTCACATGAATTTTCTGCTGATATTTCACGTCGTCAAAGTCCCAGGAACCATCAGCGTGCAGGGCGGCGGACGAGCCGTCTTTTGTGCTCTTCCACTCCCAGGTGCCGTCAGCGTTCACCTTGACCTCCACACCACCGACGGTGGTGTGCGTCCATGAGCCGTCTCATTAATGGTGGCGTTGGATTCTGGGTATTTATCGGTGGAACGCGGGCGCGGCTTACCGGCCTTATTGTCGTCGGTCAGGGCGGTACCGTCCGCCTCAGCTGAGGCCTGCTTCTCCTCCTCAGAGCCGGGGACAGCATAGGTGACTTTCAAACCGGGTTTGAGGCCAGCACGGGGTTTGAGCGGAACCACGCTATTGGGACCCACAACATTCTCCGTCACCTGCGTATGGGGCGCTGGGGGAACCACGGGGAAACCTTCCTTGGGGATTTCACGTTCTTCCCCGGTGGCCGTGTTCTTCTTCGTCGCAGTTCCCTCCGTTGTGCCGGTGGTTACGTACTTACCGCCGCCTTCGTGGTTTTCCCAGCTGCCATCGGCACGGGTTTCTGTGGAGTCACCGGTTTTCTCGTCTTTCTGCCTCCAGGTGCCGTCCGCGTTCATGTGAATAGTTTTCTTCACATACTCGTTGTGGGTGGAATAATCCCATGAGCCGTCGGCGTGCAGGGTGGCTTCCTGCCCGCTCTTTTCGTCCTTCCAGTGCCAGGTGCCATCCGCGTTAGTGGTCATGACTGTGCCGTCGGGCTTATCGTATGTCCACGATCCGTCCTCATTAATGGTTGCACCTTTGAGGGTGTCTTTCATGGATGAGCGCGGGCGCGGTTTACCGGCTTTATTGTCGTCGGTCAGGCCCACAGGCAGCTTATCGTCCGCCGATTCGGAGGCAGCCGCCGTGTTCACCGGTGAGGACTCGCTCGTGGCGGCGGCTGCGGAAGACTCGCTCATAGTCGGGGAACTTTCCTGCGATTTCACAGAGCTAGTGGTACAGGCGCTCAGCGCCAAAACCAAGGCAACACTGGCCGATAATGGCGCGGCGAAACGACGGGGCGTCAACATATGCTTCTCTTTTCAACGGTGAATAATAATGCCCCACAACACCACTTCGGTGAATATGCAGCAGTGTGGGTTGTGCAGCATCTTTAAGTGTACCTTGCTGGCGAAACCAGCCGTACCTTCACCCAATACCCACTATGCACAGTTTTACATGCTTATGCGTTTTGTAATGTCCTATCACCAGTTAGGGGACGTTTTTCTGACCCGCCTTCAGCGGGGTGCGCGGGCGCAGCGGGATGATGCTCTTATCCCCCACACCATCCTGCCCATAAATAGTGGGCACCGCCGGGGTCTCATCGGGTATTCGGTCCGGGCCAACCTCACGCATATCCGGCTTCTGCTGGTACACCTTCCCGTCCGATGTGCCGTACAGGGTCACATGCTCGGCCTGCTGACGCCATGAACCGTCAGTGTTCACCGCCATCCCCCGCCCAGACGGGACCAGGTCATAGCTCACATGATCCACCACCCGAATCCAGCTGCCGTCCGGGTTCACCCGGGTGCGTTCCTTAGTTTTAGCGATATAGCTCTCCCACGTGCCATCAGCTTTCAGGGTCGCCTTATCCCCGCCGCTATTGGACCACTCCCAGGTGCCGTCCGGGTGCACGTGCATGCTCACATTTGCGTCCTTATACTCCCACGACCCGTCACCATTAATTTTTGCGCCCTCCGGGGTAGTCCCACCGGATGCGCTCGGCCGGGGCCTGCCCGCCTTATACTCGTCCACTTGGCCCACAGGCACGGTGTAGCTTGTTGAGGTGGCTGGGGCTGGGGTGGCGGCCCGTCCTCATAAGTGGGGTTGACGGTACAAGCGCTTAGCACCACCAATAAGACGGCACCAGAGCATAACGGCGCCACACGGTAACGGGGCGTAAACATGTGTTCTCTCTTTCACCGGCGATAGTTTCAGGCGCCACGGCAGCCTCCGGAAGGTAGGGCACCTGTTCCCTTAAATTTTATCGTGCGCCACCTTTGAGGGTGAGGGCACGCATCACGGTGTCTTCCGCGCAATCGTAGAAGAACCCCGGCGAAACGTCGCGTGAAGGCGCCGACCCGCCGGGGCTATCAGGGAACCGCCGGGCTACGAGATCACTTTCTGCCCGGCCTTCAATGGGGTGCGTGGTTTAAGCGGCACCACACCGCCGCCGCCCGGGCCGTTCGGCTCAAGCACGGTGGGGGCGCTAGGAATGCCCTTCGGTGCGTCCTTCTTCGACAGCTCACGCGCAACAGGTTTCTCTTGGTACGCCTTACCCTCCGCGGTACCGTACAGCACGAACGACTCGGTCTCATTACGCCACGAGCCGTCCGCGTTCACCGTGATCTTATGGTTACCTTTCACCAGGTCTTCGGCACCGCCCTTATACTCCCAGCTCCAGCCACCATCGGCTTTAACGTGCACAGTCTCATCACGGGAGGCAATATACTCATCCCACGACCCGTCAGCGTGCAACGCGGAGGTGTTACCGTTAGCGTCCTTCTGGGTCCAGGTGCCATCGGCTGCAACCGTCATGGTGACGCCCTTAGCATCAGAGTACGTCCACGACCCGTCCTCATTCACCGCGGCATTTGCTTTGAGCTTGTGCTTTGAACGTGGGCGTTCGGTGCCCGCCTTATTGTCGTCGGTCAGCAGCAGCCCCTCCTGTTCGGCGGTGGCTTTCAGATCTTCTTCAGAGCCTGGGACAACGTAGATCACTTTCGTACCCGGTTTCAGGCCCTTACGGGGCTGCAGCGGCAGCACGCTCTCACCGCCCACCCCGTCCTCAGAGACCACCGTTGCGGGGGCGGGAGGCACCACGGGCCATTCCTTACGGGAGAGCTGACGCTGACCCGACGCGCTCTTACTTACCGCCGTCCCGTCGGCATTGCCGGTGTTTTCGGTGGTGCCGTGGGTGTGCTTCCAGCCGCCGTCAGTGTGCGTCTCAAAATGCCCCACTTTCCTGTCATCCATAGTCCAGGTGCCGTCAGCATTAACATGCACCTGCCGGTGGATCATCTCATTATTCATAATGTGATCCCACGAGCCGTCAGCGTGCAGGGTGGCCTCAGTGCCTTCTTTCTGGTTTTTCCAGGTCCAGGTGCCGTCGGCGTTAGTGGTCATAACGGTGCCGTTGGAGGCGGTGTACGTCCACGACCCGTCCGGGTTCACTGTCGCACCTGTGGCAACATCTTTCACCTTCGAGCGGGGGCGGCTATCGCCAGCTTTATTATCTTCAGTTAAACCGAGGGGGAGCTTCCCGTCAGCAGCATCCGGTGTAGTGGCGGAGGCGCTCGCCGAAGCAGTTGACGACGCACCCGCCTGCGGTGAACTATTAGATGCCGAAGAGCACGCGCTCAACCCCAGAAGTAGACAGGCACCGGCACATAGCGGCGCCACAATTCGGCGGGACTTAAACATATAACTCCCTCGTTATTTATCGGTAATCATGGTGGTGACGTTTTGGTCACCCTTGTTTCATTGTAACGCGCACCTTTCACCACCTAGTACCGGTGCTTACGCCCCTTCAGCGCGTCGCACACTGCCGGTTTTCGGCACCTTCCCCCTGAACTTTCCGCCTTTTTGCGGGAATGAACCGCTGCGGCAGGCTCTTATAGCTGAGGGTGACGGTAAAATTTGAGGAAATACCCGAGAGTCGACGGAAAGGAGAGGACCATGCGCATCAGCCGCATCTACAACAATAATGTGGCCCTCACCGTCGATACTTTCGGTAAGCAGGCGGTGGTGATCGGCCGCGGGCTGGCGTTTGGTAAACGCAAAGGGGACATGGTTAACCCCGCGAAAGTTGAGCAGACCTTCGTCCCTGAGCAGGGTATCTCGGCGGAACGGCTCAGCTGGTCGCTGTCCGAAATTCCTGCCGATATTCTGGCGATAGCCACCGAAATAGAGGGCGACGCCCGCAACGACACCGAGATTGAGCTCTCAAACTCGTTCATTATCCCGTTCGCAGACCACCTGCACTACGCGGTCATACGCGCCCGTGACGGGCTGCGCGTGGATTACCCGCTCGCACCCGAGGTGAACCTGCTGTACCCGCACGAGGTGACCTACGGCCACCGTGCCCTGAACCTGGTGCGCGAGCGCATGGGCGTGGAGCTGAACACGAACGAGGCGATCCCGCTGGCGCTGCACCTGGTAAACGCCCAGTTTGCGACCGCCGACATGTCGCGGGCATTCCGTATGACGGAGGTGTTTGCGCAGGTTTTTGAGGTGATTGAGGTTGCGTACAGGCGCGCTATCGACCCGGTCTCCATGTCCGCGGCACGGTTCATTACGCACCTGCGGTACCTGTTTGTGCGCGCCGATCAGGGCAAGATCGGGGCGGCAGGTGCCGGGATTTCGCAGCCGAGCCTGCTGGCGGCTTTACGCGCGGATGCACCACGCGCCTACGCGTGCGCGCAGAAGGTGCTGCTGCTTCTTGAGATGCAGCTTCAGCAGCCGCTCACCCAGGATGAGCTGACCTATTTGACGATTCATATTGACCGCTTGGCGAAAGACCTGTGGGGTGCTGCCCCCGCATAGGGCAGCCGCCTCACCCGTTCCGCAGCAGGTGCAGTACGGCCTGCACGCGGCGGCGGAGCTGGTCACGAACGCCGTCAAACACGCGAACGCCCAAAATATTACCGTGAGTATTACGCAGGGTAAATCGCTCATTATGTTGGAAGTGCAGGATGATGGCACCGGCGGTATCCCACAGGATGCGCTGGGCAGCAAAGCATCCGGCGGGTTGGAAGGCATTCGCCGCAGGCTCGCCACCTTCGACGGGGAAATGTTCGTCAGCAGCCCAGCGGAAGGACCAACGTCGGTGCGCGCAATCGTGCCGTATGCCGCCCCCGCACCCCAGCAGCACTAACCTACCTTCACGGGAAGTACTGGTGCGATAACAACCGGGCCTCTGCAACGTTCTCTGCTGCGACGCCCCTTAGAGTCCACCCACCCGGGCAAGTTCCTCCATAGCCCGGGTGGGTTATTCATGTTTCATTCTTTCGCCTTGCGACCCTGCGGGTCTTTTAGCGTGTACCTGAGCGTATGGGTGTGCGCTATTGCAGCCTGGCTTTGTCAAGGCCCATCATCTTATCCGCGCTTCCGGGGTCGGTCGCGTAGGCCACCCCGAGACGGTTCCACGCATTAATAACGGTAATAACAAAGGTCAGCTCCGCTAGTTCCTTCTCGTCAAACTGTGCACTCACCTGCGCGTAGTCGGCATCGCTCACATGTGAACCTTCAAGGCGGGTGAGTTTCTCGGCCCACTCCAGCGCAACACGTTCTTTATCCATAAAAAGCGGTGATTCGCGCCAAACCGGCAGATGGTACAGGCGCAGCTCCCGCTCGCCGTGAAGTTTAGCTTCTTTGGCGTGCATATCTGTGCAGAACGTGCACCCGTTAATCTGTGAGATATGCAGTTTAACGAGTTCTTTAATGGTGGTCTCTAGTGTCAGAGTACCTTCCAAGGCCATCATTGCTTTGAAAGATTCGGGACAAGCTGAGAGTAGTCTGCACGCATAAAGACTCCTTACAATTAGTGAGCACGGTTATTCTGTGACTGTACAGGCGGTGTATAGGCAGGTCAAGAGGCTATTCGGCGGGAACCAAATCTATAGTTTGGTTTCACCTTTTTGTATACACTAGTAGCGGGAGAACCTGGATGAAAGAGCGCACGCAGAATGAACACAGACCCGCCGCAGCATATGGCCTCGTCACCAAATTTTTCGCAGCCTTTAGCGTCGGCTGCCCCTGAGGCACAGCCGTCAACGTATGCTGCGATAGTTCAAAAATACTCCCGCTTTTATCTCGTGCGCCTGTGCACCGTGGGGCCTCTTATTGTATTGCATATAGTGGGCGCTATTATACTGCTGCTGGCGTTCATGAACGATGTGCAATCCTATAGCAACAGTAAGTACTCCGATGATTTATTCTATTCGCTAGAGTACCTTATGGTATTTGTGACCGCCGCAATACTATTTATATATCTGTTGTATCCTTTCTGTCATATTTTTGGATGGAAATCTGTAAAAAATAATCTGCACCCTGTGCGGGTTTGTATTATTAATATATTTGGGTTTATTTTTTCTCTTCTAGGGATTATTTTTTATATACTGCCAACTCTGGATAACATTAACTCAACTCTCCCGACGGGTGCCGCCGGTGAAGTACTCATTCTTGTGCTTGTATTCGCTGTACCCATTGCTGAACTTGTTTTCTCCGGTATTTTTATCAAGCATTCGCTGTGGATGATAAGGAATAAGCATTAGCCCTTGTTTCCCTCCAGTTGCCACAGAAATAAAGGTTACTAACTATGAATGATGAAGAGATGAACAGATTCATGGATCTTCTCTTGGAACACGGGTGGAGAATCCGAAATACCGCCAGATCGGACATATTCCATGTCTCGGGGTCTGAGATGGTGTGGGAGTTAACGAATGAAGATCTTTACACAACTAATATTTTTAATATTTTTTTATTATTGGAGATTTAGGTCAGCCCAGCACAAAAATCAAAGACATTATACATGTTACAGACAAAAAAATAATAATCAGCTTATTTTTCACAAAGAACAATATTATTGATCAGATAAATTTTATCGAGAATTTATAGATCAAGCTTCATCAGATAGCTACAACGGAATACCCTGATCGTCTAAAACCAAAACACATCATATGTATATATTGGGGCATACATTACCTATATTTAAAATTTTACGCAAGTTACGATCTGCTATGAAATATATTTACTACATACCGGTAATTTTTTTATTTCCAATAGGTTTTTGATGTTTACAGTTATTTTTGCCCATTCGAAGATGTCAATGATAATTTTTTTCTTCACATATTTTTACAATCGATGATAGGGTTACTGTCTTCAAAAAAATATAGACCATTTTAATGTATTATTTTTATCGGTTACACAGATAAACCCTTCATTTCCCATCGCCCCTTCTCCAAATTTAATAATTTCATCATTTTTTGTACGGTATGCTCTTATATTCTTGAATCTCTGTCCAAATATCTTTTGTTATATTTTTTTCTAGACTGTTAATAGTCGTGTCGCAAAATGGAAACGCAAGCCTTTTCACCATTGTCCATTTTTATAAAAATTTATTAATGTAATGGTTTCGGAAGAACTATTGTACAGAACACTATTCACCCCAATTAATTCATTATTTAACCATTTTTGTTGAGATTTACTCATTACTTACTCTTTCAATGATAAAGAACATTTCAAAATTCTAATTCTAACTACAATAAATTGAGTACAGGTAACTTTGGTGATTCACTGGGATAACAATAACTTGGATGTCCATCGTTATACATAAGTTAATTTATAAGATGCTTTATGCAGATATTTTATCCTCCGAAAACATGTCAAATAATCTAAATAAGCGGATAACTCTTTTTAAGGGGTGGAGATAACGACCCCTTACTGGCACGAGACATACGATGGTGAAAATGGCTAACCTCCAATCACATGCGCAGAAGGAATCGTTGTCTTTTACAGTACCAACCGGACTCACCGTCATACAATTCACTGCTCTAGTAAAATCTACTCACCAGTTACCTGAGCTAAGATACCCTAACCCTAAACATCAATTCCCTACCCTAATCCTGGCACAGCCCACCCTCTAACATATGCCCTTAAAGTAATATATACTATAATTTTTAAGGAAGGGTAGTTATTGTATCCAAAATATCGATCTGGTTAATAGAAAACAAATTAATTTTATTGATAAGGATTATTTATATTGTGGAATTAAAATTTTCAGTTATAGGAACCATTATTGACTTTCCGTATAGTCATATCTTACAGCAGAATCTTCAGAATTTTTTAATCACATTAAACCACGATTATCTCATGAACAACTAAATGATTGGGTCATAGAGTTTCACATAAACCCGACTAATATTTATTGGCTTGAAACTCAAGAATATAGTAAGAGCTTTCTTGGGGTATATAAAAGAGGTATTACCTACCCCAAGATAAAGAGGAAAATATTTTTCAGTTATCATACCAATTCCTAATAGCAATCAAATATCTTGGGGGCTACCAGAGGAAAGGTACCTTCATAGGCCTAAAGCGAATCCTAATAATTTTTTCTTACTGAATTTAGCACTAAAGGGATTTACAGATTTAGAGGACTATTTTTTTAGAATCTACCAAAGAAGCAATTAGTATTTTTCTTAAACAAAGGTTTTAAAAATACAGGGAATTAATTTGAAATTTGATATAGTTGATGTGCGTAAAGAAAAGTAAATTTGTAAAGACCATAAATTTAAATATTCGCAATATTCAATGAGAATTTGGAAAAATATATAGCTAAGGTATAATGTAAATAATTTATTGCACCATTAAAGAGAATGTATTTAAAGAGTGCAATCAATTAAAAAGGAAGTATACAAAATGTTAAAAATCAGGAAAAAAATACTTTAAACAGCATACAGGTAGGACGAAAAAAGAAGGACTTAGCAGAATCAATAATTAATGATCCCGTATATTTTTTGGAGTTTGATAGAAAACATAAAGTATTGTCAGAGTCAATACTCATTACAGTCTCTATGAGGGAGGTTCAATCTTTTGATATAAACGGCAAGGTTGTATCATTTGAGAGCCTAATTTCTTTCTTAGAGGATGAAAACCCATTGGTTGAGGATAACTCATTTTATATATTCCTCAGTATAACCTAAGTTTATATATAGACTGGGAGAGGAAAATATTTAACGAAGTTCTAATTTATGATAAGACATTAAAAAGAGAATATGAAAAAAAGTTCGTTCTTAACGTATGAAGAAATCCAAGAGAATCAGCGGGAAACGACAAAAAGAGCTGCTCATAACCTATACTTTATTCCATATACAGCTGTGGGAAATTTTAAATTCGGAACAGATCCTAAACTATTTTTCAGAAGAAAATAATTTTAATATTCCAAAAGAAATTTCAGCAAAAACAAGTTATTGAGTTTGATGAAAAATATTTTAGTGAGATTTGACAAAAATAAATTAACTCAAGTCGTGATAAGTAATAAAAACACTTCTATACTTTTATAATGAATTAAAATTATTCTCTAAAGATGTTTTAGACGAGCTAATAAAAAAATGAAAAAAATATAGAGAGAACTATGGGATATGTTTTTGTTGACTTAGGTCTTGCTATTACTCACGATATGAAAACTATATATTTTTTCGATCAGTCTTTATTACCCTTTTGGAAGAATAAAAATAGACCTATTACTAGTTGGTGAAGCTGAAGAGGGTAATAACTAAAGGATATACGAACTGTATAGCACAGTATGATCCTCCCAAGAACCTAAAACTTTCAGCGGTGCTGTATCAGTCCTCGTATAGTACAGCTGACTGGTCGGTCAGGCCCCGAAGCCTCGAAGCCTCAGATCGAGGTTTTCTTCAAATTCCAGCAGATAGAGCAGCATAGCCTTCAGGGCTACTGAGCAAGAACGGGTGTGAGGGGTGGGTCTAGGGTTATCCAACATCAAGCTGTTGCTCGGATAGATAGAACAGTGACTTATATGGGCAGGGCCTGTCTCCCAATAAGTAAACCTCTATACATTACAGATAATAATCAGCTTATTTCGAGAAACAATATTATTAATTAGATAGATTTTTATTAAACTTATCAGAAATAATATAGAAAATGTATATTTTACTTTTTATATCTACGGTGAAATGGGTGTAGAGATAAATATCAACAGACCCATGCTCCCCCCGGCAACATCGCCTACACGGCGGGCTAGAGGCCCCGTCTTCCAGTCTAAAAGACTATTATTAAATATGTGACATTATGTCATTAAAAATACCGGCGTACCACTATGCTATATCTCTCATTTTGATGATATACCGTGATATTCTGAAAGGGTCTTGCCCTCACAAGGGGCACAACACACACTGTTCGTTCAATTAAGAAAGCTATCATGGTCACTATCATTGTGGCGGCACACGGGGAGTCAGCGCCCGCTCTTCTGAAGACCGCCAGCATGATCCTCGGAAACCTCGATAACGTGTATCCGGTGACATTTCTTCCTGGGCAGGGTCCGGAAGATTTGATCGAAGAGTACACGCACATCGTTGCGGAAGCAGGATCTGAAGAAACCCTTATTCTCGTCGATCTCTTCGGCGGCAGTCCCTATAATGCGGGTGCCCGATTCGCGGCAGAACACGAAAATATTGATGTTGTCGCGGGCGTCAACGTGCCGATGCTCATTGAAGTCATCAGCAGCGCCGGTCGCAAAAATGCGACTCTCAAGGGCCTGGTCGCCAAAGCCCATAAGGCGGGCGTGAAAGGTATTCGCTCTTTCCAAGAGGCCAACCAACCGGTACAGGACAAAAAACCTGCCGCAGAGACAAAACCCACCGAAACACCGGCGGCACCGGAAATACCAGCAGAACAGCAGGTTGAAGGCGGGCATATGGACGCTATTTTCACGCGCATCGACTCCCGCCTTATTCACGGGCAGGTCGCGGGCACCTGGGTTCCTTATGTGGCACCGCAAACCTTTATTGCCGCATCGGATGCAGCCGCCCACGACAACCTCCGCAAGAGTCTGCTGCTGCAGGTGGCGCCTGCCGGAGTCAAAACCAATGTGCTCGATATTGCTAAAGCGGGGCGCGTATACAACAATCCCAAGTACACCGGCATGAAAACCATGTTTGTGCTCGAATCCCCGGTCGATGTGGTGCGTCTGCTAGATGAAGGCGTTGAAATTCCAGAGGTCAATGTTGGCGGCGTAACCTACAAACCGGTATGACGCAGCTTTCTGAGGCGGTTTACGCATCTGAAGAAGACCTCGACGCATACCGTGAGCTTCTCAAACGTGGCGTCAAACTGTACGTGCAGCAGCTTCCTAACCACTCCCCCGTCGATATGGCAAAAATTTTGAAAGAGAAAGGCCTCGCCTCATGAGTCCCCTCGCATTTATTCTCGTCATTGTGGTGGCGTTCATTGCGGGTGTCGCATCCGTGGTGGATGAACGCCAGTTCCACCGTCCCCTAGTGGCATGTACCCTCATGGGTTTTGTGCTGGGCGACCCGGGCACCGGCATTATCGTGGGCGGCACCCTTGAGCTAATCGCCCTCGGGTGGATGAACGTGGGTGCGGCAATGGCACCCGATGCAGCCCTAGCCTCCACCATCGCAGCAGTTGTGGTGATTCACGGTCACCTTGATGTGGCTCAAGGTATCGCTGTTGCCGTTCCGATCGCCGCAACCGGGCAGGTGCTCACCATTTTCGTGCGCACCATTACTGTGTTCTTCCAGCACCAAGCCGACAGGTTCGCGCAGACAGCGAATTTCCGTGGTATTGAGCTCATGCACATGAGCGGCATGGCGCTGCAAGGGTTGCGTGTGGCTATTCCCACCGCAGTGGTCTCTCTCATTAACGCTGACACTATTAAAAGCTGGCTGGATTCCATCCCGGGTGAAATTACCACGGGCCTGCGCATCGCTGGCGGCATGATCACGGTGGTTGGTTTCGCCATGGTTATTAATATGATGAGGTCAAAAGCCCTCATGCCGTTCTTCTTCCTCGGGTTCATTACAGCGGCCGCTATCCCCGTCTCTCAGACGGTTAAACTCAATGGTGTCAATACCGACGTTATGGGAAACCTCACCGCGCTACTCTCACCGGCCAGGCGCAGCTTGACCTGGTGGCTATCGGCATTATCGGGGCATGCCTGGGGCTGCTGTACACCCAGCTCAACCCCATATTTCATAAGAGCCAGGCGGCACCGGCAGCCGCACGCCCAGCTAACGACCTCGACAACGAGCTTGAGTAGGAGAGAACCATGACTGAGAACACTCAAGAAAAAGTCACCACCGAGGTTCCCGACCTCACCAAGGGCGACAAGATTAATACGTACATCCGCTCCACCTTCCTGCTCGGCTCGTTTAACTTCGAACGCATGCAGTCCATTGGGTTCGCGGTCTCCATGATTCCCGCGATTAAGCGTTTCTACACCAGGAAAGAAGACCAGGCGGAGGCGCTCACCCGTCACCTGGAATTCTTCAACACCCAGCCGTGGGTGGCATCCCCCATTATCGGTGTGACTGCCGCAATGGAACGTGAAAAAGCAGCCGGTAAAGAAGGCATTGACGATGCCGCCATCACCAACGTGAAGGTTGGCCTGATGGGCCCGCTCGCGGGCGTAGGCGACCCGATTTACTGGGGCACCGCGCGCATCGTGCTGGCGGCTATCGGCGCCTCCTTCGCAATTTCGGGCAATATTCTGGGGCCGCTCATCTTCTTCTTCGGAATGACCGCGATCCGCTGGGCCACCCGCTGGTACGGTTTCCAGTACGGCTACGAAAAAGGCACCCAAATCGTGGGCGATGCAGGCGGAAACACGCTGCAGAAAATTACTCAAGGCGCATCGGTCATGGGCTTGTTCGTGATGGGTGCACTGGTGTACCGGTGGACGAGCATCAACATTCCGCTCAAGCTCACGGAATACGAACAAGCTGACGGTACACACGTGGATGTGACCGTCCAGTCTATCCTCAACCAGCTGCTGCCGGGGCTTGCGGCACTGGGCCTATGCTTCCTGTGCATGTGGCTGCTGCGCAAGAGGGTTAACGCCATCTGGATTATCTTCGGCCTCTTCGCCGTCGGTATTGCTGGTGCCTACCTTGGGTTCTTGGCACTCCCCCAGTAAACTTGCGTGACCACAAGCAAACCAGCGGGATGCGTGCTCCGGTAGACTTTTGTACCGGGCGCGCATCCCGTGATTTTTAACCACCACACAGACCTGAGGAATCCCATGAAAAAACTGATGGCATTCGATTTGGATGGAACTCTGCTCTTTGACCGGGAGATCGAGCCCGCGAATGTACAGGCTATTCACCGCTGGCAGCAGGCCGGGAATATTGCGGTGTGCGCGACCGGGAAAAGTATTTTCGCCACGAAACTTGCCCTTGATACAGCTGATGTTACCTTCGATTACAACGTGCTGTACACCGGCGCTGTTGTGACCGATGCCGAGTACAATATCCTCCACGCGCAAACTCTTTCGCTTGCGGTGGTGCACGCCTGCTATGAGCGGTTCACAAAGGAGCCGGGGGTCGCTCTTTTTGCAACGACTTTAACCCATGATTATCGTCTGGCGGATAATGTGGGGTCTTCGACTAATATTCTGCCCGAGTTCCTGCCGCTGGCTGAGTCCGAGATTGATACCCAAGATTATGTGGGTGTGCCCCTATGGATTCCTGAGGATGATGCTCGCGAGCGCGCCTACCGCTGGATTCTTGAAGAGTTCGGTGATTCAGTGGATTGTCACAAGAACCAGGATTTTCTGGATATTGTGCCCCAGCGGTGCACAAAAGCGACCGGGCTGGCGTGGCTTGTGGAGTATCTGAAACCTGTCGAGTATGAAACCTATACGATTGGGGATTCCTGGAACGATGTACCCATGCACGAGTGGGCGGATCATGCGGCGTCGTTCAGCTATTCCCCGGATGATGTGAAGGCGCGCACCGAGGTTTCGGTGGATCATGCGTGGGGAATTTATCGGCTCTTCGTTGGGTGCGTAGATTCTGCGTTTCACGTGAAACTTTTCTAAAAACAATATCTATAGATTGTTAAAACGGGGTGAATGGTGAATGTCTTCAACGAATAAAGAGCGCAATCCCGAGAGTTTTGGCGAGATTTTTCGGCAGGCCGCTCGTGAGTCTTTGGTGAAGAACCAGCGTGAGCGTAGAAGCGATATTGTTTCTATCGCCCCGGTTCAACTGGCGCTCGCCGCGCTGGCTATAGGTATGTACGTCCTGTGGAATAGTTGGTTGTGCCTGATCCCGCTGGGAGTGGTGCTGGTGCTCATGTGGGTGCGGTACACCATGCAACGGCAGCTTTCCCGCGATTTTGTGCAGCTGGATGCGGCACGCACGGCCTGGCGCAAAACCCGCGATAGGCAGTATTTAGAGTTTATGGCGGAGAATGCCGGGCGCATCCTGAAGGAGAATAAGGCGCTGACGAAGGATGCGCGCAAGCGTGTGCAGGAGCATGCCGACTACGCATCATCCCGGCTTTAAGCTCTGGTATATCACCCCTGGAACATCCTCATGTAATAGTTGTATATTAGGGTTCCAGAATACTTATTACTTCCATTAGGTTGGAAGTATGGCGTAGTTGGCGCACGGAGATGGGTTGCACGCGACATAACGAGTATGTACAGGATGCTTTTGATGGGTGAACCGCATAATTTCTTTGGAGAGAGTGCAGTTGTTGTAAGTAGAAAGCGATCATGAATCCGTCTGTCGATAAAACGGATTGAGTGAGTTACCGAGGTTGATATTGCCCCCAGATGATGGGAAAGCTATTGAATAGACATAGTTAATATATGGGAGAAAGTAACCTGATACCTGCCCACCATGACATCCCCAATCCCTCACCAAAGGTTTTAACAGAGTACACAATGAGTGACCAGATCAATAAAAATCCCGAGCGGCTCCCCCAATTTCCAGACTGACGCTGCACAGAAACCGGCAGAGCTGTTCCCAGAGATCATTATGGATGGAAAGGTCGACATCACCGCGCTTCAGACAGTGCTGGGAGAAGATGCAGCAACAGGAGTTGAGCGTTTTGGGTTGTTCTGGCCAGGTAAAACGCAAGCGATCAGGGCCGCTCAGACTCCAACCACAGCCACACTTGCACCCGACCATGAGAACTCGGTGGACTGGGAGAACACGCAGAACGTGGTCATTGAAGGGGACAACCTGGAAGTCCTGAAGATCCTTCAGAAGCATTACTACGGCAAGATCAAGATGATTTATATTGATCCGCCTTATAACACGGGAAAAGACTTGGTCTACAAAGACGACTACGTGGATCCTATTGGCACCTATCTGGATATAACCGGTCAGCGTGATGGCGATGGCAAACTCTCCACCAACACCGAATCGGCAGGACGTTTCCACTCGAACTGGTTTAATATGATGTATCCGCGCCTGAAGCTGGCAAAAGAATTTGCTGCGGGAGGAAGGCGCTATTTTTATCTCTATCGACGAAACCGGAAATTGGAACGTTGAAGCAAATCTGCAACGAGGTGTTCGGCGAAGACAATTTGATGGGTTCGATGATTTGGGCAGCGGGCAGGGAAAAATGACTCGAAAATTCATCTCTGCATCCCACGAGTACATCCTGTGCTACGCACGAAACCGCAAGATTCTGGCGGAGAAGGATCACCTGGAAAATCCGAAAGAAAGGACTCGATGGATTTACAAAGCGACAGAGAATCGTTCAGGAACAAGGCCACGACTACATGCAGCTTCACAGGCCCTGAAAGCCTGGTTCCGAAGTCTTGCTGACGGTAATGAGTCAAAAACGACATAAGCACTATTCTCGAATCGATGCCCAGGGTGTCTACTTTTGCCGATAATATTTCATGGCGGGTGGTGGTGGCCCGAAGTACCCAGTGCTGCATCCTGTCACTGGTAAACCTGTCAAGATCCTCCAGAGGATGGCTTTTTCCAGAAGCAAGTAATGGATGAACACATTCGTGCTGATCGCGTACTGTTCGGTAAGGATGAAGGTGCGGTTCCGACGTTTCAAACGTTATCTGAAAGATACTGAACTTGAAACTCCCTATAGCGTTTTTTATCAGGATGGACGAGCTGCAACAAAGCGCCTCACCAAGCTCATGGGAAGCAAAGTCTTTGATTTCCCCAAGGATGAGCATATCCTCCAAACTCTCATAACCATGACTACAGAGCAGAATGACCTCGTCCTTGATTTCTTCGCTGGTTCAGGTACGACAGCTCATGCAGTCATGGCATTGAACGCCGAGGACGGCGGGACTCGGCATTGTATTTCCGTTCAGTTGCCTGAGCCTACGAATGAGAAGTCTGAGGCTCACAAGGCTGGTTATGAGACGATCTCGGAGATTACGCGTGAACGCATTCGACGTGCTGGTAAAAATCCTTGAGGAGGAAAGTCTCGAAATTGGATGGGCAGGCCGGAGCTTGGATGTGGGTTTCCGCGCATGCAAGTTAGTGGACTAAATTTCACGAAATGGCGTGCCGATTCTTCTTTGCACGAGGAAGAGCTTTTCGATTTGTTTGCGCAGATGGAGGAATCAGCCGATGGCAATGCTCAACCAGAAGCCCTTGCTAACTGAGATTCTGCTCAAACTCGGATTCTCCTCACAGAACAGGTCACGAGCGTGGACGTGGCTGGTTTACATGCCTTCAGCGTCGCGGATGGCTTAGTGATGGCTTACCTCAATGAACATAAGAAACCCACACTGAGCAGCTGCGATCGCTCGTCGCTCTCGAACCCGAACGCCCTCGTCATCCCTAGAAGATGCTTTCAGGGCGACGACGACTAAAGACGAACCTAGTGCAAGAATGCCGCACTAGCAACGTGGACTTGTGGACCGCGTAAGGGGGTATGGGTTTCGATGCGTTTTCAGTTTGATCCCCACCAGCCTTATCAGGCATCAGCTATCGACGCGGTCACTGATCTCTTCGATAGTCAGCCAGCAGATGCGGATCAGTTAATAACTTCTTCCAGTCTGCTTCCTACTCAGCCGTCCCTGATTGACCAGCGTGAAATTTCCGGTCAACGCGAGTTTGATATTGCGACCGAAGTTGACGCTGTAGGAAATAATCTGGTGTTGGATGAGAGCACGATCTTGTCTAATCTCCGCCATGTGCAAGACCGCAATGGTCTAGACGTTACAGATGAGTTGGTTGATGGCCTGCAGTTTGACATTGAGATGGAAACTGGTACGGGCAAAACCTACGTCTACCTGCGCACCGCATTCGAGCTGGCCAAGCGTTACCAGTTCACCAAGTTCATTATCTTGGTACCCTCAGTTGCGATCCGTGAAGGTGTAAAAACCTCTATCAACTTGATGCGCAAGCATTTTCAACACCTGTATCCAGAAATCAACATGAATGCCACAGTATATGCGGGTGAACGAGCCGAAGAAGTGCGCGACTTTGCCACTGCCACGAGCTTGCAATTCTTGGTGATGACGATTGATTCCTTGCGCGGGGATAAAAACACTCGCATCGTCCACCAGAGTCGGGATAAACTTGCAGGTCTGCGTCCGCTGGACTATCTGCGTGCCACCCGCCCGATTATCATCATGGACGAGCCGCAGAACATGGAATCTCTGCTCGCACAGTCAGCAGTCGCAGAGCTGGATCCGTTGTGTACGTTGCGCTACTCAGCAACCCACCGCACCACTCGCAACGTGGTGTACCGCCTGATCCATTGGATGCTCACAACTTAGGTCTAGTGAAAACCATCGTGGTCGCTGACTACCCAGGAGCTCGGTAACACCGCTAAGCCATATGTGAAGCTGCTAGAGGTGCGTAGAGAACCAACGTATAGTGCGGAAATTGGAGTTAGTGTGTCGAAAAAGGACGGCTCTATGCTAAACGCAAGGTGAAGGCATCTCAGGGGATGATCTGGAGCGCTTGTCGGGTGGCAACCCAGCATATGAGTGGGTAACTGGCGTATCAGTAATATCAGCATCGCTCTCGAACAGATTGAACTCTCGAACTACAGGATCCTGGGGGTTGGTGAGGCAGTCGGCTCCAACCAGGATGCTGTATTCCGTGAAATGATCCGCGAAACTATCCGGGAACACATTCGCAAGGAACTCCAGGTCCATGACCGTGGCATCAAAGTTCTTTCCCTTTTCTTCATCGACAAGGTCGCATCCTACCTTGGATCCGGGAATAACAATCTAGATGCAAACGGGGATTTTGCCAGCTGGTTTGACGAGCTTTACCGCGAGGAACTGGCGAAGTGCCCTAAGGCTGCACGTTTTCTACCCGCCGATCCGCTTCAGGCGCGCTCAGGCTATTTTGCTCAAATGAAAGGCAAAGGTAAAGGCGCGCCAATGGTGTTCAAAGATTCATCAGGTAAGACGAAAGCCGATGATGATGCCTACGAATTGATTATGCGGGATAAGGCCAGGCTTTTGAGTATGGATGAGCCGGTACGTTTCATTTTCTCTCATTCAGCTTTGCGTGAGGGTTGGGATAACCCCAACGTGTTCCAAATCTGCACGCTACGTGACATGGCCTCGGAGACTGAGCGTCGCCAGACCATTGGGCGTGGCCTGCGTCTACCCGTCAACCAAGAAGGTGAGCGGGTTTCCGACCGTGGACTTGCGCAGCTAACCGTGGTGGCCAATGAGTCATATCAGGCGTTTGCTGCTGCCCTTCAAGATGAATATACGAAGGCGGGTGTGGCGATCGGGTTTGTGCGGCATACGGAGTTCGCCCACCTACCCATCATGGAAGACGGTAAAGAATCCAGGTTGGGTTCGCGGCGCTCGGGTAAGATCTGGAAGTTCTTGCATGATCGTGGTTATATCAATGATTCCGGTGAAGTCATGGGCACCTGGGTTCCTGAACAGCTCAATTTCACACTTGACCTGCCCGCTCAATACGCAGACTACGAAGATGACATCATCAACATTGTTAATGGCTGCAAGATCGAGACCATAGTTAAACCCAAACGCAAGCGAGTGGTCCGTAAACTCAACAAACAGGTGTACGCCACTCCCGAGTTCGAAGAGTTCTGGGAGAAGATCACTAGCCGCACGACCTACCGGGTAAAGCGAACCGTACCGACTTGGTCCAGCGGTGCGTGGCGCATCAAGGAAGCCGCCCATTGACCCGATCCGAATTCAAGTGACCCGCACAGGACTGGAACTGACCCGTGGCGGCCCTAAAGGATCTATTCTCGATTTACGCAATGAGGTTCTCAAGGAATCCTATCCCCTCCCTGACATCATTATGCAGCTCCAGAAGACAACCTCTCTGACACGTAAGACTATTATCGATATCCTGCTTGGATCAGATCGTTTGGGCGAGTTCCTCACAAACCCTAATGACTACATCAAGATGGTCACAGACTGCATTGAAACCGAGCTGGCCCATGCTCTCATTAATGGCATCCAATACGAGCCAATTGGAGGCAGCATCTATGAGCTTCGTGAACTGCAGGCAGATGGCTTAGACGAGAAAGACCGGTTCATTGATCAGCTCTACAAGGTCACGCACACGGAAAACCGACTTCAACTACGTTGTGTTGGACTCCGCGGTGGGCAACAGATTCGCCCAGTACCTGGATGGGCGGGAGGACATCAAACTGTTTATGAAATTGCCTGACAAGTTTCGTATTCCACACCAGTTGGTGACTACAGCAGACTGGGCGATCATCAAGATCGAAGACGGAACTGAACACCTATCTGATCCGCGAAACCAAGAGCAGTCTGGATCGAACAAACGTCGCCCGAAGTGAGAACGCAAAAATCAACGCTGCAATCAAACATTTCCAAGCCATTGGCGTGGACTACAAAGTCAGTGCACCTGAGCGATGGGGTATCTAAATGGAGGTAAATGCTGATGCTCTCAGCGACTATCAGGCCAGTTCTACGCCCATGAACTCGACCGTTCTTTGCTTCCGACCATGTGGGTCGCCCTAGCCGGGTTGTTGTTTGATGCTAGGTAGAGCCCAAGCCCCACCAGGTCGACGCCGCGTTATTTGCTTTGCAAAACCCGTTTACTTCTGGTGTGATTTTTGGCCGACGAGGTGGGCCTTGGGAAAACCATCGAGGCTGGAATTGTGATCAGCCAGTGGGCTGAGACAAAGCGCCGTATCTTAATCATTGCGCCGTCATCTTTGCGTCAGCAGTGAGGCAGGGAACTCAACGAGAAATTTGTCTTACCTGCGTTCCTGTTGAACGCAGCAGCCTGATGAACTCAACAAATCGGGCACACAAGCACAGATTCTTATCTGCTCTTATGAGTTCGCAAATTCTCAACACGTTAGTCTCACGTACATGGGATCTGGTGGTATGTGATGAGCGCACCGGCTGCGCTCCTGATTGGAACGGGCGAGGCGAAAAATTGCACTCGAATGTCGCAAGGATCTGCCGTGGTGCGACAAAAACCATCATGCTCACGGCTACTCCATTACCAAAACCGGCGAGGAACTATATGGGTTGGTGAGCGTGTTCGCTCGACTATTTCCGCTCTTTGGAAACGTTCAAAGAACGCTATATCAACAACCCCGACGGGGTGGGCAATGATGACCTTGCAGCTAGGGTTGCACAGATCGCAAAGCGAACCCTTCGAAAGGACGCGAATGATACATTCGCTTTACCAGCTGAATGCCACTGACCGTTGCCTTCACCCCAGTGAGGATGAGATCCAACTCTATGAGTTCATCAATTCCTACTTCGCAACGGCCGTTTCTGTGGGCTTTCGCTAAAGTCTCAACGCCACCTATCTGCTCTCATTCTCCGTAAACGTCTCGGTTCGATCTTCCTACGCGGTAGCTTCCACGTTGGAGCATCGCGAATCGTCTGGAGGCTGAGGCAAAGTAGTGGTAAACGCCGCAACGACGCTGGAGCGTTCATCGCAGATCCAGATCTGACCAGTGAGGAGCGGGAGGAAGCCAACAACACATCCGCCTCGCCCGAATCTGTTGGGGATCAGGAACACGCTGAGATGCTAGCCGAGGCACAGGAACTCCGTGACTACGCTGCACTCGCACGCTCCATTACTGTCAACCAGAAAGCCGTCAAGCTGGTTGATGCTCTTGAGCAAGGCTTGCAAAAACTACGCGAGATCGGCGCACCCTGAGAAAGCGATTATTTTCTACCGATTCCACCGTCACCCAGAAATATCTGGCACGCTCCTGGCAGAGGCAGGTTGGAGTGAGGGGCTTGTCTTGTTTATGGCACCAACACCAACGCCAAAGCCAACGCAATTTATCGGGAATGGCTGGAGGAGAACAGTGGCAGTGACCTCGTCACTGGGATACCTGCCGCTGATCGGCGCAAAGCTCTCGTTGATGAGTTCCGTCAGCGCGGGCGCCTCATGATTGCCACCGAAGCCGCCGCCGAAGGCATCAGCCTGCAATTCTGTTCAATGCTAGTCAACTACGACCTGCCGTGGAATCCCCAGCGCGTTGAGCAGCGAATTAGCGCGTACACCGTTTTGGACAGAAACATAATGTTGTCGTTGTAAACTTCTCCAACAAAGGCAACCTTGCCGAAGAACGCATCCTTCAGTTACTCACCGAAAAATTCCAGCTCTTCACCTCCGTGTTTGGAGCTTCAGACGAAGTACTCGGGCAAATCGAGGACGGCCTGGATTTTGAGAAAAATGTTGCTGCGATTTTGGAGCGATGTACCACCGCCGGAGCAGATTGACGCCGCGTTTGCTGATCTGAAGCGCGCTATGCCTCTCAGATCAACCGAGAGATGAAGCGAACGCGCAAGAAGGTTTTCGACAATCTTGATCCAAAGGTCCGCGATAAACTCAAGTCCTACGATACTCAAACTGGCGTCGTCTTGAACGCTTTCGAGCGACTTCTCATTGCCCTTACGCGCTATGAGCTGTCTGGTATCGCTACCTTCAACGACACCGCTACACAGTTCCGCTCACTCAGCCTCCACACCCAACATCACCGTTGAGAGTATTTCTTCAAGACCGAACCACGCAAGGGTGCCCACCAGTACAGGTACTCCAGTGAACTGTGTCAATGGGTGGTTGACTCCGCAAAAAAGCACAAGACACCCCCGGCTCGGCTCACATTCCAGATCAAGGGTTCAGTGCGTGTTACTGCCATAGCAAGGCGACTACGAAATAAGACTGGTCGGATCACCGTTCACGAAACGACGTTTACCATGCAGGGCTGGTAACCAGAACCTACCGCGAGACCTATTTGTTGTTGGCAGGTTTCTTTGAAGATGTACGCCCATGGACCACGAGCAGATCCGTGACCTTTTGACCTCACTTGTATCAACGTAGCCCCGGAAGCCGTGAACACCGATGGTTTCAGTGAAACGATTGATGCTTTACAGAAGTCAATTTGCCAAAGACGTGCAAGATCGTAACGCAATTTCTACCTGCAACAAGAAGCTCTCATTGATGCTGCGCGCCTGTGATCTTAAAGGCTACGTTTGACGCGAAGATTCGAGACTTTCCACGCCAAAGAATCCACCGCTACTGAGGCTGCACGCAAAGCCTCCAGTACAGCCGAACAACTCAAACTCACCCGCGAGGCACGCCAATGGAGACGCCGAGCCGAAGAGTGAACGACGAATACCGCCGCCAGCGCGACAAACTCCGCAATGGGTCAGACACCTATCTTGACAATGCTGCACAAGCCCTAGAAGTAGAACAATCCACCAATGAACCTTCACTGTCAACTGGGAGGTTCGCTGATACCATCATGCAGAAATAATCTACGGCACCATAGCAATTTCTGACTATACACACAACTAAAGTGTCAGACATCAAAACACTCAATATGGAGATCAGATGTTGTTGCAGATACTGTGTTACGGGATTGAGAAAGTATCACAGTCGTGATCGCCTAGTAACTCTCCAGATATCAGGATATATTAAACAAGAATTAGGCAGTAAGTACAAACTGGATGCACTGTTAGTTTGAGTCAATTCCAACGCTGTAACCGCTGCCTGCTCCCCTGCTCCTCAAT
>BNJU01002799.1_pt1 | contig 93209 bp, 85 predicted proteins | sample 8539281 | NCBI WGS metagenome assembly BNJU01 (sample SAMD00202456, study PRJDB9452) | human saliva metagenome | isolation source: human saliva | place: Japan
GACTTTCCAGCAGAAGAGTCGTTTTATACCTTCATCGAGCCGGCTCTATGCTTCTTTACCGCTGAGACGAACTACAAGGACTCACTCTCTCCCTTCGGCATCAAGATGGCAGACCGCCTTTCGGGAAAGCCCGTCCACTTGGATATATCGGATTTGCCGATGAAAAAGGGAGTCATCACCAACCGTAACAAGTTTATCTTGGGACCTTCGGGCAGTGGTAAGAGCTTTTTCACCAACCACATGGTACGTCAGTATTACGAGCAGGGAGCGCACGTCCTCTTGGTCGATACGGGTAACTCATATCAAGGCTTGTGTGAACTTATCCACCGCAAGACAAAGGGCGAGGACGGCGTGTATTTCACCTATACCAATGAAAGTCCGATATCTTTCAACCCTTTCTATACGGATGATTACTTTCTTCGATGTTGAGAAAAGGGAGAGTATCTGCACGCTGCTGCTTACACTTTGGAAAAGTGCAGATGAGCATATCACTAAGACCGAGGCAGGTGAACTTGGTTCTGCTGTAAACTCCTATATCGAGTTGATATGTGCTGACCACAGCGTTACGCCCTGTTTTAATACTTTCTATGAGTATCTGCGGGATGTGTACCGCAAGGATATGGAAAAGCGTGATATCAAGGTAACGCTCTCAGACTTCAATATCAACAACCTCTTGACGACATTGAAGCAATACTATCGTGGTGGTCGATATGATTTCCTTTTGAACTCGGACAAGAACATCGATCTACTCTCCAAACGCTTCATTGTCTTTGAAATCGACCAAGTGAAGGACAACAAAGACCTTTTCCCTGTGGTAACCATCATCATTATGGAAGCCTTCATCAACAAGATGCGCCGATTAAAGGGTATCCGCAAGATGATACTCATTGAGGAAGCGTGGAAAGCTATTGCTTCGGCAAACATGGCGGACTATATCAAGTATCTTTATAAGACGGTGAGAAAGTATTTCGGGGAAGCCATTGTCGTAACGCAGGAGGTGGACGATATCATTCAGTCGCCTATAGTCAAGGAAAGTATTATTAATAACTCCGACTGCAAGATACTGCTCGATCAGCGCAAGTATATGACCAAGTTCGATGGTATACAGGCGATGCTTGGTCTTTCGGAAAAGGAAAAGAGCCAGATTCTCTCCATCAACCAGAACAACGACCCGAACCGATTCTATAAAGAAGTGTGGATAGGTCTGGGCGGTATGCAGAGTGCCGTCTATGCTACGGAGGTGAGCATGGAGGAATACCTCACCTACACCACGGAGGAAACCGAGAAGGTGGAGGTGATGAACAGGGCGGCACAGCTCGGTGGCGACATCGAGACCGCTATCCGCCAGCTTGCCAATGAGAAAAGAAATAATAAAAAGAAATAAGTACAAACCATCAAAACTATAGTAACAATGAAAAAGTACATTTTCATGGCTCTCTTAGGATTGAGCCTTTTTGTTCCCAAGGCCCACGCACAGTGGGTAGTGAGCGACCCGACCAACTTTGCGGGCAACATTGCCAACACGGTCAAGGAAATTGCCACCGCCTCAAAAACGGTGAAGAATACCCTTGATGGATTCAAGGAGGTGGAGAAACTTTACAACGACACCAAGAGTATTACGATGCCCTGAAGAAGGTAAGCAATCTTATCGGCGATGCCTACAAGGTCAAGGAGTGCATCCTGATGGTGGGCGATATCTCGGAGATTTATGTTACCTCATATAAGAAAATGCTCTCGGACAAGAACTTCCGCCCTTCGGAACTCGCGGCAATGGCTTCGGGCTATGCCAAGCTTTTGGAGCAGAGCGGTGAGAGTCTCAAGGAACTAAAGTCCATTGTTAAGAGTAATGTCTTCTCGATGAACGACCACGAACGAATGCAGGCAATCGACCGTATCTATACTACGCTGAGGGAAAACCGCTCGCTTGTATCGTATTACACAAGAAAAAACATCTCCGTAAGCTACGTGCGTGCAAGGGAAAAGAATAATCTTGCATCCGTCAAGGCGCTCTACGGCAATACGGCAAGCAGATATTGGTAATTGGTCATTCATACATCTAAACACACTTGCTTATGGATTTTGCCAGTTTACATGAGCTGCTACGCTCAACCTATGACGAGATGATGCCACTCTGTGCCCAGATGACGGGTATTGCCAAAGGCATTGCGGGCTTGGGCGCACTCTTTTATATTGCTCTTCGGGTATGGGCTTCCATTGCCCGTGCCGAGGCGATAGACGTCTTTCCACTTCTCCGCCCCTTCGTGTTGGGCTTTTGTATCATGTTCTTCCCGACAGTCGTACTTGGTACGATGAATGCCGTTCTCTCGCCCGTAGTGCAGGGAACGGAGATGATGGTACACCAGCAGGAGGGGAACCTTGCCGAGCTTACTGCCAAGCGGGACAAGTTGCAAGAGGAAGCCTACCTTAGAAATCCTGAGACAGCCTACCTTGTCTCCAACGAGAAGTTCGATGAGAAGATAGAGGAAATGGGTATCATCGGACCTGAAGATGCTGTGACGATAGCGGGTATGTATGCCGAGCGTGCTGCCTATCAGACCAAGCAATGGATCATGAAGATGGTACACGACCTCTTAGAACTCCTATTCCATGCTGCAGGGCTTATCATCGACACGCTGCGCACCTTCATACTCATCGTTCTTGCCATTCTCGGTCCGATAGTCTTCGGCATTGCCGTATGGGATGGTCTTGCAGGCTCACTTACGGCATGGTTCTCACGCTATATCTCTGTCTACCTGTGGCTACCTGTTAGCTCTATTCTTACGGCACTGCTAACGAAAATACAGGTGCTGATGATAGAGAAGGATATCGAAGCACTCAGTGACCCTAACTACCTGCCTGATTCGGGGACGTGGTACTACATCGTCTTCTTCCTTATCGGTATTGTAGGCTACTTCTGTGTACCTACCGTGGCAGGCTGGATTATCGAAGCTGGAGGTGGTATCGGCTCATATGGTCGTAATGTCAACCAGACAGCACAGCATGGTGCGCAAGGCGCATATACTGGTGGCAAGGCTGCTATGGCTGGCGCAGGTGCTGCTGTGGGAAATGTCGGTGGACGTATCAAGGGTGCACTACTCAAAGGAAAATAGAAATCGAGCAACTATGCTTAATAAATCAACAGATATAAAAGAAAAAAGAAATGGAATTCAAATCACTTGGTAATATCGAGACCTCATTCAGACAGATAAGACTCTATGCCTTTGTCTTTGCCATCGTCTGCGTGGCAGTAAGCGGTTATGCTGTCTATGCCTCGTACAGCTTCGCTAAGGAGCAGAGGGAGAAAATCTATGTGCTTGACCAGGGAAAGTCACTCATGCTTGCCCTCAGTCAGGATGCAAGCCGAAACCGTCCCGTGGAGGCAAGAGAACACGTACGTCGTTTCCATGAGCTGTTCTTCACCATTGCACCCGACAAGGATGCCATCGAGAAGAATATGGAACGTGCCTTTGTGCTGTGTGACAAGTCGGCTTTCAACTATTACAAGGACTTGGCAGAGAAAGGCTATTATAACCGTGCCATATCGGGTAATGTCAATCAGCGCATAGAGGTGGACTCTATCCACTGCAACTTTAATACTTACCCTTATGCGGTAACGACCTATGCAAGGGAGTTTATCGTCCGTCAGAGTAACGTCACAGAGCGTAGTCTTGTTACGACCTGCACGTTGCAGAACTCTGTCCGTTCGGACAATAACCCGCAAGGTTTTCTTATGGAGAACTTCCTTGTGAAGGAAAACAGGGATATACAGACCTATAAACGATAAGGCTATGGCAAGGAAAAGGAACTTTTTACTATCACGTCACTATCTGCGCTTTCACCTGTGGCTCCGCCATCGTTGTGAAAGACTCACGATAAGGCAGAGAAAGGAAATCGTCTATGGGCTGAGCTTCATCTATCTGCTCTGCTCACTCTGGATGATAGCGCAGTTTTTCCTTCCTCCAAAGAAGGAAAAACTACCCATCCCCATGGGAAAGCTGACGGACAGTCCGATACGGACGGACAGTACTTTACAAGAGTTACACGGCAATTTTTACCTACAACATCATCAAACAATCAAAGAAAATGGATAATAAACAGAAAGAACAAATGAAGAAAGGCTTGGTCTTCGGAGGATTAGGACTGCTGTTTGCCCTCTCGATGTGGTTTATCTTCGCACCATCGGGCAAGGATAAGACTGCTGCGGAGCAGGGACTCAATGACAGCATCCCGCAGGCAACGACAGAAAAGCTCACCGAAAACAAGCTCAAAGCCTACGAATTAGGCGACAAGGCACACGAGGAGGAACAGACCCGTGAGGAGATGGGCAGACTATCGGACTATTTTGCACAGAACACTGCTCCATCAGGGGAGCAGCGTGCAGAGACAGCAGCATCTACGGCAAAGATAGAAAACTCCATGCATCGCTATGAGGAGAATAATCGGCTCTTGAACTCTTTTTACGCTCCCGACCCACACGAGCAGGAGCGTGAAGCCTTGCGCTCGGAGATAGATAATCTAAAGAAAGAACTATCTCAAAAGGATAGTAAGGAGGACAATGAAGAGAAACGGCAGCTTGCATTGATGGAAAAGAGCTATCAGATGGCAGCGAAGTATCTCCCTAAAGCATCAACTCCACCTACCTTCAATAATGGTCTGGCGGCAGGAAATGAAAAACGGAAGATACAGCAGGTGGATCTGACGCCGCTAAGGGCAAGACCATGCAGAATGAAAAGCCTGCAATGGAAGTTCTGCCAGAGCGTAGGCAGATAGTATCTTCACTTGATCAGCCTATGAGCGATGTGTACTTTATGGAGGAATACGGCAAAAAGGCTCGCAACTTGGGTTTCCATTCGCTTACCAGTACGGTCTGCATCTTTCAATGCGCAATACGCTGAAAGTCGTAGTGGACAGGACGAGCACGCTCAAAGGAGGGCGACAATGTGGTCCTCCGTCTGCTTGAAAACTGCTAAGGTACAGGGCTTGCACATTCCACGACAGAGCCGACTCATTGCAGTCGCTAAGATAGAAGGTAACCGTATGCACCTGCTTATCAAAAGCATTGAGGTGGACGGTCATATCATAACCGTCAAACTCTCGGCATACGACATGGACGGACAGGAGGGTGTGTATATACCTGGTTCGGAGGACATCAATGCGCTTAAGGAAGTTGGGGCGAACATCGGCGGTTCTATGGGAACCTCCTTTACCTTCGCTTCCTCTGCCAAGGACCAGATTATCTCCGAGGCTGCCCGTGGGGTGATGCAGGGTGCAGGTCAGCTGCTTCAGAAGAAACTGCGCACCGTCAAGATAACGCTCAAGGGTGGCTACCGCCTTTTCTTGGTTCAGTCCAAATAAAACAATCAAAAATGATAAGTAAAAAATAACATCAAATAAAAAAGGAACAATGAAGAAAATTATTTTATCAATGGCTATGCTTGTCATGGTGGGAGCAACAGCCACAGCACAGGAAAACAATGATGGCCTGACACCAAGCCGTCCGCTTACTTCGGGAGAGCTTTTTCAAGGTATGAGCCGTGCCATTCCAACGGGACGTGTCGTACTGCCGTATGGTCTGGACGTTACCTTTGACAAGACCGTGCATCTTATCTTTCCTTCTGCCATCCGCTATGTAGACTTAGGTTCACAGAACATCATTGCAGGAAAAGCGGAGGATGCAGAGAACGTACTACGTGTAAAGGCTTCAGTGAAGGACTTTGAAACGGAGACCAATATGAGTGTCATCTGTGAGGACGGCTCGTTTTTATGCTTTCAACGTAAAGTATGCCGATGAGCCGGAGAAGCTCAGCATAGAGATGAAAGGACTTTTCTCTACAACAGAAGGTAGACTGCCAAGCAATCGCTCTGATATTTACTTTAAGGAACTTGGCAACGAGTCGCCCGTATTAGTAAAACTGATGATGCAAACTATCTATCAGAATGACAGACGCTGCATTAAGCATATCGGTGCACAGCAGTTTGGCATGAAGTTCCTGCTTTGTGGCTTGTATGCCCATAATGGCTTGCTGTATTTCCACACGCGTATGGAAAACGGCACGAATATGCCGTACTCGGTGGACTTTATCACGTTCAAGGTGGTGGATAAGAAGATGGCAAAGCGCACCGCCATACAAGAGCAGCTGTTGCAGCCGCTTCGTGCCTATCATCAGGTGATGCAGGTGCGTGGCATGGGTAGTGAACACGCTGTGTTTGCGCTCGAGCAGTTTTCTCTTGCAGAAGACAAGCAGCTTGAAGTGACGCTCTATGAGAGAAATGGCGGTCGTACGCTGACCTTTTATGTGACGGCAGAAGACCTGCAGTTGGCAAAGAAGATTGATAACCTCAAACTGAAATGGTAGACATTATGAAGAAGAAAATCATTTTATCGGTTTGTGCAGCGGTGGCAATGGCTTTCAGTCTGCCAGCGCAAGCACAGCGACTGATACCCAAGCAAAGGGGCGCAGAGGTCGTAGGAAGTGTTCCCACTTATTAAGGGTGAAAAAGTTTCCTTGCTGCTGACAATTTCGGTATAGGGAACATCACTCACCCGATATCTGGGTCGTGAGAATTATACTTTTGTTATGGCAGAGTATGAACAGCAGAATATGCCGTACAGAAGTTATAACGTAAAAACTCAAGGATGCACTCTTACAGGTGGGCTATATGCACCCTGTTCTCTCCGACAGGGGTAAGAACGTGTTTCTTTATGGCGGCATATCCGCCTTGGGTGGCTATGAGCAACTGAATGAGGATAAAAAGCTGCTGCCCGATGGGGCAACACTGCTCGACCGCTCTCGCTTTGTCTATGGCGGTGCCGTGCATGGCTCGGTGGAAGTGTTCCTAACGGACAGGGTTCTCTTTCTTGTAAAGGCGCAGGGACGGTTTCCTTTTTGGAACGGACGTACATCGTTTTCCGTCCGGCTGTTTCTGCAGGACTAAGGTTTAACTTTTAAGTAGAAGAAAAGATGAAGAAGATATTGAATACGATTTGGGTAATGGGTGTACTGACCCTTGCCGTGTTTTGCCTATCTGCTTGTGATAGGGATTTGGATGTTCAGCAGTCTTATCCGTTTACGGTGGAAACAATGCCCGGTTCAAAAAGGACATTATAAGAGGGACAGACGGCTGAGATACGCTGCACGCTGAAAGCGAGGGCGGTGAATTTGCTGACACTCGCTATACGATACGTTATTTCCAGTCTGACGGCAAGGGCTTGCTAAGAAATGATAACGGCACAGTCTTCAAGCCAAACGACCGCTATCCGCTGACGAAGGATGTGTTCCGTCTATATTACACTTCTCTCTCATCTGACCGCCAAACGATTGATGTATACGTGGAGGATAGTTTCGGTAAGGTTCAGCAGCTGACCTTTAGTTTCAACAACGAGCGAGAAGATGGCAAGGATAAGCCTGCGTCTTCTCGCCACTAAGAACATAATTGATGCGAACGATAAATTCTTTCATTTTACTTTGTGTATTCTGCCTGTTCTGTCAGCCGACCTTTGCCCAGCGCAGGGTGCGGCTGGCAGACTTGCCACCTTTTGAGCGTGCGGTAGTTGTTGTGAAATATTTTGAGGGACTGCACGGCTGGAAGAATTATCCGTATGTTGGATATGGGCATCAGCTGCAACGGGGAGAGCACTTTACGGCGAATATGACGGAACGGCAAGCTGACTCATTGCTCCGTGCCGACCTTTGGAAATGCTTTGAACACTTTAAAGGTTATGGTAAGGATGCACTGCTGCTGACCTTGCTTGCTTACAATGTGGGTGTGGGGCGATTGCTTGGATATGGTAAACACCCCAAGAGTAGGCTGCTGCGAAAAGATAGAGGCTGGAGACAGAAACTTTCTATCGGGAGTATGTTTCGTTCTGTCGATATAAAGGAAAAGTTTTGAATGGATTAGTCAAACGCCGAAAGGTTGAGTTTGCGTTGTTCTTTATCATCTGACTATATTAAACCAAGAATTATTCCTATGATGTTGTTTCTATTTTGCTGAAAAATTGTAACTTTGTATTACGATTAAATAGGATAAGCAATGAATAAAGAAACAAAAAAGGTACTCTTCGTCTTATTGAATGAGTACACAGATTGGGAAGGTGCTTTTCTCTCTACAGCCCTTCATGTTGGCGTAATACCAGGTAGTGAAATCAAGTACAGAGTGTATACAGTTGCTCCGACATTAGATGCAGTCTGTTCCATTGGTGGATTCAAAACGTTGCCCGACTATTCTTTTGAGAATATGCCCAAAGACTATGCAGCCTTAGTCCTTATTGGTGGCAATCGATGGGATTCACCTGAAGCAGAACTTGTTGCGCCATTGGTACAAGAAGCATTGGATAAGGGTAAAATCGTAGGAGCGATATGCAACGGAGCATCGTTTCTGTGTGCTCATGGCTTCTTGAACAACGTAAAACATACGGGTAATGGTCTCGACCAACTTAAACAATGGGGTGGTGAAAGATACACGAACGAAACAGGATATGTGAACGCACAGGCAGTGAGTGATAAGAATATTGTTACAGCAAATGGTGTCGGTCATTTGGAATTCACACGAGAAATGCTCTCACTTCTGAAAGCCAATACCTCGGAAAAAGATTGCAGCTTGGTATGACTTTTTATAAGAATGGATTTGTAAAATAGTAGTCATACTACTAAATAAAATTGATGCGTGGAGTACATCGTCTCCACGCATCAATTTTATAGTTAGCAATCACACATACATCTTATTTTTATGGATGTGGTTCTGGCTGAGGTCCTGGATTGGGATGTTCCTCACCAGAATTCTTGTCAGGTGCTGAAACACGTCTCGTAGCTCACGCCAGTAAGTGTAAAATACTTCTTTGAAGGGGTGAGATGTACCACAGGTTTTCGTAATATGAACCTTTGGGTTGAACTCCGTTTTTCCCTTCTCAACCAATTTACTCTGGAAAGAAGGTGTAAGTGTCCCGATGTCTCCGAAGTCTACAATGTCTCCGTTCTCAACGTGCTTCTTTGCTATCTCAGCTGCAAGTCTGAGAACAGCCTCGACTTCTGCACCTGTGAACGTTGTAGCGTGTGCCACTTCATCACAGAAACTACGATGATCAACTCTCTTTCGTCCTGTAGGATGAGCCTGCACAACGATTTTCCCTTTCAAATTTCCAACTGTTCCTTTACGCTCCTTTAGCGTATAAGCAATGGGTCTGTTCGCCATAGTCATTAGTGTTGCCCCCGATTGTTAAGCCTTTGGAGGCTGGGGCTTTATCCTCCTCAACTTGTTAATAGATTTATATCACAAAGGTAAGAAAACATTTGACTATCTCCAAGAAAATCACATACTTTTTTTTGACACTTATCAACCCTTTTTCGCAAAAAGGTTCACCTATTTTAGTAAAACAATCTACCTATTATTAGAAAAAGGTCTACCTTTTCCGCCAAAATGGTCTACCTTTTCTATTAAAAAGGTCTACCTTTTTCACTGAAAAGGTAGACCCTTTTTGAAGAAAGTGGCAATTCTCTTTTGTAAATTTGGATATGGTTAATTAATAACCCTAATGAGAATATGCGGTATTTGGCTTTCACTTTGTCCAATGATTTTCAATCTCTATTTTCATATCTCTGATAATTTAATGGTTCATCAGCGTTGGAAAACAGAAGATTATGTTGTATCTTTGTGGTGAATCCTAAAAAATGTATAATATGCCTATAAATGTTATTGAATCGGTTATACAGACCAATCGTTCTCGAGAGTTGGTAAGTCGAATTATACCTATTCTCATAAGTTGGGCAAAACATCGGTTGATTAATAAAACTTATGGAGATTTGCTCTCGACCTTGGGTTATACACGCTTTTCAGGTATTGGAAGGCAACTTGGAAATGTGGAAACTGTTTTACGAAAACTTCGAGAGAGTACTGGAGCCGTAGATATCCCAACTCTAAATGCGTTAGTTAAAAATCCAAAGTCAGACCTTCCCGCTGATGGTTTCGAATTTGTGTATCCTAATTACAAAAAGTTATCTGTTCCTGAAAAGAAGGTCTTCATTGCTGGGGTGAATGAAAAAGCATGCGCTTATACAAAATGGGACTGGGTATTGAAAGAGTTGGGGTTGAAGGAAGCTATTCTGCTTTCAGAGTATCAACTAAATACTATAAAGAACGTACAATTTAACTATGGAGGTGAAGGGGTTGAACATAAACTTAAGGGAATTCATCTTTGAACATCCAGAAAGTATTAATTCTAACAATATAGTTTTTAAAGGAACAGAATATATATTGCCATCAGGAGACAGACTTGATGTTTACTTTGAATTTGAAGATAGAAAACATGTAGCCATAGAAGTTAAGCCAAGTACCTCTCCAGAGTCTGATATTATCCGTGGTATTTTCCAGTGTGTCAAATATCAAGCTGTAATCGATGCGTTAAAAAGGATAGAGTGCCAAAACTATGGAATAGAAGTCATCTTACTTGTAGCTAGGAATTTATCTTTTCAAGAAATAACGCTTGCAGAGGAACTCGGAATATCATATATAGAAAACTTTAAAATGTAACATTCGTATAACTATAGCATTACAAAGGCTCTCCAAAGGGGGAACGTCCCATTGTACAAACTTAATTGCCAACACTTGCTCACTCTTTTCAGCCGTAGGGTTAATGCGGTAATGAGAGGAGGAGCTATATCCTTTGCTGTTCATCGAAGATGTTGTATTTACTTTTTGCTTATCCATAGCGACATTTTTTTTATGCGTCCAAAGATCGGAGTATGCTGATTCCTTTTTGTAGCAAAATAGAGGTAGCGGGGTGGGCTTGCACAAGGTTTTGGCGGAAAATACAACCCGTAGGTGTGGAGATTTTCCAGACAAACCAAACGGCACAGACCTTTTGAAAGCCACAAGCCCCATACTACCTTTGCGAATAAAAAGAAATCAGCACCGACTTATGGCACATCAAAGTGGAATAGATGGACGTGAGAGCCAGTATGGAAAACAAAAAAGGTGGCTACCTCAAGCGAGATAACCACCCATATAAGATGCATAACTATCGTTAATGAGCTGACGAAAAAAAATTGAGTACGACTACTCCTACCAAGATTAATGTGACACCGAAGATAGTCATTAAATCAAAATGCTGTTTGAAGCAGATGATACTGATAGCATTAGCAAGTACCAATCCAAGACCTGCCCATGTAGAATAGACTATACCGAGAGGAATTGTTTTTAACGAAAGAGATAAGAAATAGAAACATGCCATATAAGATACGCATGTCCCAAGAACAAGCCATGGCTTTGTAAAACCATCAGAGACCTTAATGCATACAGTCCCTATAGTTTCCAAAACTATGGACAACATAAGAAATAAATAAGCCATAATAATTGGATATGTAATTTAGGCGGACTTTAACGCTGCCACCTTTCTGCGTTTGACACTGCAAAAGTACTCATTTTTTAGCAATTTCGTACTTGGTAAATACATTTTTATGGAAAAAAGTTAGGAAACGAGCACCACGTATAGAATCAGATTATTAAGAACTTATCGAAAAAACTTCTTGTTAGAGCACACAGAGCAGGATTGCCAAGATGACGGCAAGCCAGAACAGCCAACGCAGGATTGTAAAGGTTACTTGCAGAATAACTCTGACAATGAAGCGTAGTATCAGGAAGCTAAGAATAACCGAAACGGCGGTTACGACTTGCGGCGTAACTATCTTCGAGATGAGGTAAACCGCACCGATAACGATGGAAAGCAGAACGGCGAGTTCGATGAAGCGTGTCCAAGCGAAGCGGCGGACTTGCTTGGGAAAAGTCGGCTGCTGCTTATCCTTATCGGTTTTGTTCGATGCGTCTGCCTTGATGAAGGCAGGTGTGTGGACGATTTCGTTAAGCCGTGAGGACAATGGAAGCTCGCTTCTATTGTCTCGGCGAGAAATCGCACTTTTAAGAACATCTTGATTCATGATGATTGTATTCATATCGGAGCTTTTAATAGTTTCAAGAGCAGTTACAAGATGCGCAGACTACACAAAGACAAGTGTTTGAAAACTCTTGGCGTGTGGAGTGGAGCGTTTATCTTGGCTCTTGACACTACAAAAGCTCCCGATGGTGTTACATCAAGTCATGTTCTCGCTATTGACTGTTGGTAGGCTATTAACCTCGATGATCAGAACGATTGTCCCTGTCAGTTCGGTGTAGAGTTTCTCATAATCTGGACTTGCCCCAAAATCGTCCGTCAGTTCATACTTATCGAAAACGCTTTGCACAGCCTTATTCTTCAAAAGTATCGGTGTTAGTCTTTCAGGAAGAGGAGAAGGGAGTTCTTTCTCGAACTCATTCTCTAAAACTGAAACAAGGGTGTCGTACTTGGAGAAATGCAGTCCTTGATACAGAACTTCGCTTGCCATCGTCTCCGCTTCGGGATGCGAGAAGCCTTGTGCTACAGCATCGCAGTAAGCTGTCAATGCTTCGTCTGCGCGAGCAGTTATAAACGTATTTTCATTCACTCTCTCTGGAAAATGCTCTCCGAGATACGCTTCCAACTTCAAACGGAAGTAAGAAAGCTCTTTCTTTGCTGTTGTCATAATCTTCTTGATTTGGGGTTATACATTATTTTGAGTTGATGCCCATAGCAACTTTGAACTTGTCTAACTTGCCAGCCAACTGTTCCATATCGTGTTCTATTTTCTTATTGGTAATACGGGCATATATTTGTGTCGTTTTAATGTTGGTATGTCCCAGCATCTTAGAAACTGATTCCATAGAAACACCTTTACTCAATGACATTGTTGCAAATGTGTGGCGAGCCATGTGAAAGGTTAGGTCCTTTTTAATGCCACAAATATCTGCAATTTCCTTCAGATATGAATTGGTTCGCTGATTGGTTAGCATTGGGAAGAGTTTACCATCACGATAGGTCTTGCCACTATACTCTCAATGATATTCTTCGGAATATCCAATAAAAGAACATTTGTTGCAACACTCGTCTTCTGTCGTTTGGTCATTATCCATTGCTTATCATCAAGTGTTACGATATTGTCCGGTGTGAGATTGGAAACATCAATATATGCCAGACCTGTGAAACATGAAAAGATGAAAACATCCCTTACTAACTCCAAGCGTTGAATAGCAAAATCCTTGTTGGCTATCTTCATAATTTCCTCGTCCGTGAGAAAACCACGATTGACAGGCTCCAAGTGAAAACGATGATTGAGGAAGGGGTCGTGAAGAAGATAACCACGTTTTTGCGCATAGATGGTTACGGTCTTGAGTGCCTTCATTTTCTTGACAGACGTGTTGTAAGCGCAGCCTGCCACCGTGCTTAGATACAACTCAAAATCCTGTACCACGGATGGTGTAAACTCTGTAAGTCCAATATCCTTTCTTCCATATTTATGGATAAGGAACTCTGAGAAATGTCTTCTCAAAACACTGTACTTTTGCAGGCTGTCTTTGCTGATGGTATGTCCGACACGCTGTCTGACATCTTCGTTGAACTTGTCGAATATAGGGAGAAAGGTCGTGTACTCCCTGTCTTTCCCGACAAAGAATGAGCGGATTTTATCCAATGACAAGGATTCATCATCCTCGAATTTGTGGTAAATGTTATTCAGCATTGTGGAAATGGAGTCCAATGCGGCATTGGCGGATAAAGCTTCAGCCGTCCGACCTTTGAGCCGACTTGTGGCATTGTTCCATACTGTCTTGTCCACGAAGATTTTCGTAGATCCGAAATTTGCCATCTCTCCGTTAAGGAATACACGGAGCATTACAGGCGACTTTCCTTCTTTGTTCTCATAGTTTGAGCGTAGGTAGAAGGATACCTTGAAATTTGTTCTCATAATGCATCATTCTTTTGTGTAGCACTCGGCTGCAAAGTTAATATATAACATACTGAAACAGAAAGAATTGATGCCTTCAATTTGGTATTCAAAATCCCGTCATTGCTACATTTTTTATTGCTACAATTTTTGTGTAGCAGTTTATGTAGCAGAATTTGACCGAATGATGATTGTCAAAACATAGGTTTATGCCGTCAGGCGATAGAGGTATATACAAAGAAAAATCGTTGTAAAACCTTTGATTTTACAACGATTATCTAAATTTTGAAGGCTAAAATGACAACTATTGTGAAGTCCTTTTGAAGCCTATTAGCGGAGAGAGAGGGATTCGAACCCCCGGTACCTCTCGGTACGACGGTTTTCAAGACCGTTGTAATCGACCACTCTACCATCTCTCCAGAAGGTGTGATTTGTAGTCAACCTGCTTCCTTGTTTAAAGCGAGTGCAAAGTTAAGAATAATTTCTTTAACTACAAAACAAATAGACATTTTTTTTCAATATTTGTGTATAAAAGTGGAAGATAGCCTTGTGATTTCCTGATTTAGATGGGTTGTGTGCGCAAATCTGTCTTATTTGTAGCGCCAAAGATGATCCATTATAATTGAAATGTTCCCAGCGGTGGTACGCCAATGTTCCAGCGGCGGAATATTCATGTTCCGGCGTTGGAACATGAAAGTTCCAGTGTGGGAACATCCGTGTTCCAGCGTGGGAACATTACACCGTAGCCCTTACTTGCGGCGTGGAGGCTTAATATAATGACTTTTCCTGATTTGACTAGACACTTTTTTGTTATATTAGCTGAATAAGTAGACAGTCTTTTTGTAAGTCTACTGGAAAGCTAGACACAAGTTGAGAATCCATTCTGGAAAGCTAGACACTTGGTCTTTATTGGATACGCAGATCTTGTGGCTTGGCTTGTGTGGCAAAACTGGATGCCCCTCGATGGAGCATTCAGTTTTATGCTTATTGACATACACCTTCATTAGCGATTTGTTGTCTGGCTTGGCAAAGATAGTGGATTGTTTCCATTCCTGCTATCCTTTTGTGGATAAACTTTATTCTTCCACATTCTTTTCTGTGTGCCTTGCTCGAAGTGGACGACCTGTGGAACCTTGTATCCAATGCTCATGTGCGGTCGGCAATAGTTGTAGAAGTGAATGTATCGCTGGATTACCTTGTGGGCATGCTCAAAGGTATTGAAGCGAGTTAGATAGACACATTCTACCTTTATTTTACCATTAATACTTTCCGCAATGGCGTTGTCTGTAGGGTTGTAATCCTCGGTCATAGAAATGGATATTCCATTGTCTTGAAGTTTCTTTACGTAGGCATCGCAACAGTATTGTACGCCACGATCGGAATGATGAATAAGTCCTGGTAGGGTATCCGTACTTCTCATTGCTTTGGCTTCTTCTATTGCCATATCCAAAGCTTTTAGCGTTATGGCAGCACGGAGAGTATCAGCCAATATCCAGCCTACAACCTTATGGGAATAGGCATCTGTAATGAGGTGCAGATAACATACATCGCCTGCTGCCAATGGAATGTAGGTTATATCTGCTACCCAGAGCTGGTTGGCTGCTGTGGGTACGAAGTCTTTTATACGATTTTTCCATTTATGATAACGATGATTTGAGTTTGTTGTATGACGAGGTTTGGGCTTGGGAAGCATTAAACCTTTACGACGTAAGAGATTGAAGAAGCTGTCACGACCAGGAACGAAGTTACGACCATACATGGCTATGAGCATCAGCCACAGCTTGTAACCGCCTATACCTGCATCCTCTGTACGAATCTCTTGGACGGATTCTATGACTTTACGTTCATGCTCCCGCTCCTTTATAATGTCAGTCTTTGACTGGTAGAAAGCCTGACGACAATGACCAAACAGCTTGCAAACGACAGAGACCTTATGGGCTCGTTCGTTGACCAGTTCTAACGCTGCTTGGCCCCAGATTTTTTTCGTATGGAGATATCAAAGTATTCTTCTGCCTTATCGATCAGTATATCACGGGCTAAAGTTTCCAGCTTGGAGTAGTCTAGAGCTTTCTCCAAATCCTTGATGCGCTTCTTTAGCTGTGCATTCTCTTCTTTGTAGCTGTCTTTGCTTCGATTTGCCATATCTTCTACTGATTCTGGTTCTGAGCACAAAGATACTATTTCTTGCCTACTTTCATATTTCTTTAGCCAACTATTTAATAGTCTGATACCACATATATCATGGGATATGCAGAACCTTTTCTTTGACTGACCTGATTGGTAATAAGAGCGGATGAGAGAAAGCTTCTCTTCTTCGCTGTAATGCTTGTAAATTTTACTCATAATGATAACACATTTTTTTATTAGTATTAAATGTGTCTACCTATATCAGTACAAGTCATAATGTTCCTCGAAAGCTATAAATTCTGGTTCTGTACCAGGGGCTACCTCTTCAAATATCTCACGTATTTGTGCCTGTTCATCAGGCGATATAACCACATCGCCACGGCGCATTCTCCCTATTTGCGTAAAGCCAAAAGTGTCCTTCAACCGCTCATGAATCTCCGCCTCAGCATTGCCTGTGAGCGTTCCGTAATGCCAACGCATACCACGAGCAAAGCGTCTCAACTTCCATTCATAATACTTCGGACATTGCGAATAGCCGCCAGCTTGCTCAATGAGTAGAGGATTTGTCACGCTTAGAAATACGTATTCCTCGGCTATCTCCTGTTGGGCGATGTGCCAAAGCGTGCAACTCTCACGACGTGGGCACTGGGGCATATAGCAACTGTATTTATCCATTATTGTTCAAGATTTAGTTAACTGATATTTATAACACATGTATGTGTTTGATCGTTGCAAAGTTACTATTTAAGGTAGATAACCAAAGAAATGTGCGCCGAATATGGGTAACAGTTCACTGAAATTATTATCCGGTATCGTGCACACCACTCATAGCTTTTACGCTTGTAAGGAACAAATAAATGCTAAAAAAGCCTTTTATATAAGAAAATTAACCTACCTTTGTAGCATTAAATACAACATCTAAAGGTTATAGATTAGTGTTATTTGATGCCTAAAAGCCACAAAACGTCTTGTATAAGACCCTTTGTCAGAGAAGAATTAATCTACAAGGTTTTATGGAAATAGCATGGTAAACGACCTATTACCAACGTTGGAAACAATTAAGACATACATTAATTAAACATTATGAACAAAAAGCTACTCCTGTGTATAGGCATGCTCTTCCTTTGTATCAGCATGGCTTTTTCACAAACCAAGGTTACGGGTACGGTGGTGGCAGCCGATGATAACGAACCTGTTATCGGTGCAACTGTCACTGTTGTGGGGGCTAAGATGGCAACAGTCACCGATGTCGATGGTAAGTTCTCATTGACTACTGACGTTGCAAACCCACAAGTGACAGTGGCGTACATCGGTATGGTGTCGCAAACACTGAAGGCTACCACTGACATGCACGTAGTATTGAAATCGAATGCAACAACCCTCAATGAAGTTGTTGTGACTGGTCTTACTCGCACCGACCGCCGCCTTTTCACGGGTGCGACAGATAAGTTGGATGCCGACAAAGCTCGCCTCAATGGTGTGGCAGACATTAGTCGCTCGCTTGAGGGACAGGCTGCTGGTGTATCTGTACAGAATGTTAGCGGCACCTTTGGTACATCACCTAAGATACGCATTCGTGGCGCTACGTCCATCTATGGAAGTAGTAAACCGCTGTGGGTAGTGGATGGTGTTATCATGGAAGATGCGGCTAATGTGGGTGCTGACGATCTAGCGTCTGGTAATCCTGAGACGCTCATCTCTTCGGCAATCGCTGGTTTGAATGCCGACGATATAGAGAGTTTTCAAATCCTTTAAGGACGGTTCCGCTACCTCTATCTATGGTGCGCGTGCGATGGCAGGTGTTATCGTTGTGACCACAAAGAAGGGTAAGCAAGGGCAGTCACACATTAGTTATACGGGCGAGTTCACCTCTCGCTTGGTGCCATCCTACAGCAACTTCGACATCTTAGACTCGAAAGAGCAGATGGGTATCTATCGTGAATTGGCGGATAAGGGATGGCTGAATCTCTCGGAAGTGCTCAATGGTAGTGAGTATGGTGTATATGGTAAAATGTACGAACTCATCAATCATTACGATCGCACAACGGGGCAGTTTGCATTGGAGAATACGCCCGAAGCACGCAATCGTTACCTACAACGTGCAGAGTTCCGAAACACCAACTGGTTCAAAGAATTATTCTCTTCAAATATCATGCAGACCCACTCTGTTAGCTTCAGTGGTGGTACGCAGCGTTCAAACTACTATGCTTCGTTTAGCGCACTACTTGACCCAGGATGGTACAAGCAGAGTAGTGTGAATCGTTATACGCTCAATGTCAACCTCACGCAGCACCTTACTGATAAGCTCTCATTAAACCTTATCGGTGGAGCAGCTTATCGCAAGCAGCGTGCACCAGGTACTCTTGGACAGGACGTAGACGTTGTGGGCGGTGAAGTGAAGCGTGATTTCGATATCAATCCATACTCTTATGCGAGCAACACATCACGTGTATTAGATCCAAACGAGTATTACGTGGCAAACTACGCACCATTTAATATCTTCCATGAGTTGGACAATAACTACATAGACTTGCATGCGCTTGATGCGAGATTCCAGTTAGAATTGAAGTATAAACCTATCCGTGACCTTGAGTTGTCATTGTTAGGTGCATTCAAATACATGGCATCTACGCAGGAACATAATATTAAGGACGATTCTAACCAGGCACTGGCTTATCGTGCAATGGGCAATGGTATCATCCGAGATGGCAATAAGTACCTGTACAAAGACCCATCCAATCCGAATAAACTACCGCAGACAGTATTGCCCTACGGCGGTCTCTATCATAAAGGAGACAACCGAATGAGCGATTACGACTTGCGTGCAACAGCTAATTATAACCACACTTTCGCTGATAAACACATAGTGAATCTCTTTGGAGGAATGGAGATTAAGAGCATTGAAAGACAGCGTAATGCCTCTGAAGGAGTGGGTTTGCGCTACAATGCGGGTATGGTTCCTTTCTATGTCTATGACTACTTTAAGCGTGCGGTTGAGGCTGGTAATACCTATTATTCCATCGTTCCAACCAATTCACGTAGCGTTGCCTTCTATAGCAATGCCACATATAGTTATATGGGGAAATATGTCTTCAACGGAACTTTACGCTATGAAGGTTCTAACCAAATGGGACGTGATACGAAGGCAAGATGGATGCCTACATGGAACGTGTCGGGAGCTTGGAACGTGCATGAAGAGAGTTGGTTCAATAAGTTATCACCCTTGAATAAACTCACCTTGCGTGCTTCTTACAGTCTTACGGGTACTCCGCCAGATGCGTCTTACAGCAATTCAACCGCCATCATAACGGCTTCTAATCCTTTTAGACTATTCGCTGAAGACCAAGAACCACAGCTCGAAATAACCGAGTTAGCCAATGCGAACCTCACATACGAGAAGAAGAACGAGTTGAACTTGGGCTTTGATGCATCATTGTGGAATAATCGTCTTGGTATCACACTGGACTATTATACACGTAAGAACTTCGATGAGATTGGTCCAATGATTACTGCCGGACTAGGCGGACAGATAATCCGTGCTGCCAATGTAGCCTCTATGAATTCTAATGGTGTTGAGTTAAGTCTATCGTTAGTAGGCGTTAGGAACAAGTATTTCACATGGTCAACTAACTTCATCTATTCGTATGCTAAGACCAAGATTACTAAGCTCTTTAACCAAGGAAACGTAATGAGTTTAGTGAGTGGAAACGGCTTCGCTAAGCGCGGCTATCCTGCTCGTGCGTTGTTCTCAATACCTTTTGTGGGCATAAACGACGAGGGTATGCCTATGGTACGCAATGAGAAAGGAGAGGTGACAACCGATGATATCAACTTCCAAGAGCGTACCCAAACAGACTTCCTCAAGTATGAAGGACCGACAGACCCGCCTCACACGGGTTCACTTGGCAACCTCTTCACGTATAAGGGCTTCACACTTAACGTCTTTGTTACCTATGCTTTCGGTAACGTTGTACGCCTTGATCCTAAGTTCCGTGCCCGTTATAATGACTTAGTCTCTATGACTAACGACTTCAAGAACCGCTGGATGAAACCTGGCGATGAGGCTGTTACGAATGTTCCAGGTATATTGTCAAAGAGCCAGTATATGGCAAATACGAATGTGCGCATGGGTTACAATGCTTATAATTATAGTGATGTACGCATTGCAAAGGGCGACTTTATTCGCATGAAGGAGATTTCCCTCGGTTATAACCTACCAGCACAATGGTTCAAGAATAGCGTTATTCAGAACCTTTCTCTCAAACTCCCAAGCCACTAATCTCTTCTTGCTTTATGCTGACAAGAGACTCAATGGGCAGGATCCAGAGTTCTATAACGTGGGTGGTGTGGCGTCACCAATGCCAAAGCAATTCACCCTTACAGTAAAAGTTGGACTTTAAAACTTATGAAGATGAACGTCAATAAATATATAATGTGCCTGTCGCTTGCGTCCGCTGCACTTGCCTTTACATCGTGCAACGACTTCTTGGACAAGTATCCCGATAGTCGTATGGACTTGAAGACACCCTCTGAATCGAGCCAACTACTCGTCAGTGCTTATCCGCAAGGACACCCTGCTTATCTCTTGGAGATGTACTCTGACAATACAGATGAGCAGTTGCACAGCACTTGGAGTGCCTTCGATCGCTTCAAGAGCAGGCTTATCAATGGAAAGACATTGATGAGGTAAGCAATCCCGAGACGCCTCATCAGTTGTGGGAAGCGCATTACGCCGCTATCTCAACATGCAATGAAACGCTTGATCACATTGATAAGGTGAAGGACAAAGAGGCTTATGATGCGCAGAAGGGCGAGGCTTTGTTATGTCGTGCCTTTGCTATGTTCCAGTTGTCAACAGTATTTTGTCAGGCTTATGACAAGACCACTGCGCAGAACAACTTGGGCTTGCCTTATCCTAAGCAACCCGAACGTGTCGTGGGCAGACTCATGGAGCGTGGCACCTTGGCAGAGCTTTACAAGAATATAGAAAACGACTTGGTGGAAGGCATGAAACTCGTTGGAACAAAGTATGATAAGCCTAAATTCCATTTACCAAGCAGGCTGCTTATGCTTTCGCAACCCGTTTCTATCTCTATGCACAGCAATACGACAAGGCGGTGGAGTATGCGAATAAGGTGTTAGGAGACCACCCTGAGGACATACTACGCAACTGGGCAGAGTGGAACAGACTGGGTCCTAGTGGCAACGTGCAGCCTTATGACTTCATAAAAGCTAGCAAGAACGCCAACATCATGCTGCTTCCAGCACCTTCACAGTGGGGTGTTATCAGTATTCCAATACTTGCTGGTAGCAAGTACGCACACGGAGAGTTGATTAGTAAGAACGAGACTTTGCAGGCTGCAGGACCATGGGGTAACAGCGGAACAGACCTTAACTACACCGTTACCTATAATAATGGTATATCGAAATACGCCTTGCGTAAGATTCCATACATGGCTAAGGTCATCGATACACAGGCTGAAATAGGTATTCCCTATGGTGAGTTTGCAGTCTTCGCAACCGATATTACCCTCCTTGAACGTGCCGAGGCTTATGCTCTCTTGGGACAATATGACAAGGCAGTAGCCGATATCAATAGCGAATTGGCAGTCTTCTCAAAGCATAGAGTGAGCCTCACTCTTGACCAGATAAAGGACTTCTACAATTCGTTGGCTTACTATACTCCTTCACAGCCAACGCCTAAGAAGGAGCTACACCCATTGTTCACTATTGAGCAGACAACGCAAGAACCCCTCTTACAATGTATATTGCAACTGCGTCGATTGGTGACCATTCACGAAGGTTTCCGCCTACAAGATGTGAAGCGATATGGCATTACGATGTACAGACGTAAGGTGGATGTGCAATCGAATGTCACAGCTGTCACCGATACGATGAAGGCTGGCGACCCACGTTTAGCCATCCAGTTACCACAAGACGTGATAACTGCTGGCATTACTCCTAACCCACGTAATAAATAAAAGGAGACTTATTTATGAAAAGAAATATTCTATTGGCTGCTATCGTAATAGCCTGCGGAACCATGGTTCTCACGGCTTGTAACGATGACAAATTGGGCGGTGATTCCATCTTTCCAACCACTGCGGTGAAACGAAACACGTTCGATCAATGGCTGTATAAGAACTATACTATGCCTTATAACATCGAGTTCCAATACCGCTTGAAGACGGAAGAAACCGATAAAGCCTACAACTTCGTACCTGCCGATTCGGCAAAGACTGCTAAGCTAGCTATCATCACTAAGTACATGTGGTTCGATGCTTACGCCGAGACAGTGGGCTTGGATTTCGTTAAAGAGAACGTTCCGCGCATTATTGTTGCAGTAGGTATTCCTGGCTACACACGCTATCGAACGGAGGTAGTAGGTAGTGCGGAAGGTGGTTACAAGGTGACATTAAGTAAGGTGAACGCCCTTACTGACGACCTATTAAAGGACTATGGCAGTATGACGGGGTTCTATTTCCACACCATGCACCACGAGTTTATGCATATTCTGAACCAAAAGAAACCTTACGACGAGTCGTTTGATGACATCTCACGTGCCGATTATGTCAGTGGCAACTGGACGTCAGTACCTGAGAAGCAAGCCTACTCACAGGGTTTCGTCTCACCTTATTCAATGGAGAATCCAGCAGAGGATATTGCCGAGCTGTACTCTATCTACGTTACAAGTACGCCTCAGGAATGGAATAAAATCTTGCAGATTGCAGGTCCCAAGGGTACGAGTATCATCAATAGAAAGCTGAAGATGGTGCGTGAATATATGCGTAATTCATGGGATGCAGACATTGATTTGCTCCGTAACGCAATCCTTCGTCGTGGTTCGAAGATAGCAACGCTCAACTTGGAAAGCCTGGAATAAGAGCGATAAAAGAGGATTCTTGGGAATGTAAAAAGGATAAGAAGTAAAAGAGTAAAGCCTTAGCAACCTCGCTATTGCCTCTCACTTCTTTTGCTCCCATCATCTCTTTAATTCCAAAGAAAGCCTCCCCTCGCATGGAAGAGAGCCCCCCTTCACCTCAAGGAGACGCCCTCTTTACTTCAAGGGAACGCCCTCTTCAAATAGAGGAACGTGCTCTCTCTTATACAGAAATCCTCATCACAAAAAACAAATAATTGTGTTCTAACTCATTTCCGTTAGGCTCTTCGCCTCTTGGGCAGGCTATTGGAAGTTGAAAATAGCCATGAGCTTGTTATCAGGAAAGAGTTTAGACCGTAGAAATAAAACGAAAGAAGAAAATGAAAAAACTATGTTTTCTATTCTTAACCATCGTGTTGGGACTGTCTATGCAGTCGTGTTTACATGATGATAAGACACTCTTCGACCAGCCAGCAGCCGAGCGTATCGACAAGAGTGTATCGGATTATACCCAGCTATTGGAGTCCTCCGAAGGTGGTTGGATGTTGCATTATTATGCTGGAAAGGACTATAGTTATGGTGGTTACACGCTCTTGTTGAAGTTCAAGAATGGGCATGTAACGGCTATGGGCGATGTGCAAGATCCCGAGGAACAGGCTACTTCTGGATACGAGGTAGTCAAGGATCAAGGTCCGATGTTATCCTTCAATGAGTATAACAAGGTGATTCATCCCCTTGCAGAACCATGGTTGGGCAATCCCGATGGAGTGCAAGGTGACTATGAATTTAGCATTCTTCGTGCTACAAACGATAGTATTTACTTGCGTGGAAGGAAGTGGAAAAACGAGATGGTACTCACTCGCTTGCCTAAAGACGCTAGTTGGGAAGAGATGATGATGGGTATTATCACCGTTAAAGATGGTATGAATGTCAATACCTACAACTGCTTCCTTGGCACCGACTCACTCGGTCAGTGCAACATCGATGGATCGACTCGTCGCTTTACAATGACTATAGGTGATAAGACATTGGATATGCCTTATTGCACCACACCAACAGGTATTTCGCTACGCGAACCATTGGTATTCAATGGTAAGAAATACCAAAACTTCACATGGAACGAGGAGTCGCGTACGCTCACAGAGGGCGATTTGCGCATTGTACAATACCTACCGAAGAATCATAAGGACATAGACTTCTGGATTGGTACTTGGCGTCTGAAGACAAGCATAAGACGTAAGATAACACTCACACTAAGCATGGGAACGGTGGCAAACACGCTAAAAGGTAAGTTGCAGATAGGTAATGTTGAATATGAGATACTCATGACTTATGACCCTGCAACTGGCAAACTCGAATTGCCTGGACAGCCTGTTACTGACCCTACATATACCTATCCCGCAGGTATCGTTCTAGTACCTGGTTCAAAGGAGGAAGGTAAACTCTTTGGTGAAGGTAAGGGTAGTTTACTCTTCACGTGGGATGAAGATATGGAGCGCGCAACGGCTGATGATAGTGGACAAATCACTGGGCATAAGGTCGACTCATTCTTTGGTGTTGCCTACGGAGAGGACTTGTCGCCTATTATGAAGCCTGATGGCAGTTACACTTATGCGTTTACTCTGCCAGGAATAGAGTACATGACGAAAATAAATTGATACTGATTATGAACAAATATATCTATATCTTCATAGCTGCCGCATCGGTCTTCTTGGGTGCAGCATGCAGTAGTGACAATGATTTACCAGTGTATGCTGCAGGGCTGAAGGTGGTGAAAGCAGAGACAGACTTTGGTGTTCTCGGTGAGACACATGAGGTTGTAATGAGTAAAGAACCCGCTCGTGCCTATGCGCTCGATACGTGGCTTACGGTGTCGAAAACGGCAGAGAAGCTATCACTGACGGCTCAACCGAATACGAGTGCACAATCGCGTAACACGCTATTGGTGGTTAAGAATGAGCAAGGAGACTCTATCACACTGAATATCCAACAGGAGGGTGTGACCTTCGGGTTGCCTACTGGCGAGGATATCTATGCTGGAGATGAGGCTGTTGAACGCTCTTTGATTGCTACTTCTAACGTCCCCGTTGAGTATAGTGGGACGGCTGATTGGATTAAGGTAGGCAATACGAATGGGAAAATCAACGTCAAGGTCGAAGCTAATACGACGGGGCGTCCACGTGTAGGGTGGGTTACAGCCAAGGCAATCGGGCTTGTTGACTCATTGAAAGTGGTACAGGCTTCGCTCAACGATGTGGTTGGCGATTATGTGCAAACGGCTAAAATGCGCCTTCCAAGTCGTGACTTAGCAGAGAAGACATCGTCTGTTCGTATAGAGGCAGCGGGTACGAATAAGGCAAACTTCATCGTTGACAATCAATACAAGTGGGAGGTTAGCTTCACACCAGGCAAAGGCTTTGAGATGATGAATGGTAAGATTGTTGGCAAGAAAGAAGTTGTTCCAGGCGTATATGAGTATCTTATCAGTGTAATCGTTGCTGATGACTTTAGTAAGGAGCATGAGACTGCCATCAACGGAACGAAGGAGAGCATCCTTCTCACGTTCGATAACAATGGTAATCTAGTGTTCCGTGAGGCACAGAAGTTAGCTTCCGCACAAACCTTCTCATCCTATGGTTGGAACCGATTTACCGACACGAAGCCTGTTATGGGTGCTTTCCGTGGAATCGGCGAGGTGTATGTTAATCCGAAGTTAACACGTAGATAAATGCAACTTTAAATTCTATCATGATATAGAAAAGGGTGTTTTCACCCTGACTCCGCCCTTGCATGCGAATGTAGGGGCGGAGTTTTTGTTAACAAGAAAAAGCCTCACCCCCGCCCCCTCTCCGAATGGAACAACTCACCCAACCTCCCCTAAGGGGAGGAGTGCCTAACGGGTGCCAGTTAGAAAATAGTTTCTTTAATTCAAAAGGGGCGTTTCTTCGATATGAAGAGGGCGTTCTGTTGCATCGAAGAGAGGCTTTCTTCATATCGAAGAAACGCCCTCTTTATTTGTAAATAGTAGTCTTCACTCCCCTCTCCATTCGGAGAGGGGGCGGGGGAGAGGCTGTAGTTGAGTTTTGGTGAGGCTCCTTTTCCTATTTAACAACAAATCTTCTCATTTCTTTGGAGGACTTCTCAAAAAGTATTACATTTGTGTTGACAAACCTAAATGGGGGTGATTACAGGAGATTAGACGCATTGATTATGATCCTAATAGCCCTCCTTTAAAACCTAAAAGTCAGTTATTACCTATGCAAACTAAAATCCTATGCTGCGTGACAGGCACCCTCGCATTGGGCGCCATCCTACCTGCTCAGGCACAGAAGAAGCCTATGAACATCGTTTATATCATGAGTGACGACCATTCCTATCAAACGATTAGTGCCTACGACAAGCGTTTCATTGATACACCAAACATCGATTGGATTGCTAATCATGGTGTGAAATTCCAAGAGAGTTTCGTTGCTAACTCCCTTAGCGGACCCTCCCGAGCATGTATGTTAACGGGTAAGCACAGTCATGCAAATGGTTTCACAGATAACACCAAGACGTTTGATGGAGGACAGCAAACCTTTCCTAAGCTCTTACAGAGTGCAGGGTATCAGACCGCAATGATCGGTAAGTGGCACCTCACATCACTGCCTACTGGCTTCAACTATTGGGACATTCTCATTGGACAAGGCGACTATTACAACCCCGACTTCTTATGTAATGGCAAGCCACTAAAGCGTCAGGGATATGTGACGAACATCATTGCTGACCTCGCAATAGACTGGATGGAGAATAAAAGAGACCCTTCCAAGCCTTTCTGCTTACTAATGCACAACAAGGCTCCTCATCGTGTTTGGAACCCTGATACATGCGACTTAGACCTCTTTAATGATGTGCAGTGTCCATTGCCCGAGACGTTCTATGATAACTATGAAGGGCGTCTGGCAGCACAGAAACAGAAGATGAGTATTATCAAAGATATGGACATTGTCTATGATAATAAGATGGCGGATCACGAGCAGGAGATACATTCTGACAAGGAGTTGGAAGCGTGGGGACGTCGCAACTATGAGCGTATGACGCCTTCTCAAAAGGCTCAATGGGATCGCCATTATGACCCCATTATACAGAAGTTTAAGGCTGATAAGCTATCGGGGAAGGCGTTAGCTGAATGGAAGTACCAGCGTTATATGCATGATTATATGCGTGTGATTCGGTCGGTAGATCGCAATGTTGGACGTGTAATTGAGTATCTCCGTGAGAAGAATCTATTGGATAATACGATGATAGTCTACACCTCCGACCAAGGCTTCTACATGGGTGAACATGGTTGGTTCGATAAGAGATTCATGTATGAAGAGTCGTTCCGTACACCACTGCTGATCTATTGTCCGGGTGGGAAACAAGGCGTTGTTAATGAGATGGTACAGAACATTGACTATGCTCCAACATTCTTGGAAGCAGCTGGTGTAAAGGTTCCTTCGGATATTCAAGGGTGTTCGCTCTTGCCTTTGTTACAGGGTAAGAAGCCTGCTAACTGGCGTAAATCGCTGTATTACCATTACTATGAATACCCCGCAGAGCACTCTGTCTGCCGTCATTATGGTATTCGGACGAAGCGTTACACACTGATTCATTTCTATAACGATATAGACTCTTGGGAGCTTTATGACCTCAAGAAGGACCCTTCACAACTGCATAACATCTATGGACAAAAGGGTACGGAGAAGCTCACAGAACGATTGAAGAAGGAGCTAAAAGAGCTTCAAGTACAATACAATGACCCTATTAGGAACCAATACTAAGTGGCAATTTTGTACTTATCACGGGCTATTAACGAATTGTGAAGACGCCTTGACTCGATAGAGTTGGGGCGTCGCTTTTGATAAAGGACTTATTTCTTGCATCCAAGATAATCATTAGTTTTATGTTGACGAAATACGAGTTAATTAGTAAGCAAAGCCTTCAATTAGGCTAGATAAAGCCATTTTGCGGTGTATTCTCTTGTTAGTTAGTAAGAAAATAAGTAATTTCGCCGATGTATTTATATGATATAACAAGGTGGTGGAGATGGTGTCTTGACTGCTTAGATAAATCTATTATGAAACGACTTACTTTATTATTAATGATGTTCCTGATGGTTCTGATGGCATTTGCTGACGGACGCATTAAGGTGGCGTGTGTGGGTAACAGTGTTACATGGGGGTATGGTTTGACCAATAGGGACGCCGATTGTTATCCCGTGCAGTTGCAGAGAATGTTAGGAGATAAGTACGATGTGCGTAATTTCGGGCACTCTGGAAGTACGCTTCTAAGCCATGGTCACCGTCCATATATCGACCAGAAGGAATACAAAGAAGCGTTAGCTTTCAAAGCCGATAGGGTTATTATCCATCTAGGACTCAATGACACGGACCCTCGTAATTGGTCTGAATATGCTGAAGAGTTCAATTCTAACTATATAGAACTCGTCAACTCCTTCCGCAAAGTGAACCCTAAAGCACAGATATGGGTGTGCTTGATGTCGCCAATCTTCGAACGCCACCCTCGCTTCGAGAGCGGAACTAGGGACTGGCATAGCCTCCTTCAACAGCATATCAAGCAAGTGGCAATGGCTGAGAACCTCCCATTAATAGACCTCTATACGCCTCTTCACAATCGTCCAGACCTCTTTGCGGATGCGCTCCACCCCAATGCTGAAGGTGCAAAGATCATCGCTGAGACTGTATATAAGGCTATGACAGGCAATTATGGAGGGTTATCTCTTGCGCCACTATATACCGATGGGATGGTAATGCAGCGTAACGAACCGATTATCTTTCGTGGTTCTGCCAATGCAAAGATGGTTGTAAAGGTAAGTTTCGATGGTCAGAATCAATCCACAACAGCTGCAGACGATGGTACATGGAGCGTTAATTTCCCTGCTCGAAAGGCTGGCGGTCCTTACAAAGCAATAGTTGCAGCAGGTAAAGAGCGGCTGACGTTGAAAGATATATACATCGGAGAGGTGTGGTTGTGTTCGGGACAATCGAATATGGAGTTGCCTATCTCCGCCGTACAAAGTGGTAAGCAAGACCTTGCGGAGGCTGGTTCACAACCCTTAATACATCTCTTTAATATGTCAACACGCTATCCTACGAATGCTGTGAGCTGGTCGGAAGCGGTGTGCGACTCGGTTAATCGCCACCAACTCATGCGTGTTGGTCCATGGCGTAACTGCTCGGCTGAATCGTTATCGGGCTTCTCTGCAGTAGCATATCACTTCGCTAAGAGTTTAGCAGATAGTCTGCAAGTACCTATAGGAGTGATTTGTAATGCCGTAGGAGGCACTACCACAGAGTCATGGATTGATCGTTCGACCCTTGAAAAGGACTTCCCTGCAATCTTGCGGGACTGGTATCATGGCGATTTCGGTATGAAGTGGGCAAGAGAACGAGCTTTGCAGAATATTGCCAATAGCAAGAATCCATTGCAACAGCACCCTTATGCGCCTGCTTATATGTTCGAGACAGCTATGACACCTTTGTTGGGTTATACGTTGAAAGGTATCGTGTGGTATCAAGGAGAGTCGAATGCGCATAACATCGAGCTGCATGAACGCCTCTTCCCATTGTTGGAGAAAAGTTGGCGAAACTTCTTTCAACAGAAGAAGATGCCCTTTTATTTCGTACAACTATCTAGTCTGAACCGTCGTTCCTGGCCGCGTTTCCGTGATTCACAACGGCGTATGGCGTTAGGGTTGGAGCATACTTGGATGACGGTGACAAGCGATTTGGGAGATTCACTTGATGTGCATTACACCAATAAGAAACCTGTAGGTGAGCGGCTCGCCATGCAAGTTTTGCACCATAGTTATGGACATGATATTGTGTCAGAGGGACCTGTTATAGAGCGAGTTGAATCCGTTGATGGAGGCTTATTGTTGACTTTCTCAAATACAAAGGAACTTCATTTCATGGGCAACCGATTGATAGGCTTTGAGCTTGCGGGTGCCGATGGTATTTATCATGAAGCCCAAGCAACGATAGAGAATGGTTATCAGGTGCGTGTGTCGTGTGGGTCAGTAGTAGCCCATCCTGTTAGTGTTCGCTATGGTTGGCAGCCGTTTACTCGTGCGAATCTTGTGAATGAAAAGGGACTACCTTGCAGTACATTTGAGACCGCAGAACGTAGATTTTAGATAGAGAGGACGCCTCGTATCTATTTCCCTTGCTGACAGGGAAGGGGAGTAGAAAGGCTTATTTCTATCTGAAGTAATAGTTTAACAAGTTTTTATTAGATAATTGTTTTCAGTATAGTTAGTTGTGTTTTCTTATAGAGGAAACTATGTTTTGAATATTAAAGTATTATCCCTTGAATTAAAGGAAACGCCCTTCTCAAATAGAGAAGGGCGTTTCGTTAATAGGAAGAGAGGCTCTCTTGCCATCGAAGAGACGCCCTCGTTGATTCCAATAAACCTATCGTCTTTAGACAACAATACGTATTCCTGCCCCGTGGATGGGGCAGGATAGAATACTAAAAGACTTCAGGAAGACTTGAATCTTCACTCTCCTGTATAGAACTTAATCAGTTGAGTGATAGCCTGGGTGCATGCTGGACAGAACTCAGGATGGGCATTTGTGCGCATACGGCAGTCTGGGTAAGCACGGTAAACACCATGTTGAGCATAGCCAGCAGGCTCGTATGCACCCACTTTCCACTTGTCCCTGCGTGCGTTCGGCTTATCTAAGTCGGTTGGTTCAGGCGTCGGTAATGGGGTCTTCTTATCAATCATTCCTTCCCACTTATTGTGGAAGTCGACCAGAGTTGTTAGGTTCGGTTCCCATGGCTCGACGTCCTTTGGATACATATTAATCTCTTCTTTGGCATAAGCATACTCATCACCAAGTCCTGCGAAAGAGTGTCCAAACTCGTGGACAACCACTGGTTTGAATTGAGGATGGTGTGCCATTGAGAGGTTGTAAGAGTTCAGAATACCGCCACCACCATATTTCTCTGTGTTTACTAGTACGATGATATGTTCGTAAGGCGTACCAGCTAGCCAGTCATGGAGGTCTTTGAGATGGAGTGTAGTGAGGTATCTGTCACTGTAGAAAGTGTCGAAATGAGAGTGAAGAGCCGTGTTCTTCCATATACCCTTTGATGGTTCGGATGTGCCACTATCAACGGATGGAGCCTTGACAGCCACAATATTGAATCGAGAACGCAGCGATTTGAAAGGTTCGTGAGCGAAGAGAGCCTCCATCGCAATGCGACAATCCTTTATAAATGTAGGTATTTCAGCCTCAGTGTAACCCTCCGCAATATATGCAATGTGTATGCAGTGCGATGGATCAGCAGCCTGTTGCAAAGTCTCGTAAGGTGTGATATTATGCTCCCCGATGTGTCGGATGAGAATATCCTGTGGTAGAACGATATGCGTCATGCGGTTAGTAACCTCGCGCCGATTGTTCCTTAGTTCGATAGTTACATCTGCTGTATCTTTGGGATAAGGTACTAGAAAGACGTTCTCAAACGATTTCTTGCTATTACCCTGTGCCTCGTCATAAGTGAGCCACTCCTGGAATAGAGTAGAAAAGGAGTTTCGATAGATTACTTTCTGCGTCCGATGGTCACGCACAATGACCTGTCCATTGCCCTCAACGGGCACTTCTGCTAGTCGTTCGTGCTTGCCATACCAATGTGGGATACGTGATAGTTCGTCCACAGCGATGGTCTGCTCTTTGGCATTCCCTGCGAAGATGTAATCTAAACGGAGCGTTGCATCCTCAAAGTAATGGTTGAAATCCTGCGCAACAGCACTCATGGAGAGTGCGAGGAGTAGGGTAGTAATGATTTTTCTCATAGGTCTTGAAAATTGGTTAGAACTATTATTTCTCATTCTTCAGATAGATAGAATCATTGACAAAGTAGCGTTTGCTTCTCTCAAATACGCATCTCTTATCATCTGCAAAGATATGAATAATTAATGAAATTAGCTATCAGGAAAGAGATTATTAATACCTTATTTCTTATTCATAGCTCATTGTTAAAGCCTTTCACAGGCTCTTTGAAGAGGATGAATTCTTATTGTGAGGTTCTTTATAAGGTGTTTTTCTCTAATTTAAAGTTCCTCATTATGATATGTGTCGAGTGTTAAGAGTTGTGTAGTTGGGGGTATTTTAGTGGTTTCTACTTACTCTTTATAGTGTCAGAAGATGGTGGTAATGTGGATAGAACACGAGTATTTCCGAATAAGGAAAAGGTTATGAAAGTGCGAATAATTAAATTTTAGCGGTCATTCCCGTCATAGCTTATATGTATATAGGTATTTGATAATAAGCAATATAGCTGAATTATTAATAGTGAAAGCAACTAAATTAAAAATTAAGTTAGGTGTTTTTATATTGATAAAAAGAATCGATAAGATGTGAGAAGGTACATTAGTTTATGTATTCAGGTGCGTGGATCTGTGTTTAGTTATACCTCTAGAACGTAACAGTCGTTTGTGTTTAACGGGAGATGAAATGATTGAATAGGGATTGGAGGTATCACTGATTGTTCCTAATGATACATTAGGATAGTGGCTAGATTATTCATTCATCGGTTGATGAAGGAACACTTTTTGTCATTGATGAGATGTAAGAACACGCATGACATAATAATACTTAAAAAAATACCATCAAATAGTTGTAGATTTATAAAACAAATAGTAACTTTGAACTCGTACAAATTAAAAAGGATGAGTTGCCCCATCCTGTTTGTTTTCACAACGGAATAATCCTTATTGTGACTTGCTTGAAAAATCTACTGCAAATATAGAAAGAATATAACTAACAACCAAATAAAACAAGAAAAAATGAAAACAATTCTTGGATTAGACTTGGGAACCAATAGTATTGGTTGGGCTAAAGTCTGCGTTGACGACAACGGAAACTACACACGTGAGATTAAACTTGGCAGCCGTATCATCCCTATGAGCCAAGACACACTCAGTAACTTTGACAAAGGAGTAACAGAGTCTCCTACAGCTGTACGAACTGGATTCCGAGGTATAAGAAGAATCAGAGAGCGTGCATTGCAAAGACGCGAACGCTTACACAGAGTGCTACACGTGATGGGATTCTTACCTCTACACTACGAGAATGCTATCGGATGGAATCGAGGAGAAGCTACAACGTATGGCAAGTTTCTTGATAATGGGGAACCTAAGTTGGCATGGGAGAAACAAGAGGACGGTTCCATGCGTTTCCTCTTTATGGACTCTTTCTATGAAATGATGGCTGATTTTGCAAAATATCAACCGGGAATGGTTGCTGATGGAAGAAAGATTCCACTGGACTGGACACTGTATTACTTACGTAAGAAAGCTCTTACACAAGCTATCAGAAAAGAAGAATTGGCTTGGATACTACTCAATTTTAATCAGAAACGTGGATACTATCAGTTACGTGGAGAGGAAGAAGAGGATCCTACTAAACGTGAGGAATATTATGAACTAAAAGTTGTAAGTGTTGAGGCTGCAGAAGAAGGAAAAGGAGGTAACACGTGGTATAATGTTACATTAGAGAACGGCTGGATATATCGTCGGCAAAGCAAGATAGAACTGAATGATTGGACTGGGAAAATCAGACAGTTTATAGTTACAACAGAATATGAAAAAGATGGTATTACTATCAAAAAGGACAAAAATGGAGAAGTGAAACGTTCCTTCCGAGCACCAAGTGAAGATGATTGGGGACTACGTAAGAAACGAACTGAAAGTCGCTTAGAGGATTCAGGCAAGACAGTTGGAGAATTTATCTACGATCATATACTTTCTGATCCTGCTGATAAAATCAGAGGTAATTTTATCCGTACCATTGAACGAAAGTTCTACAAGAAGGAACTGGAAGCTATTCTGCGTGAACAATCAAAATATCATAAGGAACTAAAGGACCAAAATACGCTTGTAAACTGTATCAAAGAGTTATATCCAAACAACAAGGCTCATCAAGATAGTTTGATGAAGAAGGATATGATATATCTTTTAATTACAGACCTGATTTTCTATCAAAGACCCTTAAAAAGTAAGAAGTCTCTGATAGCAGACTGCCCATACGAGTATTACGAATATGTTATTAAAGAAACTGGAGAAATTAAGCGACAAGGTATCAAATGTATTGCAAAGTCAAATCCATATTATCAGGAGTTCCGACTATGGCAATTCATAATCAATCTTCGCCTCTTTGACAGAACAAATGATAAAGAAATAACCTCTGAGTATTTGTCTTCTATGGAAGACTACACCAAACTGTTTACATATCTCAACGACAGAAAAGAAATTAATCAAGAAATTCTATTGAAAGATTTCTTCAAACAAAAGAAAGTCAAGATGGGTATGGAAAAAGAATTTCCTATCCGCTGGAACTATATTGAAGACAAAGAGAAGAAATATCCATGCAATGAGACACGTCACGAACTACTTGCTGCATTAGATAAAGCAGGTATAGATCATAGTTGGTTAGATGATAAAGAACGATTCTACCGACTCTGGCATCTTCTCTATTCTGTTGAGTCCAAGGAAGAAGCAGAAGGCGCTTTAAGAAAGTTGAATGATAATGAAGACTTTGTAAATGCTTTCTTAAAGATAAAGCCATTTAAGAAGGAATATGGTGCTTATTCGGAGAAAGCTATAAAGAAACTATTGGCTGTAATGCGTATGGGAACTCAGTGGAATGAGGATGACATTTGCGAACAGACGAGAAATAGAATTCAAAGCATCATAAATGGGGATATTGACGAGAAAATTAAAGAACGAATGGGTCGTATTTTCAGTCAATTATCCGATTTTCAGGGACTTCCTGAATGGTTAGCGTGCTATGTTGTATATGGACGACACTCAGAAGCTACAGATATACAACGGTGGACAAAACCAGAAAACTTGATGGCGTATATTAATGGCTTCAAGCAGCATTCACTCCGTAATCCTATCGTTGAGCAGTGTATCCTTGAAACTCTCAGAACAGTTCACGATATTTGGAAGGAAGCAGGACACATTGATGAGATTCATATAGAGTTAGGAAGGAGTATGAAGAGTACTGCCGACCAGCGTGCACGTATGTCTAAAAGTATTATGCAGAATGAGAATACCAACCTGCGCATCAAGAGTCTCTTAATGGAACTGAAGAACGCAAAAGAGTTTGAGAATGTACGCCCATACTCACCTATTCAGCAGGAAATTCTAAGAATATACGAGGAGGGAGCCTTACAGGAATTAACTAAAGAGGATGCCCAATATACTGAGATTTCTAAGATTTCTCAAATGGCACAACCTTCTGCAAACGAATTACTTAAATACAGACTTTGGTTAGAACAGAAGTATTGTTCACCCTATACAGGTAAACCTATTTCTCTGTCAAAACTATTCACATCTGCTTATCAAATAGAACATATTATCCCACAGAGCAGATATTTTGATGATTCATTCACAAATAAGGTCATCTGTGAAGCTGAAGTAAATCAGCTTAAGAGCAATATGTTAGGTTACGAATTCATCAAGAAACATGGTGGCGAAATTGTGCACTGTACAATGGTTGGTGATGTGAAGATACTTGATGCAAAGGAATATTATAACTTCGTAACAGAGCATTATACCAACAACAGACGTAAGAAGGAAAAGCTCTTATTGGATGATATACCACAGGAATTCCTTAATCGTCAAATGAATGACAGTAGATATATCAGTAAGAAAGTGATGGCAATCCTTTCTAATATTGTACGTGAAGAAGATGAACAAGAGGCAAAATCTAAGTTTGTTATCGCATGTTCAGGAGGCATAACAGACCGACTGAAACAGGATTGGGGACTAAATGATGTATGGAACAGCATCGTTTATCCTCGTTTTGAACGCCTAAACAAACTCACCAATACAGAGAACTTTGGACGTTGGGAGAACAAAGAAGGGAAACAAGTATTCCAGACATCAGTACCTTTGGAACTACAGAAGGGCTTCAGTAAGAAGCGTATAGACCATCGCCATCATGCTATGGATGCACTCGTCATAGCCTGTGCATCAAATAACATTATCAACTACCTCAATAATGAATCTGCCAAGAGTCAAGAGAAGAGAGAAGACTTGAGAAAGAAACTTTGTGATAAGAATCGTATTATTCGAAAACCTTGGGAGACCTTCACGCAAGATGCACATACAGCTCTTGAGAATGTCGTAGTAAGCTTTAAGAATTATGTGCGTGTCATCAACAAGGCAACAAACTATTACGAGAAGTATGATAAAAATGGCAAGAAAGGAATAGCAGAGCAGAAAGGACAAGACATGTGGGCTATAAGAAAGCCTATGCATAAAGAGACTGTTTTTGGTCAAGTTAATCTCCGACGCAGAGTTACCGTCAAATTAAAGGATGCACTTGAAAAGATTCCTGCTATCTGTGACAAGGAACTGCGCGACTACATCAATAACTTAGTAGCGAAACAATTCAATAAGAAACAAATACTTGCACAATTCAAAAGCATCAACTATCGTCTAAATATGAAATCTGTAGATAAGGTTGACGTATGGCAGTTCAGTGACGAAAAGGAACCTATGGTCGCTACACGCAAATCTGTAGACACATCATTTGATACTAAGCGCATTGCTACCATTACTGATACTGGTATCCAAAAGATTCTTCGCAACTACCTCAATGCAAAAGACAATGATCCAAACATTGCCTTTACCCCAGAGGGCATAGCCGAAATGAATAAGCATATCGCTGAATATAACAATGGTAAGCAACACCAACCTATTCTGAAGGTTAGAGTCTCAGAGCCTAAGGGAGCAAAATATCAAGTAGGTGAAACTGGCAATAAAACGTCAAAGTTTGTTGAGGCACAAAAAGGAACAAACCTTTATTTTGCCATCTACGAAGATAAAGAAGGTAATCGTTCATATAATACCATCCCATTAAATGAGGTTATAGAACGATTGAAACAGGGATTATCTCCTGTTCCAGATGCGAATGAAAAAGGTATACCATTGAAGTTTCATCTTTCTCCAAATGATTTAGTATATGTACCTAAAACAGACGAAGAAAATGAAATTAAAATGGGACAAATATATAAGTTTGTAGATTCTAGCGGAACAACAGCAAACTTTGTCCCTCATAGAGTTTCTAACCTCATTTACAATGTAGATAAAAAGATTGCAGAAAACTTCTGTAATCATGAAATAATCCAGAACGAATATGGAATAGGCAGTCAACAATCAAAGAATCAGAAATCAATCACTGGCGAAATGATTAAAGCTGTCTGTTGGAAACTTGAAGTCGACCGATTAGGGAACATACATAAGATTATAAAGTAAAAGTATTGCCTATGATAAAGAAAACTCTATGCTTCAGCAATCCAATCTACTTAAGTTTGCGAAATGCACAATTAGTTTTGCATATCCCAGAAGTAGAAAACAACAAAACATTGCCTGAGGCTATAAAAAAAGAAGCAGAACGTACCATCCCGATAGAAGATATCGGGGTGGTGGTTCTTGACAATAGGCGTATTACTATAACCTCTGGCGCTATGGAAGCTTTGCTTGAAAACAACTGTGCAGTCATCACTTGTAATCAAAAGAGTATGCCTGTAGGATTACTCCTGCCACTATGTGGTAATACTACACAAAACGAACGCTTTCGCTCTCAATTAGAAGCATCTTTACCTTTACGGAAACAGCTTTGGCAACAGACAATAAAACAAAAGATTCTTAATCAAGAACATGTATTACGAATAAATACTGCTCAGGAAACCAAGTGTATGCGTGTGTGGTCCAATGATGTACGTAGTGGAGATTCCGACAACCTTGAAGCAAGAGCTGCTGCTTATTATTGGAAGAATGTCTTTACAACCTATCCGAACTTTGTAAGAGACAGAGAAGGAACACCTCCTAATAACCTCTTAAATTATGGTTATGCTATCCTTCGTGCCATAATAGCACGAGCATTAGTAGGAAGTGGTTTGCTGCCAACCTTAGGAATCCATCATCACAATAGGTATAATGCTTATTGTCTTGCTGATGATATTATGGAGCCTTATCGTCCTTATGTAGACCAGTTAGTGTTAGATATCATTCAATGCAACTTAGAAATATCTGATATCACACGAGATTTAAAAATGCAACTTCTTGGTATTCCAATGTTAGATGTAGTGATAAATGGCAAACGAAGTCCTTTAATGATTGCTGCTCAACAAACTACAGCCTCACTTGCAAAATGTTTTGCAGGGGAATGTAAACGCATTAGTTACCCAGAAATGTAAACTTATATGTCAGGATTTGAGCGCTTCAGTGAGTACCGAATTATGTGGATTCTTGTATTCTTTGATCTACCAACGGAAACCAAGAAAGAGAAGAAAGCCTATGCAGATTTCCGGAAATCCCTTATCAAGGATGGATTCACTATGTTCCAGTTTTCCATCTATGTACGCCATTGCGCAAGTATGGAAAATGCGGAAGTACATATAAAAAGAGTTCGAACCATGTTACCAAAGTTAGGTAAAGTAGGAATACTCTGTATAACAGATAAACAATTTGCAAACATTCAACTTTACTATGGCGAAAAAATACAAGCTCCTAATGCACCAGGACAACAATTAGAACTTTTTTAGACTTTATACTCTTACCGCCAAAAACAGGCTTTCGATATACTTTACAACAACTTAAATATTATTCTTCACTGCATAGTCATTAAAGTAAAAAATCCCATTCTAAACGAATGGGATTTCATTTTGTAGTATCAATTATTTTTTTGAGCAACAATCTTATAACTATCTGCTAACCAAGAAATTATCCAACTTAAGTTGTTGCTGATACCACAAAGGTACGAATTTTCAAGCAAATCACAACGTTATAAGCCTATCAAGGTGGAAGCCAAGAGTTGTTGCTGATACCACAAAGGTACGAATTTTCAAGCAAATCACAACATTGGAAAGATGTAATACGCTTAGGTATGGTTGTTGCTGATACCACAAAGGTACGAATTTTCAAGCAAATCACAACTTACTTAAAAGAGTGGTAGCAAATTGGCTAGTTGTTGCTGATACCACAAAGGTACGAATTTTCAAGCAAATCACAACTCAACATAAATTGCTAAACTATCGGAGTAAGTTGTTGCTGATACCACAAAGGTACGAATTTTCAAGCAAATCACAACAGCGGTTGAGAAATATTTTGACGTGTTCACGTTGTTGCTGATACCACAAAGGTACGAATTTTCAAGCAAATCACAACTCCCCTCTTTTGAGGGGAATTTTTCTTTACAGTTGTTGCTGATACCACAAAGGTACGAATTTTCAAGCAAATCACAACTAAATATCACATCAAGACGGAGAATGTTCAGTTGTTGCTGATACCACAAAGGTACGAATTTTCAAGCAAATCACAACAGACACTCCTTCAACGAGCTTAGCAGTCAAGTTGTTGCTGATACCACAAAGGTACGAATTTTCAAGCAAATCACAACCTATTGATTTTGTCAAAGAATTTCTAACCCGTTGTTGCTGATACCACAAAGGTACGAATTTTCAAGCAAATCACAACCTGGGTTCGACAAGCGACTTACCAGTAATGGGTTGTTGCTGATACCACAAAGGTACGAATTTTCAAGCAAATCACAACTTAACCAAGGTAATGTTTTTGACAACAATAGTTGTTGCTGATACCACAAAGGTACGAATTTTCAAGCAAATCACAACACTTATATTTAGTATCAGAAAAATCTAATGGTTGTTGCTGATACCACAAAGGTACGAATTTTCAAGCAAATCACAACATACCGAGCTTCGCAAAGTATTCTTCGAAAGTTGTTGCTGATACCACAAAGGTACGAATTTTCAAGCAAATCACAACTCAAAGTTTGTTTGGAATATGCCTGCGTTTGTTGTTGCTGATACCACAAAGGTACGAATTTTCAAGCAAATCACAACTGGTGTCCGCTTGAAACAATGAGCGAAGACGTTGTTGCTGATACCACAAAGGTACGAATTTTCAAGCAAATCACAACAGTACCCGCATCTAAGTTATTTTAATAGAAGTTGTTGCTGATACCACAAAGGTACGAATTTTCAAGCAAATCACAACATAATGAGAATCTTAATCTTTCTGCCCTCTGTTGTTGCTGATACCACAAAGGTACGAATTTTCAAGCAAATCACAACAGGGTGAGTTCATTCCTGGAGTGAATACTGGTTGTTGCTGATACCACAAAGGTACGAATTTTCAAGCAAATCACAACGAAGATGCCACAAGGTACACTGTGGTGTATGTTGTTGCTGATACCACAAAGGTACGAATTTTCAAGCAAATCACAACATAGGACAAACCTTAATTCTTAGCAACCGAGTTGTTGCTGATACCACAAAGGTACGAATTTTCAAGCAAATCACAACAATTCTAATGACCTTATCTATATAGTAGAGTTGTTGCTGATACCACAAAGGTACGAATTTTCAAGCAAATCACAACACGCACAAGGTAAGGCACTTGCTAACCAAGTTGTTGCTGATACCACAAAGGTACGAATTTTCAAGCAAATCACAACTTGTAGGCGGTGGGGAATCGAACCCCAGTCGTTGTTGCTGATACCACAAAGGTACGAATTTTCAAGCAAATCACAACAAATTATTCCTGCATTTGATTCTCGCAAAGGTTGTTGCTGATACCACAAAGGTACGAATTTTCAAGCAAATCACAACACTCCAGAAGAAGAATTACAATTAGCTAAAGTTGTTGCTGATACCACAAAGGTACGAATTTTCAAGCAAATCACAACTGAATAGCATGTGTGTACATTCTTCTTCTGGTTGTTGCTGATACCACAAAGGTACGAATTTTCAAGCAAATCACAACAGCTAAATGATGACGGCGAAACGAGTGTTAGTTGTTGCTGATACCACAAAGGTACGAATTTTCAAGCAAATCACAACTAGAACTGAAGTAAAGAAAAGCCCCAAAAGGTTGTTGCTGATACCACAAAGGTACGAATTTTCAAGCAAATCACAACAGGTTGGAATTATAATCCTCTTAAATCTCTGTTGTTGCTGATACCACAAAGGTACGAATTTTCAAGCAAATCACAACGTGGCATTTCTTACACCTTCTGTTTTCGTGTTGTTGCTGATACCACAAAGGTACGAATTTTCAAGCAAATCACAACAACCACTCTACTAATACGTATCAAAATTAGGTTGTTGCTGATACCACAAAGGTACGAATTTTCAAGCAAATCACAACGTCTCAGACAAATATGCCTTAGTAGCTTTCGTTGTTGCTGATACCACAAAGGTACGAATTTTCAAGCAAATCACAACACATCTTGACAAGCTTTCAATATCTTACCGTTGTTGCTGATACCACAAAGGTACGAATTTTCAAGCAAATCACAACGGTTACGTGCCAACTTACTCAAAATATAAGGTTGTTGCTGATACCACAAAGGTACGAATTTTCAAGCAAATCACAACCGCACTTCAATCTAATGTATTGGAGTATTCGTTGTTGCTGATACCACAAAGGTACGAATTTTCAAGCAAATCACAACTCACGCTTTAACACCCTGTCATACAGCGGTGTTGTTGCTGATACCACAAAGGTACGAATTTTCAAGCAAATCACAACGGTGCGTTCGGCAGTGCTGCATCTTCTATAGTTGTTGCTGATACCACAAAGGTACGAATTTTCAAGCAAATCACAACTTACCAGCGTTAACACGCTTAATTAATGAGGTTGTTGCTGATACCACAAAGGTACGAATTTTCAAGCAAATCACAACCGGCTTTCACCTCGATAGGTTGATCACAGAGTTGTTGCTGATACCACAAAGGTACGAATTTTCAAGCAAATCACAACAAAAATCTTACCCCAGATACTTGGAAGTCTGTTGTTGCTGATACCACAAAGGTACGAATTTTCAAGCAAATCACAACGAGGATATACAAGAAATTAAAGAAAGTGACGTTGTTGCTGATACCACAAAGGTACGAATTTTCAAGCAAATCACAACTCCTCAACCAGAAGATGGGTTAATAATTGCGTTGTTGCTGATACCACAAAGGTACGAATTTTCAAGCAAATCACAACAAAAATTTGATAGTCCAGAAGATTTTTTTAGTTGTTGCTGATACCACAAAGGTACGAATTTTCAAGCAAATCACAACATAAGGATAAGGCTCTCCATGACATAGCGGGTTGTTGCTGATACCACAAAGGTACGAATTTTCAAGCAAATCACAACAAAATAACAGAGCTGTATATAAGAAAAGACGTTGTTGCTGATACCACAAAGGTACGAATTTTCAAGCAAATCACAACTTACCTTTGAGGATGGCGAATTTAACGAAGTTGTTGCTGATACCACAAAGGTACGAATTTTCAAGCAAATCACAACAAACCATTCCAGCATTCGACAAACGCACTGGTTGTTGCTGATACCACAAAGGTACGAATTTTCAAGCAAATCACAACATTAATTGTGAATAATTATATAATAACTAGTTGTTGCTGATACCACAAAGGTACGAATTTTCAAGCAAATCACAACGCTGCTCTCGGCAAGCGAAAGGGACAATGTGTTGTTGCTGATACCACAAAGGTACGAATTTTCAAGCAAATCACAACGCCGCCACCTTATCCGCCACATCATCATCCGTTGTTGCTGATACCACAAAGGTACGAATTTTCAAGCAAATCACAACCAATATCTGCTCCGTTTCCTCATCTAGATGTTGTTGCTGATACCACAAAGGTACGAATTTTCAAGCAAATCACAACAGATGTTTTTTAAATCACTAATTTTTCACGTTGTTGCTGATACCACAAAGGTGCGAATTTTCAAGCAAATCACAACTAAGTCGAATAAACATCCTTAACAGATTCGTTGTTGCTGATACCACAAAGGTACGAATTTTCAAGCAAATCACAACAGCTAAGCTTGCAATAAGTTAGCTAAAGAGAAGAGAAAGCGTAAGAAGGATGAAGAAAAAATTGCAGATTATGAGCATCAAGTAGCCGAGTTAGAACGTAGTAAAGAAACCTTTGGCATAGATTCAGCAAAAAGTATTTATGATATTGACTTAAAGTCTTGCGCAAAGGAGCTGACTAATGCTATTGTTGGTGCGTGGAGTAGGGGAGAGGATGCTGCAAAGTCATTCCATGATAAGGTAAGAGATTTGATGAAGAATCTTACAACTAATATTCTTTCACAGAAGATCCTTTAAAATGCAATAAAAGGTGTTGAGAGATTAATCAACGACAAGATGAAAGCCAAGAGTGGCAAATTAGATGAAAATGATATTTGGGATTTGGCAGAACGGATAGAGAAAGAAAGTTCATCTGCTATTGATAATATGTCTAGGATATTTGACGCACTAAGAGCAAAGGGTTTAGATTTGTCTCAAAATGGGTCAAGTTCCATAGGTAATAGCATTAAGTCTGTTACTGAAGAAACAGCTAATATACTCGCCTCGCATCTCAATGCAATTAGACTTGATGTCTCCGTAGACCGAGTGAATATTCAGAAGATTGCAGACGCTGTTGCGAATATGCTCGAGATGAGTGGCATCGCCCAATCACAGTTGACACAACTCACGACACTCGTTAGTCTTGCGCAGTACCGCAACGGACGGCTTGACGACATGTACAGCTGGATGCAATCTGTTACCAAGGAGGGAGGTACGAAACACTTGTCGTGTAAAAGCGAGGGGAAAAGCCCCTCGCTCATCTTATTCTATTCTAACATACTTCATATTTTTGCACTATCGTTCGATAAAACAAGTTCTCTATCGGAAGAACTCTCTTTCTTATACCTTTTTCTACTTCCATACTCTTGGTTATAGTCTTAGAAATTACTTTCAGCAATAGTATGCCCATTAAAGAAAAGGCTGTCGCCTTCTTGTTGCCATCTACCTTCTGTATTGATATTGATTTCACATTCAGAACTTTGCGTGACATCAAATAAAACACGGAATCTATTGTGATAGGTCATATTACCTCTTATCTCCAAAGTTTCACTTCCGCTTCCATGGACGTCTTCTTGTGGAACAAACTCCCACTTTCCTACTATTTCTCTATTATAACTGTTGCAACCACAAAGTAGAAAGGTGGTAATTAAAAACAGATGTGCTTTGCTTTTAGTTCTTGATTAGTTGTATTTGATAATGCAAAGATACTAATTTTAAAGCTAATCACAACCTATGAGATGGTTTCCGTAGTTCTTTGCCGATTTATTTATACCCTCTCTGCTTATTTTAACGAATATATACACGTTTTGTAACTGATAATTGATGTGGTAATTCATTTTTATTGTAACTTTGTCTTGTGTTTAGGACATTGGAGAAGTTGAGTGCTTATTGGAGTAAGACTAAATAAGGAGACTCCCCCTAAGTTCAGCAAATTATAAGAGCCAATATGACTTTATTGCTTTCAGATAACAGACAAGACAATGAGCAAGCAAGTATTTCAGACAGACTCCCGTCAGCGTTGGAGTTATTTTAAGTGGACCCTACGTGTAGTCCTTACGATTCTCTCACTCTTTGGAATCGTTTTCTTAGCAATGTTTGCCTTGGAGGGTAGCCCGCAGATGCCTTTCCATCACGACTATCGAAATGCGGTGTCAGCCTCATCTCCTTATACCAAGGACAACAAGACGGCAACACTCTATAAGTCGTTTCGTGACTTCTTCAAGGAGAAGAAGATGCATAATAACTATGCGAAAGCTACCATCAAGAAGCAACGATTTGTGGGGAAGGCGGACAGTCTGACACAGAAATACTTTCGGGAGTGGGACGACCCACGGATTGGTGTGCGCTCGGCATGGTATGTAAACTGGGATAAGCACGCTTACATCTCTCTTAAGAACAATATACGACATCTGAACATGGTTCTGCCAGAGTGGTTCTTTATCAATCCTAAGACCGACAAGGTGGAATATAGGCTTGACAAGCAGGCGCTACGCTTGATGCGTAAGGCTGGTATCCCTATCCTTCCAATGCTCACGAATAACTACAACTCCAACTTCCATCCAGAAGGTATCGGACGTATCATGCGTGATGAAAAGAAGCGTACAGCACTCATCAATGAGATGGTCAGGAAATGTAAACATTATGGTTTTGCTGGTATCAATCTTGACTTAGAGGAACTCGACATACAAGACAACGACCTCCTCGTTGAGTTAGTCAAAGACTTTGCACGTGTTTTCCATGCAAATGGACTCTATGTAACGCAAGCTGTTGCACCTTTCAACGAGGATTATAACATGCAGGAACTGGCAAAGTATAATGACTATCTCTTCCTCATGGCGTACGATGAACATAATATGGGGAGCCAGCCAGGAGCTGTCAGTTCGCAACGTTGGGTGGAGAAGGCTACCGACTGGGCGGCTAAGAACGTCCCGAATGACAAGATAGTACTCGGTATGGCAACTTACGGATATGACTGGCCTAACGGGGAGACGGCTTCGACGATGTCATTCGACCAAACAATGGCTACCGCACTGGATGCAGGAGCGAAGCCACAGTTCAATGATGACACCTACAACGTTAACTTCTCCTATCAAAACACTGATGATGGAAAGATTCATCAGGTGTTCTTTACCGATGCTGCGACTACCTTTAATATCATGCGCTTTGGTGCAGAATATCATCTCGCAGGCTATGGTCTGTGGCGTTTGGGTACAGAAGACAAACGTATATGGCGTTTCTATGGTAAAGATATGTCGTGGGAGAATGTGGCAAGGATGTCTGTCAAGAAGCTGATGCAGCTTAGCGGTACCGATGATGTTAATTTCGTTGGAGCAGGAGAAGTGCTGGAAGTAACAACGGAGCCGCACCCTGGAAATATATCAGTGACAATAGATAAGGATAACCGCCTTATCTCTGAGGAGTATTATCACTCCCTTCCGTCAACATATACCATCCAACGACTTGGTAAATGTAAGGATAAACAACTCGTTGTCACCTTCGACGACGGACCAGATAGCCGCTGGACACCTACCGTGCTGAGTACGTTGAAGAAATATAATGTCCCTGCTGCGTTCTTCATGGTGGGGCTGCAGATGGAGAAGAACCTGCCTTTGGTGAAGCAAGTATATGATGCTGGGCACACTATTGGCAACCATACTTTCACCCACCATAACATGATTGAGAACTCTGACAATCGCTCTTATGCTGAGTTGAAGTTGACAAGAATGTTGATAGAGAGCGTCACAGGACATAGTACAATCCTGTTCCGTGCGCCTTACAATGCCGATGCCGACCCGACAGACCACGAGGAGATATGGCCAATGATAGTGGCAAGTCGACGTAACTACCTCTTTGTGGGTGAGTCTATCGACCCTAATGACTGGCAACAGAACGTAACGGCTGACCAGATTTACCAACGTGTCATTGATGGTGTGCACCATGAAGACGGACATATCATCTTGCTCCATGATGCGGGTGGTGACACACGTAAACCTACGATTGAAGCCCTTCCTCGTATCATTGAGACCCTACAACATGAAGGTTATCAGTTCATTTCTCTCGAACAATACTTAGGGATGAGCAAGCAAACGCTTATGCCTGCTATCAATAAGGGGAAGGCTTACTATGCTATGCAAACTAACCTCTGGCTGGCAGAGATGATTTATCATGTATCCGACTTCCTCACGGCTCTCTTCCTTGTCTTCCTTGTATTGGGTATGATGCGCCTCTTATTCATGTATATATTGACGTTCAGAGAGAAGCGAGCAGAGAACCGACGCAACTATGCACCGATTGATGCTGCTACGGCTCCAGCTGTCTCTATCATAGTACCGGGTTATAATGAAGAGGTGAATATCGTGCGCACCATCACTACGCTCAAGCAACAAGACTACCCGAACCTACATATCTACTTCGTCGATGATGGTAGTAAAGACCATACCCTCGAACGTGTGCGTGAGGCTTTCGATACCGATGATAAGGTTACTGTACTTGCTAAGAAGAATGGCGGTAAGGCTTCGGCACTGAACTATGGTATCGCTGCTTGTCGCTCAGAGTATGTGGTTTGTATTGATGCCGACACTCAGCTGAAGCATGATGCAGTAAGTAGACTGATGAAGCACTTCATTGCCGACAAGGATAAACGCATTGGTGCAGTGGCAGGAAACGTGAAGGTGGGTAACCAAAGGAATATGCTCACCTACTGGCAAGCTATTGAATACACCAGCAGTCAGAACTTTGATCGCATGGCTTACTCTAATATCAATGCCATTACCGTTGTGCCTGGTGCTATCGGCGCATTCCGTAAAGAGGTGATTGAAGAGGTGGGAGGATTTACCACTGACACCTTAGCAGAAGACTGCGACCTGACGATGAGTATCAACGAACATGGTTACATCATTGAGAACGAGAACTATGCTGTGGCAATGACCGAAGCACCAGAGACGCTCCGCCAGTTTGTGAAACAACGTATTCGTTGGTGCTTTGGAGTGATGCAAGCCTTCTGGAAACATCGCTCCTCACTCTTCTCTCCATCGAAGAAGGGCTTCGGACTATGGGCTATGCCTAATATGCTTATCTTCCAGTATATCATCCCAACCTTCTCACCATTGGCGGATGTACTGATGCTCATTGGTCTCTTCTCTGGCAATGCCTTACAGATATTCTTCTATTATCTCATCTTCCTTCTCATTGACGCAAGTGTATCTATCATGGCTTACATCTTTGAGGGCGAACGTCTGTGGGTACTCCTATGGGTTATCCCGCAACGATTCTTCTATCGTTGGATTATGTATTACGTCCTCTTCAAGAGTTATCTTAAAGCAATCAAGGGCGAGCTGCAGACATGGGGTGTCCTCAAACGCACTGGTCACGTTGGTGAGTAGCCCGTCTTTCAAGGAGTAAAGAAGAGATACCGTAAGACTCCCCAAAGTGCATCTATCCCTTCAGTTAATATAACAAATAAGGGTCTAGGCATATTAGGGAAATCCACTTAGGTATATAAGTGATCGTCCTTTCCCGTGTGGGAACGTCAACGTACCTGTATGGGAACATCAACGTTCCAACACGGGAACATTCATGTTCCAACGCCGGAACATCAACATTCCACAGGCGGAACATTCATGTTCCATAGGAGGGAACGTTGTTTATGCTATATGTAGGTGACTTTTCCTGATTTGACTAGACACTTTTTTGTTATATTAGCTGAATAAGTAGACAGTCTTTTTGTAAGTCTACTGGAAAGCTAGACACAAGTTGAGAATCCATTCTGGAAAGCTAGACACTTGGTCTTTATTGGATACGCAGATCTTGTGGCTTGGCTTGTGTGGCAAAACTGGATGCCCCTCGATGGAGCATTCAGTTTTATGCTTATTGACATACACCTTCATTAGCGATTTGTTGTCTGGCTTGGCAAAGATAGTGGATTGTTTCCATTCCTGCTATCCTTTTGTGGATAAACTTTATTCTTCCACATTCTTTCTGTGTGCCTTGCTCAAAGTGGACGACCTGTGGAACCTTGTATCCAATGCTCATGTGCGGTCGGCAGTAGTTGTAGAAGTGAATGTATCGCTGGATCACCTTGTGGGCATGCTCAAAGGTATTGAAGCGAGTTCGATAGACACATTCTACCTTTATTTTACCATTAATACTTTCCGCAATGGCGTTGTCTGTAGGGTTGTAATCCTCGGTCATAGAAATGGATATTTCATTGTCTTGAAGTTTCTTTACGTAGGCATCGCAACAGTATTGTACGCCACGATCGGAATGATGAATAAGTCCTGGTAGGGTATCCGTACTTCTCATTGCTTTGGCTTCTTCTATTGCCATATCCAAAGCTTTTAGCGTTATGGCAGCACGGAGAGTATCAGCCAATATCCAGCCTACAACCTTATGGGAATAGGCATCTGTAATGAGGTGCAGATAACATACATCGCCTGCTGCCAATGGAATGTAGGTTATATCTGCTACCCAGAGCTGGTTGGCCGCTGTGGGAACGAAGTCTTTTATACGATTTTTCCATTTATGATAACGATGATTTGAGTTTGTTGTATGACGAGGTTTGGGCTTGGGAAGCATTAAACCTTTACGACGTAAGAGATTGAAGAAGCTGTCACGACCAGGAACGAAGTCACGACCATACATGGCGATGAGCATCAGCCACAGCTTGTAACCGCCTATACCTGCATCCTCTGTACGAATCTCTTGGACGGATTCTATGACTTTACGTTCATGCTCCTGCTCCTTTATAATGTCAGTCTTTGACTGGTAGAAAGCCTGACGACAATGACCAAACAGCTTGCAAACGACAGAGACCTTATGGGCTCGTTCGTTGACCAGTTCTAACGCTGCTTGGCCCCAGATTTTTTTCGTATGGAGATATCAAAGTATTCTTCTGCCTTATCGATCAGTATATCACGGGCTAAAGTTTCCAGTTTGGAGTAGTCTAGAGCTTTCTCCAAATCCTTGATGCGCTTCTTTAGCTGTGCATTCTCTTCTTTGTAGCTGTCTTTGCTTCGATTTGCCATATCTTCTACTGATTCTGGTTCTGAGCACAAAGATACCATTTCTTGCCTACTTTCATATTTCTTTAGCCAACTATTTAATAGTCCGATACAACATATATCATGGGATATGCAGAACCTTTTCTTTGACTGACCTGATTGGTAATAAGAGCGGATGAGAGAAAGCTTCGCCTCTTCGCTGTAATGCTTGTAAATTTTACTCATAATGATAACACATTTTTTTATTAGTATTAAATGTGTCTACCTATATCAGTACAAGTCAAGGTATGAGATGGAACAGGGGTTAGCGTGCCATTGATAAGACGTTGCACGCTGTATGCTATGTATATCGTAGGAGTTGGATGATACATAAGATGTTTTAGGGTGCGACCATGAGATTATTTGAGAATACGGATGCTATTTTGTACCTTTGTTGCGAATCCTGTCTAAGCTCCTATTGTGTGGGCATGATGATAAGGAATATGTGTTGCTAATCATTAGAATTAATATGAAGCGTACCCTTGTAACCCATCTGGTAAAGCCAATAGAAGCGTGTTCTCTTTTCTTTGTGTTTATGCTGTTGGTGGGTGCTATTATGAATGTGAGCCATCGGAACATCTTTGGTTACATAGAGTTGATAGCTGATGTGTATATTGTTTGCCTTTTATTGAGCCTTTGTCCACGTATATTACGTCAAGGGTTAGAGGTTATATTGAGCAGTCTCATTTATGTGATTGCGATAATAGATGCCTGCTGTAAGAGCCTTTTCAATACACCGCTTACACCGACGATGCTCCTTTTAGCGCAGGAAACAACTGGTAGGGAAGCCTCCGAGTTCTTCTCTCAATATCTTCAACCAGAACTTCTGTTTTCGTTGGCAACAGTCATCTTCCTTCTTGCCCTTAGCCATGCTGTTATGGCGATAAGGAGGATGAGCTTCCCAATCGCTTATCTTAAGCAACCCCTTATCGCCTCTGCTTTATTGCTCACACTTGTTGTCGGGACTTGTTTAAGCGTCTATGATAAGGTACAACTATACACTGTTAGGAATCTGTCAGGGCTTGAAATAGCTGTAAATAATGGCTTTGCCCATCTTTATCATCCTGTTGAACGTGTTATTTACGGACTTTATTTCAATCACTTGATAGCGAATCAAGTGGAAGGAGTCATTGTGGCTAATGAAAGACTGGCGGTTGATTCCTGTAACTTTACGTCTCCTACCATTGTTCTCATTATAGGCGAAGTGCGAACCGACACCATTCGCAATTATACGGTTATCGTTTGCCCACAACGCCCCGTCAGCTTGCTCTCATGGAAGGTAATGACTCTTTGGCAGTATTCACCGATGTCGTTTCGCCATGGAATCTAACCAGTAGAGTATTCAAGCAGATCTTCTCATTGCAATCAGTGGGTGAGAAAGAGGATTGGAGTAACTGTCCTCTCTTCCCTGTAGCCTTTAAGAAAGCAGGCTATCATGTTAGCTTCCTGTCCAACCAATTCCCTTATGGAATCAACTATACGCCTGATTGGACGAATAACCTCGTCGGTGGCTTCTTCTTAAATCATCCACAACTCAACAAGCAGATGTTTGATTATAGGAATACCAGTATCCACGACTATGACGATGAGTTGTTAAACGATTACCATGATGGTATCAATAAAGGGAAGGCACAATTAATCATCTTTCATCTGCTAGGGCAGCACTTCCAGTACTCAGCACGTTGTAAAAGCGATATGAAGAGGTTTAGTATAAGGGATTACACACGTTCGGACCTGTCAGATCATGCGAAACAGACGATTGCAGACTATGACAATGCGACGCTTTATAACGACTTTGTTTTGAGTAAGATAGTCGAACGATTCCGCAATAAGGAGGCTGTTGTTGTCTATCTATCCGACCATGGAGAGGATTGTTATGGCAAGGATGTGGATATGGCTGGTAGGCTCACTGAGGTAGAGAACATTGATGTTAAGAAGTATCATGAGGAGTTTGAAATACCCTTCTGGATATGGTGCTCGCCTGCATATAGGCAGAGGCATCACAAGATATTCATAGAGATTATGAAGGCAAGGCATAATAAGTTCATGACTGACGACCTACCACATCTATTGTTGTATTTGGCTGGAATAAGTACTAAAGAGTACAAGGCAGAACGGAATGTCATCTCTCCACGTTTCAACAATAAACGTCCTCGCCTCGTACTGAATAGTATTGATTACGATAAAGCGTTACACCAATAGCTATCATCGGTGCTAGTCAAAGTGCGACGGAATGATAGTTCACGTGAAAGCCCATCGCTTGCATTGGTGTAACGCCTAATTCCATACACTTGATTTTATAACTTAACAATCGGTTGCTGTGCCTTCATCTCATGCAAACGGGAGGTGAGGTGACGATAGAGACGAGCAACGAGTTGAGGATGCGAAGGGGCTAAGTCATACTTTCGGAGAGGTCGGTTGAGAAGTCGTAAAGCTCCTTATTCCCTGTAAGATACGAATAGATTAGTTTCCACTTTCCCTCACGAATAGCGCAGTTGAGGCTGATGCCCAGTCCTTCACCATCCCATATATTAGGGTAGTTCCACACCAGTTGACGTTTCTCAAAGCCCTGTTGCCTACCACGAAGTATCGGTGTAATATCTTTCCCATCAATAGTCTGTGGCACATGATAGTGCTTGATTCCCGCCATAGAGAGCAGGGTAGGGTAAAGATCCTCGATGATTATCGGTGTATGCGAACGTGAGTTGGGCTTTACTACGTGGTTCCATTTCACAATGAAAGGCACTCTTATCCCTCCTTCATATAGTGACCCTTTACCGCTCTTGAGTGGTGCATTCTGTGTGTAAAGCTCCCCGTCTCTCCAATAGGACGATGAGGCGAGTCCTCCGTTATCACTCATAAAGATGATAATCGTCTCTCGCTTGAGTCCAGCCTGCGCCACCCAGTCCATGAGGTCGCCCAAACTTTTATCCATTCCAGCAATCAACGAAGCGTAGGCAGCCTCCTTCTCCGATAGTCCACGTGCACGATAGGTGGGATAGAAACGCATATCTCGGTCGATGGGAACGTGTACGGCATAATGAGACATATATAGATAGAACGGCTGGTCATACTTTTTCGCCTTCTCCAAAGCCGCTATCGCCTCCCGTGTAAGGGCTTCAGTCGCAAAGATGCCAGTCCCCCAATAACGTTCCAAGCCAGGTATTGCGAAGGGAGATGTAGGCTTTCCATCCTTAGTAAAGCCATAGTTACGCTCACTAAGATAGGTTGCTAAGCCACCAGCAGCAGTACCAGTTATGTTTGTATCAAAGCCAAAGTGACAGGGATTCTCACCTGGAGTATCAATTGCCCCCCAGTGTGCTTTCCCACAATGTATGGTGTGATAGCCCGCATTCTTTAGTAGTTGTACGAAGGAAATCGCCTTTGCTGTATGCCCCACATTACCACTCTGCGCAATACCATTGTAATTCCAATCAGGTAGTGTGACCCCATCTCGCTTCCCATCTGTCATCTGGTCGCGATGTAAGGTCCAATTCGTTACCCGATGCCGTGCCATATTCATACCAGTCATCAAGCTACATCTTGAAGGCGAACTGATAGGTGTTGCGTACGCATCTGTGAACATCATTCCCTCTGCAGCAAGTCTTTCCATGTTCGGGGTGTCGTATTTTCGATTATTAGTAGTAATCGAATCGGCAAAAGGAAGGGACGTATCCTGCCATCCCATATCATCAACCATAAAGAAGATAATATTGGGCTGCGTCTTTACTTGTTGTGCATTAGCTGGAAGGAGAGCCCCTATTGACATCAACGAAGCCGTTACGTACAGGGGAGAAGGGCGTCTCGTGAAATGGAAGAGATAGGTATTCTTCATTGTTGATAATTATTGCTTGGGTTCTTAGTCATGCCACAAAGTTAAAAAGAAAGTAGGTAACAACCATATAATTCATCGATGTTATTAAAAAAACATAAGACTTTTATGCCTCATTCAGAATAATTGTCTATCTTTGCATGTGGGCTTTATTCCACATTTTCAAGTCATTGCCGACAGGCTATATAACGATTTCTATCTATTTAAACTTCAGATGGTAAGCTATTTAAAAACAATCCGTTCGCTGGTTACAGTACTTCTTTTCACGTGCTGTACGGCTTATGCTCAGGCACAACAATGGGATGATAAGATTCTTATCTCGCAATGTGACGAACAATACACATTGACTTTTGATGGTGATAAACCTATTGTTAAGAACACAGAGAAAGTCACTTATCTATCTAATTCAGTGACGAAAGTAATGCCAGAAACCACTGTCTTCTATGGAGAATTTATCTCTTTGGATAATATCTCGGGGCATGGTCAGAAGCAATATACGAATGTTACGCCTGAAAATGTGTTCTATGACGATACGAAGGCATGCACCCTTCAAGGTGAGATAACTAAGAAAGGCAAAACAAGTAGTGCTTCCTTCGAGCGCACCTTTAAGGATATTAAGTATTTCACACGTGTTTATTTGCTCGAAGAATACTTCATTCAGCACAAGACACTGACCATCACTATTCCGAAGAAGTTGGCTGGTTATAGGCTTAAAGAGATGAACTTTGAGGGCTATAATATACAGGTTGCGCATGAGTCAACGCCTACGGATGAGGTTTACCGCTATACCATGACGAACTGCAATCGCATGAAAGAGGATGCGCAAATGCCTCCTACTTCAAGTGTCTATCCTTATCTTTTGATCATCGGTCCCTTTGCTGATGTCAACGCATTGTACAGCTGGTCGATGAAAATGGCTGACGTGGATTGCAATATACCTAATCTTCAGGCGCTTTTAGCCGAGATTAACAAGACAAGTAAGACTCCCGAAGACCGCATAAGCAACACTTATCGATGGGTGCAGGACAACATTAGATACATAGCCTACGAAGCCGGAATAGCTGGGCATCGCCCAGATACACCTGCCGAGGTGCTCCGTAAACGTTATGGCGATTGTAAGGGTATGGCGTTATTGCTTACTACCTTACTTAAAGCACAGGGTTTCGATGCTCGTTGGACAGATATAGGAACGGAGGAGATACCCTTTAAGATGAGTGATGTTCCTACTCTCGCTGGGGCTGACCACGTGATTTGTACGCTCTTATATAAAGGTAAGACTTACTTTATTGACGCCACTTGCAAGCACATCCCATACACTTATACACCGCAAGGAATACAAGGTTCGCAGGCAATGATAGCCAATGGCGACCGCCCAAGACTTGAGATTGTACCCGTCAGGAAGCCTGATGAGTCCATTGATAGCCTCTCTTACAATTATCAACTGCAAGGAGATGCTCTTGTGGGAACGGCTACCTATATGACACGAGGCGATATGAAGGAATGGTTTATGTCGGTTTCTGACAATGTCGGGAGCAAACATAACGATGATTTACTTGCTAACAACCTTAACTCAGATGCGCATAATATGATGGTGTCTGACGTGAAGTGGGTGGATGATGACCCTCGCCACGAATGGGGGAAGTTTACAGGTAAGGTGGTTAATAAGCCTGCAGTGCAACAAGCTGATGGCGAGTTATATATCGAGATGAACCCTCATAACAATCTTTTCGATGCCCGCATTGATACCACACAACGTACACACGACTATTATTTGCCTGTTCGCTGCAACGTTGTTAGGCAGGCTGTGCTAACCATTCCAGCTGGTTATCGTGTTGATTACTTACCTTCTTCAGCTACTTTCAATACTCCAGAGGGTACGCTCACATGCCGATTTGTACAAAACGGGAATGTCATTACTTTCCATCAGAAGATACAAATTAACCACAGACAAATCCCTTTAAAGAACATACCACAATGGAATGATGCGCTAAGGAAGTGGACGGATGCTTGTAACGAGCAAGTTGTCTTGAAGCGGAAATAGTCCTTTCTCTGTTCATCCTAATTGCTATTAATTATTTTCAATACATATAGTTATGAAAAAGCTAATCACATTGCTCCTCCTCACCATCATAACTCTTCCGATGATGGCATTCAATGATGAGGACTATCAAAAGTTTGCACGTGAAGTGAAAGCGGAGGTTTGGAAGAAGGATTTACCACAATTCAACAACCGCACAGTACCGACAAAGTATAATAAAGAGTCGGCTGTTGTCTTGGCGAGATATGAAGAGGTTGGAGTCGACTATAGCAACCGATTCAGTGCTCTTAGCCTTGGTAATGTGAAGCAATGTACGGGTACTCACCTCGTCCGAAGCCTTGTTAAGATCAATGATAAGGCTGCTTTGGATAAGTTCTCCACGTTTGAGTTCCGCACATACGACTATTCTCTCAATAACGGACTATTGCATAATGACCGCCGAACAGTGCTCGGTGTGCGCGTTATCAAGCCTAACGGAACCATTAAGGAAGTAGAAGAAAAGGATTATCAAGACAATAACGAAGGTAAGAAAGGAGAAGAGAAATATGCCAAACTTGCTGTTCCTAATCTGCAAGTAGGCGATATGCTCGACTATTTCTACTATGACTTTGACAAGTTAAGAGAGGAGAACATTGATCCAATAATATTCTTCTTTGGTGGTCAATATCCTATCCTTGATTATCAGGTTCATTGCTCTATTGATAAGGACTTATGCACTCAGTACCGCACAATGAATGGTGCTCCTGACTTTAAGCAAGGCGCTGACAAGGATGCTGTTGTTCTTGATGTTCGTGAGAAGAATATCGATAAGACTATGCCAGATTACGCCTATAACCCATTGGCGCAGACCCCTTATACAATGCTATTCATCAATGCGAACGTGGCGTTGGAGTACATTCCAAAGAGTATGAAGGTCAAGGGTTTGCAGGCAAACCCCGACGCGAAGGTCATTCAAGAGGACGCTTGGACGCTCTGGGATGTGACTACTAGCAAGTGGTCATTCTATAAGATGTTTAACAAAGTGATTGATGAAGCGAAGAAAATCAGCGATCCAACAGAGAGAGCAAACTATGTCTACAACTTCGCTATGTTGAACACCTTGGTGCATAATAATCCTTATTTTTCCTACAGGAACTTTGGTTCTGTATTCGCATTCCTACTTGATAAGCTCAAAGTACCATACTCACGTTTGTTGGTAACTGACCGCATGACCGAACCTATTGGGCAGTTGGCGAATATCTGGAACGTAACAGATGGATTCATGTTGAGTAATGGTCAGTGTTATTTCCCTCTAAGTACTCGATACGTCACTACGGCTAACACCATCCCTTCTATCTATCAGAACCGAGACGCTGTGGCTACTGATGCCAAGAAGAAGTTCCAAAAAGGACCTTTTAGAAACGTGACTGTGCCGGGTAGTCAGGCGAAGGATAACACAGAGAAGGTGGATATTGATGCTACTATCGATGGTATCTTGCTGAACATCAAACGCCAAGATGCAACCACAGGATGCGACAAGGAAGGTAACATCATGGACTATACTTCAGCCGAGCAGATGGCTCAGGCATGGGGTGCTGACTATGGTGTAACAAAGTTCGCACAGCTTTATGACAAGGGAGCAAGCGTTGCTGACCAGCGAGCAGCAGAACGCGCGGAGCAAGACAAGAAGTCTATTGCAGATAACTTCAGCGATGAGATAAAGGCATATCACGACCATGCAGCAGTGAAAGTGAATGACACTAAGGTGCTCTCATGTGGTGAGAAGAATAAACCCTTTACTTATCTTGTGGATTACCAGATGGATGGTCTGGTCAAGAAAGCTGGTCGCAACCTTGTAATCTCCGTCGGTCAGCTAGTCGGACAACAAGCTCATATAGAGGGAGCAGAGCGTCAGCGCAATGTAGATATCATCTATCCTTACCCTAGAACGTACTCTGTTACGGTGCGCCTAGCCATTCCTAGCGGCTATGAAGTATCTCCGGAAAGCTTGCAGAAACTCAATTCTAATGTAGATAATAGTGCTATTTCCTTTACTTCTAAGGCATCTGTCGAGGATGGTAAACTCTTAATTACTTTCGAAAAGGTATATAAGCAATATCGTGTTCCTGCCTCTCAGTGGTCGGATGTGTTATCTGCTCTTGATAAAGCATACGATTTTAATAGCCTTCAAGTTGTACTGAAGAAGTTGTAAAAACCCTCTTTACCCTAATAGTTGGCTCTTTCCTGTCTCTCTAAAAGGGAAGAAGTACTTACTAAAAGCTGGTTTGTTGGGGGGAAAGATATATTGATAAGGCGGACAGATATCCTCATCTGTCCGCCTTTTTGTACCTCAATAATAAATAATTAGGTATAACCTTTCCTTTAGGAAGTCCTTAGGAGGGCTTTCCCCCATTGTATGAACTTTGAAAGGGAACACTTGCTAAATTCAAAGAAATTGTGTACTTTTGTACTATCTAATTACACATTTATTATGGCAAAGAACCTAATTACCATTCTGATTGTAGCCCTCGCCCTCTGTAGTATGGCTGCATGTAAGAAGGAAAAAAAGTCTAATGACATCATAACTAAGATTGCTCCGCGTCCGAAAGTACCAACTGGTCCAAAGAGCCTGTCCGACTTTAAATATGAAAAGAAGGTCGAGTGGGTAGGGGGAATATATACCATTACAATCCGTCGATACGCTGATAAAGACCTTGAATTGTCGGAAGATGAAGATGGAAGGAAGTATTATGACAATAAGGTGCAACTGACTATCAAGCGTCCTGATGGTACCACCTTCTATGATAGAACATTCACAAAGAACGACTTTAAAGAGTTCACAAACAATGATTATGGAGAGCATGGTTCGCTTGTCGGATTTATGTTTGACCATGTAGAAGGCGATGCTTTACGCTTTGGTGTAAGTGTTGGTTCTCCTGACCCTAATAGTGATGAGTATGTTCCAATGAACTTCTTTATTGATAAGTCATGCCATATTCGTATTTCAAATGCCACGGAGTTAGACACAGGTAGCGATCAGGAGAAAGCTGAGAAACCAAAGACTGAAGAAGAGATGTCCGAAGAGGAAGGGGTGTAAAGGGGGATTCCTTTTAAATCAAACTCAATGATTTAAATCTCAAAAGAATACTTAAAGACAATCAACGTACAATTTGTTTCTAAGCTAACAATATAATTTGTGAAACGAAAGGAACGCCCTCCTTCATTTGAAGAGGGCGTTCCTTCATTATGAGAAGGGCGTCTCTTCGATGTGAAGAAACGCCCTTCTAAAATAGTGTTAGATGTTTTTTCAAAACTAAGAGGTGGAGTTTTAATCTTGCATCCTGTCCTCTTTTATTGACTACTTCTTGCCCTTTAAAGCCTCAATAGCATCAAAGGAATAAACCAAAGAACCACTGGTAAAGGTGCTTGCCTCAATCTTTAATGAGCGATACTTGCGTAAACAATCAACGAAAGCGACGGGATTTTGAACGAAAGCAGAATCAGTTTGCTTACTAACACCTGGTTTGTAAGTGAATCGTCCGACCTCATCTCCCTGTGCATAGACCCTTACATAATTCGAACTATCAAAACTATTCCCAGCGAACTGTTCGCCATCTCCAAGAATCATACAGGCTTCCAAACTTAGACGTCCAACCTTTCTTACACGGATAAACATGTGGTTAGAGCTTGTAATCTGCGATTTTTTGTTCGGAGCACTTTGTATCGTTGCTAGCGACGAATCGTTTAAGTAGACCCATGCAGATACGTAAGAGCCATTGTCCCCCTTAGTACTATCCAGGTTAACAGCCACCATGGTATCAACGAGTGTAGTATCATAATGTCCCACACCACGCGATGAGCACGAGGTGCAGGACGTAAGAGTTGTTGCTGTCACCAGCGTCAGAAAGGCGACTGGTAACAGCATCATGGATTGTAATCTCATTATGATTGATTCTAATACTCACCCCATGCCTTGATGTCGATGTCGTCGAGCGAGACATTACAGAAGGCATTGATGAACGCACTTGCCAATCGGCTATTCGTAATCAATGGTATGTTGAGATCGATGGCGGCACGTCTAATCTTATACCCATTGGTTAGCTCGCGTGGAGTCAAGTCCTTTGGCATATTAACAACCATGTCAATTTTCTTCTCATGTAGCAAGTCCAAGGCCTGAGGAGAATGTTCCTTGTCAGATGGCATATACACAAGTGTGTTCTCAATACCATTCTCTGTGAGGTACTTAGACGTTCCTACGGTTGCAAAAAGCTCATAGCCGTGTTGCTTCAAGGTCTTTGCTGCATCCAACATTTCGGCTTTCTGCTTTGCACCTCCTGTAGAGAGAAGGATGGTCTTCTTCGGTATTCTCTGTCCGACAGATAGCATACTCTTCAGTAAGCAGTGGCGGAATCATCACCGAGACAGCCCACTTCACCCGTTGAACTCATGTCTACACCAAGTACAGGGTCGGCTTTCTGCAATCGATTGAACGAGAATTGAGAAGCCTTAATGCCCACATAATCAAGGTCAAAGAGGTTCTTGTTAGGCTTTTCAACAGGTACTCCGAGCATGATCTTAGTAGCGAGATCGATGAAGTTGAGCTTTAGAACCTTACTAACAAATGGGAATGAGCGACTCGCGCGAAGGTTACATTCGATGACAAGGATGTCATTGTCGCGTGCCATATACTGAATGTTGAATGGTCCATTGATGTGTAGCTTCTTTGCAATCTGGCGGCTAATGCGTTTGATTCGACGCACTGTTTCGACGTAAAGCTTCTGTGGTGGGAACTGAATAGTTGCGTCTCCAGAGTGTACACCAGCAAACTCTATGTGCTCAGAGATGGCATATGCCATGATTTCTCCATCCTTCGCAACAGCGTCCATCTCGATCTCCTTTGCGTTCTCGATAAACTTACTAACTACTACAGGATGGTCTTCACTAACGTTAGCAGCCAACTGGAGGAATCGAGTTAACTCATCCTTATTAGAACAAACATTCATGGCTGCACCCGAAAGAACGTAAGATGGGCGGACAAGAACAGGGAATCCGACCCGGTCAACGAACCTGTCTATATCCTCCATACTTGTTAGTGCGCTCCATTCTGGTTGGTTAATTCCGTTCTCAGTAAGCATAGACGAGAACTTAGCACGGTCTTCCGCGTTATCGATGTCCTTAGCTGCTGTACCTAGAATTGGTACGTTCTCTTCATCGAGATACATGGCTAAGTTGTTAGGAATCTGACCACCTGTTGATACGATGACACCATGAGGAGTCTCGGCATCAATGATGTCCATGACACGTTCGAAGGTCAATTCGTCAAAGTAAAGACGGTCACACATGTCATAGTCAGTCGATACTGTCTCAGGGTTATAATTGATCATGATAGATCGATACCCTTGTCTTCTAATGGTGTTCAATGCCTGTACACCGCACCAATCAAACTCGACAGAACTACCGATACGATAGGCTCCCGGAACCTAGTACAACAACCGACTTTTCGATCGTTGGAGAACGTGATGTCAGAACCAACACCAGCGTAGGTTACATATAAAGTAATTGGTTTTGTGCAGGATATTCGGCAGCTAGTGTGTCTATCTGCTTGACGACAGGAAGGATGCCAAAACCCTTACGCAATCTTCTCACAAGCATCATTGCTTTGTGCATATTAGGGCATTCCTCCTCTAGATTGACAGCACGTGCTATCTGGAAGTCAGTGAATCCGTAGACCTTAGCCTCACGCAATAACTCTTTATCAAGCGTATTGATATTCTTGCGTTTCAGCTCTTCGTCAATGTCAATGATATGCTTTAACTTATTCAAGAACCACTTGTCAATCTTTGTCAAGTCGTGTATTTGATCAACAGTATAGCCCTTGTGCATAGCCTTGAGATGATGAATACACGCTTGTCTGTTGGTTCGCGCAATGCAGCATCTATGTCTTCAATCTGCAACTCCTTGTTTTCAACAAAGCCGTGCATGCCTTGTCCTATCATTCGTAAGCCCTTCTGGATAGCCTCCTCAAAGTTACGTCCAATCGCCATAACCTCTCCGACGGACTTCATACTTGACCCCAACTCCTTGTCGACACCACGGAATTTGCTCAAATCCCAGCGTGGTATCTTGCAGACAACATAGTCGAGTGCAGGCTCAAAGAAGGCAGATGTTGTCTTTGTAACAGAGTTCTTCAATTCAAAGAGACCATAGCCCATACCCAATTTAGCCGCTACGAAAGCCAAAGGATAGCCTGTTGCCTTACTTGCGAGAGCTGACGAACGAGACAAACGGGCGTTTACCTCGATGACACGATAATCCTCGCTCTGTGGGTCGAAGGCGTATTGTACGTTACATTCACCGATGATGCCGATGTGACGAACAATCTTTATTGATAATGCGCGGAGCTTGTGATACTCGCTATTTGTCAATGTCTGTGATGGAGCAATTACGATAGATTCCCCCGTGTGGATACCTAGTGGATCGAAATTCTCCATGTTACAAACTGTGATACAGTTGTCATATTGGTCACGAACAACCTCATATTCGATTTCTTTCCAGCCCTTGAGACTCTTCTCAACAAGTACTTGAGGAGAGAAAGAAAAGGCTTTCTCACATAGAGTGTTTAGCTCTTCTTCATTGTCAGCAAAGCCACTGCCAAGTCCGCCGAGTGCGTAGGCAGCACGCACAATGACAGGATAACCAAGCGTCTTAGCCGCTTTACGTGCCTGAACAATATCCTCACAAGCCTCACTCTTAATGGTCTTTACATCGATTTCATCAAGTCTTTCAACAAAGAGCTCACGATCTTCTGTATTCATGATAGCCGCAACGTGGGGTACCAAGAACTCGTACATTATATTTCTTTAGTACGCCTGTTCGTTCTAACTCTACACCACAATTCAATGCAGTTTGTCCACCGAACGACAAGAGAATGCCATCAGGACGCTCCTTCTCAATCACTCTCTCTACGAAATATGGTTGTACTGGAAGGAAATAGATCTGGTCTGCTACGCCTTCAGAAGTTTGCACTGTAGCGATGTTCGGATTGATGAGAATGGTAGAAACACCTTCTTCTCGTAATGCTTTAATGCTTGTGAACCAGAGTAATCGAACTCTCCTGCCTCACCTATCTTCAATGCTCCCGATCCGAGAAGCAGTACTTTTTTAATTGAATCGTCTTTCATTATCTTAGTGTTTCTACGAATTTGTCAAACATAAAGTATGTATCAACAGGACCAGAGCAAGCCTCTGGATGGAACTGAGAAGTAAACCATGGATTCTCAACATGACAGATACCTTCATTACTACCATCATTCATGTTGACGAAAAGTTCTTTCCAGTCTTTATCAAGAGTAGACGCATCTACGGCGTAACCATGGTTCTGGGAGGTGATATAACACTTATTAGTACCAACCATGCGAACTGGTTGATTGTGTCCACGATGACCATATTTCAACTTATAGATAGTTGCTCCCGCTGCCTTTGATAATAGTTGGTTACCCATGCAAATACCGCAGATAGGTTTCTTACTCATGCTCATCTGTTTGCGAATTACATTAACGGCATCGACGCACATATCGGGGTCTCCAGGTCCATTCGCTAGGAAGAGTCCATCATAATCCATCGATGTGTAGTCATAGTTCCAAGGTACTCGGATAACCTCTACTCCTCTATTAATAAGTGAACGAATGATGTTTGCTTTCACACCACAATCTACAAGGATAACCTTCTTGCCTGCGCCTTCATTGTATCGAATAATCTCTTTTGTGGAAACGAGATCAACGAAGTTTACGCCTTCATAATTAGCTTCTGGGATGTTATCAGGTTCATCGTCAAAGAGGATCTTACCCATCATCACGCCATGTTCACGCAGTACTTTGGTTAACTCACGAGTATCAATGTTGGTGATACCAGGTACATGTTCACGCTTCAACCAATCGCCTAGGCTCTCTACAGCATTCCAATGGGAATACTGTTCTGTGTAGTCTGATACGATGATAGCAGACGCATAAATCTTGTCGCTCTCCATGAATGTTGGGATGCCATTTGCCTCTATAGAGAATGGAGGCACACCATAGTTTCCTACTAAAGGAAAGGTCATGGTCAGCAGTTGACCAGCATAGGAAGGGTCTGTAAGGCTCTCTGGATAACCCATCATGGCCGTGTTGAATACTACCTCACCAGCAACTGGTGCATCGTATCCAAACGACTTGCCATGGAATTTTGTTCCGTCACTCAGGACTAAAGTTACGTTCCTCATTATTACTTAGTATTGTTGAGTTGATTGTTTTTTTATGTATTTCTTGTTAATGTTCTATCACTGGAAAAAAAGGACGTATGGTTTGTGCGGTTAATTCAAGAGAAATGTCTTGAGCGCACAAGCCGTACGTCCTTATCTATAGAGATTAGCTCATGTTATGCTTGAGGTGTTCATGTTCATAATAATTGATGAAGTTCTGGTTGACCAGTCTCATACCACCTGGAGTAGGGTAGTCACCCGTGAAAATACCAGTCACCAGGATGGTTCGGAATAGCATTATGTAGACCTTCAATGCTTTGGAAAACAAGTTCGACTGGCGTCGTCATGCCCTGCGGTCGGAGTATCTCTACAATCTTTTGATTGATTTCTTCTATGGTGAAAGGCTTATAAATGGCCTTTACTGAATTATTGAGATGTTCTCCTTTAGGTTTGGCAACCTCTTTCTTGCAGGCCTCATAAACCTCATGTAGAAGATTCTCCATATTCCGTTCACGTATTAACTCAATGGTTGCACGGAAGACACAGAACTCTTCTGGACGTGGCATGTCAATGCCGTAATAGTCGGGAAAGCGTATCTGTGGTGCACTGGAAACAATGACTATCTTCTTTGGATGTAGACGATCTAAGATGTGAAGAATGCTTTCCTTGAGAGTTGTCCCTCGAACAATAGAATCGTCTATGATTACTAAGTTGTCCTTGTAGGGTTCGATACTCTCATACGTTATATCATAGACATGAGAGGCGAGGTCATTGCGTGAATTACCCTCAGTGATAAATGTTCTTAGCTTGATATCCTTCCATGCTACCTTCTCAGCACGTATTCCTTGCTTTAGAATCTGATGGATATCTTCTTCTGAAGGGTTGCTCCCCAAGGCTGCTATTTGCTCAACTTTTCGTTTGTCAATCCATTCTTTAAAGCCATGAGTTAACCCATAGAACGCTACTTCTGCAGTGTTAGGAATAAATGATAAAACCGTGTGAGTTGTATCATAATTGACTGCTTCAAGGATACGCTCTGTCAATTGTTGACCTAGTTTCTCACGCTCTTTATAGATGTCTCTATCCGATCCACGAGAGAAGTAAATGCGCTCAAACGAACAGGCCGAATAAGTCTTTGGCTCAAGAATCTGCTGTAGGCTTGCTTCTCCCCGTTTGTTAACTATTAAGGCTTGACCCGGCTTCAACTCTTGTATGTCTTCACATTCTAGGTCGAAGGTTGTCTGTAAGACGGGGCGTTCACTAGCAACTACTACGATCTCATCGTTCTTATAATAGAATGCAGGACGTATAGCCCATGGATCTCGAATAGAGAACATCTCGCCTGAACCTGTTTGTCCGCAGATAACGTAACCACCATCGAAATGCTCCATGGTAGTCTTGAGGACATTACTTATTTGTATGTTATCTTCAATATACTCAGTGATGTCTCGTTTCGTAAGTCCAAGTTCCTGCGCTTTCACAAAGTTGCGTTCAACTTCACGATCAAGCCTGTGTCCCATGAGTTCTAATAGAAGGTAAGTATCGCTATAGATGCGTGGGCATTGCCCTTGGTCAGTCAGTTTCTCAAATATATCCTCAATATTTGTCATATTGAAGTTGCCACACATACATAGATTCTTTGCCTTCCAGTTGTTGCGACGTAGGAAGGGATGGACATAAGAAAGACCACTCTTGCCAGTAGTTGAGTACCGGAGGTGGCCCATATAAAGCTCTCCCGCAAAGGGAAGACTAGTTTTTGCAAAAGAAACATCAGACAATTGCTCCTGTGATAAGCCTTTATAATGCTTGTGTACATCAGCAAATATCTCTGTAACAGCATTCTTTCCCTCTGCTCGCTCACGGAACATATACTCGTTACCAGGCTCGGATGAGAGTTTCACAGCAGATAATCCAGCCCCTTCCTGACCACGATTATGCTGCTTCTCCATCATAAGATAGAGTTTATTTAACCCGTACATCCAGGTTCCATACTTCTCCTGATAATACTCTAACGGCTTTAGCAACCTAATCATTGCTACTCCGCAATCTTCATGAATGTTCTTTTCCATTTATAAGATGTATTGTCTGTCTTTTACAATTACCGATGTTTACTAATCTTGTTTGCGTTTTCGTTACCAGCTTATAAGCATTCCCCGTCATTTTGGATACCCTGTTGAGTATCCTAGATGATGGTGATATCTGAGACTATTACTCTACTGTAACAGACTTTGCCAGATTACGTGGTTGATCCACATCCTTGCCTTTGCAAACTGCAATATGGTATGCCAAAAGCTGTAATGGGATTGTTGCAACCAGTGGTTCTAGACATTCCATGCAATCAGGAAGCTCTATTACGGCATCTGCGATATGAGAGATTGTCGTGTCACCTTTAGTTACTAAGGCTATAACTCGACCTTGTCTTGCTTTTATCTCTTGTATGTTGCTACGTACTTTCTCGTACATCCCGTTCTGCGTTGCGATAGCTACTACAGGCATATCAGAGTCTATCAAGGCAATAGGACCATGTTTCATCTCTGCTGCGGGATAGCCTTCTGCATGAATGTAAGAAATCTCCTTTAATTTTAATGCACCTTCCAAAGCTACTGGGTAACTAAATCCACGTCCCAAGTAGAGGAAATTTCGTGCATAAGTGAAGGTGCGTGCCATATCTGCGATTTGGTCATTTACCTTCAACACATCCCTTATCATATTAGGAATTTCTGCCAATTCTTTAACCGTACGCACGTATTCTTCGTGTTTAATAGTCCCTTTGGCATTTGCTAAAGCTAGTGCAAACATCGTTAAGACAGTGACCTGTCCAGTGAAAGCCTTTGTAGAAGCAACACCGATTTCAGGGCCTACGTGGATGTAAGTTCCTGTATCAGTTGCACGCGGAATACTAGACCCGATGGCATTACAAATGCCATAGATAAAGCACCTCTAGACTTTGCTAACTCTACAGCTGCAAGTGTATCGGCTGTTTCTCCACTCTGTGAAATGGCTATGACAACGTCGCTATCACTTACAACCGGGTTACGATAGCGGAACTCACTAGCATATTCAACCTCTACAGGAATCCTACAGAAGGTTTCAATCATCTGTTTACCAATAAGTCCAGCATGCCAACTTGTACCGCAAGCAACGATGATGATGCGCTTAGCATTGAGCAGTTTGCTGCGGTAATCAATCATTGCACTCAAGGTAACATTGTCGTGCTCCACGTTAATTCTACCTCTCATGCAGTTTGTCAAACACTCTGGTTGTTCAAAGATCTCCTTGAGCATGAAGTGATCGTAGCCTCCTTTTTCTATCTGACCAAGGTTGATATCTACTGTACGAACCTCTGGAGATAGCTCTTCATTGAGGATATTTACGACCTTCAACTCCTCTCCTAACTTCATTACTGCAATGTTGCCATCATCAAGGTAGACAACTTTATCAGTATATTCAATTATCGGACTAGCGTCCGAACCGAGGAAGAATTCACCATCACCAATGCCTACTACAAGTGGACTCTGCTTTCTTGCAGCAATGATGGTATCAGGGTTACGCTTATCCAAGAGGGCTATGGCGTATGCACCAATTACTTGATGTAAAGCCAACTGTACAGCCTCTAGGAGACTAATGTCCTTCTTTGTCTGTATATAATCAATCAGTTGAACCAACACTTCAGTGTCTGTATCCGACTGAAATTGTATTCCTTTCTCTATCAAATTATGCTTTATTTCTGCATAATTCTCGATAATTCCATTATGAATGATTGCCAAATTCTTTGATTGTGAATAGTGTGGATGCGCATTCACAGATGATGGCTCACCATGAGTTGCCCAACGTGTGTGAGCAATACCAATGTTCCCCGTGACGTTCTTATCAGTACAATACTCCTCCAAGTCAGCCACTTTTCCTTTTGTTTTATAGACATCTAAATTGCCATTATCGTCTATCAGTGCCACACCTGCGCTGTCGTATCCTCTATATTCAAGGCGTTTCAAACCTTTAATCAGTATGGGGTAAGCTTCATGCTTCGTCCCAATATATCCTACAATACCACACATTTTACCTTAACCCTTTCCTTTTATAACAAATGAGAACACCCTTACACCCACTTCCTATCATCTAGCTCTGTTCTAGGCTAGGTAAGATATGGATGTCAAAGAATGTTCTCATTTTAAATATTTGCCTCTTTAATGAGGATATAAGTCCCCATTTAAGGATAGAATCTTACTTTCTTAAAACGTTAACCAATAGTGATGCTACTGATGTAACAATACCTATAAAGGAGAACCAAATGGTAGTGGAACTACCCACACCAGAGGTCTTTGCCTTCACAGAGTTTGGTTGAACGTACAACACGTCATTCTGTTGTAGATAATAATAAGGTGAGTTGATGATGTTAGCATCATTCAAATTCAGACGTACTGCATGCTTTCTCCTCTTGCATCCTCACGTATCAACAGAATATTATTACGCTTACCATATACACCTAAATCGCCTGCCTGCGCAATAGCTTCTAGAACACTAATCTTCTCAGTAGATACTGGTATCACACTAGGATGACCTACTTCACCCATGACAGTAATGTGATAACTGCTCATGCGAACCGTCACAACAGGGTTCTCGGTGCGTGCAAGGTAAGGTTGAATCTTACTCTTTATTAAGTCCTCACATTCAGTTTTTGTTAAGCCAACAACATGTATCTTACCGATAATAGGGAAGTTAATGAATCCTGTGTTATCAACTAGATAGCCCTTGAAAGCCGTAGATCCTTTGTCACCACCTTGTAGATTGAAGGGTGCAGCAGCCTCTGGATTAGTTGTATTGACTGTGATGGTTAATTCGTCTTTAGGCATAATTCGTGCATCAAAGAGACCACGTGAAGCGGCAAGACTAGTCGAGTCAATGTTCTCCACATAGGTGAAGCCCTTGCTAGAACCACATCCTGTCATTGCCATAATCATAGCTACTGCTATGAGAGATAAGATGATTTTTTTCATTTAAAAAATAGCGTGAAGTCAACTATTAATAATTCTTTTCTGCAAAAATACGACTATTTTTTGAGAATTACAAGCGAATAGCTTTTTTTCTCTTAGGTGATTCGTAAAATAGAGTTGACCTATAAATATTAATGCTACCTTAGCCTTTCTATTGCTTGATTTGTTCTCTCTTTTGGGGGAGATGAAATCCTTTTACGATTGAGCCACTTTACAATATTGGTCGTAAAGCCATTGCTGTTGTTCTGAAATTGTTAAGTTACTGTTATCTAATTCGATAGCATCATCCGCCTTACGGAGCGGTGACGTCTCACGATGGGTATCGATATAATCGCGTTCTTGTACATTCTTTAGAATCTCATTGAAGTCAGCATCCATGCCTTTACCCTTCAGTTCATCGTAGCGTCGTTGGGCACGAACTTCTGCTGAAGCTGTGACGAATACTTTTAGTTCTGCATGTGGGAAGACCACAGTCCCGATGTCTCTTCCGTCCATAACGATACCCTTCTCTGCGCCCATTTGCTGTTGTTGCTCCACGAGAGCAGTACGAACGAAGGGGAGGGCAGCGATAATGCTGACATGTGAAGATACTTCCATTGTTCGGATTTCGGTCTCAATATTCTCTCCATTGAGATAGGTGTCAGGTCGTCCTGTTGCTTTATTCAACTGGAAACTAATTTTAATTTTATCCATCTGTGCCTTTAGTTCCTCTTCTTTTATCGAGCCGTCCGCATTGAATAGATGATTACGTAAAGCATAGAACGTAACGGATCGGTACATTGCACCAGTATCTACATAGATGTAACCAATCTTCTTTGCAAGGTCTTTAGCCATTGTGCTCTTACCACATGAGGAGTATCCATCAATAGCGATAGTTATCTTTTTCATTCTGAATCCGTGTTTTGTTTTATCTATTTAGTACTGCTTTCTTGCGCAGTGAGTGCAAAGTTAATAAAAAAAGTAATATGTTTATGGTTCGAAATAGATTATTTGTCATTGTATTCATTTCATATATTGAGTTGAAAGGAATGTCTACTTCCATTTGAGAAGGGCGTTTCTTTAATGCGAAGAGAGCCTTTTTTCATGGCAAGGAAAGGCTCTCTTCAAATAGAGAAGAGTGCCTGTTTAAGTCTATACGAAAGGATATTCAATTTGAGAAGATTTCTTCGATAGCTGCTCCTAGATAATTATTATGTCAGTAGGGGTGTGTTTGATAAATTCTAGAAATAGTACCCAATCACTCAAATCATGTGTAATTACAAAGATAAATGAGGTTATCTGTATCTAATTAAACAATTATTACTTAAAATGAATAGGCAAGATTGACTAAGACGGAGCTACTAGCAGCATGATACTTACCATAGGCTAAGTTTAGTTTGAAGCGTTCGAGATTAATGCCACCACCCACACTAAAGCCTGCTCCATGTGCACTGGAATCCTCGTTGGAACCGATAGTCATCTCATCAGCTCGGCGGAAGTTGTAACCACCACCGACCCATATATTGTCTGACAAGAGAATGTCTGCGCCAAGATTCAAGTGATTGATAAAGCGGTAATCATAATGAGTTAAGTCAACGAGAGTTGCAGATAGTCGCACAGGTAAGGCTGCAAAGGTTTTGCTCACACCAACTTGTACATCCATAGGCATCTTCCCGTAGTTTTCTTCGTAAGCCTTGATCTGACCGCCCAAGTTCTTTGCTACCACAGAAACAGACCATTGGTAATCAGGTTCAAACCAGTTGAGTCCGAGGTCAACACCTACTGCCATGGAGCTGTAATTACCTATATATGAGTTGATAAACTTCGCTGTTATACCTCCCACGAGATTATGTGCTAATTCGTAAGAAAATATCCCCTCTATTGCAATCTCACTAGCATTAAAGGTTCCTATCTGTGTGTTGTTCTGGTCATACTCCTTCATCTTTCCATAGTTCATGTACTGGACTCCTCCTGCAATTGTCCCTTTCTCACCCAAAGCCTTTGTGTAAGAAGCACCCATGTAATTGGCACCACTCATGTAATTCATATAACTCAAACCTATCGTCTTATCGCTTACCGATGATGCAAGAGCAGGGTTAGAGAACATCAAAGCAGGGTCATCTTCAATAATTGTAATATTATCTCCACCTAAAGCAGCAGCATGTGCACTAACAGGAAGACGTAAGAAATTGTATTCAGTTTGGCTCTCTTGAGCCCATAACATACAAGTGAAAAGGGTTGAGATGAGCGTTAAAACAAACTTTTTCATTTAATCTAAATTAATTTATCGGGCAAAGTTACAGCTTTTTCCGAATATCTTATTACTTTTGTCTTTGGAACTGCTTAAATAGTAGAAGGTAGGCTTCTCGGGGATAGAGCAGTATTTCATATAACGGCAATAGCTATAGTTTTAGTATCTAACAGTGGAGATTAAGAAGTCAAAAAGCAGATTTAGAGAATAAAGCGATGGGTTGGTTTCCTTTTGGGAATCATCATTGCCCTCTCTATCTTCTTTGTTGCTATGGAATACAATGCCAATCCTTCAAGCGATGATGATACTAACGTGAAAGCCTTTAAGAATGTGACTCTTCACGATATGGATATGTTGCCTGCCATTGACCAGCAAGACTTAGCAAAGACAAAGGACGATAAGAAACCTACAATTGAGGATCTTTTGAATCTTAAACGTAGGGATGTCCCTAATAAGGTGACGCCTCACGACGCAGGTAGCATGAACTCAAATGACAAGAAAACTGCCGCCCCACAAGTGAGTGATGTTCCTATCGTTATCCCAATGGTCACCACCTTGCCAGATCCACCAAAGGTGCAGGAAGATGCCAAAAAAGTGACGGAGAAGATGACAGATGATCCATCACAAGTGGAGGTGGAACGTTATGAAGATAAGGTTAGTAAGCGTATTCTCTCGGATACTCCAACACCTCCTGGTGGCTGGGTTGAGTTTATGAAGTGGCTTACGAAGACTTTACAATATCCTGCAGATGCGAAGAGTCAAGAACTGCAAGGTACTGTAAACATTACTTTCATCATCAATGTTGATGGTTCTGTGAATGATGTTACGATTAAGAGTGGGCGTTATCCTGTGCTAAATGCAGAGGTTTTGAGAGTCTTGAAGACCATGGGGAAATGGAAACCAGGCATACAGAAGGGTAGAAAATGCCAGTCATTAGTGGAGATTCCTGTTGTCTTTAAACTTTCATGATAAATATGTCTTTCATCTAGAAAGCGTCAATATTCATTGAAGTTTACCTATAAAGTGAATAAATATTTGTAATCAACCAACTTAAAACAATCCTATATGTTTACTGCTGATGAAATCCTATTTAAAGTAAATGATTATATAAATAACATCTCATATAATCGTAAACCTTGGAGCTTATATGAGCCTATTAAATATGTATTGTCACTGGGTGGGAAACGAATCCGACCGATATTAATGCTTCTTTCTTACAATCTCTTTAAGGATGATCCAGAGTCGATTCTCTCACCAGCATGCGCCCTTGAAACGTATCACAATTATACCTTATTACATGATGATTTGATGGATGATGCTCCACTTAGGCGTGGACAGCAAACTGTACATGTGCGTTGGGATGCGAATACTGCCGTTCTTTCGGGTGATTCCATGCTTGTTCTTGCCTTTGAGCGGATGGCTAAGTGTAATGATAAACACCTGCGTGAAGTGTTGAAACTATTTACTACTACTGCTTTGGAAATAGGCGAAGGTCAGCAGTATGATATGGAGTTTGAGACACGAAATGACGTCAAGGAAGAGGAGTATATAGAGATGATTCGCCTGAAGACAAGTGTTCTTCTAGCATGTGCAATGAAGATTGGTGCTATCTTAGCAGACGCCCCACAAGAGGATGCAGAGAACCTTTATAAGTTTGGAGAACAGGTTGGTTTGGCTTTTCAATTACAAGATGATTACCTTGATGTGTATGGTGATCCAAAGGTATTCGGTAAGAAGATTGGGGGGGATATAACGTCTAACAAGAAGACATACATGCTAATTAATGCCTTCAACAAAGCTAATGTTCGCCAACGTAAAGAATTGGAGAAATGGATTACATGTGAGCATTTCGTGAGGGATGAAAAGGTTGAAGCTGTGACCAAACTCTATAATAAGATAGGTGTTGACAAGATGGCTATTGATCGCATTAATTACTATTTTGAAGAAGCAAATAAGTATCTTGCTGCTGTGAAGGTGAGTGATAATCGTAAGCAAGAATTAGTCTCTTATGCACAAAGAATGTTGCACCGTAAACGATAACTAGTTGATTATAATGATAATAGATACACATGCTCATTTAGATGTTGAAGATTTCTCTGAGGATTTACCAGAGGTTATTTTGCGAGCACGGCAGGCTGGAGTGGGGAAGATATTCCTACCAGCAATAGACTTAAAGTCAGTAGATACGACTTTAGCTGTATGTCGACAATATCCTGATGTGTGCTATCCAATGATTGGATTACAGCCAGAAGAGGTACGTCAAGATTGGCAGATAGTACTTGAAAGATGTATGCTCGATTGAAAGAATCTATTAAGAAGCAGGCTGATGGTACAGCTTTACCTGGCGAGACATTCATTGCCATAGGGGAAGTTGGGCTTGATTTCTATTGGTCACGTGAGTATGAACAAGAGCAACTTGCAGCTTTTGAGGAAGCTGTCAAATGGAGTGTTGAGACGCAACTACCCTTGATGATACATTGTAGGAAGGCACAGAATGAGATGTTGCATATCATGCGATTGTATGAAAAAGAATTAGCAGGTGGTGTCTTTCATTGCTTTACTGGTAATCAAAAAGAGGCTGAAGCCTTCCTTCGTCTTGAGCATTTTGCATTGGGTATAGGGGGCGTTTCAACCTTTAAGAGTAGTCATTTGAGGGAAGATTTGCCTGCTGCTGTTCCTTTGGATCGTATTGTTTTAGAGACCGATAGCCCTTACATGGCACCAGTACCATATCGTGGTAAACGGAACGAAAGTTCATTTATTATAGAGGTAATGCATACATTAGCAATGAGTTATGGCGTTGATGAAGAAGAAATAGCACGTCAGACGAATGCCAATGTAGAGCGTATCTTTGGCATTAAGGTGTGAGATTCTGTTATCGAACATAATACTTGAAACTCAGGAATCTGTTTTTGTAGAGGATGATAAGGTTCAAATATAATGGATATTATCGTCTTAAAGAATATTAAATAGTAACTCCTTTATGTGAATTTATCAAACGAAAGGAGTAATTTTGTACACATATATTTTACAAGTGGATGCTTTTCTATATGTGAAGAGACTAGGAAAGATGCTCGAGTGGTTGAAGAGGCACGCCTGGAAAGCGTGTATACCTCTAAAGGGTATCGGGGGTTCGAATCCCTCTCTTTCCGCTTAATTGTCTAAATGATAGCCCCTATGTCGTCATGACATAGGGGCTTCTTAATTCTCTTTATACATAAGTTTGCACACTAGTTCTTGCTTATTTTGCCCTTTAAGGTGTGCTTGGAGAATTGTTTCTCTTACTTTAAAACAATCTTGTTTTCGCCTCTTTCGTATCTATAAACAAAAAAGGTATGTCTAATGACATACCTTCTTGTGATCCGCATGGGGCTCGAACCCATGACCCCAACATTAAAAGTGTTGTGCTCTACCAGCTGAGCTAGCGGATCTCCCTATGCTTTTGTTAATTGCGGTTGCAAAGGTACTAAGTTTTTTTGACTATACCAAATATTTTGAGATATTTATTTCTTTAGGACTAATTCATAGATATCCTTTAATGCTTTTAGGCATCTTCTAGATAAGTGTTGATAGTTGACTCATGAGGTGGCTGGGCTATCACACAATATTAATGGTGATGAAAAAGGATAGATGAAGGATTTCGTTTATAAAAAGCAAATCATTTTTACAGTCATTCCTGTCACCCCTATCAGATACTTCAAAGTGTTGTTTCACAGCTTATTATGCTAAATGTTAAAAGTGAAAGCAATGATGATTAAAGCTAAATTAAGTTTTTTGTGGGTCAGATAGGGTGTATTTTTCTTTAGTAATTTATACTGCACTCAATTATTTTAAGTAAGTTTGTACGTTCTTATTAAACATATATTCTATAATGATGTATGCTTGTATAATGATTAGGTAAAGATAAGTTCATAGCAATGAGATATTTTCTTTTTGAGTCTTTTTGTTAGTTTTTTTATAGTTGTAACTCTTATGACTATAAAGTTTCATCGCTACCAAGTATAGAACTTTCCTATCAAGAATTACCAAAGGAAGTAAGGCTTCGCTTGTCATCAATTAAGCCTTGCGACCCTTCAACGGGAGCGCTCCTTGTAGTTGATTCTATAGATAGTTTGAGGTATTCGTTAGAAGATGTAGCTACAATAACGGGACCTTGGATAAGCTTTATAAAGTTGATGGATAATAAAAAGGAGTTGGCTTATAGGATAGAGAGGGATGCTCCTGAGCCATACATAATACTTGATGGTGCATTGTATATCCCTGACAGATATAATATACTCGGTAGTGATGAGATTCAAAGGGCGAAGTATATAAGGTATCAATTAAGGTGATTATCTTCTTTTAGTGTGTAACTTTAAAGAACGTAATAAGATTATTATATACAAAAAGGGGGCGATATTAAAAGTATGGATTATTCAATCTTCTTTAGTTATCTAGCCTTGCTAGTACTGATGGATTGCTATCCGTTGGACATAGATTATTATATCCTTACTTTTAATAGCTCCCTTCTTGTAATCTTTTAAATGCTAGTAAGCCTTACTATTAGTAAGCAAAGAGAGGATAAGCAGCCATCGTTTCGTTTACTTTCTCACGTACTCTCTTGATTACCTGCTCGTTCTCTGGATCAGCGAGAACCTCATCAATTAGTTCAGCAGTGAGCAACATCATGTCTTCCTTACATCCACGAGTTGTCATAGCCGCTGTTCCGAGACGCAAACCACTTGTCTGGAATGCTGAACGCTCATCGTATGGTACCTTGTTCTTATTGGCTGTGATATCAGCAGCGACAAGTGCCGTCTCTGCCACCTTTCCAGTAAGGTCTGGATATTTCTGACGTAGATCGAGCAACATAGAATGGTTATCTGTACCACCACTAACAATACTGAAGCCCTTATCAACGAGTGCTTGTGCAAGAACAGAAGCGTTTTTCTTTACCTGCATTGCATATTCCTTCCAACTTGGAAGAAGGTTCTCACCGAAGCCAACAGCCTTTGCTGCAATGACATGCTCTAATGGTCCGCCTTGGTTACCAGGGAATACTGCAGAGTTGAAGAGCATTGACATTGGTTTTACAACGCCTTTCTTTGTAGTAAGTCCCCATGGATTCTCAAAGTCTTTACCCATTAGAATGACACCACCACGTGGTCCACGAAGTGTCTTATGGGTTGTTGTTGTAACGATATGAGCATACTTTACTGGGTTATCCAACAATCCAGCAGCAATGAGACCAGCAGGATGTGCCATGTCAATCATCAATAAAGCACCTACTTCGTCAGCTATTTTGCGCATACGCTTATAGTCCCATTCACGGCTATAAGCAGATCCTCCACCAATAATTAGCTTTGGCTTATGTTCAAGAGCGAGCCTTTCCATCTCATCATAATCGACTCTTCCCGTCTCACGATTCAGTGTGTAACCAACGTGGTGATAAAGGATTCCAGATGTATTCACCTCACTTCCATGAGAGAGATGCCCTCCTTGGTCAAGGTCAAGACCCATAAATGTGTCACCAGGTTTTAGTACTGCGAGCAAAACAGCTTGGTTTGCTTGTGCGCCAGAGTGTGGCTGAACATTGGCATACTCTGCTCCGAAGAGTTGTTTAACACGCTCAATAGCAAGTGTTTCAACCTGGTCAACCACTTGACAACCACCATAATAGCGTTTGCCGGGATAACCCTCTGCATACTTGTTAGTGAGGTAAGAACCCATAGCTTGCATTACTTCATCGCTAACAAAATTCTCAGATGCAATCAGCTCCATGCCTTTTAGCTGTCGCTTATGCTCCATTTCAATAAGGTCGAAAATTTCTTGATCTCTTCTCATGTGTATCAATAGCTTTAATAGAGCCCGTGTTTTTCTAGACGAACTCTGGGTTAGTGATATGCTGCAAATATACGAATTAATGTTCTAACATGCAAGCGTATCAAAAAAATAATGTACCTTTGCAGACATAATCTCTTATTCTCTTGATTAGTAAGAGTAATCTTCTGATGAATAAAAGATTTGTTCTGATAATTAAACAACAATATATTATGAAACTTAAAGAGTTGTTTCAAGCCTACGAGTTTGATGAGATTTATCCACAGATAGGTCTTATGTTTCCTAAAGGTCGTCATTTGCGGAATGAGTTCCGTAATGCTTATGACTTGTTATTGAGCATTAATCCAGTGTTATCAAAGAAGCAGATCCGATATCAACTGATGGAGGATCCCGACACAAATGAGATGTTCTTTGGTGCTGACGACCATGATTTCAATAGTCCATGGGATGTGTTATTAGGCAAGGAAGTGAAGAAGGAACCGAAAGTAGATCTCACGAATGAGGAGTTAGTGGCTAATTGTCTGCTTAATACAGTCCTCATTGGTCGTCATCCTCGCCCTTTCGATAAAGATTACCAAGCAATTATAAAATAAGTTGAGTGTGCCAAAAAGCAAATACTTTTGGCACACCCTCTCATTTTATTAAGTCTCCCTCCCTAACTAACTCCCGTAGGCACATCCCCTCCTGCGGAGGGGCTTGGGGAGGCATTACCCTACCTGCGGTCCTCCATTCTCATTCTCCTTTTCCGTCTTTCCTTTCTCCTCCTTTTTCTTTTCCTTATCTTCTTTCCACTCTTCCCAGTAGATAGAATCAGACACTAGCGAACGAGTGGCAACTTTATTGCTTTGTGTGCGCGATGTTTCAGGAATGAAGCGGACACGGACGTTCTTAATCTGCTTTGCCGTCACCTCTTCAGGCTTCGCGATGCCTTTATCGGCGTTGATGGTGTAGTAAAACGTACCGACGCCTTCCAGTTTCACTGTACGACCTTCAGCCATAAAAGCAGCCATAACAACACCTAAGTCCTTCAGCACAGCATACGTGTCACCACGACTCACGGTTGAAATCAATGCCAATCGGTCAGCCACTTGGTCGGTTGTTACGGGTTTCCCAACGGTTATTGCTTCCGGATACCATAGCCCTGTTAGCTTCTTCTTTACTTTCTTAAAAAATGCCATAATCTCAATGTTTTAAAGTTAGCAAATACAATATGTAAATTATTTTCTTATTCGAGCTACCCTCGGTATGGGACTGAGGGTACCTAAGTATCATACTTAGGGTACCTGAGTATCATACTTAGCCCCCCTAAGTATCATACTTTGGCATCCTATTTATAATCCCTTGATTATCAATTACTTACAAAGGGGTTATTTTAACCCCTTTTTGTCATGTTTTTTCGCATTAATTCATGCCTTTTAGAGGGCGACACCTGTAAAAGGGGCAATCGCGAGGACTACTGAGGCGCCTCTACCCTGAACCCGTTGAAGCGGTTGCCGCTGTACACGATGACGTTACCACTGTCGAAGTGCAGGTAGTACGCGAGGTAGCTGCGCGACGGGTAAGCACTTGACGACCAATAGGTGCCATTGCTGCCAACGTAGTACAGCTGATCAGAGTAGTAGCCACCCAAGGCGGGCAGGTAGAAGTAGTTGCCTGCATCGGCTGCGGAAGGGAGACCGGAGTTGATACTACTATTGTTGTTGTTGTAGCTCTTCCATGTTGTACGCAGGTCGGTTGTACCGTCGGCAGATTTCTCGGTGTCGTAATGATGCTTTGCCAATAGAACAGACTTCTTCTTAAACCACATGCCGCCTTTATATAAATGACCCATAGTTGTCCATAATTCATCACCGTCCCAACGAGGATCACCGTACATGCAGTACCAAGACATCTCGTTGGCATTTGGAAGAGTAGCGCAACTATGAGTAGCATCGAAGCGACCTGAACCACCGCCCTCGTGGTACCAACGAGACACATCACTGTTACTCTGCGCGTAATTTGATGAACTGCTACCGTTTAGTGTTGGCTGACCTGTATTTCCTGACAAGTGCTTTGTCCATTCGTAACCCTTCCAGTATTGTTCCTGTGCGTCCCACATGTAATAATGGTCGCCGTCGTAATTACGTACGTTAAGGTTAGCAGTCATATCGTAGTAGGTGTTAGAAGCGTATGCAGTAGCAGGAAGAGTCTTCGTGATAGCACCCTCTACGTTGGTTGCTACGTCTTTTACCCAATAACGTACCTTTAAGGTATGAGTTCCTGGCTTGATGACCATGTAAGCACCGTTAGTTGTTACGCTGGCAGAACTGTTGCTTAGTGGAAAGCCGTTTGGATTAGTACTACTGCCGCTTGTGGTCAAGACGATTTGTTTGCTGCCTGCTGAGCTTGTAAGGGCACCCGTGCTTGTGTTGACTGTATAAGTCTCGGCAATATCATTATCAGAGCTTACCTCCACCTTTGTTAAGTAGCAGTCATGTAGGACAGTGTTACTTATGTAAGGCTGGAAGACAAGGTAAGCTGGCTGATGCTCTAACTCGAATACAAACTGATTTTTACCTGTCACCTTTGTAGCGGTAGCAGTACCGTAATCGCCTGCTGTGCCGAAATGCTCGGTGTTGTCTGGAGCTGTCTGGCTCTGGGCGGTTGAGATAGTTACAGAGTTGCCGCTGCTGTTCTTGCCCAAGTAATAAACCTTATAACTACTACTTACAGTAAACTTGCCTGGCACTTTATACTTAAAAGAAGCCACCTTGCTCGTTGGAGCATTCGTACTCTTCCGTAACACACCATCATCGTCCTTTACATAGATATAATCGCCTGCTTCCCAATAGAAGTCACTGCTGTTATAATCTAGTGATGTGCGAGTCTTTGCCTCATCACCTGCTACGAAAGTCGTTAGGTTCTTATCGTTATCATCATTTGGGTTTGTCGGGTTCTGTGCTACATCCTCGTTAGCACAGGATGCAAAAGTCAAGGCTATGCCGAATACGAGTGCCAAGGACTTTAGCTGTGCGGTGAATGAATGTTGTTTCATTGTTTTCTTCATTTTCTTTGTTCTCTTTGTTAATAACTCTCTGTTAGTCTTCCCATGAAGATGCGCTCTCATCTTCTAAGTCTTCATCATTCCATAAGCCTGACTCTTTGGCAGGAACTGATGGACCAGCAGCCTTGTGAGCCTTCTTATGCTGGGTAGTCGGAAAGGACGTGTCCATCAAATAAGTGGTTTCGCTTACCTGAATTATCATACACTCTGGTGCAGAATAACTCTTCTTTACTTGATTTTTCTCATTACTTCATTGATTAAAATAGCTGTTATTTCGTTCTTATTTTGCTCTAAACGGAGTTCACAAAAGGGCATAAAAAAGCGAACAAAGGAAACTCCTAGAAGTCCTTTGTTTACAGGGGTTACGACACGCTTCGCGCGCGCGTATGCGAGAAGAAAAAATGTGTTATTGTACGCTAGGTGCGCATAGTGTGTGTGTGTGTGTGTGTTAGCAAATTATTTGGATTGACCAAAGATAAAGTGCAAAAAGATGCAAAGAATCGGATAATTCTTTGCAGTACTTCATTCACTTGATATGTCATTGCTAATTGTTTCACGGCGGCAAAGGTAAGGCTTTCTTTTAATTCAGCCAAATAATCTTAATTAAAATCTTTGTTTCGTCTTAAATTACTATGCAAAAAGAGGATGTATGACACATCCTCTATATCGTTCAAGCGGGGTTTACTTATTATCTAGTAAAGACTCAGCTTAACCTCTAATCATTGTAATTATCATCTTGAAACGCTCTGCTGCATTTACTGAATGATGGGCACTGCTAGGGATGATAAAGCTTTCACCTGCATTAATAACGTGCTTTGTGCCTTCAACGGTTAGCTCCATCTTTCCCTCAATCACCTGTATGAGTGCATCAAAAGGAGCGGAGTGTTCTGATAAACCTTGTCCTGCATCGAAGCTGAAGAGTGTCACACTTCCTGCGTTACTATGTACTAATTCCTTGCTAATTACACCACCATCAGCGTAATCAATTACCTTGTTTGCTGAAAAGATAATACCTTTCTCTAGTTTTGCCATATCTTTATAATTAAATTGTTTATAACTGTTTACTATCTCCTAACAAGCAATAAGAATGCCACAGAAAGCCTTGGTAACAAATGTTACTCGTTCCCTTTATGCTTTGTTGCAGCTATATTTCGTTTCAAACCTTCGAACTTTACACGCTTAACAGCTGACCCTTTAAATAATCGTCGATAATCTTCAATAGAAAGATTGTGCCATGCTTCCCTACTCATTGAGAGTAGTTCGGCCTTCGGTTGTAGGCTTGGTTCGGTGTTAGGAGTGGCAAACGATTCCAAGGACAGGCTGTTTGACATCTGTCGCAACCATAGATTGTGTCGCCCATAGCTGCCTTTGCTTCCTCTGACAAATCCCCTCTATTCTCAATCAGTTGGTACGATAAGCATCTATCTGTATGAAAGTCTTCATTCGGAATGATGGCTTTCGTAGGGCAAGCATCTATACATCTATGGCAGTTACCGCACCTACTCTCCATAGGTTCGTCATATTTATCAACATCGAAAGGAAGAAATATCTCCCCGAGAAAGAACATCGAACCAGCATGAGGAATGATAAGTTGATGATTCCGCCCAACCCATCCTAAGCCTGCTTTCTGTGCCCAATAACGTTCAAGAACAGGTGCTGTATCACAGAAACAACGTATTTCTAATTCCTCCTCTTGCCCTTCCTTGTTTTCTTGAGAAGCATTAAGATAAGGTTCTGATTCCCTTATCTTATTAGCCAACTCCCGCATCTTTTTCTTCATCAAGTCGTGATAATCCTTTCCAAGAGCGTATGCTGCAAACTGATATTCACCTTTAGGTAGGTGTTGAGAAGGGGCATAATTGAGGGCAAGAGATACTATACTTCGCACACCTGGAACCAGTTTGCGAGGATCGAGACGCTTCTCTAAATAATTCGACATATATGCCATGGTTGCTTCTTCACCATTCTCCAGCCATTTCCGATACCCTTTTGCAACCTCTTCATCAACAGGTTCGGCTTTAGCAATCCCACAAGTGAAGAATCCGATGCGATTTGCTTCTTCCTTTATCCATGTTGCGTTGATATTAATCATCTTGTTTCTTCAGGATTATCGGGGAATGTCTTAAACTCATATCCCTGTTCTTTGAGCCATTGAAGTGACTCTGGAAGTGCAGTACGGAGCTTGTCTATACTCTTTAAAGAGTCGTGAAAGGTGATGATAGAACCATTTCTTGCATATCGTTTTACATTCTCCACCACGTCTTTTGCAGTCAATAACTTAGAATAATCACGTGTGACAAGATCCCACATTACAACCCTGTAATTCTGTTTCACCCACCAGTAAACAGTGTGTCGAAGCCATCCGTGAGGTGGACGGAAGTAGGGGGTATTAAGTAAGTTATCAGCTTTTGTGACATCAACAGCGTAAGTTAACGTCCAATGTCTAAATGATCCGAGGTGATGATAGGTGTGATTTCCCACTTTATGCCCCCTCCTTATCACCTCTTTATATAGGTCTGGATGTTTCCTTACATTATCTCCCACCATAAAAAACATAGCCTTCGCACCGAATTCATCCAACACATCAAGGATGAAAGGAGTGGCTTCGGGGATAGGACCATCATCAAAGGTAAGGTATACAGAATGGTCATTCTTATCCATGCGCCATAATGCGTGAGGATAAAAGAGGCGTAGCCATCGTGCTGGTTGTTCTATTAACATTGATACTTATAGCTGATTTTAAGAAGTGATGAAGTATGATATAAGAAGAAACTGGAGTGTAGTCATCCATATAAGGTAGACCACGCTCCAGTTTTATTTATTCCATCTTTATTAAGAAATAGTTTCTTTTAAAGTTGGATTATTCACCCTGTTGCCATGTACCTCCTAGACTTGCAAATCTGTTCATCAGCCCGTTCAACTGTTGAGCATGCTTGTTAGCCCATGATCTGTCAGTATGATCATTAGCATTAACAAGGTTCATCATAATCTGGAAGTGCATCTTGCATGAACTTTGCGACATATCAAAGTAACGTGAAGGAAGCGACATGTAGTAATTAGCATACTGCATTGAAATCTTCCAAAGAGCGTCATATAACTGACGAGCCTTTGCCTTTTGTCCCAACAATGTATAAGCCTCTGCCATATCACCAGAGCCACTCATGTAACTTATTGGTACATTATAATAAGGTATCTCTTTCTCTGCCTTCTGTAGAACTTTCAGTGCTTTCGCCTTCTCACCCTTAGCAATAAGGTGGAGCGCAAGGTCTGCCATCTCACGACGATGTGTATAACACATTCGTGCAACAGTCTCGTCAATGTAGAGACCAGGCTTATTGAGACCTCCCCACTTGAATCGATTCATCACGACATTATAGGTCTTTTCTGTATCGAAATTACGTAGATTGATTCCCAATGGATTGTTTCCACCTTGTGTCGTATTGAATGGTGTGATACGATTTACTAATCCCTCTTGAATGAAGTTATCACCGAGATTCATGAAATTCTCACTTCCTACAGTAACAGCTACATAGAGTGGACGAGTCCAGTTACAATTAGCAATCATCTCAAGCATCATCAAATCATTCTTATATAAAGTCTGCTTACCTGCTAAAGAGATTACCATACGATCAGGAATAGAGTCACCTGGACGCATCATACCACTTCTTTTCACAGCTTCCTTGTCGATAGTCATGTAGATGGTATCGGTTGGAATGAGGTGAGTCTCTGCGTTCTTAGAACGTACCCAGTACTTCAATATATTCTTTAACTCGAATGGTTCCTCGCCAAACTGAGCCTTTGCTGCAGCGGGATTCTGCTTATAGAAGTCCAAAACCTGCTGCTTGTACTCTGGTTGAATAGGTATAATCTCATTCGTACCACTCACATAATCAAGTCGTGGCCATGATATTGGCACACTTGGAGAGTTGTAAGCAGGGCGACGCATCTGGTCTATGTACCAGTCTGTCTGTAGGTAAGAAAGGTTGCAAACACGTGTGTCTGTTCTTACACCTTCAACCTCTTGATTGTACCAGAGAGGGAAGGTGTCATTGTCACCATTAGTGAAGATGATAGGAGCACCCTTATCTTGAAGTGACATCAAATAGTTCTGTCCGAAGTCACGACATGTATAACGACCAGAACGATCATGGTCATCCCAAGTCTGTGATGCCATCTGAATTGGCACGAGCAAACAAACAAGTGAGATTACAGATGCCGATAGCACTGGTGCAATCTTCAGTTTCTTGCCCAATCATAGAGTGCCAAAACACCTAAACCACACCATATTGCGTAAGCATAGAATGATCCCGCATACGAATAGTCACGCTCACGTGGCTGGCTAGGAGTCTGATTCAAATAGATGATAATAGCTAAACCTGTCATAAAGAACAGGAAGAATACCACCCAGAACTGCTGTATACCACGCTTGCCACGCCATGCTTGCCAGAACAAACCAAGTAGTCCGAGCAATAATGGAAGACAATAGAATACATTGTGACCTTTGTTTGCTTTCAACTCATCGGGCAGTTTACTCTGGTCCCCATAGAGTGCATTATCAATGAACGATATACCTGTTATCCAGTTACCATGCTCTGGTTCACCATTGCCTTGTAGGTCGTTTTGACGTCCAGCAAAGTTCCACATGAAGTAACGCCAGTACATGAAGTTACATTGATAAGAGAAGAAGAACTTTAGATTCTCCCATTGTGTAGGCATCTTTACACCATCAACAGTATGACCCGTAACGCCTCCCATCCATTGTTCATACTGTGCAGCATGAGCGTCATCATACATTCTTGGGAAGAACATGTTCTGTTGGAACACTTGTGTAGCCTTATTTCTAACGAGGAAGTAAGAGTCCTTCTCATTCTTTGAAGCCTTCTCTTTACGCTCATAGACAGGTGGCTCCCTCCTTAAATTTATAGTGCATACCATCCTCTGCCACTGCTGGTTGACTCGTATAAGCCTGACCATAGAGTAGAGGGTGATCACCATACTGGTCACGGCTCAGATAACTACCTAGTGTGAAGATATCCTCTGGTGAGTTCTGATCCATTGGAGGGTTAGCTGTAGAGCGAATAACTATTACAGCATAAGATGAATAACCGATTATCAACATCAGCATACATAGTAAAGCTGTGTTCTTTAGACGGGCAGTCACCAACATTACTGATTGTCTCTTACCATCCTTATTAACGGGTCGACGCCAACGCAAAAGGAAGTAAACAACGGCTAAAACTATAATACCAATGATGAAAGCACTCCAACCATAACCATAGAAAGGAATACCAATTAAGGCAAAAGCCAATAGGAATGCTATGTTCTGACGAGCCTGACTCTTATCTTGATAAGTCTCATAGATACCCCATACAAAGGCGGATACAAGCAGTACTATATATATAATGGTACCCGTGTTGAAAGGCATGCCTAAGGTGTTAGTAAAGAACAATTCGAACCATCCACCTACGGTGATAATACCAGGAACAACGCCATAGAGGACGGCAGCAACCAATATTACCGAGATGAGCAGAGCGAATAACGAACCCTTAAGATTAGCCTCTGGCACCTTTTTATAATAGTAAATCAGAACGATGGCAGGGATACTGAGGAGGTTCAACAGGTGTACACCGATTGAAAGACCAGTCATATAGAAGATCAATACCAACCATCTGTCGGAATGTGGTTTGTCTGCAACATCTTCCCACTTGAGTATCAACCAGAACACAACAGCAGTAAAGGCTGATGAGTAAGCATACACTTCGCCCTCGACAGCAGAGAACCAGAATGTGTCACTGAAAGTATAGATCAGTGCACCAACAAGACCTGCTCCCTCGATAGCAATAGTCTTTGCAAGTGACGGAGCATCGCCATCACGAACGATAAGACGGCGTGAAAGATGGGTAATAGTCCAAAACAAGAACATGATACAAGTAGCCGACAACAATGCACTCATCGTGTTGACCATCTTTGCAACTTGTGTTGGATCACTCGCAAAGTGTGAGAATAAATTAGCAGTAAGCATGAAGAATGGTGCCCCGGGAGGGTGACCAATCTCTAACTTATAGCCTGTTGTAATGAATTCCGGGCAGTCCCAAAAGCTGGCTGTCGGCTCAATTGTGGAGCAATAGACGAATGCGGCAACTAAGAAAGCCACCCATCCAACGATGTTGTCCACCAGTCTGAATTGTTTCATTTGTGCGATTAGTATTTACAATCTGCCACTTATCAGCATTGGAGAAGGGCAGAAAATGTTTATTTCGAAATAATCTGTGCAAAGGTAGTAATTATATATTAAGTATCAGTAAAAGAAGGTTTGAAAATATATTAAAATGCTCTGTTTGAAGATGAGTTTCGTGTAGGTCGTATTAACTTCTTGCTGTTTTAGGTGTGTATTGGGGCATAAAAATCAATCACAAATACATGAACTTAGTTTTAATTTGCTCTGCTGTCTCTTTTAACATTTGCCTTAATATGTTGATTTCTTGTGTCTTGTAAAGCGTAAATAGGCGGCAGGAATGATAGTCTAAATATCTTTCTCGCTTTTATTCCTTGGTGAAGTCCTTTTGTTTCTCACCTTTTCTGTCCTGATTAAGATAAATGTGAGAGTTCATAGATAGCTATAGATGATAGGCAATCTTTGATAATGGCAAGAGAAGTGTATACGTGTATAATTCTATGGGAGATGGCTCCCTAAATTACTCTTTGCTATAAACACTAAAACAAAAGACGCCTTTTTCAACCTGAAAACATGCTCTTTTCAAGTTGAAAAGGTGCCTTCTTTGCATGAAAGAAAGCACCTCTTATACTGCGTCAAGTTGCATCTCCTTCTCTTGGAGGGGGTTGGGGCGGTTCTATCACTCCAATCTTTCGGTTAGAGTTATCGGCTAAGACATCATTAACAATGTTGTTGATTTGCTCCTTTAATTCGTTGATAAACTGTGCAGCATCATACTTCTTAGCCTCAATATCACGCAACTTTTTCTCCCAAATACCTGTCAATTCAGCTGATGTTAGGAGCTTTTCATGAATTGTGTTGATGAGTGCAATCCCCGTTTGAGTAGCCTCAATGTTCTTGCGTTTACGCTGAATATAATGTCTTCGAAATAGTGTCTCTATGATTCCTGCACGTGAAGAAGGTCGCCCTATACCATTTTCTTTCATGGCAGCACGCAATGTTTCGTCCTCAACTAACTTACCAGCTGTTTCCATGGCACGCAATAATGATGCTTCTGTGTAGTGCTTTGGTGGTGTTGTTTGTTTCTCTGTAAGGGTCGGTGTGTGTGTGCCTGATTCCCCTTTAACAAATGTTGGAAGATAAGAGCTAGCCTCTTGATTATCCTTGCCCAGTGCCTCTTGCTGTTCTGTTTCCCCTCCTTTGAGGGTGAACTGTGGGTTGGATACTTCCATCACTACACGCCATCCTTTATCTAGAATCTCCTTTCCTGAAACCTTAAATTCCATCTTATCCACTTCACCCAACACCGTTGTCGTAGCAAATTTACAATCAGGATAGAAGGCTGCGATGAATCTTCTCGCAATGAGATCATACACATTTCGTTCAACATCTGTCAGTCCCTGTGGGGGAATACCTGTTGGGATGATGGCGTGGTGATCAGTTACCTTTGAAGAATCAAACACACGTTTCGACTTCGGAAGTGGTTTCCCTCCTAATGTCTTAACCAACTCGGCATAAGGTCGCTTGCCTGCAAACGTTGTTTGGAAAAGTCCGTTCATGGTTTGCGGGCACTTTGGATAGATGTCATCCGATAGATATTGGGTATCCACGCGAGGATAAGTTGTAAGCTTTCTTTCATATAAACTCTGGATTGTGTTCAGCGTCATTTCAGCCGAATAACCATATTTTCGATTACAATCCACCTGCAATGACGTGAGATCATAGAGTTGTTTGGGTTGTTCTGTACCCTTCTTTTTAGTGACATTGGTGATAGTAAAAGGTTTTCCTTCAATGGTTGAGAAAGCCTTTTCGCCCTCTTCTTTAGATGTAAACTTCCCCTTTGTAGCCGTAAATTGTGTGTCTCGATAGATGGTTGCGAGTACCCAATAAGGCTCAGGCTTGAAGTTGTCGATCTCTTCCTGGCGTTTCACGATGAGTGCAAGGGTAGGGGTTTGCACTCTTCCGATGGATAGTATTTGTCCTTTTCCGTATGAATTTCTGCCATACTTGAGTGTATAAAGGCGTGTAGCATTCATTCCCAAGAGCCAATCACCAATCGCTCTTGAAAGCCCAGCAAGGTAGAGTGGCTTGTATTGAGCCTCATCTCTTAGATTAGCAAAGCCTTCTCGGATAGCTTCATCAGTCATGGACGATATCCAAAGACGCCTAACAGGGCATTTTGCACCAGCCTTCTGCATGACCCAACGCTGTATCAATTCACCTTCCTGACCAGCATCACCACAATTAATAATCTCGTCTGCAGCTTGAAATAGCTTCTTGATGATGTCGAATTGGCGTTTGATACCTTCGTCTTCTATTAGTTGATACCAAAGCGAGAAGGTATCATTGGTAACGAACCAAGACTCCAGTGTTTCCAGTTGAGGGTATAATCGTGCGGTTCTTTTAGCTCACAAAGGTGGCCAAAAGTCCATGTTACCTGATATCCATTCCCCTCCATATATCCTGTGTGCGCACTATTTGCGCCAAGGATACGGGCAATATCTTTTGCAACACTAGGTTTCTCTGCTATGCAAACTTTCATGTATTCTTTTTTATTCTACGCTTCTTAAACCTCTCTTTCACCCCTGCAAAGTTATGAAAAATATTCTACAGGAGAATTAAACAAGTATCTTTAGCTATGTTTTTTTGCGTTTTTCTTTTCCTATCTAAGTTATTTTATCTAAATTTGTAGCATAGAAACGAACAAGAGAAGATAAATTTATGAGAGTTGGACTCTTTATTCCATGTTACGTCGATGCACTCTATCCACATGTTGGCGTAGCAACTTATAAGCTTTTGCGAAAGCTTCACTTAGATGTAGTCTATCCCGAACGGCAGACTTGTTGTGGGCAACCTATGGCAAATGGTGGCTTTCAGCGTATGTCAGGTCACCTTGCTGAGCGGTTTGAGGATAAGTTTAAAGACTTTGATTATGTGGTAACGCCGAGCGTGTCTTGTGCTGCTTTCGTGCGTGTTAATTACCCACAAATACTTGACCATGAGTGTCAGACCCCTAAAAAGACAATGGAACTTGTAGAGTTCCTGCATGATGTTTTGAAGGTGAAGGAACTCCCGGGGAGTTTTCCTCATGTTGTTTCAGTACATAACTCCTGTCATGGTGTGCGGGAGTTAGGATTGAGTGCACCTTCAGAAATACAAGAGAAGCCTTTCAATAAGATAATTGATTTATTGAAACTCAAGGAAGGTATCACCATAAAAGAGCCTGATCGCAAAGATGAATGTTGTGGCTTTGGTGGTATGTTTGCAATAGAAGAGCCACGTGTCAGTGCTGCTATGGGTAATGACAAGGTGAAACGTCACATGGAAACAGGGGCTGAATTTATCACAGGTTCTGATAGTTCCTGTTTGATGCACATGCAAGGGGTGGCTGCAAAGAATCATTATCCTATTAAGTTTATGCACGTAGCTGAGATTTTAGCTGCTGGTTTTTGATATATATAAATAAGGTTATATAAGGGTAACTAAGTTATGACAACATACCATTCAAAGAGAGCTAAAGAGTTTCTGAAAGACCCTAAGAAGGTTGAGCAACACGATCGTACGTTTTGGTCGGTGCGCCAGAAGCGAGATGCCGCAGCAGCTGCATTACCCGAATGGGAGGACTTACGCGAACATGCTAGTCGTATTAAAGAACACACGGCAAGCCATTTAGCCGACTACCTAGAGCAATTCTCTAATAGTTTAGAGCGTAATGGCGTTATCGTTCACTTTGCAAAAAGATGCACAAGAGTTTAATGAGATGGTTTATGAGATACTTAAGTCTCATAAAGTTAAGAAGCTCGTTAAATCAAAATCAATGCTTACCGAGGAATGTGAGATGAACCCTTATCTCATAGAAAGAGGTATCAATGTGGTTGAATCAGACCTTGGTGAGCGTATTCTTCAACTAATGCATTTAAAGCCAGCACACATCGTTATGCCTGCAATTCACTTGACACGTGATGAGGTCGGGGAGATGTTTGAGGAAAAAGGAATATCTCATGAAAAGGGAAACCACGATCCCGCTTATCTTACACGATGCGCACGTGAAGATCTCCGAGAGGACTTTATGGATGCTGATGCAGGTTTGACAGGTTGTAACTTTGGTGTTGCTTCAACAGGAGATTGTGTTGTCTGCACCAATGAGGGTAATGCTGATATGTCAATATCGGTGCCTAAATTGCATATTGTAGCCATGGGTATTGAGAAAGTCATCCCTGATTATGATGCTTTAGCAGTATTTCAACGATTATTAGCTCGTAGTGGTACTGGTCAGCCATCTACGGCTTTTACTTCTCAATTTCGTAAGCCTCGTCCAGGTGGAGAGATGCATGTTATCTTGGTAGATAATGGACGTAGTGACATTGTTTCCAATAATGAACATTGGGAGACGTTGAAGTGTATTCGTTGTGGTGCATGTATGAACACCTGTCCTGTCTATCGTCGTTCGGGGGGGTATTCATATAGTTATTTTATTCCTGGACCTATTGGTGTCAACCTCGGTATGCTGAAGAGTCCAAAGAAACACAGCGGTAACGTGTCAGCATGTTCATTGTGTTTGAGTTGTGATTGTGTGTGCCCGGCGAAGGTTTCTCCAGGTAGTCAGATTTATCGTTGGCGCCAGAGTCTAGAGAAATATGGTACAGAGAATAAGGAAAAGAAGGTGATGGCAGAGGGAATGAAGGCTGTTTATGAGAATTATCATGTCTATGATGCCTTATTGCGTAATTCGTCAGTTGCCAATCACATACCTAAGTCGCTGATGGATATAAAACTGAATCCTTGGAGCATTGGACATACTATGCCACAATTTGCCAAGAAACCTTTCCACGTTATCTTTAAGCAAGCAATGAAGGAATTGAAGCATGAATAAGGAAGAACTATTAAGCAAACTGCGTCGTAATACCATACATCAGTTTGATATGCCAGAAACCCCTGTTGAAGGAATTAAGTATCAAGATGTTGTACAGCAATTTATTGATATGAGTCGTAATGTGGGGGAGTGAAGTCATCGAGGCAAAGGCTGATGATGATATTAACGAACTCATCCGTAAGGCTTATCCAGTAGCAGAGGTGTTAGCATCAAATGTAGATGGAGTAAAGGCTGATATTAATCCCGATATAGTTTCTGAGGCACAAGATCTCAATGGAACAGATGTCGGTATCATTGAAGGCGATATTGCCGTGGCAGAGAATGGGTGTGTATGGGTTCCTCAAACTATGAAGGAGAGAGTTGTTTGCTTCATCTCCGAGAACCTTGTAATACTTGTTCATCGTGACAAAATCGTTAACAATATGCACGAAGCCTACAAGAAGATACACATGACCGACTATGGTTATGGATGCTTTATATCAGGACCGAGTAAGACAGCAGATATAGAACAAGCACTCGTTATGGGTGCTCAGGCAGCAAGAGGTGTTACTGTCATAATTATAGATTAAACGTTAATTATGTCAAAAACATAAATATAAAAGGTTGGTGCAATACGTTTCCAACTTTTTTTATTAACTTTGCATTCCGTAGAGAAGGATATAAAATATAACAGTTTTAATAAACAAAATAAGTTATGAAGATTGAAAAAGTACATGCTCGCGAGATTCTTGATTCACGTGGCAATCCTACAGTTGAGGTTGAGGTAACCCTCGAAAATGGTGTAATGGGTCGTGCAAGTGTTCCATCTGGTGCTTCTACTGGTGAGAACGAGGCTCTTGAACTCCGTGATGGCGATAAGAATCGTTTCTTGGGTAAGGGCGTCCTCAAGGCTGTTGAAAACGTAAACAACCTTATTGCTCCAGCATTGAAAGGTGATTGCGTACTCAATCAGCGTGCTATTGACTACAAGATGCTCGAACTCGACGGTACTCCAACTAAGAGCAAGCTCGGTGCTAATGCTATCCTTGGTGTTTCTTTGGCAGTCGCTCAGACAGCTGCTAAGGCATTGAACATCCCATTGTATCGTTACATTGGTGGTGCTAATACTTATGTATTGCCAGTACCTATGATGAATATCATCAATGGTGGTGCTCACTCTGATGCACCTATCGCTTTCCAGGAGTTCATGATTCGTCCAGTTGGTGCTCCTACAGAGAAAGAAGGTATCCGTATGGGTGCTGAGGTATTCCACGCACTTGCTAAGTTGTTGAAGAAGCGTGGTCTCTCTCTACTGCAGTAGGTGATGAAGGCGGTTTCGCTCCTAAGTTCGATGGTATCGAGGATGCACTCGATTCAATCATTCAGGCTATCAAGGATGCAGGTTACGAGCCAGGTAAGGATGTTAAGATTGCTATGGATTGTGCTGCTTCTGAGTTCGCTGTATGCGAGGGTGGCAAGTGGTTCTATGACTATCGTCAGCTAAAGAATGGTATGCCAAAGGATCCTAATGGTAAGAAGTTGACCGCAGATGAGCAGATTGCTTATCTAGAGCATTTGATTACAAAGTATCCTATCGACTCTATTGAGGATGGTCTCGATGAGAACGACTGGGAGAACTGGGTTAAGCTAACATCAGCTATTGGCGATCGTTGCCAGCTTGTTGGTGATGACTTGTTCGTTACTAACGTTAAGTTCCTCGAGAAGGGTATTAAGATGGGCGCAGCTAACTCTATCCTCATTAAGGTTAACCAGATTGGTTCATTGACAGAGACACTTGAGGCTATTGAGATGGCTCATCGTCATGGTTACACAACTGTAACTTCACACCGTTCAGGTGAGACTGAGGATACAACTATCGCTGACATCGCTGTTGCAACAAACTCTGGTCAGATTAAGACAGGTTCTATGTCTCGTACAGACCGTATGGCTAAGTACAACCAGCTCATCCGTATTGAGGAGGAACTCGGTGCTTGCGCTAAGTATGGTTATACAAAGTTGAAGTAAGTTCTTGCTCCTATTAAGGGAGGAACTACATTATAATTAAGGACTATCCCATTGGGGTAGTCCTTTTCTGTTATTGGATATTTGAATTATAGTGAGCCATCCTTTATGATATAAAAGAAGTATGGATATGTGCGATCTTATAGCTTCGGTGATGATATGATTATTGCTTTGTGATGGTATCATGGCATATTTGATACGTTAAAAGCTTGTTTTTATGGCTGGAAAATGGTAACTTTGTATACCTAGTTATGAAATAGTTTATTTAGAAACAAAACATTTGAAATAAGATGATGGCACCACAAATAGAATATTCGGATAGAGAGGAACGTCTCGAGTTTATACAAGATCGTTATCATTGTAAGGCACCTTCTTGTGGGCGTTGTGGTTCGTGCGCTTTACCAGATGGTGTACCAGCAGTTGAGTACTTTGCTGATTATATTGATGGAAAGGTGGAGTATGTAAAGCTCGCAGCAAAGGTTTGGGACTATTGATTAGCTTAATGGATGTTGTTAAGGGTGAACCTAGTAGTAATTGTTCTTCTATCTTTAATCTCTTCATACATTTACTTTTGATAGCTGCATTAGTCCATCCATAACTTGTTCCACTAATCCCCTGTCAACTTATTAACTGATAATCTTTCAACTCATTCCCCAATCACTCGTTTACCCATCAACTCCCTAATTTGTCTACCCCTTTAAA